>JAESFN010000105.1_pt1 | contig 156924 bp, 140 predicted proteins | sample 9269411 | NCBI WGS metagenome assembly JAESFN01 (sample SAMN14505399, study PRJNA617100) | algae metagenome | isolation source: Iphinoe sp. HA4291-MV1 and co-occurring heterotrophs from trail next to... | place: USA: Maunawili Falls, Hawaii | collected 2009-07-25
CCATGATCTGCTTCTGGAAGATCACGAACAGCACCAGCATCGGCACCGCGACGATGGTCGAGGCGGCCATGGTGTAGTTCCAGCTGGCGGCGTACTGGCTCTTGAAGTTGGCGATGGCCACCTGCACGACCCAGAGGTTCTGGTCCGAGGCGACGGTCAGCGGCCACAGGAACGAATTCCAGTTGGCGAGGAAGAACAGGATCGCCAGCGCCGCGATGATCGGCCGGCTGAGCGGCAGGATGACGCTCGTGTAGATGCGCCAGTAGCCGGCGCCGTCGATCACCGCCGCTTCCTCGAGCTCCTTGGGCAGCGACAGGTAGTACTGGCGAAGCAGGAAGATGCCGAAAGCGTTGAATATCGCCGGGATGATCAGCCCCGCGTAAGAGTTCAGCATGCCCATCGAGCGCACCAGGATGAACAGCGGCACGATGATCACCGGCAGGGACACCAGGAAGGTCGAGAACATGGCGAGGAACACTGCCTCGCGCCCCGGGAACTTCAGCCGCGCCAGGGCGTAGCCGGCCATGGTGTGGAAGAACAGCGCCACCACCGTCACCACCGCCGAGATGACGAAGGTATTGATGAGGTAGCGCCAGAACGGCACTTCGGTCAGCACGTAGACGAAGTTGTCGATCACGGGCTTTGCCGGGATGAGGTTCGACTTGAACACCTCGGTCGGGCCCTTGAAGGCGATCGACAGCATGTAGAGCAGCGGGAAGATCGCCATCAGGGCGAGCACCACCGTCACCAGCATCCAGACCAGCCGGACGACGTTCGCCTGCGAACGGGAAAGGCTTGCGCTACTCATAGTCGAACCGTCCACCGCGGGTGAGGAGGAAGAAGAACACCGTGACCACCATCAGCAGCACGACGAGCAGCGTCGCCAGCGCCGCGGCATAGCCGAAGGCAGAGTACTGGAAGGCCTGCTGGTAGATGTAGCTGATCAGGAGTGCCGTCGAATTGGCTGGGCCGCCCTTGGTCATCACGTAGATCAGGTCGAAGGCCTGCGCGCCGGTGATGGCGGCGACTGCCGAAACCAGCAGAACGAAGAAGCTGGTGGGACGCAGCAGGGGCAGGGTTATGAACCAGAAGCTCTGGGTCGCGCTGGCGCCGTCGATGCGCGCTGCCTCGTAGTACTCCTTCGGGATGTCCTGCAGGCCGCCGAGGAAAATCAGCATGTAAAAGCCCATCAGGAACCACACCGCCGCGAGCGTCACGGTGAACAGCGCCAGGTTGGGGTCGCCGAGGAACGAGATGCCGCCGAGACCTATCGAGGCGGCAAAGCGGGTGAGGACGCCGAGCTTGTCGACCACCATCAGCTGCCAGACCAGCGCCACAACGACGAGGCTGACCATCTGCGGCGCGAAGAACATCGAGCGCATCACGGTGTTGAACTTGCTGGTCCGTTGAACCAGCAGCGCGAGGCCGAGCCCGGTGACGTAGAGCAGGGGCACCAGCATCAGGGTGAACTGTCCGGTGACGCGCAGCGACGACCAGAACAGCGGGTCGATCCACATCTTTGTGTAGTTGGCGAGGCCGACGAACTTGAAGCCGCCGAAGCCGTCGACCTCGAATACCGAAATGCCGAGGGCCAGCAGCATCGGCAGGCCGATGAACAGCATCAGGCCGATGGCGTCGGGCGCGACGAACAGCGCGCCGGCAATCGCCTCGCGCTGTCTCGTGGTGAGCCGGATGGCAGCGGGCTTTTCGCCCGCCGCCGTGGTTGTGATGTCGGTCACTTGATGCCCTTTAGAGGATCGGTGCGCCGGAGTAGGACGCGAGGAAGGCATCGAGCTGCTGGCTGGCGGCCGTGGCCGTCGCCTGCGGATCGGCACCGCCGAGCTGGGTCTGCTGGATGGCGTCGGAGATGATCTTGTAGACCTCCGGCGGCACGCGCGGCTCGGCCCGGGTACCCGGATGGATCTGGGTGCCGAAGATCCCCATGTTGCCCTTGTTGAAGGCATCGCCACCGGCGGCGAGCGCCGAGTTGCGGGGCGGCATGTCGGACTTGGCCACCGTGCACCAGTCGACCACACGCTGCACCGAATCCGGTGCCATCGAGGCCAGCGCCCAGGCGATGAACTTCGCCGCGGCTTCCGGGTTCTTGCCCTTCGAGTTGGCAACGAAGGCCCAGCCGCCACCGACGGTGACGTACTTGCCGCCGTTCGGCACCGGCAGCTTGAAGATGCCGTAGGGGACGTCCGGGGCGTTGTTGTCCATCGCCGAGATGCCCCAGATGCCGACGTTCTGCATGGCGCAGTAGCCGGAGCCGAGGTTGGCGACGATGTCGCCGCCGCCACCACCGAGCATCTGCCGCGGGGCAGCGCCCGAATTGACCGCATCCTGCCAGAGCTTCAGCGCCTGAACAGTTGCCGGCGAGTCAAATGCCGACTTGCCTTCGGCCGACTGGAACTCGCCGCCGCCCTGCCACATGAACGGGTACCAGGTGAAGTTCTGGTAGTAGCCCGGGTTGGTCTCGAACAGCACGCCGTAGCGCTCGGCCGTGGTCAGTTTCTTGCCCACTTCGAGCAGCTGGTCCCAGGTCTGCGGCACGTCGTTCTCGTTGAGACCGGCGTCCTCGAAGGCCTTGATCGAGTAGTAGAAGGCCATCGGCTCGACTTCCATCGGCACGCCGTAGATCTTGCCGTCGACCATGCGGTTGGCGATCACGCTCTCGGGGAAATCGGCGCGCGCCGCTTCCTCGATTGCCGGCGTCAGGTCCTGCAGCACGCCGCCATTGTAGTAGCGGAGGAAATCGCCGGGCGAGATGATGAAGATATCCGGACCCTGGCCCGAGGCGAACGAGGTCGCGAGCTTGGTGCCCCCTATATACTCGGAGCCCACCACGTACTCGAGCGCGACCTGTTCGGACTGGGTGGCGTTCCAGTCGGCCACCATCTTCACGAACCAGTCGACCTGCGGCTTCACATCGCCGCCAGGGGCATAGAACTGCCAGAAGCTGAGCGTGTTGTCCTGCGCGAACGCCTTGCCGGCGAACGGCAGGGTAAGGCCGGCAGCGCCAAGTGCGGCGCCACCCTTGAGGATGGACCGGCGGGACCATCCCGACGGCATGTTGGACGTGTTAGTCATAGACTCCTCCCTTGGAGCTTTCGTGTTGTCGTCCGGACGCGGCCACCTCCCCCGAAACGGCCGCGCTAGTTCTTGTTGGTCGCGAGATCGAACCGGAAAAGTCTGCAACTTTTCCTGATCTCGCTTCCGGTTTGTCTCCGTCCGGCTAGGCCGACTCGAAGATGCGCAGCGCACAGGGGATGACCTCGGTGCGCGGCGGGCCGTCGAACTTGCCATTGAGGCGTTCGAGCAGCATTTCGACGGCGCGCCGTGCCAGCGCGCCTGGGTTCTCGCCGGCCCGGGTGAGGTTGGGTCTCACGTATTCGAGCTGCGGCAGGTCGCCGAAAATGGCGACGGCAATGTCGTCGGGGACGCGGACGCCCTGGTCGTGGAACTCGGCCAGCGCGCCCATCGCCATCAGGTAGTTGCCGATGAACACGGCGCTCGGCTTGTCCTCGCCGGTCAGCGAGGCGATCCACTGCGCCGCCTCGCGGCCGGAGGGCGGCAGGTAGGTGCCGGTGTAGCGCTGGGCCTTCTTGACCTTGACCTTGTGGTCCCTGAGCGCCTGCTCGAAGCCGTCGGCACGGGCCATGGCGGACTCGAAATTCTCGGGTCCGGTGATCTGCACCACCGTCTTGTGGCCGCGCTCGGCGAAGTGCTTGCCCACCATGTAGCCGCCGCCGTAGTCGTCGACCTTGACGCTGTCGACGGAGTGGCTGGCGAGCTGGCCGATGAACACCGTCGGGGTGTCGAGCTTCGAGAGCTCCTCGTTGATGCCATGTAGTGCGAAATCACCGACCAACAGGCCATCGACGCGCTTCTTGTTGAGCTGGCGCAGGTAGTCGCGGCCATGCGTCTGCCAGTTCCCGCCCGGCACGTCGGTATTGTAGATCAGCGCGTCGAGCCCGGCTTCCTCGAGCGCTGCCTGCGCCGCCTTCACCATCTCGGTGTAGAACGGGTTGCCGATATCGGGGATCAGCATGGCGATGAGGTTGGTGCGCCCGGTGCGGAGGCTCTTGGCCTGCGGGTTGGGCGAATAGCCGAGCTCGTCGATCGCCGCCTGCACCTTTTCGCGCAGCGGCTTCGACACGCGGTTGGCGTGGTTGATCACATGCGAGACCGTGGTCCTCGACACGCCTGCCCGTTCGGCAACCTTTGAGATCGTGCTCATGGCGGCAACGGCTAGCACCAAACGAAAGACGCATGCAAATGGATTTGTGAATGCATTTGCAAATCCATTCACAGCTGTTACGTTCGACCTCGCCAGAAGACGGGGACAACCCCGCGACGGGAGAAATATCTGAACTATCACAATGGCTTAATCAGCTCACCCTGAAGTCGGACGCCGGTTTTCGGCGGTTTTCCGGGTGCGGATGGCATTTTCAACAGGGGACGCGGAAAAACACCGCGATCCAGCACCGGCGAAGCGTTGTCGAAACGCCGGACAGAGGAGGGACGAGATGAAGAAATTACTGGCGGCTCTGCTGCTCACGGCAGGGCTGGTGTCGCCTGCGCTGGCGCAGTCGGACGAGGCGGGCAAGCTCCGTCTGATGACCTTCGGCGGCGAAGCACAGCTCAAGTCGACGCAGGATGCGGTTGCCCGCTTCAACGCCAAGTACCCCAATGTCGAGGTCGAAATCGGCGTCGATCCGATCAGCGGCGGCTGGGGCGATTTCGTGTCGCGCGTGCTGCAGCAATACAACGCCGGCGAACAGTACGACGTCTACCACACGGCGGTCGAGACGCTGCAGAGCTTCGCGGCGCGGGACCTGTTCATCCCGCTCGACGATTTCATCGCCACCGGCGACTTCTCCGACTTCGATGCCAAGCTGTTCGACCTGACCAAGTACAAGGGGAAGACCTACTTCATCCCCTCGACCTGGAACAACATCATGACGAACTACAACCGCGCCCTGTTCGCAGAGGCCGGTATCGAAACGCCCAGCAAGACCTGGACGTGGGACGAGTTCGCTGCGATCGCCGAGAAGCTGACCAAGCGCGATGCCAACGGCAACGTCACCCAGTTCGGCTACGAGGTGCCCAACTTCTTCTTCGGCCTGATGCCGTGGTTCCTGTCCAACGGCACCTCGCCGGTGACCGCCGACTGGTCCGCATCGAACATGAAGGACCCCAAGGTCGCCGAGACCCTGCAGTTCCTCTACGACCTGATCCACACCAAGAAGGTGTCGCCGGTGCCGGGGCAGGAGGGCATCGAGAACCAGTTCTTCGCCGGCCAGATCGCCATGATCTCCCGCGGCCACTGGATCGTGCAGAACGCCATATCGAGTAAGCTCGACATGGATATCGCCACCCAGCCGGGCAAGGTGAGCAACGACACCGTCATCGGCTTCGGCGCCTATGGCATCTCGTCGAAGGCGGCGAACCCCAAGCTCGCCGAAGCGCTGGTCACCGAGCTCCTGAGCTACGAGACCCAGGTTGCCGAGGGTGATCTCGGCGGCGCCGTGCCGGGCCGCAAGTCGGCGGCCGAGACCGAGAACTTCCTCAAGTTCCCGCCGTCGGCGCCGCTCTACTACGAGACGCTGCCGACCACGCATGCCGTTCCGTCGCCTGCCAACTTCCAGGAAGTCGACCAGATCTTCATGCGCTACTTCCAGGCCATCATGGCCAACGAAATGACCATTCCTGATGCCGTCGCCAAGGCGGACCAGGAGCTGACCCGCTCGTTCGAGCGCATCAAGCGCGTCACCCAGTAGTCCTCCCCCGGACTGCCCGCGTCGGACCCCCGGGTTCGGCGCGGGCACTTGGGACATTTCACCGGCACGAGTTGGTTATGGCGAAGCGACGACTATCCGACCTCCGCAAGGCGCAGATGCAGGCTGGCTACATCTTCGTGCTGCCGTCGATCCTGCTCTATGCGGCCTTTGTGCTGGCGCCCGTCGCCATCACCATCATCCTCAGCTTCACCTATTACGACATCAGCTTCGGCGCCGACTGGGTGGGCTTCGAGAACTATGTGCGCTTCCTCACCGAACCACGTTCGCTCGAGATCTTCTGGAACACGCTGCGCTTCGCCTTCCTCGCGGTCACCTTCAACGTGGCGGTGGGGCTGATCCTCGCGCTGGCGCTGAACCGGGCGATGCCCAAGTTCATGCTCTACTTCTTCCGCCTCGCCTTCTTCCTGCCGGTGATCATTTCGGCGGCGTTCGTGGCGGTGGTGTGGAGCTATTTCTACAGCTTCGATTTCGGCGTCCTGAACTACTACCTGCAGCAGATCGGCATCCCGGCGGTGCCGTGGACCTCGTCGTCCAAGGTAGCGATGACCTCGATCGTCATCATGGACGTGTGGAAGAACACCGGCTTCTTCATGATCATCCTGATCGCGGCGTTGCAGGGCGTGCCCAAGCCGATCATGGACGCCGCCTCGATGGATGGCGCCTCGCCCTGGCGCCGCTTCAGCCGCATCACGCTGCCGTTCATCTCGCCGGTGCTGTTCTTCTGCATCGTCTTCGCCTCGATCGGTGCATTGCAGGTGTTCGAGTCGATCATGATCCTCACCGGCGGCGGGCCGGGCGACGCCACCCGCTCGCTGTCGATCTATCTCGTCGATGAGGCCTTCGGCAGCTTCGAGCTCGGCTACGCCGCCGCGGTCAGCGTCATCATGATGGTGCTCGTCCTCATCATCACCATCAGCCAGATCCTCGGCTCGCGCCGCTGGGTGCGGGAGTAGCCGACATGCAGACCAGGTCCATGCAGACGCGCGCCGGCAAGAAGTGGGTGGATCGCGCCATCATCGCGGTGCTGATCTTGATGGGCATAGCGATGCTGATGCCGTTCTTCTGGCTGTTCTCGATGTCGTTCCGGCCGGCGGCCGAGGCGTACAAGATGCCGCCGAGTTTCTTTCCGCCGAGCTTCGATCTCACCAACTACCAGATCGTGCTCGAGTCCTCGGTGCCGTTCCTGAGGATTTACTGGAACAGCCTCTATGTCGCGGTGCTGGTGACCATCGGCCAGCTCGTCACCTGCACGCTCGCCGCCTTTGCCTATGCGCGGCTCAGGTTCCCCGGCCGTGACAGCCTGTTCTTCGTCATGCTGATCGGGCTGATGTTCCCGGCGCAGGTGACAATCCTCCCCATCTATCTCGGCTACGCCAAGCTCGGGCTGCTCAACAACCCGCTCGGGCTGGTGCTGATGGGGCTCACCTCAAGCTTCGGCGTGTTCATGCTGCGCCAGTTCCTGCGCTCGCAGCCCAAGGAGCTGGAGGAGGCGGCGCTGATGGACGGCGCCGGCTACTTCAAGATTTTCTGGCGCATTTCGCTGCCGCAGCTGATGCCGGCGCTCGGGGCGCTCGCCATCATCACCTTCACCGGGGCGTGGAACTCCTATTTCCAGCCGCGTGCGCTGATCGAGTCGCAGGCGGCGATGACCCTGCCGATCGCGATGGATCTGCTGCGCGGCTACATGAGCCAGGGAAACCTCTCGGTCGTCATGGCCGCGATGAGCATGGCCATCCTCCCCGTCGTTCTCCTCTTCCTCGTCGCTCAGCGCATGGTGATCGAGGGCGTCACTTTCTCGGGCATCCGGGCCTGACCAATGGATTTCGCAATGCAAAAGACCGACAAGCGTTTCATCTACGAAGGCGACCGCACCCATCACATCGCCTTTCCGCTCGGCGGCATCGGCGCCGGCGGTCTGGCGCTCTCGGGCAGCGGCCGCCTGGTCGACTGGTCGATCCGCAACCGGCCGGGGCTACAGAGCTTCAACGGTTACAGCCACTTCGCCATCAAGGCGGAGGCGGGCGGTGAGCTGCTCGATGCCCGCGTGCTCAACGGCCCATACGAGGGCCTCCCCACCGGCTCTCCCACCACGCGAAAGTTCTTCGACGGGTTCGGCTGGGGCGCCAACCGCAACACGCTGGCCGGCGTGCCGCATTTCGAGTCGACCACCTTCACCGGCACGTTCCCGGTGGCCGAAGTGGCGTTCCATGACGCGACCTTCCCGGGCGAGGTGAAGCTCACCGCCTGGAGCCCGTTCATCCCGACCAACGAGCGCGATTCCTCGCTGCCGGCGGCGATGTTCGAGATCGAGATCACCAATGCCGGCAAGGCGCCGGTCGACTACACCATCGGTGGCACACTCGGGAACCACGGTTGCCAGAACGGGCTCCACACCTACGCGGAGCAGGGCGGGGTGAAGTCGCTGCTGCTCACCGCACGCGACGAGTTGCCGGACTGGCAGACGGGCGACCTCTCGATCGCCACCGATGCCGCCGATGTCGATCACCTCGACTACCACTTCCGCGGCCAGTGGTTCGACGACCTCAACCTGTTCTGGCGTGAGTTCGCCCGCGCCGGCCGCCTGCCCGAGCGGCGCTACGACAAGCCGCGGCTCAACAAGAACATGTTCGACCAGCCCGAGCACGGCACCATCGCCGCGCGGGTCACGGTCGCGCCGGGCGAGACGAGAACCATCCGCTTCGCCATCAGCTGGCACTTCCCGGTGGGGCAGGTTTACTGGCGGCAGGGGCAGCTCAACGGCGAGACCGGCACCTGGCGCAACTACTATGCGAGCCAGTGGGCCGACAGCCGGGCCGTTCTCGCCGAAGCTTTCGCGCGCTGGGACGAGCTGCGCGCCCCGACCTTCGCGTTCCGCGACACGCTGTTCGGCACCAGCCTGCCCGTCGACATCATCGACGCGGTGCAGGGCACCATGAGCATACTCCGCACCGCTACGGTGATGCGGCTCGAAAACGGCGAGCTCTGGGCCTGGGAGGGCCAGTTCAAGGACGAAGGCAGCTGCGAGGGCTCGTGCACCCACGTCTGGAACTACCAGCAGACGCTGCCCTACCTGTTCCCCGGCCTCGAGCGCACGCTGCGCGAGACCGACTACACCTACAACCAGCTGCCGAATGGCGGGCTCACCTTCCGACAGATCATTCCGCTCGGCTCCGGCTTCTTCCCCCTCAATCCCTGCGCCGACGGCCAGTTCGGCTCGATCATCAAGACGTTCCGCGACTGGAAGATTTCCGGCGATACCGAGTGGCTGAAGGGCCTTTGGCCACGGGTAAGGGCCGCGCTCGAATACGCCTGGTCCGCCGACAATCCGGACCAGTGGGACCCCGAGCGCACCGGCATCCTCTGGGGCCGCCAGCACCACACGCTCGACATGGAGCTGTTCGGGCCCAACTCCTGGCTCTCGACCATGTATGTCGCCGCCCTCAAGGCCGGGGCCGAGATGGGGCGCGCTGCTGGCGACACCACCTTTGCCGCCGAGCTCGACAGGATGGGGCAGGCGGGCGCCGACTACCTCAACCGCGAGCTCTTCAACGGGCAGTACTTCATCCAGAAGACCGACCTTGGCGACAAGGCGCTGATCGAGAAGTTCGACAAGGCCGCGGGCAAGGTCGGGGTCATCGCCGACGGCTTCATGGAGACGTACTGGTCGGACGAGTACGGGGAGATGAAGTACCAGTTCAACGACGGCTGCGCGACCGACCAGATCCTCGGGCAGTGGCACGCCGACCTCGCCGGGCTCGGCAGCTTCCTCGACCCCGACAAGGTGAAGACGGCGCTCGCCTCGGCCTATCGCCACAACTATCGGGCCGACCTCAAGGGCCACTTCAACCCCTGCCGCGTCTATGCCTATGAAGACGAGGGTGGCGTGCTGATCGCCACCTGGCCGGAGGGCACGACCAAGCCGGCTGTCCCGGCGCCGTATTCCGAGGAGGTGTGGACCGGGCTCGAATACATGCTCGCCTCGCACCTGATCTTCCGCGGCCTCACCGACGAGGGCCTCGCCATCGTCCGCACCGCCCGCGCCCGGCATGACGGCCTTCGCCGCAACCCGTGGAACGAGATCGAGTGCGGCAGTTACTACGCCCGCTCGATGTCGAGCTTCGCGCTGGTCAACGCCTGGTCCGGCTTCGGCTACGACCTCACCAAGGGCGCTATCGGCTTTGATCCCAAGGATGCGGGCGACGGCAGCTGGTTCTGGTCGGTCGGCGAGGGCTGGGGCGTCGTCACCCGCACCGGCAATCGCGTCCGCCTCGAGGTCCGCTACGGCAGCCTCGACCTCACGGACCTGAGCTTTGCCGGCACCACCGTACATGTCGGCCGCAAGCTCGCGGCCGGTGACACCGCTGACCTGACCCTCGGAGGCTGATGATGGCCGAACTGCAGCTGCGGCAGGTCCGCAAGAGCTTCCAGACCCTCGAAGTCATCCACGGCATCGACCTCACCGTCGATGATGGCAGCTTCACCGTGTTCGTCGGTCCCTCGGGCTGTGGCAAGTCCACCCTCTTGCGGATGATCTCCGGGCTCGAGGAAACCTCGGACGGCGAGATCTGGCTCGACGGCACCCGCTGCGATCACCTGCTGCCCTCGGCCCGCGGCATGGCCATGGTGTTCCAGTCCTATGCGCTCTACCCGCACATGAGCGTCGAGGAAAACCTGCGCTTCGGGCTCGAGAACCAGAAGCTCGACAAGTCCGAGATCGCCACGCGCGTCGAGCGCGCCGCGGAAATCCTCCAGATCAAGCACCTGTTGAAGCGCCGGCCCAACCAGCTCTCCGGTGGGCAAAGCCAGCGCGTCGCCATCGGCCGCGCCATCGTCAAGGAACCCAAGGTGTTCCTGTTCGACGAGCCGCTCAGCAACCTCGACGCGGAACTGCGGGTGAAGATGCGGTCCGAGATTTCGGCTCTGCACCGCCGGCTCGGCACCACCATGATCTACGTCACCCACGACCAGGTCGAGGCCATGACCATGGCCGACCGCATCGTGGTGCTGCGCGAGGGAATCATCGAGCAGGCCGGCGCGCCGGTCGAGCTTTACGCCCGGCCGCGCAACCAGTTCGTCGCCGGCTTCCTCGGCGCGCCGCAGATGAACTTCTTTGCCGCCAAAGTCGCCGAGGCCGGCGAGCGCCTCACCGTCACCCTCACCGCCGGCGGGCCCACGCTGAGCCTCGCCCGCCGCGAGGGCGCAGTGAAAGCCGGCGACGCCGTCACCATCGGCATCCGCCCCGAACACCTGATCGTCGCTGCCAACGGCCCGCTGGTCGTCGAGGTGGTCTCGACCGAAGTGCTCGGCGCCGAAACCGTGCTGCACGGCAAGACCCCCGGCGGCGAGCCGGTCACCGCCACCATGCGCGGCATCCTCGCCACCCAGCGCGGCGACACGCTGCGCTTCGAGATCGCCGATGCCTTCACCCACGTGTTCGACGCCAACGGGCTGACGCTGCAGCCCACCCGCGCCTGGACCGATGACTACATGAAGAAGATCGCCTGATGCGCCTCCTAACCATCGCCGTCGCCGCCCTCATCGCCGCAACTCCGGCGCTCGCTGCTGACTACAGCGTCACCTCCGAGAAGGTGAAGGCGCTCACCGGCCCCAACGCCCCGGCGCCGATGAAGGGTCCCGACATCTGCGGCACCGACCTCGGCACCATGGCCGAGATCGGCGGCAAGGTGGTCCTCGCCTTCGGCGACACCTTCGGCTGGAACGAGAACGCCTGCATCCGCTTCGGGCCGAACTGGCGCTCCAACGTCCTCGCCTTCACCTCGGACCTCGATGCCTCCGATGGCATCGTCATCGACGACTGGGTCACCGGCGAGGCCGGCAAGGCGGTGGAGATCGCCAAGGGCGCGCACCAGGATGCGTTCAAGGGCGAGCAGACCAAGATCCCGACCGCCATGGTGACGGTCGGCGACACGCTCTACATGCACTACATGTCGGTGAACGGCTTCTCCTCGATGGGCGGCGTGTGGCTCTGCAACTGGTCGCGCTTCATCTCGTCCACCGATGGCGGCAAGACCTGGAGCCCGAGCCCCGATGAGTTCGGCAGCTTCAAGTCAAGCTTCAACATGCTGGCGCTCTCGGCCCAGCCGGGCGCCGGCAACGAGGACGGCAAGTACGTCTACGCCGTTGGCACGCCCTGCGGCCGCTTCTCCGGCGCCCGTGTCGGTCGTGTCGCCGCCGACAAGGTGCTCGACACCAAGGCATGGGAGTACTTCGACGGCAGCGGCTGGGTCCCGGAGCGGGCGCAGGCTGCCGAAGTCATAAAACCCGGCGCCGGCGAAGGTTCGCTGGTGTGGAATCCCGGCATCAAGCTGTGGATGTACACCACGCTCAACGAACTCTCGGAAGCCATCGAGCTACGCTTCGCCGAGCGGCCGGAAGGTCCGTGGTCAGCGCCCGAAGTGTTGGCCCGCGGCTCCGACTACGCCCAGGCCTACGGCGCCTACATGACGCCGTCCTGGATTTCCGAGGACGGGCTAAGCTTCTGGTTCGTGATGAGCCAGTTCGGGCCGTACAACACCTATGTGATGAAGGCGACGCTGACGCCGCGCTGAAGTCGATCCGGCTCGGCTGCGGTTGCTGCAGGAGGAATCCAGAAAAAATACGGATAAATGCGCAGCAGACTACTGCGTCGTCATTAAGCCACGACTGGCTACCGTGCCGCACGATCAATTGCCGCGGTGGTCCATGCAGAAGCGTGGCGAGCAGAAAACCATGGACAGAAAGTCCAGCCTCCGGCTTGCCGTCGTGGCTTGGCCCTTCATCGCCATCATCGTGGTGCAGGCGCTGCTGGCCAGTTTCAGCCTGCAGATGGTGACGTCGCTGCGCTCCTACGTGAGCGGCGAAAGCATGTGGTCGAAGGGCCAGCACGACGCGATCTACTTCCTCAGCCGCTACATCGACACCACCCAGTCGAGTTATCTCGAGCGCCATCGGCAGGCGCTCAGCGTGCCGCTGGGCGATCATGAGGCGCGCCTCGCGCTCGAGGCCAGTCCGCCCGATCACGCTGCCGCAGCGGCAGGGTTCCTCCGCGGCGGCAACCACCCGGACGACATTGCCGGCTTGATCTGGCTGTTCGAGAACTTTTCGTGGTTCAGCTACATGAGCGCCGCCATCGACGACTGGCGCAACGCCGAGACGACGCTGTTCCAGTTGGAAGATCTGGCAGACGAGATGGCGCGGGCCGCGTTGGTGCAGCCCTGGCAGCGGCGTGAATGGGCGGAGCGGCTCGACGCCATCAACGATCAGGTGACGCCGCTGACCCACGCGTTCTCCAACTCGTTGGGGCAGGGCACGCGTTTCGTCCAGACCAGCCTGCTGATCGCCAATCTCGCCATTGCGGCGTTGTTCGTGGCGTTGACGCTGTGGCGGCTCAACAGCTTCCTGAGGCACCGCCGGTCGATCGAGCATGAGCTGTCGTGGCGCGCCTCGCATGACGCGCTCACCAAACTGCCCAACCGCGCCGCCTTCGAGCGGGCGGTCGAGCACGCGCTCACCGACGGGTCGGCGACGGCCCTGCTGTTCGTCGATCTCGACCAGTTCAAGGTGGTCAACGATTCCGGCGGGCACGCCGCCGGCGACGAGCTGCTCTGCATGCTGGCCGAGCGGCTGCCATCCATTCTAGGCCCGGGCGTAATGCTGGCCCGCCTCGGTGGCGACGAGTTCGGCGTGCTGCTGCATACCGGCTCCGTCGACGAGGCGCTGATCACCGCGCATCAGCTGCGGACCACGCTGGGCGAGCTGCCGTTCGTCTGGAACGACCAGCATTTCACCGTCAGTGCCAGCGTCGGCTTCGTGCGCCTCGATCGCAGCGTGGGCAGCCTCGCGACGGCGCTGAGGGCCGCTGACATCGCCTGCTACATGGCCAAGGAGAAAGGCCGTAACCGGGTCCACGTCTATTCTCCCGACGATGCCGAGCAGGCGCAGATGGCTGGCAATATCGGCTGGGTGCGGCGGCTGCAGCGCGCCCTCAATGAGGACAGCTTCGTGCTCTACGCGCAGGATATCGTGCCGCTGGCGCGCAACGCGGTAGGCGAGCACTGCGAGATACTGGTCCGCCTCGCCGACCGCGGTGACCTGATCGGCCCGGGCCGCTTCATCCCCGCCGCGGAACGCTTCGGGCTGATGCCGCAGCTCGATCGCTGGGTGGTGCGCCATGCCCTCACGATCATCGCCACCCGCATCGGGCTCGAACCGAAGCCGCATCAGCGCACCTACGCCATCAACCTCAGCGCTCCCGCCATCGGCGACGACAGTTTCCTGCCCTTCCTCAAGGAGCAGTTCGAGACGACGGGCGTGCCGCCGCAACTGATCTGCTTCGAGATCACCGAGACCAGCGCGGTGGCCAATCTCGAACGCGCCGCTGCCTTCATCGCGGCGCTCCGTGGCATCGGCTGCAAGTTCGCGCTCGACGATTTCGGCGCCGGCATGTCGTCGTTCCACTACCTGAAGCGCCTGCCGGTGGATTTCCTCAAGATCGACGGCGGCTACGTCAAAAAAGGCATGCTGCGCGACAGCACCGACCGGGCGGTGGTCGAAACCATCAACCACCTCGGCCACGTCACCGGCATCAAGACGGTGGCCGAATTCGTGGAGACCGCGGATATCCTTGCGGCGCTGGAGGCGATCGGGGTGGACTACGCGCAGGGGTATTACATGGGGATCCCGCGGCCGTTCGTGGCCGAAGCGGCCGCAATGCCGGAGCGGTTGTCGGCCTAGCACTGGCCGGTGCTCGGTCGCTTACACCGGAACCGGCGCCTCCGGGTCGATCAACCCCGCCGCCTTCAGTTCAGCCCAGAACGCCGCCGGGATCGTCTCCTGCAGGTAGCCGATATTGCTCGTCACTTCCTCCGGTCGCGCCCCGCCGGGGATCACCGACACCACCGTTGGATGCGCCAGCGGGAACTGCAGCGCCGCAGCCTGCAGTGACACGCCATGCTTGGCGCACACCGCCTGGATGCGACGGACCTTGTCCTGCACCTCGTCCGAAGCGATGCCGTAGCCGTAGCGCGCGTTCGGCCCCGGCCCCGTGGCGAGGATGCCCGAGGCGTAGGGGGCGCCGATGATCACCGAGATGTTGTTGTCGAGGCAGCGTTTCAGCCCAGTGCCGAGCGCCGACTGGTCGAGCAGGGTGTAGGGCATGGCGACGATGCAGAAGTCGAGCCGCACCTGCGGCGCGAAGGTCATCAGCGACGGCGCCGCATTGAGCCCCATGCCGATCGCCTTGATCTGGCCGGAGGCCTTCAGCTCCTCCAGCGCCTTGATGCCGCTCCGCACCATGTCCTCCATGCGGGGACCGTCCGGGTTGCTGCCCAGCGAAGCCTCCGGATCGTGGATCAGCAGCGCGTCGACGCTGTCGAGGCCGAGCCGCAAGAGGCTCTGCTCGTAGGCCCGCATCACCCCGTCAAAGGTGTAGTCCCAGACGATCTCCATGTTCAGCCCGCCGCCCCATGGCGTGCGGTCGAACGTCTTCGGGTCGGCCGGGCGCCGGAAGTAGCGGCCGACCTTGGTGGTCAGCATGAACTCGTCGCGCGGCTGGTCGATCAGGAAGTCGCCTACCCGGTGCTCGCTCAGCCCGCGGCCGTAGAAAGGCGCGCTGTCGAAATAACGCACACCGCCATCCCACGCGGCCTTCAGCGTTGCGTGGGCGGTCTCGCCGGAGACGCGGTGGTACATACCACCCAGATGCGCGGCGCCGAACCCCATCGGCGGGAGTTCGAGGGCAGTGGAGCCGACTCGATGCCGGTCGGTGAGCTTTATGGACATGGTCGTAGCAATCGGTTCGAGATGAAAATCAGGGGGCAGTCGCGGCAATCCGGCGATCGGGCGGCCGGAAGGCCGAGGCGACGTCGTCGCTCGCCGAGACCGGCGCGTCGCGATAGAGGAAGCAAGTGGCGAGCCGCTCGCTGTCTGGGACGTATTTCGGCGGCAGGTTGTCCCAGCACATCTCCATGACATGCTGACAGCGTGGTGCGAACTTGCAGCCGGGGTTTGGGCGTGAGGCCGAGGCTTCCGACACCGGAATTTCCTCGCCGCCCCAAGCCTTCGAAAGGTCCGGCAGCGGGATCGAGGAGACCAGCAATTGCGAGTAGGGGTGCTTGGGCGCCCCGATCACCCGCTCCACCGCGCCCGCCTCCGAGACGTTGCCGCGGTAGAGGATCATGATGTTGTCGCAGATCTGGAACGCCGTCGTCAGGTCGTGGGTGATGTAGACAATCGAGATGCCGAGTTCGCGGTTCAGCGTTTTCAACTCGTCGAGGATGGTGGCGCGCAGTGACGCGTCGACCATCGATACCGGCTCGTCGGCGACGATCAGCTTGGGTCGCAGCAGCACGGCGCGGGCCACCATGATGCGCTGGCGCTGGCCACCCGACAGCTCGTGCGGGAAGCGGCCAAGCGTGTCCTGCGGGCGCAAGCCTACACGCTTCAGTGCGTCCTCGATCATCGCACGCGCGGCGCTCGCGCTGTCGGCCAGCTTGTAGCGCTTCACCGGCGTCTCGAGCACGTGGTCGATGCGATAGAACGGGTTGAACACGTCGAACGGGTCCTGGAACACCGGCTGCACCTCGCGGCGGAACTGCCGCTGCTCGGCGCCGGTCATCTTGGCCACGTCCTTGCCCTGGTACAGCACCTGGCCGTGCGAGGGGTTGATGAAGCCCAGCATCATCCGCGCCAAGGTAGTCTTGCCGCTGCCGCTCTCGCCGGCCACCGCGGTCATCGACGGGCTGGTGTCCGACAGCGACAGGGTCACGTCGTTGAGCGCTGTGAAGGCGCCATAGGTCTTGGTGACACCACGCATTTCGATGAGTGCGGTCACGGGCGGAGCTCCTGGTGGGCACGTGTCATTGGCGGCAGCGGCGGCAACGCCGCGTGCTCGGGATAGAGGTGGCAGGCGGCACTCTGGCCGGGCGCCACTTCCTGCAGCAGCGGCGTCTCGCGTGTGCAGCGATCGAAGGCGAGCGGGCAGCGCGGGTTGAAACTGCAACCCGGCGGCAGGTCGACCAGTGGCGGCGGCAGGCCGGGAATGCCGGTCAGCTCGCGCTTCACCTCGATGCCGGGGAGGCTGTCGACCAGCAGCCGCGTGTACGGATGCTTGGGGCTCTCGATCATCTGGCGCACCGGCCCGATCTCGACGAGCTTGCCCGCATACATCACGCCCACCGTGTCGGCGAACTGTGCGATCAGTCCCATATCGTGGCCGATGAGCACGACCGCTGCGCCGAGCCCGTCCTGCAGCCGGCCGAGCGTCTGCATCACCTGGCGCTGCACTACCACGTCGAGCGCGCTGGTCGGCTCGTCCGCGACGATCACCTTGGGTGACAGCGAGGTGGCGATCGCCATCGCGGCGCGCTGCTTCATGCCGCCCGAGAGTTCGTGCGGATAGCGGCGCGCCACTTCCGGGGCGAGGCCGACGTTCTTCAGCAAGTCCTGCACGCGGGCGTCGAGTTCGGCGCGCTTCATCCCCGGCTTGTGGGCGACGATCGCGTCGATCATCTGCTCTTCGAGCCGCATCACCGGGTTGAGCGAACTCATCGCCCCCTGCGGGATTAGCGCGATGTCGCGCAGCCGGGTTTCGCGCAATTCCCTCGTGCTCATCTTGAGGATGTCGCGGCCATCGAGCTTCACCGAGCCGCCGGCGATGCGGCCGGGCGCGCGGGTCAGGCGCATCAGCGCCGTCGCCATGGTGGTCTTGCCCGAGCCGCTCTCGCCGATCAGCCCGAGCCGCTCGCCCGGCCGCAGCGAGAACGACACATCGTTCACCGCCTTCGCCGGACCCTTGCCGGTGTCGTAGTGGACGTTCAGGCCCTCGACGACGAGGATGGGTTTGGTGTCCTGAGCAACCGACATCAGCGCCTCGCCAGCTTGGGGTTGGCAAAGCGGTCGAAGCCGACCGAGGTGAGGAACAGCCCGATGAAGATAGCGGCGATCACCACGATCGGCGGACCCCACCACCACCAGTAGCCGCGCAGCACCGCGGACGATTGCTGGCTCCAGTAGATGGTGTTGCCGAGCGTCATCTCGTCGAGCGCGCCGAGGCCGAGCGCCTCGAGGCCGATGACCGCGAGGATCGAGCCCGAAACAGTGCCGACGAAGCTCGCGACGATGTAGGGCATCAGGTTGGGCATGATCTCGGTGAAGAGGATCTCCCACTGGCTCTCGCCGTTCACCCTTGCCACCTCGACGTACGACTTCTCGCGGATGGTGAGCACCTGGGCGCGCACCGTGCGGGTGGTGAACATCCAGCCGAGCGAGGCCACCACCAGCGCCATCACCAGCGTGGTCATGCGGTCGATATTACCGGCGATGATCACCAGGATAGCGATCGCCGGCACGGTCAGCAGTGCATCCGAGATCACCCGGATCACCGCATCGACGATGCCACCGAAATGCCCGGCGATCAGCCCGAGCGCGGTACCGAAACCGACGCCGATGAAGCCGGCGATCAGCCCCATCTTCAGGGTGTTGGGCGTGGCGTAGATCAGAAGGGTCCACATGTCGCGGCCCTGCGAATCCGTGCCGAGGAAATACTCCGGCCCGGGCGGCTTGCGCGGCCGCACTGCGCCCACCTGCGCGTTCACCGCGTCGACGAACATCGGCCCGATGGCGCTGAACAGCACAATGGCAAGCAGGATGCCGAGCCCGAGCAGCAACACGCCGCTGATCCGGCCCTGCTCGTAGTTGCGGCGAAGGGAGGTGAGAAGGCTCATCGCCGGATCCTCGGGTCAAGCAGTGGGTAGATCAGGTCGACGAGGAACAGCAGCACCGCCAGCGAGACGATCAGCATCAGCACCACGCCCTGGATGACGAAGTAGTCCTGCCCGCGGATCGCCACGTAAAGCAGCGAGCCGAGCCCCGGATAGTTGAAGATCACCTCGACCAGCACGGCGCCGGAGACCACCGAGCCGAGCGACAGCGCCAGCGCGGTGACCTGCGCCAGCAGCGCGTTGCGCATGCCGTACCAGACGAAGATGCGCTGCGGGTGCAGCCCCTTGGCTTCGGCGAAGGTGATGTAGTCCTCGCCCAGCACCGAGACCATCTGGCTGCGCATGCCGAGCGCCCAGAAGCCGACATTGCCGAGGATGATGGCGAGGCAGGGGAGGAAGGCGTGCCGCAGGATGTCCTCGGTCGTTGCCCAGTCGAACCGCATGATGCGGGTGGTGTCGACGCCGCCGGCCGGCGGGAACCACTTCAGCACCACGGCGAAGAAATAGATCAGGATGATCGCCAGGAGGTAGAACGGGATCGAGGTGAGGATCATCATCAGCGGCACGAAGGCCTTGATGCCGCGCCCCGCCGTCGGCCAGGCGAGCCGCGCCCCGAGCAGCGAGCCGGTGGCGAAGGCGATGAGCGTCGCGACCGCGAGGAGGCTCACCGACCACGGCAGTGCGTTGCCGATCATGGTCGAGACCTTCTCGGGGAAGTTGGCGAACGACACCCCGAGGTCGAGCCGCAACAGGTCGAGCCAGTAGTTGAGGTACTGCTCGAGGATCGGTGCATCGAGCCCGTACTTGGCGCGATAGGCGGCCGACACCGCCTGGATGTCGATGTTCTGCGCGCCGCCCGTGGCCTGCAGCCGGGCCAGCGCCGTCTGCACCGGGTCGCCGGGCAGCAGCCGTGGGATGATGAAGTTGATGCTCACCGCCACGAACACGATCAGCAGCAGCTGGCCGAAGCGCGTGAGCAGGTAGCGCAGGAGTTCTCTAGACATGTCGTCCCACTGGCATGAGTTCGGTGCCGGGTCGCGGATGGCAGCGCATGCCGCCATCCGCTTGATCACTGCCCTGCGCTTACTGCGCGCCGGTCGGCTTCAGGTTGTGGATCACGACGTTGAACGCTTCCCACGGGGTGTACGGGGCGACGTACGGGTCAGCCGCGGACGGCCAGCCGGTCCAGTAGGTGTTGTTGAAGGTCACCACATGGTACTCCTCGAGCAGGTCGATCTGCGGCAGGTCGCGCAGCGCGATGTCGAGGGCAGCCACGGCGTTCTTCATGTAGTCGGAGTTCGGATCGGTGCTGGCCGGGACGGCGTCCATGGCATCGATCAGCTTGTCGTATTCCGGGTTCATGTAACGCGAGGCGGCGATGGCGTTCGGGATGTTCTCGCCGAGCGGCCGGGCGAACTTGCTGTGGTAGTGCTGCAAGGTCTCCAGCGGTTCGGACAGCGAGCCGCAATGCACGAAGATCATCGTGTCGAAGTTGCCGTTCTGGATGTCGGGCAGCCAGGTGTCATCCACCGGAGCCTGCACCGCATCGAAGCCGGCGTTCTTGAACTGCTGGGTCAGCGGCGCCAGCGTCGGCTGGATGAAGGCCGGGGTGCGCACCGTCACGGTGAGTGGCTTGCCGTCCTTGGCCCAGAGGCCGTTGGCGTCCTTGGCGTAGCCAGCCTTGGTCATGTACTCCTCGACCTTGGCCGGATCGGGGTTGTCGAGGTTGTACTTGTCGAGCACGGCCTTAAGCGGGCTGCCCTCGCCAAGCCAGGTGCCGGCCATGTAGTTGGAGAACGCGAAGGTCACCGGCTTCTGGCCGCCTTCGTAGCCGATGTCGTTGATGGCCGCGCGGTCGATGGCATAGTTCATCGCGTAGCGGACATTCACGTCGTTCCACGGCGCCTTCATCTGGTTGAACACCAGCGAGTAGTCGCAGCCGTCGGGAGCGCCCCAGTTCGGACCTTCCGGGTTCCACGAGCTGAGCTTGTCGTTCTGGGCCTTTGCGGCTTCGAACGTGCCGATCAGCAGCTGACGGCCGCCGTCGATCTGGTTGGCGATGTGCAGCTGGCCCATCGCGTCATCGCTCGATACGGGCACGAGGGTGATGCGCTTGGGCGCCGGCAGGTCCTGGAAGCCGACCTTGGCGCCCCACCAGTCGTCACGGCGATCGAAGATCTCCTGCTGGTTGGTGGTCGAGACCAGCTTGTAAGCGCCGGTGCCGACCGGCCAGCCCTTGGCCGGGTCGTAGTTGGTGAAGGTCGCGATATCCCGGCCTTCCCAGATGTGCTTGGGCAGGATCGGGTAGTGGTTCTCGTGCCCGAGCGCCAGGAAGTCGCGGACGAAGCGCGGCGCCGCCTTGTTGAAGTTGATGGTGACGTTCAGCGGGTCGACGACGGTGACGTCCTTGATCCACTCCTTGAACGCGGCCGAGCCACCGACTTCCGGCGGGGCATCGCGCACTGCTTCGAGCGTGAACTTCAGGTCGTCGGCGGTGAACTTCTGGCCGTCCGACCACTCGACGCCGTCACGCAGCTTGATCTTGGCGCTTAGGAAGTCGGGAGCATACTCGAAGCTCTCCGCCTGCCACGGGATCAGCTCGCCATTGTTGAGGTTGGTATAGAACAGCGCCTCGTTGATGGTGATCTGCATCACGTCGCGCTGGTGGGTGATCGAGCTCAGGTACGGGTGCCAGTTCTCGGTGTTGGCGAACTGCGCCGGCTGGTCGCCCCACGGGGTCAGCACCAGCGTTTCGTTGCGCGGCATGTCGGCCACCTGCGCGAGCGCGGTCGATGCCAGCAGCGGCATCGCCAGCAGCGCGATGGCGCCGCCGAGCAGATGCTGCCTCAGGGATGCACGGTTCATAATGGTCCTCCTCTGGCCGGTTCCGGCCACTCGTTGATCTCGCGGAAGCGGGGCTCCGGTCCCGCCGCCCAATCGTTGTCCGGGACTCGCGGCCTCCCCGCCGCGGCCCCGCCTGCCGGTCAGAGCGCCATTTTCTCGATGGCGTCCTTGCTCAGCCCGTGGCCGAAGCCCGGTTCGTCGCTGACGACGACGTAACCGTCCTTGGGGACGGCCATGCCGGGGTAGTTGTTGGTGTGCTTCAATGGGATGCCGGGAGCACCGCCGACGAAGTACTCACCCCAGCGCGAGTTGGGCGCCGAGTAGTTGAAGTGCTGGCCGTAGGGCGTGTTCATGCCGGCGTGGCAGATCACTTCGAGGCCCGAAGCGTCGGCGATGGCGGTGATCTTCTGCACCGCGGTGAAGCCACCGACCCAGTTGATGTCGGGCTGGAAGATATCGACGACGCGATCCTTGGCCGCCTCGAAGAAGGTGTAGGGCGTGTACCAGTGCTCGCCCGTCGCCAGCGTCTGCCAGGGCAGGCGTTCGCGCAGCGCCTTGTGCGAGGTGTGATCCTCGGGGATCAGGCAGTCTTCCATCCATTTCAGGTTGAACGGCTTCAGCCGGTGCGCGAGGCGCACGGCGAACTCGACGTCGAACGCCATCCAGCAGTCGAGCATCAGCTCGACATGCGGGCCGATCAGCTCGCGCGCCTTGCCGACGAAGGCCTCGTTCTTGTCGAGCGCTTCGAGGCCATCGGCGGTGCCGTAGGGGCAGGCGAGCTTGGTGGCCTTGAAGCCCAGCTCCATGTGCCAGTCGGTGTCGTTGCCGGTGGCGTAGCAGAACTGCTTGTCGCGCGCCGCGCCGCCGGCGAGCTCGTATACCGGCAGCTTCAGCACCTTGCCCTTCAGATCCCAGAGTGCCAGGTCGATACCGCTGATGGCGTAGGAGGCGAGGCCGGAAGAAGAGTAGGGCGACGTGATGCGCATCATCATGTCCCACAGCTTCTCGGTGGCGAGGGCGTTCTCCTCGTGCAGCAGCGGGCCGATATGGTCGTTGATCAGGCTGATGGTCGGCTGGCCGTAGCCGGTGACGCCAAAGCCCCACGAGCCGTCATCCGCAGTGACGATGACGCCGACCGCCGGAAAGGCATTGTTCCAGCTCGAGCGCAGCGCCTTGTAGCGCGGATAGCGCGACATCGGGTTGGCCACTTCCGCGTCCTTGGTCCAGGGCGGCCGGCGCGCGGTCACCTTGTCCTTGCCCTCGTCGTAGATGCCGCCGGCAATCGGATTGGTGATGGCAAAGGCTTCGATACTCTTGATCTTCAACGGAAATCTCCTGGTCGTCGTATCAGTCGGGCTTAGCCCGGGATGCGGTAGAATTTGCGGGCGTTGCCCTCGAACAGCGCGGTGCGCTCGGCGGACGAGGCGCCCTCGGTGATCTTGGCGAAGGCCTTCCACAGAGTCGGGAAGTCGCTGGTCAGCTTGTCGACCGGGAAGTTCGAGGCGAACATCGCCCGCTCCGGCCCGAAGATTTCGAGCGTTTCCAGCACCAGCGGGCGGAAGCTCTCGGTGGTCCAGGTACGGTCCAGCATGCCGAGGCCGCTGATCTTCACCGCGATATTTGGGCGCGCCGCCAGCTCCCGCATCCCGGCCTTCCAGGCCTTCCAGCCCGCGAGGTCGCGATCGGCCCACATGCCGGCGTGGTTGAGGATGATCTGCGTATTCGCCGCTTCGCCGGCGAGCTTGGCCGCCTGCGCCATCTGGTGCGGGTAGAGCTGCAGGTCGAAGCTGAGGCCGCGGCGGCCCAGTTCCTTGAGCCCGCCGATCCAGCCGGGCTCATCCATCAGGTCTCGGGTGATGTAGTTGAGCTTGGGGTCCTCGTGGCGGTTCACCACCTGGCGGATGCCGCGCATGATCGGGAACACCGCGTGGCGATCGAGCAGGGCGCCGAAATCGGGGGCCGCGAGGTCGCCATGCGCCACCAGCACGATCGGCACCGGGCTGCGATCGGCAACGGCCTGCAGCGTCTCGCTCTCCTTCACCGGATCGGTGGGGAAGGCCTCGACATGCACCGCGCCGGTGATCTCGATCTCGTCGGCGCCTTCCTCGAGATACTCCTCGAGCAGGTAGCTGCGCGAGATCGCGGCATTGGCGCCGCCTTTGCCCGGCTTCTCGAAATGCGGGTAGATGCGGGTCCAGAGGTCCCACAGGTGGATGTGCGGATCGACGACCTTCAGCATGGCGCCCTCAATCCAGCCGGAACACTTGTTCGACCGGCCACGCCTTCGGCCGCGCGTCTTCGTGCGTCTCCATGTGCGGCTCCATCCAGGTCCACCACTTCAGCACCACCGGATCGACGCCCTCGGTCTGGCTCGGGGCGTTGTCGGGCTTTTCGAGGTAGGCGAAGAGCAGCAGCTCGTAGCGGTAGATGGTGTAGTTGGAGACGCCCTGGCTCTTCAGCAGCGCCACCATCTCTGGCCAGATTTCGTCGTGCTTGCGCTTGTACTCGGCTTCCTGGCCGGGCTTCAGCTTCATCACCCATGCGGATCGCATCGTCGTTAGTCCTCAGTCAGGTTGTTGATGTGGCGAGGGCCCGTTCGCCGGCCTGCTGCGGCGGCCACTGGCCGCTGTAGCCGAGCCGTCTGCTCACGGTGCTCGCTGCTTCGTTCAGCAGATCGACCTGCGGCTGGATCGCCGCGCCGGGCGCTTTGGGGGCGGGGCCGGAAATCGAGATCGCGCCCACCGGCCGGCCGAGCCGGTCGACGATCGGCACCCCGACGCAGAACACCCCGACCACCACTTCCTGGTTGTCGATCGAGTAGCCGCGCTTGCGGATACGGGTCAGTTCGGCGCGCAGTTCCGCGGGGTCGGTGATGGTGTAACGGGTGAACGTGGTCATCGGCTGCTCCAGCACACGCTGCTGGTCGGCCTCGCCGAGAAACGCCAGGATCGCCTTGGCGCTGCCGCCGCAATAGAGCGGCCCGCGCGAACCGATGCGCCAGTCGAGCTGCATGCCCTCGTTGCCGCGCACCTTGTCGATGCACACGCAGCCCTCGCCGCTCAGCACGTTGACGTTGACCGTCTCGCGGGTCTTTTCGGCGATGGATTCACAGAACGGCCGGGCCAGTCGGGGAAAGGCGACGCCATCGAGTTGCAGGTCAGTGATCGCCAGCAGCCGGTACGACAGCTGCCAGCCGCCTTCGGCGTTGCGTTCCACCACGCCCTCGTCGGCGAGGTCGATCAGCAGCCGATGCACCGAGCCGACCGGCAGGCTCAACTGCTGGGCCACGGCGCGCGCTCCGAGCCCACCCTTGCGGGCAAGCAGGTCGAGAACCTGGATGGCGCGCTTGATGCTCGACATCTATGGCCCCACGCTCCGGCATGGGGCGTGGGCGTCGCCGATACATCGCTCGTACAGCTGCGAGATCACAGTCGCGCCTACCGGACGTCAGGCAAACCTCCGGCGTTGGCGCCCCGCGACATCAATCGCGAGTGCACGCTAACCGCACGGTTTGCCGCTTGACCGGCCTCCCTCTCCTCGGAGCCGCATTCCCCGGACTTCTTGTTCCATAGGTGGAATGCGACGTTCCAATAGTGAACGCCTTCACCCGAGTTGAGTCAACCAACTACGGACTTAGACTTACGTCGCCTGAACGATAAGTGCTTGTTCGGATTAGATATATTCTACCATCTGGAACGGTGCTCAGGAGAGCCCGGCGAACGGCTCGCGCCACGCATCGATCTGCAGCAGCCAATCGTGCCAGCGCCGGATGTTACCGTACCCATAGAGGGGAATACCAGCCGCGTCGGCGAAGGGCAGGGCGGTAGCGACGCGGAAGTCCGCATAGCTCAGCCGTCCACCCACCAGCCAGTCGCGCCCCGCCAGCACGTCGTCGAGGATCCTCGCGAACGTGGCGAAGTCTTCGGTCGCATTGGCCAGGGCCTGCTCATCAATGGGACGGAACTGGTAGCGCCTGACGATGATGTTCTCGAAGTAGAACGTGCTGCCAGCCAGCGTGAAGTGGTGCGCGCTCCAGCTCACCCAGCGCATCATCTCCACGGCATGTTCGAGCGGCCAGAACTCTGGCGTCGTCAGGGCCGCGAGCCGCATCGCGATCGCATCGGTCTCCCACAGGCTGTGCGTGCCTTCGACCAGCACCGGCACCCGCGTGTTCGGGTTGATCGGCCCGAACCAGTCCTTGTCCGACCCCATCGGGTCGGCGCGGGCGAACTCCACCGGCGCCCCTAGATACCGTGCCACCGCGACCGCCACCCGCGGGTTCATGTTGTGCGAATAGTAGAGCTTCAGTCCGCGATCTGCCACGTCGACCTCCCGGCTGCAGCGCCCCACGGCGCTGTCTGGGTTGGTCGATCACGTGGCGCTCAATTCGACATTGTTGCTTCTGGCACCCGGCCGGCCATCAGGCCCCAGAGCTGGTCGGCACTGAGGTGGCGGGCCGTGCCGTCGTAGACCACCCGCCCCAGGCTAAGCACGACGATCCGGTCGGCCAGCGCCCGCACCGTCGACAGGTCGTGAGTGACGAGGATCACGCCGGTGCCACGCGCCGCGATCGAGCGCACCAGGTCCACTACCTGCGCCGTCTGTTTGACGCCGAGCGCCGCGGTCGGTTCATCGAGGCAGATCAACTTGACGTGCTGGCCCAGCGACCGCGCGATGGCGATCGATTGCCGCTGTCCGCCCGAGAGCGCCCGGACCAGTACGTTCTCGTCGCGCAGCGTCACGCCGAGCGCTGCCAGCCGGGCCCGGCATTGCTCTGCGGCCTGCCGGTCGTCGCGCACCGGGATGAAGCCGAGCCAGCGGCGAGTCTCTTCGCGGCCAAGCATCATGTTGTGGGCGATGCTGAGGTTAGGGCAGAGCGCCAGATCCTGGTACACCGTCTCCAACCCAGCAGCGCGCGCGTCATGCGGGCTGCGGAAATGCACCGGTTGACCTTCCAGCGTCATAGCGCCGGCGTCGGGGCGGATGGCGCCGGAGATGATCTTCACCAGCGTCGATTTGCCGGCGCCGTTGTCGCCGAGCAGGCAGACGATTTCGCCCTTGCCGACGCTGAACGTCGCTTCCTCGAGCGCGATGAGCGCACCATAGGATTTTCGTGCCCCGGTAACGGTGAAGGCCGGTTGGAGCTGTTGCGGTGGCGGCGGCGCGGCTTCAAAGGCGGCATCGGCGGCCGGTTCGCTAGCCGCAGGAGTTTCGGCAGGGCGCAACGTAGCGGGAGCCGTTTTGGCGCGCCGCAACCGCAGCGCCGTGGCCGTCTGGTCGGCAACCAGCGCCAGCAGCAGCATGCCGCCCACCGCGATCGACTGCCACCAGGACTGCAGCCCGACGAAGATCAGGCCGGCGTTCAGAATGCCGATGGTGGCAACGCCGATGGCGATGCCGAGCGGTCGACCGGCCCCGCCCGAAAAGGCCACGCCCCCGAGGATCGCGGCGGTCAGCACGTCGAGCTCGAAGCGGGCGCCGATGGTCGGGGTGATACTGCCGAGCCGGCCGGCCACGAGCACCGCGACAAGGCCGATCAGCAGCCCGTTGGCGGCATAGAGCCCGACGATCATCCTGCCGACCGGCACGCCGCAGAGTTCGGCGGCGCGCGGGTCGCCGCCGATCGCGTAGATGCGGAGGCCGGTAACGGTGCGGGTGAGGATGAAGGCGCCGACGATGAAAACCGCAACGGCGATCAGCACGGTGTATTGTACGCCGAAGACCTTGCCGCGACCGAGTTCCAGCAGCGCCTCGGGGAAGCCATAGACCGCGGTGCTGCTCACCACGAACGCGAGGCCGCCATAGAGCGCCAGCATGGCAAGCGTGACGATCAGGGGCGAGATGGAAAGCCGGCGCACCAGGATGCCGTTGAGCAGCCCGAGCAGGAAGCCGAGTCCGAGTCCGGTGCCGGCGGCCAGGAACGGGTCCTGCGTCGCCACCGCGACCTTGGCGACGATGATGCCGATCAGTGCCACCATGCTGCCGATCGAGAGGTCGACATAGCCGGCGATCAACAGCGCCGAGGTGCCAAGCACGGCGATCAGCACCGAGGTGGAGTTCACGCCGATGACGATGAAGTTCTCGGCCGCAAAGAATGACGGGTTCAGCAGCGAGAACAGCACCACCAGCGCAACCGCCACCAGCGCCAGCCCGATCCGGCCCGAGGCTTCGCCGGGCGCCTTGGTGCCGGGCAACAGGGAGGAAAGCCAGTTCGGTTGCGCTGCCATCGCCAGCCGCTCCGCGCCGAGATTGTCCGTGGTCATGCTGTTATCGCTCGGTTGAAGAAAGCCGGCCAGCCCGACTCGCGCCAGGCTGGCCGGAAAACGTGCGCTGGGGCGCACGGCCTAGAGCTTGGCCTCCGACGACCAGGGGAAGTTCACGTACTGGTCGCGGGTGTCGTAGCAGATGTTGCCGTACATCCTGAGGTAGGCATCACGGCGCGCCTGGTCGGCATAGACCGCGGCGGGGTCGGCGAGATCGGCCTCGTATTGGGCGAGGTTGGCCCCAGTGAGCGCGCTCGGCAGGATGTCCATAGCCTGCGGGATCGACTTGCCTTCCAGCCAGTCGGCGACGTGCTGGCCCATGGCGTAGCCGAACACCGGAGAGGACAGCGAGATCGACGCCTTGTAGGGGCTGTCCGGCTTCTTGATCGCCGCCACCGCCTCCGGCTCGCCGTCGATGCCACCGAGGAACTGGTCGGGGCGCGCCTTGCCCGCGGCTTCGAGCGCGGCGAGGGCGCCGAGCACCACCGTATCCGCACCGAGCACTACGTCGACATCGGGGTGCGCCTGGAGGATGGTGCTCATGGTGGCGAAGCCGCCTTCCTTGTTCACCGGGTTCGGGGTGATGTCGGCGACGATGGTGACGCCGGGTAGAGCCTTCAGCCCGTCGCGCATCGCGGCGAAGCGCGGCGCGAGGAACTCGATCTGGTCCTGGGTCAAGAGCACCACGTTGGCCTTGCCGCCCAGCTTGTCGTTGATGTAGGCGACCGCTGCATCGGTCAGCGCCTTGCCGGTGGCGTATTGCGGGGCGTTCAGCAGCGACGTTGCGGGCGGTGGCACGACGGTGCCGACATAGCCACCGGCCCACATGATCTCCTGCAGGCTGTGGCTCAGCGAAGCCGGATCGACCGGTGCCGCGACCACGCCGCCGACCTTGCCGGCGAGAAACAGCTGAACCTGCTCGACCATCTTGGCGGCATCATTGTTGGCGACGGCACGGCGATACTCGAGGCCGCGGTCCTTGGCGGCGGCGGCGAGGCCGTGATCAACGCCCTGCATGAACTCGCGCTCGTTGTCCTGGGCAAAGGCCAGCACCTTGTTGAGGCCCGGAGGGGCACTACACGCCGGGGCGCTGGGATCAAACGGGGCGAAGGCGGTCGGCGTGGTGATGCCCGGCGGGCCATCCTGCGCGGTCGAGAGCGCCGTGCCGCCGGCCAACAGGCCGAGCGCCAGCACTGCCGCCAGGGTTCGGCCGCGCCAAGGGGCGGACGTCGTGTTCCGGTTCATGTGCATAGAAACCTCCCTCTCTGTCAGTTCTGAACTGTCGTGGTTCCGCGCCGACTTCTTCGAGCCTGTCGCGGTCCTCCTCATTCCACCCGGCCAATAAGCCACCGGCCAATCCGCGAGTCAAAGACTTTTTCCAGTGGAAGTAATTATTCAAACGACAAGCGCGATCAGTGCTCCATCACCGTCTGCACCACGCGGGCCAGCTCCAGGCCCAGGATGCGGTGGGCGTCGCTGTCGAGATGGATGCCGTCGATGCTGCTGGATTCGACGAAGGCGCCGGCGTCCACGAAGGTTGCTCCGGTGCGCCTGGCGACGTCGCGGATGAACCCACCCAGCTGCTGCGACTTCAAGGCGCCGCCGAGGAACATGTCGGCGAAGCGGTCGACCTCCTGCATCGGGGCGGGAGAGACGACGATCAGGGCTGGCTGGGCGCCCGCCGGGCCGGCCTCACTGCGCTGGATCAATCGTACCAATATCTCAATGGAATCAGCGATGTCGCTGGCAGTCGAGGCGAAACGGTGCTTCAGGTCATTGGTGCCCAGCATCAGGATCACCAGGTCGATCGGCATGTGCGATTCCAGCAGGATCGGCAGCGCTCGGAGCCCGTTCTTGTGGCGGCCCTCGATCGGATCGTCGCGTACCGTGGTGCGGCTCGGATGGCCTTCCTCGATCACCTCCCAGCCGCCGCCGAGGTGGCGGCGCATCACGCCGGGCCACCGGCGATCGGGGGCGAAGCGGTGGCCGCCGCCGCGCATCAAGGTCGGCACGGCGCCGTAGGTGTTGGAATCCCCAAAACACAGTATGGTGCGAACCGGTGGCACGACGCTCCTCCTCGCGACTGCCAGAGCCTTAGCATGAGCTGCAAGCGGCAGCCACATCTTCCAGTGGAGGTAATTAGTGGTTGCTTCGGCCCCGCCGCGTTGCTAGGCAAAGCGGATCGGATGGCGGGGCTGCCCGACCTACGGGGCTAGGCGAGAGTTGACCGGCAGCAGTTTCTACAGCGTCGAGAAGGTCCCGGACGGGCGAAGCGGCGGCACCACCCAGGCCGAGACCCGCATCTACAACGAGCGGCTGATCGTGTCGCTGGTGCGCCGCCACGGCCAGCTGTCGAAAGCCGACCTCACCCGGCTCACCGGGCTCGCGGCGCAGACCATCACCACCATCGTCAACCGCGCGGCCGACAGCGGGCTGCTGCTCAGGCGCGAGCCGCTGCGCGGCCGGCTTGGGCAGCCGTCGGTGCCGTACTCGCTCAACCCCGAGGCGGCCTATTCGTTCGGCCTCAAGATCGACCACCGCAGCGCAGATGTAGCGCTGGTCAACTTCGTCGGCGAGGTCATCGCCTTCGAGCGTCTCGCCTTCGACTATCCTACGCCCGACGAGGTGATGGCCTTCGCCAAGGCGGCGATCTTGCGGATGAGCAAGCGCAAGGCGATCGCCGCCGACCGTATTGCCGGCCTCGGCATTGCTTCACCCTTCCACCAGTGGAACTGGAACGATGACAGCGAGGCGTCGCGGCGGCTCGATGGGTGGAAGCGGATCGATATCCGTGCCGAACTCGACCGGGTGTTCGATTGGCCGGTCTACCTGTTCCACGATGCGCTGGTGGCGGCGGGGGCCGAGCTGATGTTCGGGACCGGCGTTGGCCGCGCCGATTTCCTCTATGCCTATGTCGGCCACTTCATCGGCGGCGGGCTGGTGCTGGACCACCACCTGTTCCCCGGCCGCAACAAGCTGGCCGGGGCATTGGGCAGCATTCCCGTGGCGGGCGGCGAGGGCAGGGCACAGCCGCTGCTGCAGGTTGCTTCACTGGTCAGTCTCGCCGGCAAGCTGGATCCGGCGGCCGCGGAGCGCTTGTGGTCGTCACCGGAGGATTGGGGGGACCTCGGCAGTGCGGTCCCCGTCTGGATCGAGCAGGTGGCGGAGGGTCTTGCCTACGTGGCGCAGAGCGCCGCCGCGCTGCTCGATGTCGACAACCTGGTGATCGACGGCGCTATGCCGCCAGCGGTGCGCAAGGAGATCGCCAAGGCTACGCGCCGCCGCCTCGCCCGCGTGCTGGGCGAGCGGCCGGAACCGTTCTCGGTGCTCGAAGGCACCTTCGGCCACCTCGCCCCAGCCATCGGCGGCGCCAGCGTCCCGCTGCTGGTGAAATACTCCAACGACAAGGAACTGCTGTTCAAGGAATAGTCAGTGAAGGCGATAGAAGCGCCGGGCGTTGTCGGCGAAAACCGCCCGCGCCTCGTCATCCGAAAGCCCCTTCAGGATGGCCCTAAAGGCCTGATAGGCCTGATCAAAGGTGGAGGACAGGGCGAGCACCGGATGATCGCTCGCCAGCATGGTCCGGTCAGTCCCGAAGGCATCGAGGCAGTCCAGCACCACCGGACGCAGACTGTCGATGGTCCAGTGCGGGTCATAGGCCGGCAAATCCGAGACCTTTATCGTCACATTGGGTGCGCTCGCGAGGGCAGTTATCCCCGCGCGCCAGTGCGCCATGCCCTCGTCGGTCCGGTCGAACGGCGAGCCGCAGTGGTTGATGATGAAGAGGAGATTCGGGAACGCCCGCGCCAGTTCCAGCGCCTCCGCCGCCTGCCACGGCGAGATCATCAGGTCGAACGAAAGTCCGAGCGAATCCAGATGCTTGAGCCCCGCCCGCCAGGCAGGGCTGCTCATCCGGTGGCGATCCCTAGAGAACGACCGTGCGGAATCAGGGTGCCAGCTCAGGATATCGCGCACCCCCACGACCTTCCCGTGCGCCGCGTAGCGATCGAGGATGGCGGGCGTTCCGGCGGCATCGAGCACCGCGTTTCCGACGTAACGCCTTGCCATCCATAGTGGTTTTTCCAGCGCGTCGAGCCAGGCCAGTTCGGCGAACGGCTCACGGGGCTCCCACCCGGCCTCGACATGTACCGTGCCGACGACGTCGTAGCCGGCCGTATCGCGCACATAGTCCGCCGGCAGGCAACTCTGCCCGAGCACCCCGGTCTGCCCCCGCAGCCACGGGTGCTTGTCGAGCGAGCGGTCGAAGAGATGGTGGTGCGGGTCGATGATCGGCCCAGCGTAAAGCCCTGCAGCGTCTCGCATACTCTGACTTATCGTCCCATGTACCGGCGGCGGCTGATCTGCTCGCCCAACGTCAACCAGCGACGGGCCGGCTCACCCTCCAGCAATGCCATGATCCGCAGCGCTTCGCCCTGCAATTCTGCGAGTCGCGCCACCGGCAGCGTCTGGTTGGCATCCACTTCCTCGGCAATGGCGATGAAGCGCTCCGCCTGCTGCCGCCCACCCAGTCTGGGTGCCAACTCATTGGAAACAAAGGCCTCCCAGCTCAGCTCCGGGTCCCAGCCGAAGCGCGAGAAGGCGAGGTAGCTCAGCTCGACCGTCGCATAATAGTCCGACGGCTCGCCCCAGACGGTCAGCCCCTCCATGCCGAGCTCGCGGCCGCGCACCGACATGTCGGCGAAGGTTTTCGCATTGAACGCATAGCGCTCGGTGCGCTCGTCGCCGTTCCACTGGCAGGCGAACTGGCAGCGCAGCACGTTGGGCTGGGTGGGGAGGCTCGAGACATAGTCGGTTGCCAGCTCGGTCCTGAGCCGCTTCCAGAAGCTGCGATTGGCGGTGTGCTGGTAGATTGCCCCCTTGGGCAGCCGGTGCTGCGCCTCGGTCGCCACCGGATCGAGCAGGTTGTCCCACTGCATTTCGCAGTAGATCCAGAGGTCCGGCCGCTTGGCCTTGGCGGCGCGATACAGCCGCGGGAAATTCTCGGCCATGTCGGTGTGCGACCAGGAATCGCCGTGGTCATCCTTGCGGCGGGCGGCTTCCGCATCATTGGCGCGGCGGGCGACGCAGCGCTCGCAACCGCAGACGCCATAGTCGCCGCTCTCGATGTTGATACCGCCGATCTCGAAGGTTTCGGCCAGCCAGGCGATGGCTTCCTCCATCCATTCGATCACCTCGGGGGCGCTGGGGCAGGCGCTGACGGTGTAGTCGGAGTGCGGGAAGTTGAGCGGGAAGGCGAGGTCGGCGATCTGGAAGCCGACATCCTTCTCCATCTTCGCGGCGTGCTGCGGGTTGGCCTTCAGCCAGGTCGAGAGATTGTACTTGTGCTTGCCCTCCCAATAGACCCCGCCATAGGCGCCGATGGCGATGCCGGGGATGATGCGCACGCCGCGCTCATTGCCGTAACGGCAAAGCTCCTTGGCCGCTTCGATGCCGCCGTGGCTGTCGCGCAGGAAACCGTAGACAGTGATGCCACCGATGCGGTTGATCGAACAGAAATCCACCAGCCGCTTGTAGTCGGCGAGGAAGCCGCCGGGCGGCTTCTGGAACGGGTTGAAGACGCCGATTTCCTGCTGGCCGATCTGTGACAGCTCCCAGTTGGTCGAGTGATCCCAGGTCCAGAAGGTGCGATAGGCGAGACCCGGCTTGCCGGTGACCTCGGCGGCCCAGGCGGCGAGATCGAGCTTGCCGGCGCTGCGCTGGATGATCTCCTCGACCCCGTAGATGACGCCGGAGAACGGGCCGCCGCGCACCTGGAGCGTGTCGCCGTGCCGCTTGATGGCGAACTCACCTTCGGCGAGGGCCGGGTCGAGCGTCAGGCGGACATTGGGCAGGTCGGCGCCAAAGGTCTCGCGCAGGCGCCGGGCGGCGTGCCGATGAATGTCTTCGCCTTCGATGGTCATGGCTTGGTTTTCCTCCGATTCGTCGTCTTGGCCGAACGCTGCGGCATGCCGGCCGTCCTTGACAGAGTTAAGCAGCGCTCCTATCAAATATCAACATCAACTATCGCCAGTGATAATCTACGCGTTCGAACCGAGCCTCTCCCTGAGCCTCCGCGGCGGCCGCGTGATGGAGACCTCATGACCTCGACTACGCTTCCCGCGGCCCTTGCCAACCTGCAGCAGGTGTGGCCGATGCCGAGCCGGCCCCACCCGATCACCATCATCGGCGCCGGCGGCATCGTCCGCGACGGGCATCTGCCGGCCTATCGCAAGATGGGCCTTCCGGTCGCCGGTATCTTCGACGTGAACCAGGAAACGGCCAAGGCGCTGGCGAGCGACTTCGGCGTCGAGGTGGTGCACCCGACGTTGGAGGCGGCGATCGCCGCCTGTGGCGCCGACGGCATTTTCGATCTGGCGCTGCCGCCCGCCGCGCTGCTCGGCACGGTCGAGCGGCTCCCCGCCAGCAGCGCCGCACTCATGCAGAAGCCGGTCGGCCCGGACCTTGCCACCGCCCGCAGGATCGTCGCGGCGATCGACCAGCGCTCCATCACCGCCGCCACCAATTTCCAGCTGCGCTTCACCCCGTCGATGCTGGCGATCCGCGATGCGGCGCGCAAGGGGCTGCTTGGCGAGATCGTCGAGGTCGAGGTGCGGCTCGCGGTCTACATGCCGTGGGAGCTGTGGAGCTTCATCCCGCATCTCGATGCGGTCGAAATCCCGCTGCACTCGATCCACTACATGGACTGGATCCGCTCGCTGCTCGGCGAACCCGAGAGCGTCTATGCCAAGGCGGTGAAGCACCCGCGCTATCCGACGCTGGCCGACGCACGCTCCTCGATCATCCTCGACTATGGCGACAGGGTGCGCTGCGCGCTGTCGCTCAACCACACCTACAATTATGGGCCGGAGCACATTGAGGCGACCATCCGCGTCGAGGGCACCGAGGGCTGCGCCCACCTCACCGTCGGCTATCTCGTCGACTACGTGAAGCCGGTGCCCGAGACGCTGGAAATGACCATCGCGGGCGTGCCGTGGACCAAGGTGCCGCTGGTCGGCGGTGAGCGGGTTCCCGATGCCTTCGGCTTCGTCATGGCGAACCTCCAGCGCTTCGTCGCCGGTGAGGACGACGTGCTCGATACCGATGTGCACGACTCCATCAGGACCATGGCGCTGGTCGATGCAGCCCTGAAATCCAGCCGTCTCGGCGGGGTCGTGCCGGAATCCATCTGAGCCAGACTTTTGTATAGGAAATTACACTTTCATATTGGAAACTTGTCGTGCTAGCGTCACGGCACTGACACGGGACGTGGAGATGCGCGTCCGAGGGGTGTGTCGAGGGGATGATCGGGGAGGCGGGGCGCCTTCCCGGCGCTCACAAGGGGACAACGGCAGCCGGCTTCAGCCCGCTGCCGCGCATCAGAGGAAGGGATACTCAATGACTGTTGTTTCGAAGCAGGGCTGGCGCATTGCCGCCGGCGTCGTCGCGCTGACGGCGATGATGGCGCCCGCGCTGGCGCAGGACGTCACCACCATCCGCGTGCTCAACTGGCAGCCGGGCGGCCCGGATTACTGGACGCAGCTCGTCGCGGCGTTCGAGAAGGCCAATCCGGATGTGAAGGTCGAGCTCGAGACCGTGCCGTTCGATCGCTACCCGAGCGTGCAGGGACCCTACATCGCGACCAAGAGCGGTCCTGATGTGATGGAGAACAATGCCGGCCTCGAGCTGTTCGATCGCCGCGGCGCTTATGTGCAGCTGCCGGAGGACGTGCTCGCCGCTGCCGGCGACCTGATCACCTATTCGGGCGGCTGCCTCAACTACGACACCACCCAGCCCTGCTACGGCCTGCCGTTCGGCTACCAGGGCAATGTGATGTACTACAACAAGGCGGTGCTGACCGAAGCCGGGCTCGATGCGGCCAACCCGCCCAAGACCTGGGACGAAATGGACGCCGCCTGCAAGGCGGTGACCGCGATCGGCAAGACCTGCCTCGCGCACGGCATGACCGGCGTGTTCCCGGCCTACTGGAACTTCCCGGAAGTCGCCCGCAATTTCCTCACCGAAGACGACATGCGCGCCATCATGGGGGGCAAGCTCCCGTGGACCGACCCCAAGATGGTGTCGATCCTCGAAGCCATGGCCTCGATCGGCACGACCCGCGGCTGGATCAACTCGAGCTCGCCGTCGATCTCGATGCTCCCCGATGGCGCCGACATCTTCCAGAGCGGCAACGCGGCCTTCGCCTCCACCATCATCGCCGATGCGGTGAACTGGGCGGCGTTCGGCGCGGCGCTGGGCGATGAGAATGTCGGCGCGATGAGCTGGCCGGTGCTGGTGGCCGATGCGCCGCTCGCCCACAGCTTCAGCGGCACCGAGAGTTCGGTGTTCGGCGTCACGCCGTGGAGCACCAAGCAGGAAGCGGCCTTCAAGTTCGTGAAGTTCGTTGCAGGCGTTGAGAACGCTAACCTCCTCGCCAGCGTCGCGGGCGGCATCTCGCTCAACAAGAACGTCGATCCGAACGCGCTGCCCAAGTCGCAGGCGCTGGCTCAGATCCAGGAGATCATCAAGACGCCGACCCTGCATGTCGGGGTGCTGCTCTCCGGCCAGGAAGCCGACGCCCTGGCGCGCGGCTGGCAGGAAGTGACGCTGGGCACCATCACCGTCGCCGACTGGACCGCGCAGATGCAGACGGCGCTCGAAGAGAGCCCGAGCAAGGCGCGGTAACGAGCCTGACGCGGAGCCGGCTCGTCCGGCTCCGCACCTTCTACGCCGGCGGATAGAGCATGACCCAGATCGACCAGGTTGAGAGCCGCGGGCTGACCCGCGCCCGAAAGCGCCGGATGCGCCCGGAACTGATCCTCGGCATCGCGCTGGTCGTGCCCGGCATCGCGCTGGCCGTCATCTTCAAGCTGGTGCCGCTGGTCCGCGCCTTCATCCTCAGCCTCTACCAGACGCGCGGCTTCGAGGACCCGAAGTTCGCCTGGTTCGCCAACTACGCCTCGGTGTTCAAAGACCCGGTGTTCATCACCTCGTTCAAGAACGCGCTGCTGGTGTTCGTGACGCTGCCGGTGTGGATCTTCCTGCCGCTGGTGCTGGCCTTGCTGATCTTCCAGCGCTCGCCGGGCTGGAAGGCGTTCCGCGCCATTTACTTCCTGCCCTACATGATCGCGCCGATCGTCGTCGGCATCATGTTCCGGCAGATCCTCGCGCCCGATGGGCCGCTCAATGCGTTCCTCATCTTCATCGGCCTCGCGCCGCTCGCCATCGAGTGGCTGAACGGGGCGACCAGCGCGCTGTTTTCGCTGACCTCGGTGGCGCTGTGGAGCTTCTTCGGGCTCGGCGTCCTCACCTATCTCTCGGGTCTCTCCACCGTCCCCGATGAGGTGATCGAGGCGGCGCGGCTCGATGGTGCCGGCTTCTGGCGGCTGCTGATCGAGATCGTGACGCCGCTCCTGAAGCCGGTGATCGGCTACTGGACCGTGCTCTGCACCTCGTCAATGCTGATCTGGATGTTCCCGCTGATCTACGCGCTGACGCGTGGCGGGCCGGGCAGCGCCACCATGCTGCCGGAGTATCTGGTGTTCACCACCACCTTCGAGTTCCTCAATCGCGGCAAGGGCGCGGCCATCGGCATGGCGCTGTTCGTCTTCGCGGCCATCGTATCGGCCTTCGTAGTCCGGCGCATGTATGCCGAAGGAAAGGCCAGCAAATGAGCCTCGCCACTGTCTCCGACGCCGCTCCCGAAGAGGTGATGCCGGGCAGCAATCCGCTGGTCCGCACAATCGTCAAGTGGCTGGTGACGTTCATCCTCGTGGTGGTGGCGGTCGTCGCGCTTTACCCGCTGGTGTTCACCGTCCTCAATTCGCTGAAGACCCGCACCGGCTATGCCCAGAACCCGCTCGGGCTGCCGCTCGACATCACCTTCGAGAACTATGCCGACACGTTCGTCCGCATGGACGTGCCGCGGCTGCTGTTCAACAGCATCATCACCACCGGCGGCGGGCTGCTGCTCTCGACGGTGGCGGCGCTGTTCATCGCCTATGCGGTGACCAAGCTCCGCATCAAGGGCGGCAACCTGATCTTCCTGTTCATCATCGCCATGCTGGTGATCCCCAGCCAGGTGGTGATCTACCCGCTCTACGAGACCATCCTCGACCTCGGCCTCGGCGGCACCTACCAGGGGCTGATCTTCTCCTACGCGGCGTTCGGTCTGCCGATCAGCACCTACATGCTGGCGGCGTTCTTCCGCGCCATTCCCGACGAGCTGATCGAGGCGGCGCGCATCGATGGGGCAGGGGAGTTGCGCATCCTGTTCCAGATGATGCTGCCGATCTCCACCCCGGCGATCGCGGCCCTCTCTATCCTCAACTTCGTCTGGATGTGGAACGACCTGTTGCTGCCGCTGGTGATCATGGGCGGCTCGGACAAGACCACGCTGATGGTCGGGGTGGCGCTGCTCTCGGGCCAGTACGACGTGTCGATTCCGTTGATCAGCGCCGGTTTGATCGTTGCTTTGCTGCCGGTGATGATCGTCTACTTCCTGTTCCAGCGGCAGATACTGTCGGGTGCGCTGGCGGGGGCGGTGAAATGACGGCTCGCGATACGGCGCCTGGTGAGGCGTTCCTCTACATCTACCGGCTGAAGCCCGGCATGGGCCCGGCCTATGACGAGAAGCACCGCGCGGTGTGGCCCGAGATCCTCGCGCTCATCGATGCGGCCGGCATCACCGACTACCAGATCTGGCGGCACGAGGAGATCGTGGTCTGCCGCATGCGGGCACGCGACGGGTTTCGCGCCGCATCAGCGGCGACGGCGGCATCCGACGTGCAGCGGCGCTGGACCGCCTCGATGTCCGATATCTTCCTCTCGATCGGCGATGCCGACGGCGAACCGCTCTGGCTCGACGAAGTGTTCGCGCATCGCGTTAGGGAGACGACGCGATGAGCGCCGTCTCAGGTCGGGCGGGCCGGGGGGCGCTTTTCGCGGATCGGGGCGAGCGGGAAGCTCGGCTCGATCAGCGTGCCGTCGAACAGCTGGGTGATCGTCTTTGCCGCCGCGAACTGGGCGCGGCTCGCCGCTTCCAGCGACACCCGCTCCTTGCTCGAGGGCAAATACGGCATGGTCAGCACGGCCAGCGCGTAACCGTTGGCATCGAGGATCGGGAAGCTCACATCGGTGATACCCTGCAGGCCTTCGCCGGCGATGATCTCGTAGCCGGTGCGGTGCAGCGTCTCCACCCGGCGTTTCAGCGCCACCATGTCGGTTTCGGGCGCGGTGCGTTCGATCTCGTCCATCACCCAGTCCTTGATCGCCGGCGGCTGGAAGGCCAGCAGCAGGCGGCCGGACGCGGTCGAGGCGGCCGGGTTCTGGGTGCCGACACGCAGGCGGAAGCCGAGCGGCGCGGGACTATCGACCTGCGCCACGACGCGGATCGCCAGCCGGTCGAGAATGGCGATGTGCAGCGCCTGGTAGGCGGCGATCGAGGTCGAGTACATGATCGGCAGCGCCGCATCGAGCAGTCGGCGCATCGGCGGGTACTGGTTGGACAGCACGTGCAGGTGGTTGGAGAGGAAGAAGCCATCTTCGCCCGGCCGCCGCTGGATATAGCCGCGGCGCTCGAGCGCCATCACCACGCGGTAGACCTCCTGCAGCGAGCGGCCGAGCAGTTGCGCAATCTCGCTCTGGGTGATGCCCTTCGACTGCGTCGCCAGCAGCTCGATCACATCGAGCCCCTTTTCCAGCGCCGGCACGCCGTAGGCGGCCTTGTCGCCGGTATCGGCCGTCTTCGCGCGCACCGCCTTGGCGGGCTTTTCGGCCGTCGTCACCTTGGTGGCCGGGCGTGCGGTTCTTGCCATTCAATCAGTCTCCCTCGGCATTCTGGTGGCAGAGCCGATGCCGCTGCGCAAGAGCCGGGACGGCTCAATGCACGACGCATCAGCTATCACAAGAGAACGTAAAGTTTTACTAATAAAATCGATTGCAGCTGTGGAAGCTGTGGTCATCCCTGAGATCACGACCAAGAGCAAGAATATGGACCCCAAGATTTCACAGAAGCTGGCCACCGCGACGGTGGACTTCGACAAGCCGGGCAAGCAGGTCGGGTTCTTCCACATCCCGCTGTCGGTGCACGACGATGCCTGGGGCGTGGTGCCGGTGCCGGTGGCGGTGATCAAGAACGGCGAGGGTCCGACGGTGATCCTCGAGGGCGGTAACCACGGCGACGAGTACGAGGGCCCGATCACGCTGGGCGAGTTGATCCGCGACCTCGATCCGGCCGATGTTTCCGGGCGGTTGATCTTCATTCCCGCGGTCAATCTCCCGGCGGTGAACGCGGCGCGGCGCACCTCGCCGATCGACGAAATCAACATGAACCGCACTTTCCCGGGCGATCCGCTGGGCACCACAACGCGGCAGATCGCGGCCTATGTGAACGACGTGATCTTCCCGATGGGCGACGCGTTCATCGATCTCCACTCGGGCGGTTCGTCGCTCGACATCATCCCGAGCTCGGTGATCGAGCCGGGCGCCACGCCCCAGCAGCACGCGGCCAACGTCGCGGCCGCCAAGGCCTTCGGCACCGAGATCGCAGTGGTGATCGACAATCGCGGCGACCCGCGTACCGCCACCGCGTCGGCGGCGCTGCAGGGGATGACGGTGATCGGCACCGAGATGGCCGGCGGCGGTACGGTGTCGGTCGATGCGCTGGCACTCTGCCGCCGCGGCGTGCGCAACGTGCTGGCGCATCTCGGCGTGCTGCCTAAGAGTTACGCGACCCCGGTGCCAGGTGAGCCGAGGCTCTACGATCTCGGCCCCAAGGCCCACGTGATCGCCGAGGACGACGGGGTGTATGAGCCGCTGCACAAGCTCGGCACCCAGGTCGAAGTGGGCCAGCTCGCCGGCCGCATCCACTTCCTTGCCAATCCCGGCCGCGCGCCGGTCGATCTGCACTACCGCGCCAGCGGCATCCTCTATGGCCGCCGCCAGCCCGGCCGGGTGCGGCCGGGCAATTGCTGCTTCGTCGTCGCTTCTCCGTACACGGCGCCCGCAGCATGATCACGCTCGCCGATATCAACACCGCCGCCACGCGCATCGCACCGCATGTTCGGCGCACCCCGACCATCGAGGCGCGGGCGCTGTCCGAGCCGATCACGCCGGCAAAGCTGTCGCTTAAGCTCGAGAGCCTGCAGGCCACCGGCTCGTTCAAGGCACGCGGCGCCACCAACAAGCTACTGTCGCTGCCACCGGAAGCGCTTCAGCGCGGCATCGTCACCGCCTCGGGCGGCAATCACGGCCTGGCTGTGGCGCGGGCTGCCAAACTCGCCGGGGTCAAGGCGACGATCTACGTGCCGGAGAACATCACCGCGGCCAAGGTTGAGAAGCTGAAGTGCTGGGGCGCGACGGTCGAGATCATCGGCAAGGTCTGGAACGAGACCAACCTCCACGCACTCGGCTTCGCTGAGACCACCGGCGCGGCGTACTTCCACCCTTTCGCAGACGCGGCCGTGATGGCCGGGCAGGGGACCGCGGCGTTGGAACTGCTTGCCGATGTGCCCGATCTCGACGTGGTGCTGGTGGCCATCGGCGGCGGCGGGCTGGTCTCCGGCATGGGCGTCGCGATCAAGGCGCTGAAGCCGTCAGTCAGGATCATCGGCATTGAGCCCGTGGGCTCGCCGACGCTCAAGGCGTCGCTCGATGCGGGGCACGTAGTGCGATTGCCCGAAGTGACCAGCCGCATCGCCACGATGAGCTGCGCCGAGACCGATCCTCTGGTGTTCGACGTGGTGCGTTCGGTGGTCGACGATGTCGTGCTGCTCAGCGACGAGGATATGCTGGAGGCCAGCCGCTGGCTGTGGTTCGAGCTCGGCATCGCCGCCGATCTGAGCGGTGCGGCAGCCGTCGCCGCGCTGATGACCGGGCGCGTCAGCTACGCGTCCGGCACGTCGGTGGGCGCCCTGGTCTGCGGCGCCGGGCCGGAGGGATTGGCCTAAGTCGCGACCCCGATGCAGGCAAAGTAGGGCACCAGCGCCGCCTGCACCTGCGCGTAGATCAGCGCCCGGGCCCAGTCGGGCGAGCGGGCTTCGAGCCGCTCGGCGCGTGCGATCACTTCAGGCGCGAAGTACTGCTCCAGCACCGGCGCCAGCGGCTTCGGGGTATCCAGCGCAGCCAGCAGCTGGCCGACGGCCTCGGTCGCCTGCGGCTGGGCCCAGTAGTAGCGGATGCGGTCGGCGTAGCTGAAGTGGCGGAGCAGCTTCAGCGTCGCGGCGTCGCCGGCATAATGCTTGGCCCAGTTCTTCGGGTTGTCGAGCATCAGCGCCTCCATCACCGGGGCGATCGGCTGGCGCGGCGCGTCGGGCGAGAGCCAGCTTGCCACACCGTCGAGCGCGTAGACCGCCTGCCGGTAAGCGAAGGTGAGAGCTGGGCCGACCTTCAGCACCGCGAAATGCCGCTGGGCCAGGGCCGGGAACACGTCCGGATACTGGTAGTCGGTCGAGTGTGCCTCGAAACTCAGGCCGTCATGGCCATCTAGGACAGGCGACAGCAGGTCGGGCGAGGCGGTGTCGAAGCGGTGGATGTGGTCGGGCGCGAACTCGAGGCCCGGCTGCACCACGAGGCCGACGGCGCGTTGCCACGCACTCTGCTCAAGTCCCAGGGCTGCGAAAGCGTCGTGGTGCGCCGTGATAGTTGCGCGGGCGTTGGCCGGCTCGGTGGGGGCGATGCCGATCGGACCCTCTTCGGCGCGGGCGCCGCCGGGGGGCGGGACTTCGGTGCCGAACATGTAGCTAAGGGAGGTCGGGTCGGTGGTGGCGGCCTCGCAGATGGCGGCGAGATCGGCGGCGCGGGCGGCGCTGACGGCGTCACCGACGGCGGCCGGCTCACCGGCGCAACCCTCTGAACAATCGAGATGAATCTTGGTGAAGCCGGCTTTGACATAGGCCGCGACGAGGTCGCGGGCGTTGGTCATGGCGATCTCGGCGGGCTGGTCGCGCCAGGCTTGCGGGCCCAGGTGGTCGCCGCCGAACAGGACGCGGTTCGGGTTGACGCCGGTTTTCTCGCAGATCGAGCGGACGAAGGCGATGAAGGCGGGCGGGGTCATGCCGGTGTAGCCGCCGAACTGGTTCACCTGGTTGCTGGTGGCTTCGATCAGCAGGGGTACATCCCATTGATCGGCCAACAGAATTGATGCGGCGAGGACGTCCGGATGGGCGGAGCAGACCGAGGGCAGGGCCTCGCCGGAGCCCTTGCGGTTGCGGGCGATGAGGTCGCGGAGTTCTCTCATTTGCGGCCTCCCGCCACCAGCATGGCGGCGCCGCGGACGCCGCTGGCGTCGCCGAAACGGGCCGTAAAGAACGCCGGTTGGCGCACTCCGGGCAGCATTTTGGGGGCGAAAGTACGGGCTAAAGTTGGCGTTAGGTCGTGAATGTTGGACAGTCCGCCGCCGATCACCACGCAGTCGGCGTCGATGGTCAGCTGGATGGTGTGGATCAGCTCGCCGAGGATGTCGAACCAGATGTCGAGCACCTTGCTCATCGCCGCATCGCCAGCCGCGGCGCGCGCGACGATGGTCGAGGAGTCGACGTTTTCGCCGGCGACGTGTTTGGCGATGCGCGCCATGCCCGGGCCGGACAGCAGGGTCTCGTAGCAGCCAGTGCGGCCGCAGCCGCATGCGAGGATCGGCAGGCCGTGGCGCTGCACCAGTTCGGCCGGGAGACCAAAGTGGCCGACTTCACCGGGGAGGCCGTTGTGACCGACCACCAGCTTGCCGTCGACGCATACACCGCCGCCGACCCCGGTGCCGAGGATCAGGCCGAACACGGTGCGGTAGCCGTCGCCGGCGCCACCATTGGCTTCGGAGAGGGCAAAGCATTTGCAGTCGTTTTCGACCGGGATGGCGCGGCCGATGCGGGCCGAGAGGTCGGCGCTGAGGGTGTGGCCGGTGGCCGGGACGTTCGAGGTCATCGAGATGCCGGTGGCGGGGTCGATGAGGCCGGGGAGGCCGACGCCGAGCGCGACCTTGGTGCCGGCGGTCTGGTCGAGCCAGCCAACGGCGCCCTGCAGCGCCTCGAGCAGTTCATCGTAGCTGCCCTTGGCGGTGGGGAAACGCTGGCGGTCGAGCACTTCCAGCCGGTTGTCGAACAGGCGGGCCTCGATCTTGGTGCCGCCGACATCGAGGGCGCCGAATACCTGCGGCCTGGTCTCCGGCAGCGGGTAGAGTTTCACCCCGGCAACGACGCGGGTGAGGTTACCCGAGGCGAAGGGGTTGTCGACGGTCATGCCGAGCTTGTGCGACCAGATCACCGACAAGAGCTGCGCCACCATGACGTAGAGCACCGACGACCAGGCGTCGTTGCCGACCGAGGGCACGGGAATGTCGGCGCCGGCAGCGGGATCGCCGAGCCGCAGCACGACGTGATCGCCGAACTGCGCTGCGACTTCGGTGGCGAGATCGGTATCGTAGCGGCGGGTGTGCGGGTCGGACGACAGCAGCACGAAGACTCTCGTGTTGCCGTTGGTGATGGCCTTGGGGCCGTGGCGGAAACCGAGGGTCGAATCCCACGAGGTGGGGATGCGACCGGCGGCGAGTTCCAGCACCTTCAGCGCACTCTCACGCGACGAGCCGGTGAGCGGGCCCGAGCCGAGGAAGACGGCGCGTTCCGGAACCGGGAGGGCAATCAACCGGTCGAGCTGTCTGGCGAGCAGTTGCTCGGCGCCATCGGCGAGGCGCGCCAGCATCTCGGCGGCAGGGGCCGGCGGAGCCGGGTCGAAGACGGCGAGCGCCGTCAGCAGCATGGTGGTGTAGCTCGACGTCATGGCAAAGCCGCTGTCGTCGGTCTCGGGCGGCAGCACGATGTTGCGCAACTCGCCCGGGCCGGCATTGTCGGTGCGGGCCAACGCGCTCTGGGCGTTGCAGGTGATGTGCAGCCGATCGGCCTCGGGCGCGTGGGCCGCCAAGAGGTCGAGGGTGCCGATGGTCTCGGAGCTATTGCCGCTGCGGCCGAACGACACCACCAGCAGCTTCACGCCCGGCCGAAGATAGCTGCGTGGTGAGGCGATCAAGTCGGTGGTCGGGATGGCGCGGAAGCGGATCGGGCCGGAAGCAGTGTTGAGGTAGCTGACCAGCGTCTCGCCGACAAAGGCCGAGGTGCCGGCACCGGTGAACCAGACTTCGTCCGGGCGGCGCTCGGCGATCCACGCCTTGATCTCGGCCGCGACGCCGGCAAGGCGCGGGCCGAAGCTGCGCCAGATGGCCGGCTGGCGCTTGATCTCGCGGGTAGTGGCCCAGCGGTCGAGGTCGCTTGCGGGGAACGGTGCGTCAGTCATCAGTTGCTTCCTTCCGGCTCGACCCGATGGACGGTGACGCCATGCTGCTCGAGCAGGGCGGCGGTGTCATCGGAAAGGCCAGTATCAGTGATCACGGCGTGGATGCGGTCGGGCTCGCAGATCCGGTGGAGGGCCGGAGCGCGAAACTTGGTGGAGTCGGCGAGCACGATCACCCGCTGGCTCACCGCCACCATGGCGGCGTTCTGGTGCGCCTCGGCCTCGTTGAAGGTCGAAAGGCCGAGCACCGGGTCGATGGCGTCGGCGCCGAGATAGATGGTGTCGAAGCGCATGCCCGCCAGCGTGCTCTCGACCATGCGGCCGGAGAGCGAGTTGGATTCGAACCGCACCGTGCCGCCCGGCACCATGACGGTGTGCTGGCCGGCACCGCGAAAGGCTTCGGCGATGTTGAGGCCGGTGGTCATGATCATCAGCCCCGGCGCGGCGCGGAGGTTCTCGGCGAACAGCTGGGTGGTCGAGCCGGAGTCGATGATGATCGAGCGGTCGTCACCCACCAGCGACAGGGCGAAGCGGGCGATGGCGCGCTTGGCGCTGAGGTTGACCACGGCCTTGTCGGTGACGCCGGGGTCGATGAATGCCCCCTGGGCTTCGCGGGCCAGCGACATGGCGAGCGCGATGCGGAAATCGGGCAGGCCCTTGAAGCCGAACTGGCGACAGAAGCGCAGCACGGTTGGCTCGCTCACCCCGGCCGCCCGGGCGATCTCCTGCAGCGGCTCGCGGATGAACGCCTCGGGCGAGGCGAGCAGGTAAGTGCCCACCAGCTGGAACGCCTTGTTGTAGCCGCCGAGCCCCAGCGAGATGGACTGGATCAGCGACGGGGCCGTGCTGGGCTCGCCGGCTGCCATTACTTCGCCTCAGCCTCGTCGGCGGCGCGCATGCGGAAGTTGAGGTGGGTCGGCACCGGGTGCTGCTTGAGCCGCATGGCGACTTCGGCCGCCGATGGGGCACGGCCGAGCGACTGCTGCAGGCGGCCGCGCTGCAACGCGACCCATAGCTCGTCGAGCAGGTTCTCGCCTTCGCGCACGGTGGCGAAGTGGCGATCGAGCAGCCGCTCGAGCAGATCGAGATCGCCCTCCGACGCCGCAACCATGGCGCGGCCGAGGTGCACACGCTCGTCGGTGAGCGCCGAGGCCGGGAGGCCGGAGGCAAAGGCGCGGAGCCGTTCGAGCCGGCCGTGCTTGACCAGCAGGCTGACGATTTCGGCGGCCAAAGCCGGCGGTGCATCGCCACTGGCCCAGGCGGCGAGGTAGTCGCGATCGGCGGCGTCCGGGTCGTTGGTGACCAGCGCCCGCTGGCGGCGGCCGAGCCAGGTCGGCTTCAGCGCGATGGAGCGCTCGAACAGCGTCCGGGCAGTGTCGCGATCGCCGTTATCGAGCGTGGCGATGCCGAGCAGCAGGGCATGGAGCCAGGTCTCGCCCTGCTTGTCGCGGCTCTTTTCGAGCGCGGCGACCCAGATGGGCGAGACGGCAAAATCAGCCGGCACGCGCTTGAGGCTTGCCTCGGAGAAGCGGCCGGTGGTGGCGAGCTCATCCCAGCAGTCGGTGGGGTGCGGGACGGCGAAATCGAGGCCGGTGGCGAGCGGCTTGCCGCTCAGCTTCTCCTGCCGGCTGCCCCAGGGCGAGCCGTCGGTCAGTCGTTTGGTCAGCGGCCGGCGCGACACCTCGGTGAGAAAGGTATCGACATCGGCGAGTTCGGCGGCGGGGAAGCGCGCATCGATCGCGGCGCCGGTGGCCCGGCTGGCCTTGTGATAGTCGGCGTCATGCACCTTGGCCGGATCGACGCTCAGCGCGCCGTAGACTTCGGTCCAGTGCACTTCGCTGTTGGGCTGGAGTTCGAAGCGCTGGTTCTGGGTGGGGGCGATGCCGCTCTGGATTTCGATGTAGTCGCCCTCGCCGGGCTTGGCGAGATAGTCCATCCACTGCTGGCCGCCGGCGCCGGTGCCGAAATAGAAGAATTTCCGGCCCTGCAACGCCGAGGTGGCGGTTTGCGCGAGGCCGACGCCGTCGGCATCGAGCCCGGCGATGAACAGCCTGGTGGCGTCGGGTTTGCGGAAGAACACCGAGGTCGAGTCGCGCCAGCGGTCCGGGTAGGAGCCGTCGAAGCGGGTGGGATCGGGGAATTCGAAGCGGGCCAGCTCGTTGTTGGGCAGCACGTGCTCGATCGAGTAGTCGGCGGGAGCGAGGACGCGCATGCCCTTGCTCATCGGCGCCGCGACGTTGGTCCACCAGTAGGCGAGCTTGGTCGCATCGGTGCTGTTGACGATGCGGCCGTGCACGTAGAGCCGGTCGTCGTCATTGGGCAGGAACAGGTCGATCTGCCAGGTCGCCTCGACGATGCGGTCGAACTCGTAAATGCGCAGCACAGGGCCGCGATCGGTGTCGATGATGCCGGCGAACACCTGGGCGGTGGTGAAGGGGGTGTGGCCGGGGATCAGGCCGTTCCACTCGATGCCGCCAGAGAACCAGGCGTTGAGCGCGGCCAGGTTGGCTGGCTGGAATACCGGGTTGGTGAACACCAGGTCGCGGCCGAGCTTCAGGTCGCGCAGCTCCATCAGGCGGCCGCCATATTGCGGCGCCACCGAGACGCGCAGGCGCCCGTTGTCGAGCGTCACCAGCGGCATCTCGCCCGGCTCCTGCGAGCGGTCGTAATCGTCGAACACACGGTAGGGGAGGATCGAGTCCTTGCCCCAGTTGAAGCCGTAGGCGTTTTCCTCGTCGGTGAGGCCGCGGTTCGGCGGGGTGTTCTTGTCGATCGTCGGCTGCTGCCAGCGGAAACGTGGCAGGGTGCTCGCTCCGCCCAGATTGGACATCGGCAGCTGTCGGGTGGTTCTGGTGATGCTGGTCTTGGTCATTGGCGCCTCCCCGGTGTGCCGTCACGAGCGCGGCGAAAGTACACGGTGTCTGTAGTTTTGCAACATCGATGTTTGTGAAACTACATACTGGTATGGTGCATAGATTTCCGTCCGGCCTTCCCCTAGGGTCGATGACGCATTTCTGAGGGGGAAATCCATGTCATCAACGCCCCGATTGTCGGTGACGCTGAGCGTCAACGGCGAAGCCCGCACGCTTTCGCTCGACCCGCGGGTGACGCTGCTCGACGCGCTGCGCGAGCACCTCAACCTCACCGGCACCAAGAAGGGCTGTGACCAGGGGCAGTGCGGCGCCTGCACGGTGCTGGTGAACGGGCGGCGCATCAACAGCTGCCTGACACTGGCGGTGATGCACGAGGGCGACGAGATTTCGACCATCGAGGGGCTGGGAACGCCCGAGGCGCTGCGCCCGATGCAGGCAGCCTTCGTGAAGCATGACGGGTTCCAGTGCGGCTATTGCACGCCGGGGCAGATCCTTTCGTCGCTCGCCGTGCTGGAGGAAATCCGGGCCGGGCGGCCGAGCCATGTGACCGGCGATCTCGAAGCGACGGTCCCCTTGAGCGACGAGGAAATCCGCGAGCGGATGAGCGGCAACCTCTGCCGTTGCGCGGCGTACCCCAACATCATCGCGGCGATCCGCGACGTGGCGGGAGAGGGCGCATGAAGCCGTTCAGCTACGAGCGCGCGGCGAGCCCGGCCGAGGCGGTGGAGATGGCGGCGGCGCGGCCGGGGGCGCGGTTCATTGCCGGCGGCACGAACCTGCTCGACCTGATGAAGCTGGGCATCGAAGCTCCGGCGCACCTGATCGACGTCAACCGGCTGGGGCTCGGTACGATCGAGCCGACCCCCGAGGGTGGCCTACGGATCGGGGCGCTGGTGCGCAATGCCGACCTTGCGGCGGACATGCGGGTGCGGCGGGACTATGCGGTGCTGGCGCGGGCGCTGCTCGCGGGGGCCTCGGGGCAGTTGCGCAACAAGGCGACGACGGCGGGCAACCTGATGCAGCGGACGCGCTGCCCGTATTTCTACAACACCGACATGCCCTGCAATAAGCGGCATCCCGGCTCGGGCTGCGCGGCGATCGGCGGGTTGAGCCATAACCTCGCGGTGCTCGGGGTGAGCGATGCGTGCATCGCGACGCATCCGTCGGACATGTGCGTGGCGCTCAGGGCGCTGGATGCGGTGGTGGAGACGGTGGGCGCTGACGGGCGGACGCGGGCGATCCCGATCGCGGAGTTCCATCGGCTGCCGGGGGATACGCCGGATGTAGAGACGGCGCTCGAAGCCGGCGAGCTGATCACGGCGGTGGTGCTGCCGGCCCCGGTCGCCGGGGTGCAGCTTTATCGCAAGGTGCGGGAGCGGGCGTCGTACGCGTTCGCCAATGTCACCGTGGCGCTGGTGGCGAAGGAGGGCGAGATCGTGCGGCTGGCGTTCGGCGGGCTGGCGATGAAGCCGTGGCGGGTGGAGGCGGCGGAGGGTGGCAGTGACGCGGAGCGGGCGGCGGATATCGCGCTCGCCGGGGCGACGCCGACCGCAGACAATGCCTACAAGCTGCCGCTGGCGCGGCGGACCCTCGCCGCGACACTGGCTCAGGCGACGGAGGTAGCGCGATGATCGGCGAGGGGATCAGCCGCACCGACGGGCCGATCAAGGTCACCGGCCGCGCTGCCTATTCGGCCGAGCGGCCGGAGGCGGGGGCGACGCTGCATGGCTTCGTGCTCGGCGCCGGCATCGCCAAGGGGCGGGTCGCGCGGATCGAGACCGTGGCGGCGGAGGCGGCGCCGGGGGTGCGGCTGGTGTGGACGCACCGGAACGCGCCGGAGCAGGGGGCCGCCGAGGGCATCGAAGGCGACATGATGGAGCGGGCGCGGCCGGAGCTCGCGAGCGACCGCATCACGTATTACGGCACGCCGGTGGCGTTCGTGGTGGCAGAGAGTTTTGAGGAAGCGCGCGCCGCGGCCGGGCTGATCGAGGTCGAGTACGAGGTCGAGGCCGGGGCGTTCGAGCTGGGCGACATCGGGCCGGAGACGCGCTGGCGGCGGCCGTCGCGGGCCGGCGACGTCGATGCGGCGATGCGCGAGGGGCCGGCGACGGTCGAGGCGACCTACACCACGCCCTATCATTTCTCGCAGCCGATGGAGTTGCATGCCTGTATCGCCGACTGGCGCGAGGGGCACCTGACGCTGCACCTGACGGCGCAGATGGTGAACCAGATCACCGTCGGGCTGGGCAAGACCCTGCGGCTCGATCCGTCGGCGATCACCATCGACAGCGCCTATGTCGGCGGCGGGTTCGGCTCGAAAATCGTGCTGCATGCCGAGGCGGTGCTGGCGTCGCTCGCGACGATGGCGCTGGGCCAGCCGGTCAAGCTGATGCTGACGCGGCGGCAGATCTTCACGCTGGTCGGGCATCGGCCGGCCTCGATCAGCCGGGTGCGGCTGGCGGCGACGCCGGACGGGCGGCTGACGGCGCTCGGGCACGAGGCGATCATTCAGGTGCGCACTGACGATGCGTGGAACGAGGGCGTGTCGACGGTGGGCAACGCGCTCTACGCGGCGCCGAACCGGCTGACCCGGCAGGCGCACCGGCAGCTCGACGTGCAGCCGGGCGAGCCGGTGCGCGGGCCGGGCGAATTGCCGGGGCTGATGGTGCTCGAGTCGGCAATGGATGAGCTGGCCGAGAAGCTCGGCATGGACCCGGTGGAGCTGCGGCTGAGGAACGACACCGACTACGACCCGGAGAAGCGGCTGCCGCTCAGCGCGCGGCGGCTGGCCGATTGTCTGCGCGAGGGGGCCGAGCAGTTCGGCTGGCGCGACCGGCCGACAGTGCCGGCGAGCCGGCGCGATGGGCGCTGGCTGATCGGCTATGGCGTTGCCTCGTCGATGCGCGGGCATTTTCAGACCTCGGCCGAGGTGCTGGTGCGGATCGACCCCGACGGCTGGGTGATCGTCCGCTCCGACATGACCGATATCGGCACCGGCACCTACACCATCGTCGCACAGGTTGCGGCGGAGGCGTTGGGTGTGCCGATGAGCCAGGTGAAGGTGGAACTGGCGCGCACCGACCATCCCAAGGGCAACGGCGCCGGCGGTTCATGGGGCGCGGCGAACACTACTGTCGCCACCGACCGGGCCTGCGCTGCGCTACGCGAGCGGATCAGGGCGGTGGCGGGGACGAGCTACAACGACATCTTCGCCGAGGTGCGGCGGCATTTTCCCGATGGGCTAGAGGAGACCGGCAAGACGCTGGATAACTCCGAGGATCCGAACTATCGCACCCACGCGCAGTACACCTACGGCGCCTCGTTTTCCGAGGTCGGGGTCGATATCGACACAGGCGAAGTGCGGCTGAGGCGCATGCTCGGGGTGTTCGCGGCGGGGCGCATCCTCAATGCCAAGACGGCGCGCTCGCAGCTGATCGGCGGCATGATCTGGGGCGTCAGCGCGGCGCTGCACGAGGCGGGCGTGCTCGATCCGCGCCACGGCCACTGGGTCAACGGCGATTTCGCCGAGTACCTGATCCCGACGCATGCCGACATCCCCGCGATCGACGCCATCATGCTCGAGGATTTCGACGACAAGGCCAACCACCTGGGGGTGAAGGGGATTGGCGAACTGGGGGCGGGCGGGACCGGCGGGTCGGTCGCCAACGCGGTCTACAACGCGACTGGAGTGAGGGTGCGGGATTTCCCGATCACACTGGCGAAGCTGTTGCCCGGGTTGCCAGCTCGGTAGCGCCGCGCCCGGCAACGATGTGGTCGGCACGGCTACGCGGCTCGGTCCGCAGATACAGCTCGACACTCGGCATGAACAGCTCGCGCCATTCGTGCTCCCAGTCGCCGACACCGGGCCAGCGAGGCCGCGAGCGTGGTGGTCGCATCGCTTTCGACCCACAGGCGCAGATCGTAGAGTGAGGCGAGGTCTGGGTGGAGCGACGACACGCCTTCGATGATCACCAGGCCCTCCGGGCGCACCTCGCGGTGTTCGTCACCGACGCGGCCGGTGCTCCAGTCGTAGAGCGGGATGCGGATGGTTTCGCCGCGGGCGAGGGCCTCTACGCCGGCGAGGAACTGGGCGTAGCGGATGTACTCGAACGGGAAGGCGGGACCGATGCGGCCGCGCCACTCGGCTTCCGGGCGGACGAAATCGTCCAGATAGAGGCACTGGGCGCCGAGCTCGGTTTCGAGCCGGTCGGCCAGCGTCGACTTGCCGGAGACGGGGAGGCCGTCGATGGCGATGAGGCGGGCGTCCGGTCGGCTGGCGACGAGGGCGACGGCGGCGTCGAAGTCGATCATGGCTGGTCGAAATCCGCGGGGGCGTCGAAGTCCCTGAGCAGCTCGGGTGGCGCTTCCACCAGCGTCGCGCTTGAGAGCAGGGCGCGCGCGCCGTGGTCGCCGGTCAGCGTGAGGAGGGCGGGGAACAGGCGGCTCGCGAAGACGGAGGGCGGGCTGCGCGTGCTGTCGACCACGGTCGCCGCAGCGTCGCCGGCTCCGAGGGCGGCAATCAGCATTCCGAGGTGTGTAGCGGTGACGTTGGGCATGTCGGCGAGACAGACCAGCAACGCGTCGGCCTCAAGCTCGAAGGCGCGCTGTGCGGCAAGGGCGAGCGAGGAGGCCATGCCGCGCGCCGGTTCCGCGTTGGTGATCAGCTCGAAGCCGCGTTCGCCGAACAGTTCGCGCCGTGGTGACGGTGCGGGCGGGACGATGGCGATGCGGTGCGCGATCGGCACGCCCGCCAGCGTGTCGGCGATATGCGCGGCGAGCGGCTTGCCGGCATAGGGGTGCAACAGCTTGTCGCCGCCGAAGCGGGTGGAGAGGCCGGCGGCGAGGACGACGGCAGCGACGGTGTCAGGCACGGTCGAGCTGGGCGCGGATGGCTGAAATCTGCGAGAGGACCGAGAGCGCCAGCATGCCGGGATCGCGGGCGCGGTCGATCAGCCCGATGGGGCCGTGGATGCGATCGATGGCAGGCTGCGGCAAGCCCATCGCGGCGAGCCGCACCTTGCGCAACCCGTGGGTTTTGACGCTGCCGAGGGCCCCGACATAGAAGCCGTTCGCGACGGTGGCACGGGCAAGGATGGCGTTCTCCCACTCGTGCTCGTGGAACAGCAGCACCGTCGCAGTCCACGGGTCGATGGGCAGGGCGAAGGGCTGGGTCGGGGTGCTGAGAAGCTCGATCGGCACGCCGAGCGAGGCCAGCGCGAGGGCGGAGCTTTCGTCCGGCGTCGCGAGCCGGAGGTCGAACTCGGCGGCAGCGCTGACGCGAGCCATCACCTCGAACTCGGGGCCGCGGCCGACCAGCAGCAGGCGGGTGCGCGGCTGGTAGCGGCGGACGAACATGCCATCGTGCCAGCCGGTCGGGGCCAGGCTGTCGGTGATCGCTGCACGGGAGTTCGCGGGGTCGAAAGCGATGGCGAAGGCCTCGCGCCGCTCGAAGCGGGCGATGGCATCGGCCAACAGTTCGGCGCTGGGCTGGACGTGCAGCATCAGGTCGACGCCGCCGCCGCAGGGGAAGCGGATATCGATGAAGCGCGAGCCGCGGCCGAAGCGAAAGGTCTGGTCCGTGCCGGCGGCGATGAGCGGGGCGAACTCGGCTGCGATGGCGGGTTCAACGCAGCCGCCCGAGATGTGGCCGAGATGCCGGCCATCGGCCAGCACCGCCATGTGGGTGCCAAGTGCCTTGGGGGCGCCGCCGTCGATGGCCGAAAGCGTCACCAGCGCGCCGGGGATACCGAGCGCCTTCGCACGCGCGAGAAATACGAATGGCGCGAGTTCGCGATCCATCCGTGAGAAGGCGGCAGGCGCCAGATCATCCTCGGCAAGCTCGGCCTTGGCCAGCATGCGCGCTCCTCCACAAGCGTTTGGCGCAGGAGTTTAGGCCGAGACGGTCTCGCGGACCAGCGCCCGGCGCAGCAGTTCTGCGGCGGCTTCGCCGTTGCCTGCCGTGAGCAGCGGAGCGAGCCGTCCGAGCGCCGCGAGATCGATGTCGGCGACGATGCGGTCGAGGAAGGCGGCGTCATCGGCGAGCAGGCTGCCGACGCAGGAGGCGGTGAACGAGGTGAGGAAGCGGTTGCCGCTGGCATTGGCGATTTCGAGCAGCAGCGAAGCGAGGCCGGTGCGCTTGGCTTCGGCCGTACCTGGATCGGCAAGGCTGCGTACAGCCTCGGCCACCCGGCCCGCATGGCGGCGGCTGGCGGCCTCGGCGGCCATGGCGGGCTGGGTGCTGGCGATTGCCGCCCACAGTTCCTCGCTGACGCGAGCGGAACCGAGCTTGCGCGACCAGGCGATCACCTCGGCGTTCAGCATGTCCCAGCGGCTGCGGTCGAGCACCAGGGTGCCGCGCTTGCGGCGGGTTTCGACGAGGCCCTTGGAGGCCAGACCCTTGATGGCTTCGCGCAGGGCAGTGCGGCTGACGCCGAGATCGGCGCTCAGCTGGTGCTCGTTGGGCAGGATGCTGCCGACCGCGAAGTGCCCGGAGGCAATGGCCTGGAAGATTTCGCGCGCCACCAGCCGGTTGAGATCGTCCGGCTCGTGCTTGACGGTGTTCAGCCCGCCCGGCGAGGCGATGGCCGAGTGGCGCAGGGGGATCGGATCCGGGCGGCGGTAGACGGTCACGCGAGCGGTCTTTCCAACGGCGTTTGGCCGGGCCGGCTCGCTGTGAGGAGGCGAATCCACCCGGTTGTCATTCTCATTAGGTAGGATTTATACCTCAGGCTGCGTCGCCAAGGCAATGCCGTGCGTCGCGGCTCGGGGGAATCCGTCTATGCCTACCATCGTCTGCTTCGGCGACTCCAACACCTGGGGCTGCCCGCCATTCGCCAATATCGCGCAGACTCCCGACCGGATCGTGCCGGCGCGGCGCTGGGCCAATGTGATGGGGCGCGAACTCGGGCCGGACGCCTGGATCGTCGAGGAGGGGCTGAGCGGCCGCACCACGGTGTTCGACGATCCGATCGAGGGCGTGCACAAGAACGGCTCGCGTACCCTGATCCCGATCCTCGAGACGCATGCGCCGATGGACGTGCTGATCGTTATGCTGGGGACCAACGACTTCAAGGACCAGCTGTCGATCAGCGCCTACAACTCGGCCCGCGGCACGCTGACGCTGATCCAGATGATCAAGGGACACTTCGCCATGGTGGAGCGCCCGCCCGAGGTGCTGGTGGTGACGCCGCCGTCGATCACCGAGGATGCGGAGCCGGCGATCTGGGGCGCCGGCCACCAGCGCTGCCGCGATCACGCACATTATCTCGAACAGGTGGCGCACCGTACCGGCTGCTTCCACTTCGATGCCAACAAGGTGGTGCGGGCTGGAATCGACGGCATCCACATGGACGAAGCCTCGCACGACGTCCTCGGCAAAGCACTGGCGGGGGAGGTGCGCGCCATTCTCGCGATGCGAAACGTGCGTTGAGTGCTTTACATCATACATATTATTTAATACTCGTTGAGACGAAGGCGCTGCGAGCGTCTCGCGGCAGGCATGCGTCGGGAGGATGCGGGTCGCCGCCATTGGGGAGGACATAATGAAGTTCGGGAAACTGGGCGCGCTGGCGCTCGCCGCCGTCATGGCTGCCGTTTCGGCACCCTTCGCCGCGGCTCAGGCGCAGGAAGACGTAATCATCATGCTGGGCGGGCCGAGCTCGGATCCGTTCTGGGGTGCGGTGCAGCAGGGTTTTGACCAGGCCACCAAGGACTATGGCGTCAAGACGCAGTGGACCGCGCCGGCCGATTTCAACGACATCGTGCCGGTCTACACCAAGATGTTCGAGGCGGCGATCGCCCGGAAGCCGGCCGCCATCGCGGTGGGCAACTTCTTTCCCGAGCCGACCGAGCCGCTGATCAAGCAGGCCGCGGCCGAGGGCATCCCGGTGATCATCATCAACTCGGGCGGCTTCAAGTACCAGGAGCTGGGCGCCATCGGCTTCATCGGCGAAGACAGCTACCAGATGGGCTACCAGGGCGGCAAAGTGGCCGTCGGCAAGGGCGTGAAGAACGGGCTCTGCATCAACCAGATCGCCGCCAACCCCGTGCTGGAGCAGCGCTGCAAGGGTTACATCGACGCCGTCACTGAAGCCGGCGGCAAGGCCAAGATGGTGATCCTCGCCTCCGAGGACATCGGCAACAGCCAGAAGGTGCAGGCGGCGGTCAGCGCCATGCTGATGCAGGACCAGACGATCGACGGCATCGTAACGCTTGGCGTCGCGGTGGGTGTCGATGCGCTCGAGTCCGTCAAGCAGGTGCGCGCCACCGGCCGCGCGGTCGACCTCGGCACCATGGATCTCGGCAATGCCGTGCTCGAGGCGGTGGCGGCCGGCGAGATGAGCTTTGCCTCCGACCAGCAGCCGTTCCTGCAGGGCTATTACGGGGTGATGATCCCGCTGATGTACAACAAGTACAAGATGGCCCCGTCGGGCGTGATCAGTGTCGGCCCCTACATGGTAACGCAGGAGAACGCCGCCGCCGTGCTGGCGGTGAACAAGTCGATCCCCGGGTCGCGCGGCGCGAACTAGGGCTGGGCAGGGCGGGGAGCTGGACGCACCCCGCCCTTTGCCTCGGTGGGCACGGTGACTGCCCCCTACCGACATCCGGGAGGGTGGAACTCCGGTGCACGAACCGCGCCCCCTCTCTCGCCCGACCGCACCCACCTGCGCTAGCCTTCGAACTCCGACGGACCTGATGAAATGACCACATCAATGGAAACCACCATCGCCGATCCGCCTCAACCCGCGACCCGCTTCGGCCTCATCGAGCGGCTGCTGCGGATCGTGTGGATCGGGCCGCTGATCGCGGCGCTGGTGATCTACGTGTTCTTCGTCATCGTCGGCGGCGGCTCGGGGTTCTTCTCGATCCCCGGGACGGCCGGATGGCTCAATACCGCGGCGGAGCTGGGGATCATCGCGCTGCCGGTGGGCCTGTTGATGATCTCGGGCGAGTTCGACCTCTCCACCGGCTCGGTGGTGGGCGCCGCTTCGATCATCGTGGCGCTGGGGACCGGGTTCTACGGGCTGCCGATCGAGCTCACCATCGCCATGGCGCTGGCCATGGGGGTCGGCGTCGGCTGCTTCAATGCGCTGCTGGTCAATGCGACGAGGCTGCCGAGTTTCATCGTCACGCTGGCCTCGAACTTCATTCTCGCGGGGACCGCGCTCGGCTTGAGCCGGCTGATCTCGGGCTCGTCGAACGTGTCGCTGAAGGATGCCGGCTGGGCCGAAGCGGTGCTCGGCTCGAAGTGGATGTTCTTCAACGTCTCGGTGCTCTGGTACCTCCTCGCCGCCATCCTCGCGGCCTGGGTGCTGAAGCAGACGCGGTTCGGCAACTGGATCTTTGCCACCGGCGGTAACCCCGATGCGGCCCGGCGCGCCGGTGTGCCGGTGGCGCGGGTGAAGCTGATCCTCTTCATCTGGACCGCCGTCTCCGCCGCCTTCGTCGGCATCATGTCGGCGGTGATGTACAACCAGGGCAACGCCGCCTCGGGGCAGGGCTATGTGTTCCAGACTGCCATCGCGGCGGTGATCGGCGGGGTGCTGCTGCAGGGCGGCTTCGGCTCGGTGATCGGCATCGTGCTCGGCACCTTCATCTACGGCATCGTCAGCCTGGGGCTGTTCTACACCGGCTGGCCCACCGACTGGCTCGCCACTTTCATCGGTGGGCTGCTGGTGATCGCCGTGCTCACCAACAACCTGATCCGCGAGCTGGCGCTGAACCGGGGAAAGAAGAAGCTCTGATGGTTGCGCTCATGACCCTGGAAGGTGTGACGCGCACCTTCGGCAACAACATTGCGTTGAACGACGTCAGCCTCGAGGCCCATCCGGGCGAGGTGCATTGCCTGCTCGGTGACAATGGCGCCGGGAAATCGACGCTGATCAAGATCATGTCGGGGGTGACGCCGCCGACCATCGGCCAGCTCACGTTCGACGGCAGGCCGGTGACCTTCCGTTCGCCGCGCGACGCGCAGGCGCATGGCATCGGCACGGTGCACCAGGACGTGGGCTCGATCCCCTTGATCTCGGTGGCGCGCAACTTCTTCCTCGGCAACGAGCCCACCAAGGGCTGGGGGCCGTTCCGGCGGCTCGATCACGCCACCGCCAACCGCATCGCGCTCGAGCAGATCCGGCTGATGGGCATCCGGCGCATCGCCGACGCCGAGCAGCTGGTGGGTACCATGTCGGGCGGCGAGCGGCAGGCGCTGGCCATCGCGCGGGCGCTGTATTTCGGCGCGAAGCTGCTGATCCTCGACGAGCCGACTGCGGCGCTGGGCGTCAAAGAGAGCAAGATCGTCATCGACCTGATCAAGCAGGCGCGCGAGCAGGGCATTGCGCTGGTGTTCATCACCCACAACGCGACGCATGCGCTCAGCGTGGGGGACCGGTTCACGGTGCTGATCCAGGGGCGCGTCGCCAGCCAGTTCAGGCGCGGCGAGAAGACCCGCGAGGAGGTGCTCAACCTCATGGCCGGCGGCGAAGCGTTCGACGCGGTGGGGCATGGGGATTGAAATCCGGCGGGGGGAGCCAATGAACTATCAATCGCAGTCGGCGCCGGTCGCGGGACATGTGGCGCCGGGCTTCGAGGCCGTGGCCGAGGAGTTTGCGCGCAATTTCACGGTGCGGGGCGATGTCGGGGCGGCGTTCGCGGCGGTACATCGGGGGAAGCTGGTCGTCGACCTCTGGGGCGGCATGGCGGCGCCAGGGCGGCCGTGGCAGGCGGACACGCTGCAGGTGATCTATTCGGGCACCAAGGGGCTGTTCGCCGGGTGCGTGCTGAAGCTGGTGGAGCGCGGGCAGCTCGATCTCAACGCGCCGGTGGCGACGTACTGGCCGGAGTTCGCGCAGCACGGCAAAGGCCGGGTGCTGGTGCGGCATGTCACCTCGCATTCAGCCGGGCTGCCGGGGATCGCGACGCCGCTGAGCGCGGCCGACTACACCGACTATTTGCGGATGGAGGAGCTGCTGGCGGCGCAGCCGCTGGCGACCGACCCGAATGCCTTCCACTGCTACCACCCGGTGACCATCGGCTGGCTGGTGGGGGCGCTGGTGCGGCGGGTCGACGGGCGGACGCTGGGACGGTTCTTCGCTGAGGAGATCGCGGGGCCGCTTGGGCTCGACGCCTATATCGGGCTGCCCGAGGCGCTGGAGTCGCGGGTGGGGAAGATCGAGCTCGGGCCGGGCATGCTGCCGTTCGACGAGGCGTTCGGGGTCGAGCAACGGGCCGATCCGGTGTTCGCCGCGACCTGGGGCAACCCGCCGCTGTTCCCGGCGGAGCTGGCCTGGAACACCCGGGCCTACCACGCGGCCGAGATCGGCGGCGCCGGCGGCATCGCCACGGCGCGAGCGATGGCGCGCTATTATGGCTGCATGGCGCTGGGCGGCAGTATCGACGGGGTGGAGATCCTGAAGCCGGAGACGGTGGCGCTGGGGCGGGCCGAGCAGAGCCGGTTCATGGACCCCTACATCGCCGAAGCCATGGCCTTCGGCGTCGGTTGGGCGCTGCAGACGCCGCAAGGCCGGTTCGGGCCGGCGCCAGATGCGTTCGGGCATACCGGCGCCGGCGGCTCGATCCATGCGGGCTGGCCGACCGAGCAGGTGGGGTTCAGTTACACGATGAACCAGATGCGCGGGGATCCGGAGGACCTCAGGTCACGGCACGTGCTGAAGCGGTTGTATGAGATCGTCCGCTAGCTGATCACCAGCCGCGAAATCCGCCCGCCCACCAGCGTGAACCCATGGTGCCCTCGCCGTTGTAGCCGTTGCCGCTGACGGCCAGTTTCACGCGATAGCCATCGGCTCCGTTCGGCTCGATGCTGATCAGCCTGAACTTCGACTGCACGCCGATATTGTCCGTCTCGTTCCAGTCCGCGATGGCATCGCGGCCGGTGAAGTCGCGGCCCCAGTCGCTGAGGAAGGCGTCGGGGGTGAAGGCCTGAAGGAAGGCGTCGGTGTCGCCGGCATTGGTGGCGTCGATGAAGCGCTGGATCACTGGCGGGGTGGTAGTCATGCGAGGGCTCCGCGGGTGCGATAGGCTCTCGGTGACATGCCGAAATGCTTGGCGAAGGCGGCCGAGAAGTACTGCGAACTCTCGTAACCGCAGCGGAAGGCGATCTCGGTGATCTGCAGCTTCGGCTCGAGCCGGATCAGCTCGGCGGCGCGGGTCATGCGGAGGCTGGTCAGGTACTCGACCGGCGACATGTTGGTGATCTCCTGGCAGTACTGGGCGAAGCGAGTGCGGCCCAATTCGCAGCTTTCGGCCATGTCGCCGAGGCTCCACTTGCGATCGAGATAGTTGCCGAGATCGCCGAGGAACAGGTGGACGCTGCGGCGGGCCGAGGACAGCTCCTCGTCGAGCACCACGCTTTGCTTCTCCAGCAGCTCGAGCACGTCGATCAGCAGCCGGCTGACCAGTTGGCGCAGCCGGGAATCGCGGGTGCGGAGGTTCGGGTTGGTGACGCATTGCGCCATCGCCTCGAAGGTCTCGTCGACATCGCGGCCGGCCGGCCAGACCGGGTGCTCGTTGTGCTGCAGCAGCTGGGTGAGGCGGCCGAGGTCGTCCGCCGACAGCGCCAGCCAGCTCGGCCAGTGCCATTTCTGGTTGGGGCGGCGGGTATCGACGTCGAGGATGCACCAGTGCAGCCGCGACGGGCCGACATTGGGATTGCCGACGCGATGGCGCTGCCACGGCCGGGTGATGGTGAGCTGGCCCGAGCGCAGCGGCCACTCGCGATCGTCGACGGCGAAATCGAGCTGGCCACGGGCCAGATAGGTGATCTCGATGCCCTCGTTGCGGTGCCAGTCGAGGCCCCAGTTCTGGTGCTGCGAGGCATCCCAGTAGCCGACCGTGCGGACGCCGGGCACCTCGGAATCACCGAGCGGCGCGCCCGGATAATGGCCGCGGACGAGGGCCGCCATGCTGACCTGCCCAGCCTCTACCGCCGCGGTCAGCGGGGTGCAGGTGTCGGCATAATAGACGTCGTCCAGCGCCTTGAAACTGGGCAGCGCCGGGTCTGCGAAAAAACTTGCAGAATTTACCGGCGGCGAATCCTGAAAGACAGCGTCTGTCGTCATAGCTAACCCTACCATCAGAAATGCAGCCCAAAACAACCGGGGCGCCTGGAGAAAAACTTACGAAATCGAACGTTCGGGGTCGAGCCCTGAAGTTCAATAGTCGCCGCCGTCCACCGGGACGGGGCATGGCGGAGCGCTGCCGCCGACAGCAAATTCAAAAGGAATCTGGGCTGATGGCCACGTATAAAGTTGCGGTGAACATGGAGTTCGTGCGGTCGGCGGATATGGATTTCCGCGCCGGCGTGAAGGTGGCGGCCGAGCTCGGCTACCGCTGGATCGAGCCGATGGTGCACACCGGCTACGAGCTGCTGAGCGAAGTCGGCTACTTCCACTCGTTCTCCATGGAAGAAGACCCGCTGCTGATGGCCGAGATCTGCGCCAAGCACGGCGTCGAGGTCGCGAGCCTCTCCGCGCACAGCCCACTGATGAAGCCGGAAGCGGCGGTATCGCGGCTGACCCGCGCCGCGGTGCTGGCGAGTTTCGTCGGTACGAAATTCCTCAACTCGGACGAGATGCTGAAGCCCGAGTGGATGGACGACGAGGAAGCGCATCAGGCGATGCACTATACGCTGCGCCGCATGGCGCAGGTCGCCGCCCGCCACCAGATCTACATCTGCATCGAGCCGCACGGGGTCTACACCAAGACCAGCGCGGGGCTGCTGAAGATCGTCGACCTCGTGCCCTCGCCGTGGATCCAGGTGAACTGGGACACCGGCAATGCCTATCTCGCCGGCATCGAGGATCCGTACGAGGCGCTGAGCCGGGTGCGCGACCGGGTGATGCATGTCCACGCCAAGGACATCAGCTTCGAGCACTCCGAAAAGGAGCGCGGCAAGGTCACCGGCACGCCGGTCGGCTGTGCCTGCGGCGAGGGCGTGGTGGATTGGGACCGGGTGCTGTCGATCCTCGATCCGCTGGATCGCGAGATCACCCTGTCGGTCGAGTGCGGCACCATCGAACAGGCCGGCCGCAGCCGCAACTTCCTGAATAACCTCTTGAAAAAGCGCGGCAGCATGGCGGCTTGACGGGTCGGGCCGGGGCCCTCCCACTCCGGCCCGCACCTCGAACGCGAACGGAATCAGGAACAGCAAGTGTCGGTAGCAGTGGCAACCAGTCTCAGTCCCCCCAGGCGCTTATCGTTGGCCGTACGCCGCGATTGGCTGCCCGCCCTCGTGTTCCTCACGCCCAACATCATCAGCATCGGGCTGTTCGTGCTGCTGCCGGTGGTAGCGGGGTTCTTCCTGAGCTTCACCAGCTGGGACATGCTGTCGGACCCCGAATGGGTGGGGCTGGCGAACTACGCCAAGCTGATCGGCGACCGGCAGTTCTGGAACAGCCTCGGCAACACCGTCATCTACACGATGATCGTCATCCCGGGCGGGCTGGCGCTGTCGCTGGTCCTGGCGCTGGCGCTCAATTCCAAGATCAAGGGCACGGCGTTCTACCAGGCGGTGTTCTTCCTGCCCTACGTCTCCTCGACGGTCGCCGTGGCACTGGTCTGGAAGTGGATCTACCACCCCGACTACGGCGTGCTGAACGCCATCCTCAGGGCGGTGGGACTGCCGGGCGTCAACTGGCTGACCGACCCCAAGATCGCGCTGATCTCGGTGGCGATGGTGCAGATCTGGCAGACCGCCGGCTACAACATGGTGCTGTTCCTTGCCGGGCTCCGCTCGATCCCCAAGGAGTACTACGAGGCGGCGAGGCTCGACGGTTCGACGCCGTGGCAGACCTTCTGGTCGATCACCGTGCCGCTGCTGATGCCGACGATCTTCTTCGTCACCACCACCTCGATCATCGCCTCGTTCCAGGTGTTCAACCTGATCTACGTGATGACCGGCGGCGGACCGGGCACCTCCACCAAGGTGTACGTCTACTACCTGTGGGAGAACGGCTTCTCGTTCTTCAAGATGGGCTACGCGTCGGCCATGGCCTACGTGCTGTTCGTCATCATCCTCGCCATCACGCTGCTGCAGGTGCGCTTCCTCGGCCGCAACCGTACCGCGGAGGCCAAGTGATGAAGACCCTTCGGATCAAACCGCGTCGTCTCATCGGCACCATCGTGCTGCATGCCGTGCTGCTGCTCGGCGCCGCCTCCGCGCTGCTGCCGTTCTTCTGGATGGTCGCCACCTCGCTGAAGGTGCCCGAGCAGATGTTCACCATGCCGCCGCAGTGGATCCCGGAGCCGTTCACGCTGCGCAACTACGAGCAGCTGTTCACCTACATCCCGTTCGCCCGGCAGTTCTTCAACACGCTGTTCGTCACAGTGCTGATCGTCGCGGGCCAGCTGCTGTTCAGCTCGATGGGGGCTTACGCCTTCGCCCGGCTGAAGTTCCCCGGGCGCGAGCCACTGTTCCTGCTGTTCCTCGCGACGCTGATGGTGCCGACGGTGGTGACGCTGATCCCGCAGTTCATCCTGGTGCGCGAGTTCGGCTGGATCAACACCTACATGGCGTTGATCGGTCCCTATGCGCTGGGCAGTGCCTTCGCCACGTTCCTGTTGCGCCAGTTCATGCTGACCATCCCCGAGGAGCTGGAAGAGGCGGCCAAGATCGACGGGGCAGGGCACTTCACTATCTTCACCTCGGTGATCCTGCCGCTGGTGCGGCCGGCGCTGGCGGTCGTGGGCGTGTTCTCGTTCATCTACTTCTGGAACGACTTCCTGTGGCCGCTCGTCGCCATCAATTCCGAAGCCATGAAGGTGCTGACGGTCGGTATCGCGACCCTCGCCTCCAGCCATTACGGCACCGACTGGGGCGTGCTGATGGCGGGCTCGGTGCTCACGGTTCTGCCGCTGGTGATCGTCTTCTTCCTGGCACAGCGCCAGATCGTCGACGGCATCGCCACCACCGGCCTCAAAGGGTGACCGCGGCCATCAGCGGCCGCGCAACGAAACTCCTCCCGGACGTCGCAATCAGGGAAACGAAAGGACCCGAAATGCAAAGACTAGGCCTCTCCATCCTCGCAACCTTGCTGCTCACCACGGCGGCCTTCCCGCAGGACAACAAGCTCGTCGTCGCCTCGTTCTACCCGGTCGACAAGGTCGCCGGCTGGAACGGACTGATCGAGGCGTTCAACGCCAAGTATCCCGGGGTCGAGATCGAGGTGCAGGTCACCCCGCAGGACCAGTACCTGGCCAAGCTCCTCAGCCAGATCGCCGGCGGCGATGCGCCCGATATCGTGGGCATCGAGAACTCGCCGTTCCCGCAGTTTGCCAACCGCAACATTCTCGAGGACCTGACGCCGTATCTCGAGAAGTCGCCGGGCTTCACGCTCGATGCGTTCTTCCCGCACCTGATCGACCGCTACACGGTCGAGGGCAAGGCCTACGGCATCCCCTACGACGCGCAGCCGAACGCGCTGATGTTCTACAACCCGGCGGTGTTCAAGGCGGCGGGCGTCGCCGAGCCGACGGCCGAATGGAACTGGGACCAGATGCGCGAGGCGTCCAAGCAGCTGGCGACCGCCGGCGGCGAGGGGGCGTACGGGCTCTGCATGAGCTCGTCGGCCAAGGGCAATTGGGAGGTGTTCCTCTATGGCGGTGGCGGCGGCTACGTCGACGACGTGAAGGCGCCGAGCAAGTCGACACTCGACAGTCCGGAGTCGATCGCCGCGACCCAGTACTACGTGGACATGATGTACACGGACAAATCCGTGCCCACGAGCGAGTCGCTCGAATCCATGGGTGGCGCCGACCAGGGCTGCACCTCGCTGTTCCTCAACGGCAAGGCCGGCATGATGATCATCGGCATGTGGAAGGCCGTCGAGGCACCCGAGAAGTTCCGCGACATGGGCGTCAAGGTGGTCATGGCGCCGGTGATGGATACTGCCAAGCGCGTTTATCCGACCGGCGGCACAGCCTACTCGATCCTCAAGTCCTCCAAGAACAAGGAGATGGCGTGGAACTTCATGCAGGAGTTCCTCGGCCAGGCCGGGTTCGAGGCGGCCTACAAGGAAGCGACGCTCGGCGCGATCTATCCGCCGGCCAATATCCCGGCCTTCGACTGGTACGCCAAGCAGAAGATCGAGTTCCTCGACACCCTGCAGCCGAACGCCGATGCGCTGGCCTACATCCGCTTCGCGCCGTTCATGCTGAACTGGAGCGAGATCAGCTCCAACTGTATCGACCCTGACCTCGATTTCGTCCTCAACGGCACCAAGCCGGTGGAGGAAGGGCTCAAGGCCATGGCGAGCTGCATCAACGGCCAGCTCTGAGCGTCCATTCCTCCCCCGGACGTTCACCCCTGCGGCAGCCGGCCTCCACTGGCTGCCGCTCTTTCCTCGATCCTCTTGAACTGAAGGTGCCGCAATGACGTATCGTGTCGGCCTGGTGGGAACCGGGCCCAGGGAGCGAACCAAGGAGCGGGGTGGCGGCTTCGCCATCGGGCGCATCCACGCCGATGCCTGGCAATCGCTCGGCAACGCCACGCTGGCGGCGGCCTGCGATATCCGGCCGGAGAACCTCGACGCCTTCTGCGACGACTACGGCGTCGCCGGCCGCTACACCGACTACCGGCAGATGCTGGCCGAGGCGGAGCTCGACATCGTCGACATCTGCACCTGGCCGCCGCTGCATTGCGAGATGGTGGTCGCTGCCGCGGAAGCGGGGGTGAAGGCGATCTACTGCGAGAAGCCGATGACGCTGAGCCTCGGCGAGGCCCGGCGCATGGTCGACAGCTGCGACAAGCATGGCGTCAAGCTGGTGGTGAGCCATCAGCGCCGGCTGGAGAAGCGCTTCGTCAAGGCCAAGGACTGGATCACCTCGGGCCGCATCGGCGAGGTGCTGGAAGTGCACGGCCGGATCGGCGGCGCCGACGCGGATCTCCTGAGCTGGGGTACGCACTGGATCGACATGTTCCAGTTCCTGCTCGGCGATCCCGTCGCCGAGACGGTGTTCGCGGCGATCGACACGTCACAGGCGACGCGCCGGTACGGCCATCCGGTCGACGACCGGGCGCTGTTCGTGGTGCAGTTCCGTGGCGGGGCGCGCGGCTATCTCGAAGGCGGGCCGGATCTGGGCGGCGTCGGCCTCAGGGTGATCGGCACCAAGGGGCTGATCCACCTGGGTGATACGCTCAACGGCTGGCTCGACGGCGGCACGCGTATGGAAGTGGTGGAGGGCGGCGAGAATGACTTCATCGACAGTTTTCCGCTGGCTATGGCCGACCTGATCGACAGCGTCGAGCAGAACCGTGATCCGCTGCTGGCGGGGAGGATCGCCATGCGCACCACCGAAATCATCATGGCGGCCTACGAGTCGTCGTGGCGGCGGGCGCAGGTCCGGCTGCCGCTCAATATCGACAGTTTCCCGCTGCTGCAGCGGCCCGAATTCAAGTGAGGTTTTGACGTGCAACTAGGTGCAACAGTATCGCTCGAAGACGCCATCGCGCTCGGGGTCACCGCCGCGACGATCCATGCGGACAACCCGCTGTCGGATGCCGAGCTGGTGGCGCTCCGCCAGCAGTACGTGAAGGCCGGGATCACCCCGGTGCAGACCAACGGCTACTGCAACCTCGTCGCCACCGACGAAGCGGTACGGCTCGAGAACATCGCGGCGACCCGCGAGTTGCTGCGCAAGGCCGATCTCGCCGGCTCGCGGGCGGTGGTGGTGGGCGGCGGGCATCGCGACCCCAAAGTGCCACGCGACGTGTTCTCGGCGCATCCCGACAACTGGAAGCCGGAGACGATCGAGCTGTTGGCGAAGAGCTGCCGGGCGATCCTCGACGGGCTGACGCTGAAGACCGTCAAGCTGACCATCGAGACGTGGGTGATGACGCCGCTCGACTCGGCCGATGCGGTGAAGCGGCTGGTGGAGCTGGTGGATCACCCCAACTTCGGCATCCTGTTCGACCCGGTCAACATGATGAACCTCGAGCGGCATTTCCGCTCGGGCGCGTTCATCGCCGAGTGCTTCGCCAAGTTCGGCGATGCGATCGTGCTGGTACATGCCAAGGATACCAAGCTGCAGCCCGAACACTTCACCTACAAGATGGCCGAGGTGCCCATCGGCGAGGGGCAGCTCGACTACAACGAGCTGCTGCGGCAGATGGCGAAGCGGGCGCAGGACCTGCCGCTGGTGATCGAGCACCTGGGGCAGGCCGAGGAATACGCGGCGGCGGTGCGGCATTTGCGTGGGATAGCGGCGGCCGAGGGCGTCAGCTTCTGGGTGCCGGCGAAGGGGTAGGCGGGGCGACACCGTAGCCGAGCGCACCAAAAGCAGAGACCGCCCCCTCTCGGGAGCGGTCCCTAGAGCAAAGCAAGCGGCCGCCTCCTCCCGAGACGCGGCCGTTCTGCTTTGTCAGCCGAGCCCGATAACGGTGTTCGGGGCGAGGAAGAACGGCGGAACGATGCCTGCCGTATCGCTGAGCGGCAGCACGCTGTGGGGCACGTCGAAGCCGATGGTGTTGCGCATGAAGTCGCGGCGTTTCAGGCAGCGGGCGAGCACGTCGGGGTGTTTCGCGGCGAGCTCGGCTTGCAGCGCGGCGTCGGCGATGACGATGCCTTCCTCCATGCGCGACGAGTTGTAGTCGGGGTGCGAGGGGATGACGTCGATCTGCATGTACATGCCCGAGCGCAGCGGCAGGTCGGAGCCGGCGAAGATCGGCGAGGACAGCCACTCGTCGTGGTGGATCAGGTGCCCAGGGTTGAGGAAGATGCCGAACTGCTCGAAGGGCAGGGTGTCGGCGATCAGCCGGTGCACGTCGCCGCCGCGAACGCCGGGCTGCATCAGCTTCAGCCATTCCGAGAGTGCCGCGACGTAAGGTCCGGCGAAGGCATCGAGGTAGTCCGCGGCCGGCGCGGGCAGCTCACCGGCCGCGGTGGCGAGCCATCCCGAGCGGGCAATGTTCGAGCCGAAATGGCAGACATTGAAGCTCATGGGATCGCCGATCCGGACGATCTCGCCGGTCGGTCCACCGAGGCCGAATGGCCGGTTGGCGCCGATCGAGAAGGTGTTGTGACAGCCGAGCGGCAGGCCGCCGACCTGGCCGGCGGCGTAGACCTCGAAGTCGCTCATTCCGGGTTTCAACGCGAACAGCATGCGCTGCATGGCGGCCGAAGCGACGCTGTTGGAGAACTCGAAGGCGGCGATCTCATCCACCGTGACGGTGGAGCGAAGGCCGTAGCCCGGGTGCATGAAGAGGTCCGTGGCGTTCTCGACGTTTGCAGCGCCGACGAGCTTCCGCAGCCCATCGGCCAGCAGCGAGGGGACCTCGAGCGCGTGCACGGGGTCGTCGACCTCGTCGGCGTTGTAGTATTTCCACCCGGCGACACCGACCTTGCTGCCGGGTGCAAAAGCCTCGCCGGCGATGATGTCAATGAGCCGCCGCTTCTCGTCGCGCGGCTGCGAGATCAGCGACAGCGACTGGCAGAGTTCGACGCGCATATCGCCGGCGGCGACCAGCGCCGAAACCTGGGTGTAGGGGAAGCACTCGTTGCCGGCGATCAACAGCGGCTTGCCGGTGGGTCTCACCACCAGCACGGCCTCCTCGAAGCGCGGATCGAAGCCGGTGGCCCAGAGCAGGTTCCCGAAATGCTCGCGGTCGGCATAGAGCACGAGGTGGCTATAGCCGCGCTGCGACATCGCGGCGCGTATCAGCGCGAGGTTGGCGAGCAGGCCGTCGCGGCTCGGGCGTGGCGGCGGCGCTGGCATGCCGTAGTCGGGCCACTCGATCTCGATCAGCTTGTGGGGGCGGAGCTTCGGCATGGTCAGTGGCTTTCCTCGGGCACGTCGCTGCCACGGCAGCCGAGCAGGAAGTCGAAGTCGGCGCCGGTGTCGGCCTGCATGACGTGGCGGCGGTAGAGGCCGCGGTAGCCGGATTCCTGCAGGGCGGCCGGTGGTTGCCAGTCGGCGCGGCGGCGGGCCAATTCGGCTTCGTCGACGTGGAGGGTCAGCTCGCGGCGGCTGACGCTGAGGGTGATCTCGTCGCCTTCGCGCACCAGGGCCAGTGGGCCGCCGGCGGCGGCTTCGGGCGCGACGTGGAGCACGACGGTGCCGTAGGCGGTGCCGCTCATCCGCGCGTCGGAGATGCGGACCATGTCGCGCACGCCTTGCTCCAGCAGCTTGGCGGGGAGGCCCATGTTGCCGACTTCGGCCATGCCCGGATAGCCCTTGGGGCCGCAGTTGCGCAGCACCATGATGCTGTCTGCGGTGATGTTGAGCGCCGGGTCGGCGATGCGGTGCTTGTAGTCCTCGATGTTGTCGAAGACGACCGCTGGTCCACGATGCTCCAGCAGGGCAGGGGTTGCCGCCGAAGGTTTCAGCACCGCGCCATTGGGGGCGAGGTTGCCGCGCAGCACCACCATGCCGCCATGCTCGACCAGCGGCTGGTCGAGCGGGCGGATGACGTCGGGCAGGTAGACCTCGGCGTTGGCGATGTTGTCGCCGACCGTCTTGCCGTTGACGGTCAGGGCCTCAAGCCGCAGCGAGTTGCTGATGCGGTTCATCAGCGCCGGGATGCCGCCGGCATAGAAGAAGTCCTCCATCAGGTGCTCGCCCGAGGGCATCAGGTTGGCGAGGGTCGGGATGTCGCGTCCGAAGCGATCCCAGTCATCGAGGCTGAACTCGACGCCGACGCGCCCGGCAATGGCGAGCAGGTGCACCACTGCGTTGGTGGAGCCGCCGATGGCGCCGTTGACCTTCACGGCGTTCTCGAAGGCGGCGCGGGTCAGGATTTTGGAGAGCTTCAGGTCTTCGTTGACCATCTCGACGATGCGACGGCCGGTGAGGTGGGCAAGGCGGGCGCGACGCGCGTCGACCGCCGGGATCGCGGCGTTGCCGGGCAGCGACAGGCCGAGCGCCTCGACCATCGAAGCCATGGTGGAGGCGGTGCCCATGGTCATGCAGTGGCCGGGCGAGCGCGACATCGACTCCTCGGCGGCGAGGAACTCGTCCATCGAGATGACGCCGGCGCGCACGTCCTCGCTGAGCCGCCAGACGTCGGTGCCCGAGCCGATCTTCTTGCCCTTGAACCACCCCGAGAGCATCGCGCCGCCGCTCAGCACGATCGAGGGCAGGTCGACGCTGGCGGCGCCCATCACCAGCGACGGGGTGGTCTTGTCGCAGCCGGCGAGCAGCACGACGCCATCGATCGGATTGCCGCGGATCGACTCCTCGACATCCATCGAGGCGAGATTGCGGAACATCATGGCGGTGGGGCGGAGGTTGGACTCGCCGCAGGAGAACACCGGGAACTCCACCGGGAAACCGCCAGCTTCATAGATGCCGCGCTTGATCGGCTCGACCAGCTGGCGGAAATGCGCGTTGCACGGGGTGAGGTCCGAGGCGGTGTTGCAGATGCCGATCACCGGACGGCCGTCGAACATGTCCTCCGGGTGGCCCTGGTTTTTCATCCAGCTGCGGTGGATGAAGGCGTCCTTGCCGGTGCCACCGAACCAGGCCTGCGAGCGGAGCGGCTTTTTCATCGTCACATGATCCCGGTGTCGGCGAAGATCTGCTCGGTGGTGCCGCCGGCCTCGATCAGGGTGCGGACCTGCTCCTCGCCGGCGACTTTGGCGAGCGCCAGCTTCACCACCTCGGCGAGGCGGGCGGCGGGGATGATCACCACGCCGTCGACATCGCCGAACACCACGTCGCCGTTGTCGACGCGCACGCCGTTGTCGAACTCGATCGGGCAGCGATAGTCGATCACCCGGCCGCGCAGGCGCTGGTCCTGCGCATAGCTGCCCGAGGAGAATACCGGGAAATCGAGGGCCTTGATGCCGCGCGTATCGCGGTGGAAGCCATCGAGCACGGCGCCGGTGGAGCCAAGGCCCATGGCGCGGGTCGACATCAGTTCGCCCCACAGCGCGTAGCGCGGCGACGAGCCGGTACAGATGTAGATTTCGCCCGGCTGCAGCGAGTCCAGCGCCTTGAACATCAGGCCGAAGGAATCGGTCTTGCCGGCCTGCGCCACGTAGTCGGAGGCGGCGTCGGCCTCGAGCACTGTCATCGCCCGGCCGACCATCACATGGTGCTCGTTCACCGCGCGGATATGCGGGGGCAGGAACTGGTGCGTGAGCCCAAGGACGTCCAGCACATCGCCGACCACCGAGGTGTTGAGATGGGTGCGGAGGCTGTCGATCAGGGTCTGGTCGGAGGCGGACATGCGGCTACTCGCTGATGCAGGAACTGGCCGCGACGCTATCGAAGGCGATGAAAGACTGTCAAGCTGTAATACAGGTTGACGGGCGCTGTGGTGCGACCGTATTTTCGGGGCATGGAACCGCTCGCGCCGACGCTGCGCCGCCTGGACAACGCCACCCTCGGGGACCGCGCCTCGGCGGCGCTGCTCGAGCATATCCGCAGCCAGCAGTTGCAGCCGGGGACGAGTCTGCCGTCGGAGGCAAAGCTCACCGAACTGCTCGGGGTCAGCCGGCCGGTGGTGCGTGAGGCGCTCAGGAACCTGCGCGGGCTGGGGATCATCGAAATCTTCAACGGGCGCGGCGCGGTGGTGCGGGAGCTGAGCCCGGCCTCGCTCGAGGTGTTCTTCGCGCACGCGCTGCAGACCATCGACAACTCGTTGATCGACCTGATGGAATTGCGCACCGGGCTGGAGTGCGAGGCAGCGGCGCTGGCGGCGGAGCGGCACGGCGAGGCCGATGCGGCGGAGATGCAGCGGCTGGTGGGCGAGATGCGGGCGGCGCTCGGGGATGCCGAGCGCTACAGCCGGCTCGATGCCGAGTTGCATGTCGTCATCGCTCGTGCGGGGCGCAATCCGCTGTACCTGCACATGGTGCAGTCGATCCGGACCGCCATGCAGGAGGCATCGCTGCGCGGCATGCAGTTGCGCCTGGGCCGCGAGGAGGTCGCAGCAGTGCAGCAGATGCACGAGGTGATCGTCGCGGCGATTGTGGCGCGGGATGCTGAGGCGGCGTTCCGCGCGATGAAGCGACATATGCAGATGGCAACAGAGGCATTCCGGCGGGTGGGGTAGTCGCTGAAGCCAGCCCCGCCCCCTACCCAAACCGACCGACCGTCGGTCCCGTTCCCCTACGACTTTTTGCGCAACGGCGAGTCAAAGCCTGCCGCTTGACCACCCGTTGCTACCCGTGTCATCGTTCAGCCTATGGATAGGCGTTCAGCATAGTGAACGACGGCGCACAAGACGCCGAGCACGACGCCCTCGCTTGTCCCCGACCGATCATCACGCCTCCCGATGCCCGGGAAGCGATGAAGCGCTCGTGTTCCTTGGGAGGAAAGCAACGTGTCCAAGACCACCCTAACGCAATTCACGCCCAGCCGGCGCGCGGTTCTCGCGGGCCTCGCCGCATCGCCGTTCGCGCTCGCCGCGGGCAGCCACTTCGCCATGGCGCAACCGACCGGCGGCACGCTGTCGATCGCTGTTCTCGATTGGGCCGAAACGGGCATCAAGCCGGTGTTCGCCGCCTATGAGGCTGCCCGCCCCGGTGTGAAGATCGAGTACTCGCTCCTCCCCGGCGACTACCAGGGCATACGCCAGACCCTGCTGTCGCGCCGCCTCGCCAACAAGCTGCCCGACATCACCTACCTGGCGGACATCCTGGCGACGCAGCTGGCCAACGCGGAAGTCACGGCCGACATGCGGCCCTTCCTGACTTCGGGCGGTCCCATCGGCATGACCTCACTGGCCAAGCCCTTCCTCGACCAGTACCTGATCACTTCGGGCCCGAACAAGGACGGCATCTTCGGCCTGCCGATCGGCGCCGACACCGTGGTGCTCTACTACAACAAGAAGCACTTCGACGACGCCGGCATCCCCTACCCGAACGACGACTGGACCTTCGAGAAGCAGATCGAGGTCGCGACCCAGCTGACGCAGAAGAGCGGCAACACCACCACCCGCTACGGCCTTGCCGCGTCGGTGCCGTGGCACGCGACGTACGTTCCGGGCATCGAAGCCTTCGGCGACACGCTGCTCGATGACAAGAACATGTACAAGCTGCAGACCGAAGCGGCGATCAAGGTCTTCACCATGTACTGGGACCAGGTGAAGGCGGGCGTCATCGCCTCCACGCCACAGCAGACCCAGCTCGGCGGAGGCTTCCAGGCCTTCGGTGCCGGCACCGTGTCGATGCTGCAGTCGGTCCGTGCCCTCACCCCGCTGATCCGCTCGGTCACCACCGACGACTGGGACGTGGCGCTCGAGCCCAAGATCAACGGCGTGCGCAAGACCGGCATGGGCTCCATCGCCCAGTCCATCACGACGTCGGGCCAGGCCAACAACAAGGACCTCTGCTACGACTACCTCAACTGGTTCTACTCCGAGGATGGCGGCATGAAGATCCTCGCGGCCGGCTACGGCACCGTGCCGCCGGTCGAGGCGCTCTACGAGAGCCCGATCTGGACCGCGCTGCCCGGACCTCCGTACGACAACCGCGTCTTCGCCGAGTCGATCCAGTACGGCGCGATGAACCCGACTTCGATCCCGGCCGACGTGCAGGCCGTGGTCGATACCGAGCTCGCCAAGGCCGAAGAAGCAGTGACGCTCAACAACGTGCCGGTGGCCGACGCGCTGAAGGCCGCCGAGGCGGTCATCAACGAGGCCATGGCTCGCGTCATGGCGTCCGGCGGCTGATCCAACAAGGCATGCCGCCGCACTCCTTCAGCGGCGGCACCGCATTGTTCTGCCGCGAGATCGAACCGGAAAGGTCTCACAACTTTTCCTGATCTCGCTCCTGAACCGGCTGCATCCCTCCCCGCAGCCGGTTCTCCCTTTCTGCAACGGGATCCACGCCTTTGAGCAAGACCGACACCGCCGAGGCTGGCATGGCGCCGATTTCGCGAACCGCATCGCGCCGCAAAACGAACAGCCGTACCGATAGCCCGTTCTGGGCCGCTCTGTTCGTCGGGCCGAACCTGGTCCTGTTCACCACGTTCATGATCATCCCCATCATCTGGGGTCTCGGCCTGAGCCTGTTCGACTGGAACCTGATTGGCGAACCCCGCTTCGTCGGCCTCGCCAACTACCTCGACATCCTCAAGGATGCGCGCGCCGTGAACTCGGTGTGGAAGACCGTCTACCTCGTCTTCCTTGGCGTTGTTCCGACGGTGCTGCTGTCGTTCCTGCTCGCGGTGCTGATCAACACCAACTTCCCCGGCTACACCGTGTTCCGCACGATGTACCTGCTGCCGATCGTCATTTCGCTGGTCGCTTCGGCGGTGCTCTGGCGCTTCATCTACGATCCGCGCGTCGGCCCCATCGCCCAGTTGCTCGGCGTCTTCGGCATTTCCGGCCCGAACTGGCTGCAGGACACCACCTGGGCCATGCCCGCCCTGTCGCTGGTGATCGTCTGGCTGCGGCTGCCGCTCGGCGTCATCCTCTATCTCGCCGCGCTCCAGCAGATTAACCCGCAGCTGCTCGAGGCCGCCGAGATCGACGGCGCTGGCCCCTGGGCCAAGCTCCGCCACGTCATCTGGCCCAACGTCATGCCGGTGACCCTGCTGATCCTGGTGCTGACCCTGCGCGGCATCATCTTCGACAGTTTTGACATCGCGTTCGTGATGACCAAAGGCGGCCCGCTCAACTCCACCGACATTCTCGCCGTCTACATCTACGACCTGGCGTTCGCCCAGTTGCGGCTCGGCTATGCCTCGGCACTCTCGACCGTGCTGTTCGTCATCGTCACCATCCTGGCGCTGGTCTTCAATCCGCCGCGCCGGCCGTCCAATGGAGACCCGGTATGAGCACCAGCGTCGGACATCCGTGGCGCCGCCGCCTTCACGTCTCCGCGGTCATCTTCTTCGGCCTGCTGATGGCAGCGCCCTTCTACTGGATGATCATCAACTCGTTCAAATCGAGCCGCGAGGTGGTCGCCTACCCGCCTACCTGGTGGCCGAAGGAATGGCACTTCGAGAACATCGGAGCCGCGCTCGGCTTCCTTGACCCGAGCGCCATCGTCAACTCCGTGATCTTCACCGCGATCATCACGATCACTCAGCTGACGCTGGTGGTGATGACCGGCTTCGCGCTCGCCAAGATGCGCTTCCTCGGCCGGGGGCCGCTGCTCACTCTGTTTATCCTCACCATGTTCGTGCCGGGTCAGGTCGCGCTGATCCCGACGTTCATCCTGATCCGCAACCTCAACTGGATCGACACCTTCATGGGGCTGTGCGTCCCCATCATCGCCCAGACCAGCTTCGGCGTGTTCATCTTCCGGCAGTTCTACATCTCGATGCCGAACGAAATCCTCGATGCGGCCAAGATCGACGGCGCCAACTGGGGGCAGATCTTCCTCAGCATCGTGCTGCCGCTCTCGGGCCCGCCGATCGCTGCCTATACCGCGGTGACAGTGCTGACGGCGTGGAACATGTACGCCTGGCCGCTGATCTCGACGACCGAGAAGGACATGCGGGTGCTGCCGCTGGCGCTGGCCGGCCTCGGCCAGTCGTTCTCGCAAACGCCCCCGAACATCGCGATGATGGCGGTGCTACTGTCCACCCTGCCCATCATCATCTTCTTCATTCTCTGCCAGCGCTACTTCATCAACGGCCTTGGCGGCGCGATCAAGGAATAGACCAGTGACTACGATTTCGATCTGCCTCGTCGGATGCGGGGGCATGGGGAGCCGGCATGTGCAGGGGTTCGCCCGCCTGCTCCGCTCCGGCATGAGCAACGTCAAGCTCGTCGCCGTCTGCGACGTGCGCGCCGACAATGCCGAGCGTGTCGCCGGAGAAGCGGAAGCGCTGCTCGGCTACCGCCCGAAGATCCACCTCAGGATCGAAGACGCCATCGCCGATCCCGAGGTCCAGGCCTTCGACGTCGTCACCGAGGCCTTCAGCCATTTGAGCGTCGTGCTGCCCGCCCTCGCCTCCGGCAAGCACGTCCTGTGCGAAAAGCCGCTGGCGCTGACCGTGCGCTCCTGCCAGGCGCTGCTCGATGCGGCGAAGGCCGGTGGGGCGGTGCTGGCGACGGCGGAGAACTACCGCCGCGATCCGACCAATCGGCTGGCCAAGGCGGTGATCGATTCCGGCGAGCTCGGGCCGATCCACCTGATGGTGCAGACGATGATCGGCGGCAGCGACCGGATCATCATCACGCCCTGGCGGCACTTCAAGGACAAGGGCGCCATCGGCCTCGACATGGGCGCGCACCTGACTGACATCGTGCAGTACTATTTCGGCCCGTTCCACTCGGTGTTCGGCAAGGGCTTCATCGCGGAGCCGATCCGTCGCCGGCAGGAAAAGCCGGAGATGCAGACCGAGGCGTACCTGAAGCGCTTCCTCGAAATCCCCGCTGAGATCACTGCGACCGGCGAGGACTCGTTCGCCGCGACCTTCACCATGCAATCCGGCCTGATGGTGCAGATGGCGTTCGTCGCCTCGGGTCCGGGCAAGGGCTACAACCAGCGAACCGTGCATGGGCAGAAGGGCTCGCTCGAGATCTTCAACGACCGCACCGGCAAGGCGCCGATCCTTCACACGGCCGAGGGCGACCTCACCGGGCAGGCGCTGGCCGACAAGATCGGCTTCAAGCTCGATGCGCTGACCCAGAAGCTCTACGGCGGGGTCTCCTACGAGCTCGACTGGGCCGAGACCGACTCGGGGTTGCTCGCCATCGAGATCCACGACTTTGCTGCCGCCATCATGGAAGGCCGGCCGCCGGAAGTGGACGGGGAGGGTGGCCTCACCGCCGTCGCCTCGGTGCTCGCCGCCTATGAGAGCGGCATTGCCGGCCGGGCCGTGACGATGGACGAGGTGCTGTCGAGCCAGCTCTCGACGTATCAGGACGATATCGACGCCGGTCTCGGGCTGTTGCCCAAGTCGAACGCCGCCTGAGGGAGAACGCCATGACCGATGCAGCCTTCGATGCCGTTCCGCTGATCGTCCAGAAGCTCGGCCCCAAGCAGATCGCCTTCGTGGTGCGCGACCTCGAAGCCGCGACCAGGCAATGGTGGGACGTGCTCCGCATCGGGCCGTGGACGGCGTGGGAATACACGCCCGAAATCCTCAAAGACATGACCTACAAGGGCGCTCCGGCCCGGTTCGGCCTGAAGCACGCGCTCGCCTGGAAGGATGGGGTGCAGTTCGAGCTGGTCGAGCCCACCACCGGCCCGTCCTTCTTTGCCGACCAACTCGCAAGCTCGGGCGAAGGCCTCAACCACATCGGCGTCCACGTGATGGAAAACCACGCGCAGGCGGTTGCCGAACTCGAAGCCGCCGGTTTCACTCGCCTCCAGTCCGCGCGGGGCTTTGGCGGCGATGGCAGCGGCGCTTTCGTCTACTTCACCTCACCCAAGCTCAAGGGCCTCGTGCTCGAGCTCATCTCTCCGCCGGCCACGCGCCGCACCCCGCTATTCGTCTACCCCGAGGAAGCAAAGTGAAGATCGAGCGTATCGATACCTACGTCGCGCATAACTGGATGTTCGTCGAAGTGACGACGGATACCGGGCTGAAAGGCGTGGGTGAATCCACCTTCTTCGGTTTCCCCGAGGCGACCGCATCGGTGGCTCAGGGCTTTGGCAACCGGCTGATCGGCGAGGATCCGTTCCGCATCGAGTACCATAACCTCTCGCTCTATCGCGCCTACTCGATGCGCGGCATGGCCATCGGCGGCGCCATCTCGGCGATCGACCAGGCGTTGTGGGACATCAAGGGCAAGCACTACCAGGCGCCGGTCTGGGACCTGCTCGGTGGCCGGGTGCGTGACAAGGTGCGCGCCATGCTGGTGATCCCCTACGGCACGGCCGAGGAAGTCGCGGCGAGCTGCAAGGCGGCGGTCGAGGACGGCTACACCGCGCTCAAGGTGATGGTCTACCAGCCCGAGCACCATCTGATGGCGTTCGGCGCCAAGGTGAAGGACATGGTCGAGCGCATGGCGCTGATCCGCGAAGTGGTCGGCTGGGATGTCGAGATCGGCATCGAGCTGCACCGCAACATGGCGCTGGGCGAATCCATCGCGGCGATCCGCGAGTTCGAGCAGTTCCGGCCGCTGTTCGTAGAAGACCCGATTCCGCCCGATAGCGTGCTGTCGTTCGGCGAGGTGTCGCAGAAGTCGCGCGTGCCGATGGCCGCCGGCGAGCGCAACACCTCGATCTGGGAGTTCCGTGAGTATGTCGAGCACAGCGGCGTGCACCATATCCGCCCCGATGTCGGCATTGCCGGCGGCATCACCGGCACCCGCAAGATCTGCGCGCTGGCTGAGGCGCATCACCAGGGCATCATCCCGCACGCCGTGCCCTCGGGCCCCGTGGCGACTGCGGCGCAGGTGCAGCTCGGCTTTGCCGTGCCGAACTGGGAGGTGACCGAGCACATGCTGCAGGACCGCGCGCCGTGGACCAAGGCGGTCAAGGCGATCGTCCCCGTCATCAACGGCCACTGGCTGCCCAACGAGACCCCCGGCCTCGGCGTCGAACTCGACCACGAAGGGCTGAAGTCGATCCCGGTCATCAACAAGGTGCCGCCGACCTCGCTGAAGACCGATGGCTCGGTGGCCTTCAGGTAGGCGCCCGTGATCGTCGACAGCCACACTCACGCCTGGGCGCGCTGGCCCTACGAGCCTGAGGTCCCCGACGAGGCGACCAAGGGCTCGGTGGAGCACCTGATCCACGAAATGGATCAGAACGGCGTCGCCGAGGCGGTGATCGTCTCGGCCCGGATCGAGAAGAACCCCGACAATAACGCCTATGGGGCAGCGGCCGTGCGCCGCTATCCCACCCGGCTGCACCAGTTCGCCGATGTCGATTGCGCGTGGTCACCCGAGTACCACACGCCGGGTGCGGTGGAACGGCTGCGGACGGCGGCGGAGACGCTGCCGATCAAGGGGTTCACCCACTATGTGGGCGTGAACGACGGGTGGTTTCGCTCCGACGAGGGCCGGGCGTTCTTCAAGCTGGCGGCGGAGCGCAAGCTGATCGCCTCGATCGCCATGGGACCGGCCTGGGCCGCCGACCTTGGGGCGATCTGTGCCGAGAATCCTGAACTCGTCGTCCTTTTGCACCACATGGGTGGAATCGGTTCCACCGACCCGCGCTCGTCGCTTGAGACCATCGCGACGCTGGCGAAGTACCCGAACGTCCACATCAAGCTCTCCGGCTTCCACTACGCGGTGGGGCTCGAGAACGGCTGGGACTACCCGCATCCGAGCGCCATGTGGATCGCCGAGGGACTCTACGCGGCGTTCGGCGCCAACCGGTTGTGCTGGGGTTCGGACTTTCCGGCGCTCAGCCGCGCCATGACCTACAAGCAGGCGCTCGAAATCGTGCGCGTCTATTGCCGTTTCCTGCAGCCGGGCGATCTGACGCCGATCCTCGGCGGCACGCTCAAGCGGCTGCTCGATGCAGCCGCCCCATCGAGGACTATCTGATGAACGCGCCCGCGCGCCCCGAGACCATGTTCCGCTCGCTCAATCCGGCCACCGGCGAGCATTTCGGCAGCTATCGCCTGCATGACGGCTCGGAAGTCGAAGCGGCGCTCAATCGCAGTTTTTCCGCCTGGGCGACCATCCGTGCCGCCGGCGTCGAGAAGCGTGCGCAGCTGCTGCTGGCACTGGCCGACCGGCTGGAGGCCAACCTCGAGGCCTTCGCGCGGCTGATGACGCTCGAGATGGGCAAGCCCATCAACGAGGCGCGCGGCGAGATCAAGAAGTGCGCCTCGACCTGCCGCACGACCGCCGAGCTCGGGCCGGGCTGGCTGGAGCCGCTCGAGGTGAAGAGCCCGGCGCGCGGCAGCCGCGTGCGCTACGAGGGGCTGGGGCCGATCCTCGCGATCATGCCGTGGAATTTCCCGTTCTGGCAGGTGATCCGCTTCTTCGCGCCGGCCTTCCTTGCCGGCAACACCACGGTGGTGAAGCACGCCGAGAACGTGCCGGCCTCAGCCGAGGCGCTGGAAAAGGTGTTCGCCGAGGCCGGCATGCCCGATGGCGTGCTGGTGAACCTCCGCGTCGACCACCCGACAGTGGGGAAGCTCATCGCCGACAGTCGCATCCGCAGCGTCACCGTCACCGGCAGCGTACGGGCAGGGCGGACTATCGCGGGCCTCGCCGGGGCGGCGGGCAAGAAGGCGGTGCTGGAGCTGGGTGGATCGGACCCGTTCATCGTCTTCGCTGACGCCGACTTCAACGCCGCGGTGAAGATGGCCGTCGCGGCCCGGCACAACAATTCGGGCCAGAGCTGCGTCTGCGCCAAGCGCTTCCTGGTCGAGCAGTCGATCGCCGCCGATTTCACCGAAGCCTTCGTCGAGGGGACGCGCAATATCGCGGTCGGCGATCCGCTGGACGAAAAGTTCGGGCTCGGGCCGCTGGCACGCGCCGACCTCAGGGCTGGGCTGCAGGACCAGCTCGACCGCAGCATCGCCGGCGGCGCTCGGGTTGCCCTCGCCGGCGGCACGGTGGATGGGCCCGGGTTCTTCTTCGCGCCGACCGTCCTCACCAATGTCGCAGACGACAATGTCGCAGCGCGCGAAGAACTGTTCGGGCCGGTGGCGCCGATCTTCCCGTTCGCCGACGAGGCCGACGCGCTGCGCATCGCCAATGGCACTGAGTTCGGGCTCGCCGCGGCTGTTTGGACCCGCGACGAGGACCGGGCGCGGCGCATGGAGCACGCGGTCGAGGCTGGCGCGGTGTTCATCAACGACATGGTGCGCTCGGATGCTCACATCTCGTTCGGCGGCATCAAGTCCTCCGGCTATGGCCGGGAACTCGGCAAGGTCGGCATCCACGAATTCACCAACGCCAAGACCGTGTGGATTGGCTGACGAGGCAACGACATGACCATCTACAACCTGCCGAGACCCTTACGCGTTGGCTTCGCCTGCAATGCCGACACCTTTGCGCGGATGGCCGATGAGGAGGCGCTCGAGGCGCTCCAGAGCCTCGGCAGCTTCGAGCATCACCTCTGCAACGAACCCTCGAGCTGGGACGAGGCGCCGCCGGAGAACTCCGAGGCGATCGACAAGCTGGTGGCGTTCGCCGGCAAGCTCGATGCGCTGCTGGTCTGCCACGGCTCGCCCCGGCTCACCGGCGCCATCCTCGACCGGCTGCCCAACCTCAAGTTCATCGCCGAAGTCGAGGGCGACCGCTTCAGCCAGCGCATCGACGTCAACGCCGCAGCCGAGCGTGGCGTCACCGTTGTCGATACCACCAACGGCTCGTCCTATCCGGTGGCCGAGTGGGCGCTGGCGATGGCGATGATCGGGCTCCGCAACGCCGGGGCGCTGTTCCGCCGGATGATCGATGGTGAAGTGCTGTTCCAGAAGTGGGAGGAGCGCGTCGCCGATCCCGGCTTCAACGGCGAACTCACCGGCCGCAGTGTCGGGCTGATCGGCGCCGGCTATATCGGGCGCCGGCTGATCGAACTGCTGCAGCCGTTCCAGGCCGATATCTATGCCTTCGACCCCTATGCGCCGCGCGTCCTCGCCGACATCTACGACATCACGCTGACCTCGCTGGAGCAGGTGATGACGTGCGACGTGGTGATCTCGCTGGTGCCGCTGACGCCCGAGACCAAGGGGATGATCGGCGAGAAGGAGCTCAACCTCCTCCGGCCGCGCTCGGTGTTCGTCAACGTGTCGCGCGGGGCGGTGGTCGACCAGGCGGCGCTGATCCGGCGGCTGGTGCGCGGCGACGTGATCGCCTCGCTCGACGTGTTCGATCCGGAGCCGCTGGAGGCGGATTCGCCGCTGAGGGCGATGAGCAACGTGTTCCTCACCCCGCATATTGCCGGGGTCACCGCGCCGTGCGGGCCGCGCTTCCTGACGCTGGCCGCCGACGAGATTGCCCGCAAGTTCGCCGGACACCGCACCCGCCACGACCTCGTGCCGCGCGCCGGGGTGAAGCCGTGATCGCGGCTGACCTCGCGGCCCGCCGGAAGGCAGGGACGCTCAAGCTGGGCTACTGCGTGCCGGCCTTCGCCATGCCGAGCCCGGGGCTGTTCCGCGTCCCCAACGTGGCGCGGATCGAGGATGTCGACGTGCTCGGCAATGCCCGCGAGGCGGAGCGGCTGGGGTTCGACTCGCTGTGGGTGTGCGACCACCTGATGCTCGGCCGCGAGCAGGCGGTGCTGGAGGGCTGGACGACGCTGGCGATGATCGCCGGCGCCACCACCAGGGCGCAACTGGGGCTGATCCACCAGGCCAACCTGTTCCGCGCCCCGCAGATCGCGGCGAAGATGATGTCGACGCTCGACCTGCTGTCCGGTGGCCGGTTCATCCACTTCTTCGAGGCGGGCATGGGGCGACCTGAACAGGTCGCCTATGGCCTCGACTGGGACGACAACCACGATGCGCGGGTCGAGCGGCTGGAAGAGGCGATCAATCTGATCAAGGCGCTCTATGCGTCGGACAGGCCGATCGATTTCGACGGCAAGTTCTACCAGCTGAAGCAGGCGCAACTGGCGCCGAAGCCCGTGCAGGCGCATATCCCGGTGTGGCTGGGCGAAGCGTTCGACCCGGTGATCGAGCTCAGCGGTCGCATTGCCGACGGCTGGAACACCACGCCGGTGACGCTCACCGAGTTGGCGCGGCGGCTGGCGCTGCTCGATGCCTCGCTCAAGAAAGCCGGGCGTTCGCGCGCCGAGGTCGAGATCAGCTTCGAGACCCAGATCCTCGTCGCGCCCGATCTGGCGACGCTCCGCCGCAAGGTGGCGGCGCTGGTCGAGCGAATGGTTGAGACCAATTCGGGCGAGCCGCAGCCGGAGGTGGTGGATTTCGTCGCCGGCCGGGTCGACCGGCTGCCCGAGGCGATGACCGGGCCGTGGATCATCGGCACCGCCGAGGAGGCGCGGGCGCGGATCACCGAACTGCGCGGGCAGGGCGTCGATCACCTGATGCTGTGGTTCATGGACGCGCCCGACACCGACGGGATGGCGTATTTCATGCAGGAGGTGGCGCCGGGGTTCCGCTGAGCAAAGCTTGCGACGCGGGGGCAAGGCGCATAAAGCCGTAGTCCATCAAGGGAGGAGCCAAGCTCCAGATGATCGAAGACACCGAGCAGCGGGGCAAGGCCGTTCCCGCGCTGGTCAGGACCAAGAAAATCCTCGATGCGCTTTCGACCGGCGGCAAGCCCAAGGGCGTGTCGGAGCTCGCGCGTATGCTGGACCTGCCCAAGAGCACGGTGCACGGGCTTTGCCATACGCTGGTCGATCTCGGCCTGATGATGCGGGTGGGGCCGTCGCAGTTCGCGGTGGGGCCGCACGTGCTCAGCTGGGCCAACGCCTTCGAGGGCCAGAGCGACCTGACGCAGGAGTTCATGCGCATCGCCGAGGCGACCGACCTGATCTCGGAGCAGGCGATCAACCTCTCGATCCTCACCGGGCGCGAAGTGATGTACGTCGCCTGCCGTCGCGGCACCGATCCGCTCGGGGTCAGCTTCCGACCCGGTGTACGCCTGCCGGCGCCGTTCACCGCCACCGGCAAGGCGATGATGTCGACGATGCGTCCCGAGGAGGTCGAGGCGATCTTCGGCGACGAGTGGCCGGAGCCCTGGACCAAGCAGAGCGTCCCAGACCTCAAGACGCTGATGCGCGAGCTCGAGGAAACGCGCGAGCGCGGCTATTCGATCGACGATGGCCAGTTGCGTGACGCGATGGTGTGCTTCGGCGCGCCGGTGTTCAACGCCAGCGACGACCATGCGGTGGCCGGCATCGCCATCGGCCTGTTGCGCGGCGAGGTCAACGACACTTCGCGCGCGCAGGTCAGCCACGCTGTGCGTACGCTCGCCGACAAGCTCAGCCACCGGCTCGGCGGCAACACCTAGCGGTGTCCGCTTTTGAGCGGGCGGGTTTCCGAACCGGAAAAGTCTGCAACTTTTCCTGGAAACCTCGCCGTATACGACTGGCGTCTACGTTGACATCGGCGCCTGTCATCTAGATTGTTCAATACCGAGAATATCGTTCAACCTATTGAACGATTGCGTAAGCGGACACATAGGGAAGGAACCGCAATGATCGTCCTGATCGCCAAGTACCACACGAAGCCGGGCAACGTGCCGAAGGTGCTGGCCGAACTCGTCAAGATGAAGCCGCTGGTCGAAGCCGGCGAGCCGGGCTGCAAATTCTACCAGGTGTCGAAGTCGACCGAGAACGAGAACCTGATCGTGCTCTATGAGCACTATGTCGATGCTGCTGCGCTTGCCGCGCACCGCGAGACGCCGCACTTCAAGTCGATCATCGAGGGCACCGTGATCCCGATGCTCGAGAAGCGCGAGCGCGAGCTCTACGAACTCGCCATCTCCTGAGGCTGACATGCGCCTCGTTTCCTACGAACTGACGACGGTCACGGGTCCCCAGATCCGGATCGGCGCCGTACTGTCAGATGGCCGCTATGCCGACCTGCAGTCGGCCTATCGGGCAGTGCTGGGGGATAACGGGGCAAGCCGGGAAGGGGCGGCGCGTCTTGCCGCCGCCACCATCCCCTCGGACATGGTGGGCTTCATCCAGAACGGCACGGCGTCGCTCGATGCAGCGCAGTCGGCCCTCGACTGGGTGACGGCAAAGGACGAAACCGGGCCAGATGGCGCGACCCTCGTCTTCGCACCGGAAGCGGTGAAGCTCCTGGCCCCAGTGCCGCGCCCGCCGCTGATCCGCGACTTCATGGCGTTCGAGACGCACCTCAAGAACATCTACCCAAAACTCGGCCGGGACATTCCGCCCGAGTGGTACAATCTGCCCGTCTACTACAAGGGCAACCCGTCCGCCGTTGGCGCCGATGGCGATGTCGTGCCGATGCCCGTCTACGCCACGCACATGGACTTCGAGTTCGAGTTCGCGGCGGTGATCGGGCGGGGTGGCAGCAACATCCCGCGTGACAAGGCGATGAGCCATATCTTCGGCTACATGGTCTACAACGACTTCAGCGCCCGCGAGATTCAGCAGCGCGAAATGTCGGTTGGCCTCGGCCCCGCCAAGGGCAAGGATTTTGAGAAGGGCCACGTCTTCGGCCCCTGGCTGGTAACGGCGGACGAGATCCCCGACATCTACGCGCTGCGCATGCAGGCGACGGTCAACGGCCAGCCGTGGTGCGACACCAGCACCTCCACCATGCACTGGCGCTTCGACCAGATGATTGCCCACGCCTCGACGAACGAGATGCTGGTGGCGGGCGAGATCTTCGGCAGCGGCACGGTCGGCGGCGGCTCGGCCGCCGAGGTCGGCAAGACCCTCGCCAAGGGCGACAAGGTCGTGCTGACGATGGATCGGCTGGGCACGCTGAGCAACGCGATCGGGTAGGGCGGGCCGCCCTACCTTCTCGGCTCGTAGCGCAGTGCGATCGCGCCCGAGCTCAACTCAGCGCGGCCAATGGGCTTCAGCTCGACGTATTCGGAGAGCCCGGCGAGCAGGTTGGGCCCATGGCCGGCAATCCTCGGCTGCATCACGAACTCGTACTCGTCGATCAGGTCCAGCTCCGCCAGCGCCAGCGGGAGTTGCACGCCACCGGTGAGGATCGGACCGCCCGGCTGCTGCTTGAGCCTCCGGACAGCCTCACCCAGGTTGCCGCGGATGAGTTCCGAGTTCCATTCGACGCGGTCGAGCGTGCTCGAGACGACATACTTCTTCATCGCATCGATGGTGCGGGCGAACGGCTCCGTCCACTCGGGCGGCGTCGAGGTCCGCGTCGCCAGCCGCCACGCCCCTTCCATCATGCCGTAGGTGACGCGACCGAACAGCAGGGCGTCGGCCCGGCCGAGGGTCTCGGTGGCGTGGCGGTGCGTGGCGCGCAGTTGCTCCTGCTGCAGTGCCTCGTCCGCCGGGATGGCGTTGTGGTGGACGCAGCCGTCGAGGGTCACGTTGATGGAGTAGAGAAGGGGGCGCATCAGCGTCGTTGCTCCGTTGTCGCTCGTGCCGCGATGGCCAGGTCAAAGCGTTGCAGCTGGCTGGTGAAGCCGGCGATCGCGCCGCGGGTCATCTCGGGGTCGGGGTGACGATCGGCCGTCAGGATCATCCGAACCTGTCCGGCGTCCGCGTGGAGCTCGACCAGCATGTCGTAGGGATACGACTCGGTGCCGGGGACGAAGTCGATATCGAAGCGGATGCGGAGGCGCCGGTGGTGCACGATCTCGAGGAACCGGGCGCTGACCCAGACGGACAATGGCCTCTCGAGGTTTGCGAGGTAGGCGATCTGCTCGCTGCCCACGGCGGTCATCACGTGATCGAATGCTCCGCCGACCCACAGCTCGAGAACCGAGACCTCGAAGCGCATACCCTCAGGCGCGAACCATGCCGCGAGCCCTTCTTTCGTGGTCCACAGCGCCCAGACGTCCTCGACCGACGCGGTGTAGATCCGCTCGAACCTGATGGTCTCCGCGCCGAGCTCGCCCACCTGCACCATCACGGTTGCTCCTTGCGCAACTGCGCGAGGGCCGCGTCGAAGCGATCGAGCCGGCCCTCCCAGAGCATGCGAAAGCTCCCGACCCATTGGTCGACCGCCCGGAACGGCTCGGCGCGGAGCGAGTAGAGGCGTCGCGCTCCATCCGGCCGCATGGTGACGAAGCCGGCTTCGCCGAGGATCCGCAGGTGCCGCGACACGCCGGACTGATCGATGTCGACGGCGCGCACGAGGTCACCCACCGCCTGCTCGCCGCCGGCCAGCGCTTCGACGATGCGAAGCCGCGTCGGGTCGGCCAATGTCTGGAATATGCTTTGTTGCATCATGGTGCATATGTACGGTGATGCATATTTGTGGTCAAGCCATTTCGCCTCGCGGACGGTGTCTGCGAAGCGAAATGGGATGACTGCGGCGCGGCCAAGGCGCGCCGCCGCGTGCGGGGCCGGGACTTACTTCCGTGCCTTGCGCACCGCCTCGACGGTCTGGCCGACTAGGTCGTCGAAGGCGATCTTGGCCGGGCGGCGCATGTAGGTGACGATGTCGTCGACCAGCAGCGGGGCGGACCAACGGTCGGCGATGATGGAGCTGCCCTGCTGGATGCCGAGGATGCAGAGCATCTGCGCGGCATTGCAATCGACGTCGTGGCCGATGCCGCAGATGATCTCCAGCGTCAGGTCGAAATCGCCGTTGCCGAACCACAGCGCCACCACCTGCGCCGCAGCGTTCGGATAGACGTGGATCCAGTTGTACTCGATGTATTCGGCGTCGCACTTCGCCCAGGCGGTTTGCCAGTCCGGCGAATTGCGGCAGGCATCGAGCGCGAAGGCGAGGACCGCACCGTATTCGGTGCGAGTCGAGAACAGGGCGATGGTCGAGGTGAGCAGCGCCTTGCTGTCCGTCTCGGTGTAAGCGCGGGCGGCGAGCACGGCGTTGAACACTTCGCCGAGGATGCCGTTGCCGGCCGCCGAGATTTCGGCGTCCATGTACGCGAGGCGGGCGGCTTCGCGGGCCTGGCCGGGGGCGACCATGCCGCAGATGGTGCCGCGCATCTGGCCACCGATCCACTCGTCGAACGGGTTGTCCAGCGCGCCGGTGAGCGGCGGCAGCAGGCCACGGCGGATACTGCTCAGCGCCACCGCTTCGGCCGACCAGCCCATCGGGATCAGTGCGGTCCAGCGTTCGGCGATATCGGCGCCGGTGACGGCGTGGCCCTTGTCGGCAAAAGCCTCGAGGAAAGCGATCTCGAAGGTGATGTCGTCATTGTAGGTGTTGGGCTCGCGCACGTAGTCGCGGATCGGGCCGAACACTTTTGCGATGTTCTCGGCAGTGTAGCCCTCGAGCGCGGTGCCGGCGGCCGCGCCGACAAGCTGCGCCAGCCAGGCGGCGCGGGTGCGGTCGACGAAGTCGGCACTGGCGACATCCACGGCGGTATCGGCGGGCCAGTTCACATCGGCGTCGAACGCCGCCCAGTCGGCATAGCGCAGGGTCTGCTGGCTCTTGTGGTTGGGGTCGGCCACGGCGGCGCGCATGATGGCGCGCAGGCGATAGTCGATGGTGTAGAGCGTCTCGTAGTCCTTGGCTGCGAGCGCCGCGAGGCCCTGCTGCAGCAGATCGCCATAGGGGGCGAGCACGAAGCCCTTGCTCTCCATCGACTGCAGCGCGCCGGCCATCAGGCACTCGGGCGCGGCGGAGCCGGGCACGTTGCTCTGCCAGTACATCGCCATCAGCATGTCGCCGCCATTCATGATGGCGCTGGCGTCCCAGGTCTGCTCTTCGGCAGTGCGGACGATCGGCAGGGTGTCGCGCAGCAGGTCGCGGGTCAGTTCCCAGGCTTTCATGGGCTACCTTCGTGGTTCTAGGGTGGTCAGGAAGTCTTGCGGGCTTTGGCTTGCCGGCGCGCCGCGTAAACGGTGAGCATCACGGCCGGTACGATGTAGGGGATCATCTGCATCAACTCGTTGGGCAGGCCCTTGGTCTGCATGGTGATGGCCACCGTTTCGGCGACGCCGAGCACCGCCGCCGCGGCAAAGGTGCCCCAGGCCGTGCCCATGCCCATCACCTCGGCGGCCAGCGCGATGAAGCCGCGGCCGGCGGTCATGTTCTGCGCGAACCAGCTGACGTAACCCATTGAGAGATATGCGCCCGCCGCGCCGCCGAGTACACCCGACAGGGTGAGGGCATAGAGCTGCACACGGTTGCGCGAGATGCCGGCGGCAGCTGCCGCCTTGGGGTCGGAACCGACGGCGCGGATGTGGAGGCCGAACGGCGTGCGGGCCAGCATGATGGCCACGGCCGGTACGGCGAGGATCGCCACATAGGTCAGCATGTGGTGGCCGGAGAGCAGCGGGCCAAGGATGGGGAGGCCGCCGAGCAAGGGGATGTCGATATTAGGCAGCACGCCGCTCTGCAGCGCGCCCGACATCCCCTTGTCGCCGGTGGCGAGGAACAGGCCGAGCGTCGTCGCGGCGAGGGCCGCCATGTTCAACGCGATGCCCGTGATGATGAACTGGGTACCCAGCCCATTGATGAAGAACGCCATCAGCGCGCCGAGCAGGCCGCCGCCGATCAGCGCGGCGAGCAGCCCGAGGAACGGGTTGGCGGTGGCGGCGCTGACCAGCACGCCGATGAGAGCACCGGAGAGCATGATGCCCTCCATGCCGATGTTGAGCACACCGGCGCGATCGGAGATCAGCACCCCCAGCGCCGCGAGCAGCAGCGGGGTCATCACCCTGAGCACGGTGGCGAAGACGGCGGGATCGGCGAAGGCCTGGATGAACTCGATCATGCGCCGCGCTCCTGTCCCTTGATGTCGCGGATCAGCCGCAGGAAGGCCGGGTGGCGGAAGATGGCGGCGGCGGTGACGGCCAGCATGATGGCGGCAGTGACCAGCCCGACAATCTCGGAGGGCACGTCGAGGTTGCGCGCCAGCATGTCGCCGCCGACCTGGAGGTAGGCGAGGAACAAGGCGGCCGGGATGACGAGGAACGGGTTCTCGCGGGCGAGGATGGCGACGGTGATGCCGGTCCAGCCATGGCCGGGCAGGGCGGTCCACGAGAAGCGGCTGTAGAGCCCGAGCACCTCGATGGCGCCGGCCATGCCGGCGATCAGCCCGCCGGCGATCTGCGCCTGCATCAGCAGCTTTGACGAGGCGAGGCCGAGGTGGCTGGCGAAGCCCGGGCTGGAGCCGACGATGCGCACGTTCAGGCCGGAGCGGGTGCCGTAGAGCCAGATGCCGCCGAGAAGGCAGGCGACGAAGGCGATGACGACGCCGGTGTGGAGGCGCGTGCCCTGCAGCAGCCGATCGAGGGTGAAATCGCCGGGCAGCTTGTACGACATCAGCGCCCCGGCATTGGGGTCGCGCAGCACGTAGTTGAGGAAATACACGCCGGCGAACAGGAAGGCGAAGTTCAGCACCAGCGAGTTGACCATCTCGGAGGCGCCGAAGCGCACCCTGAGGTAGCCCGGGACGATGCAGGCGAGCGAGCCGACCAGCGCGCCGATGAGGATCGCGGTGGGGGTCGCAACGAAGCCGGTGAGCGGCAGCAGTACGGCCGTTGCGGCGGCAGCGAGGCCGCCGAGGAAGAAGCTGCCCTCGACGCCGAGGTTGAACATGCCGGCGCGGAAGATGATGGTCGCGGCGAGCCCGGTCATCATCGTCGGCGTCGCCGCCTCGAGGATATTGCCGATGTGGCGGATGGTGCCGAACGGGCCGAGGACGAACAGCCGCAGCACCTCGAGTGGGTCGGGCTGCGACAGTGCCAGTGGCACCAGCACGGCGAGGATCACCAAGGCGATGACCAGCGCGGTGAGCGCGAATTCGGTGAGGCCGGCGAGGATGGAGCGGGTCATGAGGCCTTCTCCAGACCGAGCATGTAGGGACCGAGGGCAGCTGGCGTCAGCCCGGCGTGGTTCTGGAGATCGGCGACGATCCGGCCGTTGAACAGCACCAGCACGCGGTCGGCGAGGCGCAGCAGCTCATCGAGGTCGGCGGTGATCAGCAGCACCGCGGCGCCGTTGCGGGCAGCCTGGTCGATGCGGCCATGCAGCAGGGCGGCGGCCGCCACGTCGACGCCGCGGGTCGGCTGGTCGGCGATCAGCAGTTTTGGCGAGCCGGCGAGTTCACGGGCGGCGATCAGCTTCTGGGCGTTGCCGCCCGACAGCGAGTCCAGCCGCTCGCCGGTGCCGCCGGCGCGCACGGCGTAGTCGGCGATCATCTGCTGCACGCGCTTGCGAATGGCGCCGCGACGGAGGAACGGGCCCCACTGCAGTGCCTTGTCGCCGTCGGTGCCTGCGATGGCGTTGTCGGCGAGGCTCAGGGCGGCAGTGCCGCCGCGGGCGTAGCGGTCGGCAGGGAGATAGGCGAGGCCGGCCTTGCGCCAGTCGGGTGCGGCGGCGCGCGACATGTCGGTTCCAGCAAGCCGAATGCTGCCGGTCGACGGATGCATCAGGCCGCTCAGCACCGAGACGAGGCCGCGCTGGCCGCTGCCGTCGACCCCGGCGATGCCGATGATCTCGTCGGCGCGGATGGTCAGCGAGATGTCCTCGATGCGGTCGGCAGGGTCGCGCGAGCGGGTCGAGACGTGGGCGAGGTCGAGCACCACCGGTGCATCGGTGCGCTGGCGCTGGCGGCGCGGCACGTCGACGTCGCGGCCCATCACCATGCGGGTGATTTCGGCGTCGGCGACCTCGGCAAGCGGCGTGGTGCCCACTACCTGGCCGGCGCGCAGCACGGTGACGGTTTCGGCGAGCGCGCGCACTTCGTGCAGCTTGTGGGAGATGAACAGGATGGTCATACCCGCGGCGCGGAGGTCGCGCAGGCGGTTGAACAGTTCCTCGATCTCGGGGGGCGACAGCACCGCGGTCGGCTCGTCGAGGATGAGCAGGCGGGTGTCGCGGGATAGCGCCTTGAGGATCTCGACCTTCTGCTGCGCTGCGACCGACAGGGTGTCGGTGCGCGCATCGGGGTCGACCGCCAGGTCGAAGCGCTGAGTCAATTCAACGACCTGTCGGCGTGCCTTGGCGCGATCGATGAAGATCGACGAGCGCGGTTCGTGGCCGAGGATGATGTTCTCGGTGACGGTGAGGATTGGGACCAGCGAGAAATGCTGGTGCACCATGCCGATGCCGTGCTTGCCGGCGAAGTCCGGCGTCGCGGTGTCGACCGCGGCGCCATCGATGAAGACCTGTCCGGCGCTCGGGCTTTCGAGCCCGAACAGGATCTTCATCAGCGTGGATTTGCCAGCGCCGTTCTCACCGCAAATGGCGTGGATCGATCCCCTCCGGATGTCGAAGGAGGCGTCCGTGAGGGCCACGGTGCCGTTCGGGTAGGTCTTGCCGACCCCCTTGAACGAGACGATGGGGCCTTCAGCCATTTGCGACGCGGTGCTCATCGGCGTTACGGACGGACGGCGTCGCGGATGGCGTTGATCGCGGCGGTGTCCATGCCGAAGGCAGTCGGCACGACGATCTCGCCTGAGGCGATCTTGGCCTTGGCGTCGGCGATGGCGGCCTTGGTCTCAGCCGAGGCCAACTTCTCGTAGTTGCCGGTCTCGACGATGCCGACGGCGCCTTCAGCGAGGCCGACGGTCTCGGCCGAACCGAAGGGGAGCTTGCCTTCCTTGTAGAGGTCGTAGGCGCGGACGAGGCTGACGTCGACGTTCTTCAGCACCGAGCTCACCACCTGGCTGGCAATCGCCGGGTCGCTCTCGGCAAAGATCGCTTCCTGGTCGGAATCGACGCCGAGCACGAACTTGCCGGTTTCCTTGGCGGCAGCCGCCTGGCCGAGGCCGGCCTGCGAGGCGGCGATGAAGCCGAGCGCCACGCCCGAGCGGTACTGGGCGAGCCCGAGTTCCTTGCCCTTGGCGGCATCGGTGAACGAGCCGGCATAGGCGACCGACACCTTCACATCAGGCGTCACCGACTGGGCGCCGGCGATGTAGCCGACGAGGAAGTCGTTGATGACGGGGATATCCATGCCGCCGAGGAAGCCGAGTGCCGTACCGGCTTCAGCCGGGAGGCCCGACTTCAACAGGCCTGCGGCGAGGATACCGCCGAGGTAGGAGCCTTCGTTCTGCTTGTACTGCACGGCGTAGACGTTGGGGTAGGCGCCGCCTTCGAAGGGCAGGCTCGCATCGAACAGGATGTACTTCTTGTCCGGGTACTGCTCGGCCACGGCGCCCAGCGTCTCGCTGAGCGAGAAGGTGCCGCCGATGATCAGGTCCCAATCCTGCTCGGACACTTCGAGCAGCGCCGGCTCCCAGCCGGTCGGATCGTCGCCGATCTCGAGCACCTTGGTCTCGACTTCGTCGCCGTACTTCGCCTTGATCTCCTCGATGCCCTTGTTGGCCGAGTCGAAGAACGACTTGTCGCCCAGCGCGCCGTTGATCAGCAGCAGGACCTTGTCGGCGGCGAGCGCGCCGGCGGTGGTGGCGGCGAGCAGCGCGGTGGCGCTGACCAGCCCGAGGGCAGCGCGGCGCAGCGCCACGCGGGTAACGGATTTAGTCATGAAAAACTCCTCCAGAGCGATCCGATGAAACTGAACGATCAGGTCGTTTAATCGTGTAAATAGATAAGCGAGGTGCTATAGGGGGAGTCAAGATGCATTTCGTGGTAGTTCGCTAAAGGCTTGGCAGCGCTACGAACTTCGTCCACAGATTGAGGCGGGGCGTGGGGATCGGATGAGCAGGGGCAGGAGCCCGACCATCAAGGACGTGGCGAAGCTCGCCGGGGTTTCCTCGGCGACGGTGTCCTATGTGCTCAACGATCTCAACAAGGTATCGCCCGAAGTTGATGCGCTGGTTCGGCGCGTGGCGAAGGAACTCGGCTACTCGCGCAACAATGCCGCGCGGGCGCTGAAGACCGGGCGCAACAACATCATCGGCTGTATCCTGCCTACGCTGACCAGCCCGGTGTTCCCCGAGATCGCCCAGGCGGTGCAGCTGCGTGCCGAAGCGCATGGCTACGCGACGCTGGTGATCGATTCCGGCAATGCGCCGATGCGCGAGGAGAAGGTGGTGCGCACCCTCGCCAAGCATGGCGTCGATGGCGCGGTGGCGCTGCTGCACCCCAACTTCAAGCTCGCCGACCCGCCGATCTTCCCGATGGTGTCGCTCGACGCGAAATTCCCCGGGCTCGACAGCGTGCATGCCGATCACTACGCCGGCGGCCGGCTGATGGCCGAGCACGCCATCGCACTGGGGCATCGCCGCATCGGCATGCTGTCGGGCTTCCAGGACCTCACCAGCAGTTTCGAGCGCCGGCAGGGTTTTGTCGACGCCGCGGCGGGCCGGGTGGAGCTGGTGTGGGAGGTGAACGTCCAGCTCGTACCGCAGCTGCCACCGGCGGCCGTGGAGGCGATCCGCCGGCGCGAGGTGACGATGATCGCCTGCGTCAACGACCTCGTCGCCATCGCGGCACTGAGTGTGCTGAAGGACAGCGGCATGAGCGCGCCGGGCGATGTCTCGGTCTTCGGCTTTGACGACATGCAGTGGGCGAGCTGGCCGCTGATCGACCTCACCACCATCCGCCAGCCGCTGGCCGATCTCGGCAGCCGCGCCACCGATCTGCTCATTTCGCGGCTCGACGACCGGCAGCGGCCGCCCGCGGACGTGGTGTTGCCGGTGACGCTGGTGGAGCGCGGCTCGACCGCGCCGGTGAAACCGCCTAGCGTCTGACAATGCGCAACGAATACTCCACCGATGTCGAAGGCGGCGCGCCGGTCCGCCGCCGCTACGCGATCAGCGGCCGGCTGGAGGTTGCGAGCTATCTCGAGTTCGTCGCTGAGCGGGCCCGCTGGCTAGATATCCGCGGCTGGGTTGCCACCGACGGCGCGGACGTCACGCTGGTCGCGGCGGGACCGGAAGCGCTGGTCGGCGCGCTGGAGATGGCGTGCACCCTCGGCCCGCTCGATGCGCTGGTCGAAACGATCGATGCGGTCGATGAAGCCGGGCCGGTGGGCAATGGGTTCGAGGTGCGGGGCTAGAAGTAGTCCGGCACGCCCGGCATCCCCACGAACCCCGGGAGCTTTCGCACCTGGCGCTGCCACAGGTTGATCGCCGGATAATCCTCGTGACCGATGCCGGCGTCGTGGCTCAGCGCGACATAGGGGAACATGGCGATATCGGCGATGGTCGGGGTGTCGCCGACGATCCACAGCTTCCCCGCCTGGGCCCGGTCGGCGAGGTGGTCGTCGAGGAGGCGCAGCGCGGCGCGACCCTTCGCCTGCAGCGCGGCGAGATCACCGGGATAGCTCAGCATGCCGATCATGCGGGCGACGGAAACAGCCATAAGCTCGCCGCCGGCAAAGCTCAGCCACATCATCACCGGGCCGAAGCGGTCATCGCGCGGCAGCCACTGGCCCGATGTGTCGTACTTGTTGGCAAGGTGGGCGAGGATGGCCTGGGCGTCGCGGAGCACGAGCCCATCGTCCTCGAACACCGGCAACTGGCCGAGCGGGTTGAGCTTCAGGAACTCCGGCTGCTTGTGCTGGCGGCCGGGGAAGAAGTCGACCGCCTCGGTCTCGTGCGTGACGCCGAGCATGCTGAGCAGCAGGCGCACCTTGTAGCAGCTGCCCGAGAGCACGTAGTCGTAGAGCTTAGGCATGGGGCAGGTCGGTCCTTGGTTCCGTACCGAAGCGCAGCTGCTTTTCCTTCAGCCAGCGGCGATACAGCACCGAGCTGAGGTCGGCGCGGGTCGGCGTCTCGCGGCCCGGCTGCAGCGGCAGCAGCGAGGGGCGCTGGTTCTCGAGCACGATCTTGTCCTGGACGAAGATCATCTGCTGGAAGGCGCTGAGTTCGGCATCGCTGCTGGTCTCGTCGATCACCAGCATGAAGGCATGCGCCACCGACACCGCCTCATCCACAGGCTGGACGAACAGCGCGATGACGTCCCAGCGATCCGGCGCGGTGGGCGGGGTCTTGTAGAGCATGACGTTGAACGGGCTCACCACCCGGTACATGTACTTGCTGATCTGCCCCTCGTCGGAGGCAGCCGCGGCCTTGGGCTGGTAGAACTCGCACTTGGTCGCCCACAGCTCGTCGACATCGCGGCGCTGCTCGACATCGTACTTGGCCACCTCCGGGTGCTCCTCAGAGCCGAGAATGTCGGTGTGGACATAGGGGAAGTGGGCAAGATCGAGAAAGTTCTCGACCAGCCGCAGGCCGGAGGCGCGGACGCGGACCGGACCGCAATAGATCCAGCGGCGGTCGGGCTCGAGGCTTTCGGGCAGCGCGAACAGCCCGCGCTCCGGCGTGCCAAAGCTGGTCCACAGGTGCCCGTAGTCGGTACGGACGGGCAGGGTCCGGCCGGCAGCGCGGACCTCGACGCCATCAGCGAGGCGACGCACGGTGAGGTTCTCGCCGAGGAGGCGCGAGGGGACTTCCGCGCCCGGCCGAAAGTCCCGCAGCGCGCCGAGGGTGTACCACTGGTCGAGCGCGGCCTGGTCGTCGGTGAGGCTCATGCGGCGGCTCCCTGTTCGATGCTGGCGCGGAAACTGCGGAGGTAGGCGGTGGCCCCGGCGATGTCCGTGCCGGTCGTCGTGGCATGCAGCATGGTCTTGGTCGCTTGCACCCGATGCCAGCCGACATGCAGTGTTTCCCTGCCGAACGGCACGCTCACCAGGGGCACAGCTTCCGCCCCTCCCAGCGCGGCGAGCACCGTGGGCGCGTCCGCTTCGACGGCGAGGCTGATCACCGGCGTCAGCTCGGGCAGGGCGAGCGGATCGCCGGCTTCCCCGCCCATCCACACCATGCCGCCCGCTTCGGCCGACGCGTAGGCGTTGGCGCGGATCGTCGGCGGCACCGTCAGGTCCGGGTGCGCGGGGATGCGCAGGCAGTTGGCGCCCGCCCCATACTGCCAGCCGTGATAGAGGCAGTTCAGCGCGTTGCCGCGCACGAAGCCGAGGCTCAACCGCATGCCGCGATGCGGGCAACGGTCCTCCCACACATGCGCCACGCCATCGTCACCGCGCCAGATCACCACCTCGCGCCCATCGACGATCACCGCGCGGGTGACGCCCATGGGCACGTCGCGACCCAGGGCAATCGGTATCCAGTCGGCCATGGGCGGGAGGTCCTTCGTTAGCGGCGGGCAACCAATTGTATGCAATGCGCGTACATGTGATCAAAAAACAGGCAGTTGGATCGATCGTGCGGACGCATTAAGCATCCATCGATCGGGCCGAGCAAGTGGCTTAGTTCGACCAATGCAGTCAAGGCGCTGGAATCGTTGGTGGAATTTCGCTGTCAGTTCGCCGCTCCGGCTTGGCACATGGATTGCATTGTCTCCCTCGGATACCGGCGCTGGCCCGCAAAGCAGCAGTCGGAAGGTGCAATCCAGGGGAAGACGTCATGACACTAACCGCTATCTCTCGCCGTACTCTGCTCAAAGCCGGTGCAGCCGGGCTTGCCGCGTCGGCGCTGCCGTTCGGGATCGCCAAAGCACAGACCAGCGTGGTGCTCGGCATCGTCTATGTCGGGCCGAAGGACGACTTCGGCTGGAACCAGGCGCACGCCGTGTCGGTGGAATCGCTGAAGGCACTGCCCGGCATCACCGTGGTGGAAGAAGAGAATGTGCCCGAGACCGACGCCGTGGCCAAGTCCATGGAGTCGATGATCAACCTCGATGGCGCCAACCTGATCCTCGCCACCTCGTTCGGCTACTACAACCCGTTCGTGGTCGAACTGGCGAAGAAGTACCCGGATGTCACGTTCCGCCACGCGGCGCCGCTGTGGAACAAGGACAAGGATCCGCAGAATGCAGGCTCGTACTTCCCGTACCTGAACCAGGCGCACTACGTGAACGGTGTCGCCGCGGGCCTCTCGTCCGGTGGCAAGATCGGGTTCGTGGCGGCCAAGCCGATCCCGTCGGTGCTCAGCAACATCAATTCGGTGCTGCTCGGCGCGCGGTCGGTGAACCCGAACGCCACCGTGCAGGTGATCTTCACCGGTGAGTGGAGCCTGCCGGTACGCGAGGCGGAAGCCACCAATGCGCTGGTCGATGCCGGCTGCGAGGTCATCACCTGCCACGTAGATAGCCCGAAAGTGGTGATCGAGACCGCCGAGGGTCGCGGCGTGAAGACCGCCGGCCACAATGCCAGCCAGGCGCCGCTGGCGCCCAAGGGCTTCATCACCGGTGCCGAATACAAGTGGGAGACGATCTACAAGTCCTACGCCGACGACATCGCCGCCGGCAAAACCCCGCCGAACTTCCTCGTCGGCGGCTACAACAACGACATGCTGCGCAACACCGCCTACGGCGCCGGCGCCACGCCCGAGGCGATCGCCGCGGCCGATGCGGCCATCGCGGCGCTGGTCGCCGGCGCGCCGATCTACAAGGGCACGCTCAAGGACAATGCCGGCAACGTCGTCGTCGACAAGGACTACGACAACTACGACCCGTACCTCGACGGCATGAACTGGCTGCTCGAGGGCGTGCAGGGGTCGATCACCTGAGGTGACCGGCCGAATGGCCCGGCGTTCGTTACCCCACCCCACCCTTCATCCCTCCCCATCCAGGGGAGGGAGACGCAAGAGCTGGAAGGCTGGTGAGTGGGACACGGGCGTCGCCGCATCGTCTCCCTCCCCTTGTGGGGAGGGATCAAGGGTGGGGGTGCCCCACGCTCCGACTGTGGGGATGTGAATGACCGCTGAAACCGCCGACACTGCCGCAATCCCGGCCAAGGCCGGACCCAGCCTGCAGGTGCTGCGCCTCGCCGAGGCGATCGCCATTCCGGTCGGTGCACTGGTGGTGTCCGGGGTGCTGTTCGCGCTGTTCCTCCTCGCCATCGGCAAGGATCCGATCCAGTTCTACCAGCTGATCTGGACCGGCGGTTTCGGCTCGTCGTTCTCGATCCAGAATTCGCTGCAGCGCGCCGCGCCGCTGATCCTCACTGGCCTCGCCTTCGCCATTCCGGCGCGCATCGGGCTCACCATGATCGGTGGCGAGGGCGCGCTCGTGCTGGGCGGCTTCACCTCCGCTGCCATCGCCATCCCGCTGGTCTCCAACGCCGTGCCGGTGCCGGTCACGCTGCTGACTATGGCGCTGACCGGCGTCGTCACCGGCGGACTGTGGGTCGGCTTCACCGGCTGGCTGAAGTATGCGCGCGGGGTCAACGAGACCATCGCCTCGCTGCTGATGAGCTACATCGCCATCGCCATCATGAACTTCTTCGTCGAGGGGGCGCTGCGCGATCCAGCCTCGGCCAACAAGCCCTCGACCATGCCGATCGGCGACGCCTATCGCATCGGCTCGATCCCCGGCACGGACGTGCACTGGGGTTTGGCGGCGGGTGTCGTGCTTGCGATCCTCCTCTGGGTGCTGATGAGCCGCACCACGTTCGGCTTCGCCGCGCGGATGACCGGCGGCAACCTCAGGGCCGCTCGCGCACAGGGCCTGCCGGTGGGCTGGCTGATGGTCATCTGCTGTGCCATCGCCGGAGCCTGCGCCGGGCTCGCCGGCTTCTTCGAAGTGGCGGCGATCCACGGGCAGGCCAATGCCTCGCTGGTCGCCGGCTACGGCTTCACCGGCATCCTCGTTGCCTTCCTCGCCCGGCAGAACCCGCTGGCGGTGATCCCGGTGGCGATCCTGTTCGGCGCGCTCGCCGCGGCCGGCGGGGTGATCCAGCGGCGCATGGGCATGCCCGATGCCACCATCCTCGTGCTGCAGGGGATGATGTTCGTGGTCCTGCTGGTGTCCGAGACCTTCTACGGCCGCCTAACGCTGTTCCAGCCCAAGGCAACGGGGGATCGCACCTGATGGACAACGCGCTGGTCACCGTCCTCATCGCAATGCTCGGGGGCGCCATCCGGGTGTCGACGCCCTTCATGTTCGTGGCGTTGGGCGAAACGCTCACCGAGAAATCGGGCCGCATCAACCTGGGGCTCGAGGGCAATCTCGTGCTCGGCGCCATGGTCGCCTATGCGGTGTCGTACCTCAGCGGCAACCCCTGGCTCGGCGTGCTCGCCGCCGGCGGCTCCGGGCTCTGCCTCGGTGCGCTGCACGGCTATATCTGCAAGCTGCCTCGGGTGAACGACATCGCCGTCGGCATCGCCATGATGAGTTTCGGCACCGGCCTCGCCTTCTTCTTCGGCAAGCCGTTCATCCAGCCGAGCGCACCGCGGCTCGACGCCATCCCGCTGGGCGACTGGACCGGCAACCCGGCGCTGGCGCAGGCGCTGCAGGTCAACCCGCTGTTCTTCGTCGGCATCGCGCTCGCCATCTTCATGTTCTGGGCGTTCAAGAATACCCGCTGGGGCCTGATCGTCCGGATGACCGGCGACAGCGCCGCCTCGGCCAAGGCGATGGGTGTCTCCGTCGACCTGGTGCGCTTCCTCGCCACGGCGGCCGGCGGCTTCCTCGCCGGCATCGGCGGCGCGTTCCTGTCGCTCTACTACCCGGGCAGCTGGAACCAGGGGCTCAGCTCTGGCCAGGGCCTGATGGCCGTGGCGCTGGTGATCTTCGCGCGCTGGGACCCGATCAGGTGCATCTGGGCCGCGCTGCTGTTCGGCGCCGCCGGTGCCATCGGCCCGTCGCTGCAGTCGATCGGCATCTCGCAGGGCTACTACTTCTTCAACGCCGCCCCCTACATCCTGACGCTGATCATCATGATCATTTCCGCCGGCTCCAAGGCCTCGGCGCGGGACGTCCCGGGCGAACTCTCGATCACCAAGTGAGGCCGGACCGATGACCAGTTCCATGGACGAACGGATTGATACGGCCTTCCTGCCCGGTGGCAAGACCATCGCCTCGACGCCGTACCCCTGGCCCTATGACGGCGACCTCAGGCCCGACAATACGGTGCTGATCGTCATCGACATGCAGACCGATTTCTGCGGGCCGGGCGGCTATGTCGACTCCATGGGCTACGACATTTCCCTGACGCGTGCGCCGATCGAGCCTCTGAAAAAGCTGTTCGCGGCGTTCCGCGCCAAGGGCTACCCGATCATCCACACCCGCGAGGGCCACAAGCCCGATCTTTCGGACCTCCCGGCCAACAAGCGCTGGCGCTCGCAGCGGATCGGCGCCGGCATCGGCGACCAGGGCCCACAGGGGCGGATCCTCGTCCGTGGCGAGCCGGGCTGGGAGATCATCCCGGAGCTGGCGCCGGAGCCGGGCGAGGCGATCATCGACAAGCCGGGGAAGGGCTCGTTCGCCTCCACCGACCTCGAGCTGATCCTGAGGCTCAAAGGCATCCGCAATATCGTCCTCACCGGCATCACCACCGACGTGTGCGTCCACACCACGATGCGCGAGGCCAACGATCGCGGCTTCGAGTGCCTGCTGCTCGAGGACTGCTGCGCCGCCACCAAGTACGACAACCACCTCGCCGCCATCGACATGATCAAGATGCAGGGCGGGGTGTTCGGCGCCGTATCCACCTCGGCCGCGCTGATGGAGGTGCTGTGATGGAGGGGCGCGCGCCATCGCTCGAAGCCATCGGCATGACGAAGATCTTCGGGCCGCTGGTGGCACTCGACGATGTTTCGATCAAGGTCGAGGCCGGCTCGTTCCATGCGCTCTTGGGCGAGAACGGCGCCGGCAAGTCGACGCTGGTGAAGTGCATCATGGGCTTTTACAGCGCCGACAGGGGGCAGGTGACGCTCGACGGCAAGGAAGTGTCGATCCGCTCGCCCAGGGATGCGCGGGCCAACGGCATCGGCATGGTCTACCAGCAGTTCACCCTGGTGCCGTGCCTCACCGGGGCGGAGAACCTCGTCATCTCACGGGCCGATGCGCCCGCGATCATCGATTGGGCCAAGGAGAAGAAGCACCTCGACGCCTTCATGCAGCAGATGCCGTTTCGCGTGCCGATGAACACCCAGGTGTCGTCGCTGTCGGCCGGCGAAAAGCAGAAGCTCGAAATCCTGAAGCTGCTCTACCTCGACCAGCGCTTCATGATTTTGGACGAGCCGACCTCGGTGCTGACGCCGGGCGAAGCCGACGAGATGCTGGGGCTGCTCGGCGGCATGGCGGACCGCGAGGAGATCACCGTGCTGATGATCTCGCACAAGTTCCGCGAGGTGAAGGCGTTCTGCGACCACTTCACGGTGCTGCGGCGCGGCAAGTTCACCGGCGCCGGCGACGCCAAGCTGGTGAGCGTGCCCGACATGAGCGCCATGATGATCGGCGACACCAAGACCCATGAGCGGGCCGCTCGCAAGAAGCACAACGAGGGTCCTGACCGGCTGGAGCTCGCGGGGCTGTTCGCCGAGGACAATGACGGGCTGCCGGCGATCAAGTCGGTCAACCTCAAGGTGAAATCGGGCGAGATCGTCGGCATCGCCGGGGTGTCGGGCAACGGGCAATCGGCGCTGGTCGAGGCGCTCAGTGGCCAGCGGCCGCTGTCCGATGGCGCCATCTATATCAACGGCGAGTTCTTCCGGCCGAGGCGCGGCTCGTTCGATCGCTACAAGGTGTTCGGCCTGCCCGAGGAGCCGCTGAAGAACGCCACCGTGCCGCGGATGAGCGTCGCCGAGAACCTGGCGTTCCGCTCGTTCGACAAGCCGCCGGTGGCCAAGCTCGGCTGGTGGATGTCGCCGGGCCCAATGCGCGAGAAGGCGAAGGAACTGATCGCCAAGTACCGGGTGAAGACGCAGGGCCCCGACGCGCCGATCGAGACGCTCAGCGGCGGCAACGTGCAGCGGGCGGTGCTGGCGCGCGAGCTGAGCGGCGATGTCGACGTGCTGATCGTCGCCAACCCGTGCTTCGGGCTCGATTTCGCCTCGGTGGCCGACATCCGCTCGCAGATCATGGAGCAGCGCAACCGCGGGGCGGCGGTGCTGCTGGTGAGCGAGGACCTCGACGAGATCCTCGAGCTCGCCGACCGGGTGGCGGTGATGTCGGGCGGCACGATCAACTACGTGTCACGGATCGAAGACACCGACCGGAACACCATCGGGCAACACATGGCAGGACACTGAGATGGACGCTGCGGCCGCGACAGGGCAGACGAAACCCTTTGCTTGGGGCAGAGACTGGCGGCGGGCAGCGCCGGGTGAGGGGGCCCTCGATTGGGTCCGTGGCAGGGCGATGGGCCCCCTCACCAGACTATTCACCCGCATCGGCGGAGCAGCGGATGGCGACTTTCTCGCCATCCACATCCCCTGCCGCGGCTCCTTCATCGTCGGCGTGCGCCGATGATCTCGGTTCCCTCGCGGCCCTATCCGTACGACCTCGACCCCGCCCACACGGCGCTGGTGGTCATCGACATGCAGCGTGATTTCATCGAGCGAGGCGGCTTCGGTGACTCGCTCGGCAACGATGTCGCCCGGCTCGAGGCAATCATCCCGACGACGGCGGCGTTGATCGCGCTGTTCCGCGAGCGGGGCTGGCCGGTGATCCACACCCGCGAGGCGCACAAGCCCGATCTCAGCGATTGCCCGCCGAGCAAGATCCGCCGCAGCAACCCGTCGCTCCACATCGGCGAGACCGGCGCCATGGGGCGGCTGCTGGTCGCGGGCGAGCCTGGCAACCAGATCGTCGAGGCACTGGCGCCGATCGCCGGCGAGATCGTCATCGACAAGCCCGGCAAGGGGATGTTCTGGGCCACGGGGCTCCACGAGCAGCTCACCGCGCTCGGCATCACCCACCTCGTATTCGCCGGCGTCACCACCGAAGTCTGCGTCCAGACCTCGATGCGCGAGGCCAACGACCGCGGCTACGAGTGCCTGCTGATCGAGGACGCGACCGAGAGCTATTTTCCCGAGTTCAAGGCGGCGACGCTGGCGATGATCGCCGCACAAGGCGGCATCGTCGGCTGGGTGACGCCGCTCGCGGCGCTCGAGGGAGCTGTGGCCAATGGCTGAGCAGGGGCGCTGGGCCGGTCGCAACCCGGGCAAGGACATCATCCGCCATCGGATCTGGGGCGCACTCGAGGCTGAAGGCATCAATGTCGGTCCGGCCTGGAGCATGATCCCCAACTTCGTCGGCGCCGATATGGCGGCCTGGCGGCTGGCGCAGACCGATGCCTGGCGCGCCGCCCGCACCGTCAAGACCAACCCGGACCACGCACAGACGCCGATCCGCATCCGGGCGCTGTATGAGGGCAAGACCGTCTACACCCCGGTGCCGTATCTCACGCACGATTTCCCCTACCTGCGGCTCGCGCCGGACGACCTCGTCAACAAGGGCATCTCGTTCGAGCTGGCGGCGACCGCCCAGGGATTTATGGAGCATGGGCAGCGCATCGAGTTCGAGCAGGTCGAGCCCCTGGATTTCTGCGTCGTCGGCTCGGTTGCGGTCAGCCGCGCCGGCGGGCGCACCGGCAAGGGCGCCGGCTTCGCCGATCTCGAGACGGCGATCTTCCGCGAGCTGGGCGTGGTCACCGCGACGACCCCGATGGCCACCTCCATCCACTCGCTCCAGCTCGTCGATGACAGCAACATCATCATCGAGAGCCACGACAGTCCGCTCGATTTCATCGCCACCGAGACGGAACTGATCGCCACCGGCAACGCCATGCCGCGCCCGATGGGCGTCGACTGGAGCAAGGTGCGGGCCGATCAGTTCGCGACCATTCCGTTCCTCGGCCGGCTGCGCGACCGCATGGTGAGCCGGAGACAGCCATGATCATCAACGATCCCGCCGTCCTCGCCGAGGTCACCGCCGTGTTCACGCGCTACGAGGCGGCGCTGGTCGCCAACGACGTGGCGGTGCTCGACGAGCTGTTCCTCGATAGCCCGCTGACCATCCGCTACGGCATTGCCGAGAACCTCTATGGCGGCGAGGCGATCCGCGCCTTCCGGCTGGCGCGACGCTCGGCCGGGCTCGACCGCCGCCTGGCCGAGACGGTGATCACCACCTATGGCCGTGACACCGCCACCGCCTCGACGCTGTTCCACAACGACAGCGCGCCCGGCCGGGTTGGACGGCAGATGCAGACGTGGATACGGATGCCGGATGGCTGGCGCGTCGCGGCGGCGCATGTCAGCGTCATCGACGCGTAGACTTCGACTATTCGTGACTAGAGGGGACCATGCTGAAACGCACCTCCGGCGAGGAGATCCGCCGTGTGCTGGCCAGCCGCATCATCGCCGGCGAGCTGGAACCCGGCACGCCGCTCGACGAAACGCTGCTGGCGAGTGAATTCGCGGTGTCGCGCACTCCGGTGCGCGATGCGCTGCGACTATTGGCGGCAAGCGGACTGGTGGACCAGAAGCCGCATGCCCGCGCGCTGGTGGCCAAGCCCGCGCCGGATGAACTCGCCGGCATGTTCGAGGTGATGGGCTATCTCGAAGCGCTGTGCGCCGGGCTCTGCGCCGCGATGATGACCGCCGCCGAACGCGACGCGCTCGATGCGCAGCACACCGTCATGTCCGGCATCGTCCGGGCCGGCGACACTACCGGCTATGCCGAAGCGAACGACGCGTTCCATACCGCGATCTACGAGGGGGCGCACAACGCCTATCTCCGCGAGATCACCGTTTCGACCCGGCAGCGGCTGCAACCGTTCCGCCGCGCCCAGTTCGGCGCCCGTGGGCGGCTAGCGCAATCGCATGCGGAGCATGGCTTGATCGTCGAGGCGATCCTGCGTGGGGATCGGGCGGAGGCCGAGGCTGCGATGCGGCAGCACATCGCCATCGTCGGGGGCGCCTACGAGCGGTTCAGCCGGGTGTAGCGATCGCTACGCCGGCACCGTCGCCGCGAGGAACGACCGCCATCCGCCGAACTCAGAGATATCCCGCGCACCCTTGATCGCCTCGGGTTCCACCAGGAACCCCTTGGCCGTGGTGCCGTCGGCGAAGCGCAGCGTGCCGATGCCCAGCGGCGGCGGGATCTTTGCGACGAACGCGCCGAACCCTGCAGTATCGAGCGACCAGATCTCGGTCGCGATGGCCGCGCCCGCGCCGTCGGCGACGCGCAGCAAGCCGGGCTTTGGCGGCGTCATGCCGGGCAGCGCGAACAGCCGGTAGTCCGGCGTGGTGTCGGCCTGGCGCAGGAAGCTGCCGCCGAGGCTGGTCAGCTCGCCATTGAGCGGCAGGCCGGAGAGGTGGGCGCCGACCACGGCGATCTCGATGCGATCGGGCGTGGCGCGGACCGGAGCAGCCGCGGCCTCGCCCGTCAGCGCCGTGGCGATGCCGGCGAGGTAGCCGTCGCTATTGGCGCGGCCGATCAGCGTCAGGCTGCCGCGCAGGCCATCCGAGCGCGTACCTGTCGGTACCGACAAGGCGGCAAGATCGAGCAGGTTGACGAAATTGGTGTAGCTGCCGAGGTTCGAGTTGAGGGTGATCGGGTCGGCTTCCAGCTCCGCCACGGTATAGGCGCGCGGCACGGTCGGCACGGCGAGGCAATCGAGCCGCGCCAGCAGCGGCGCGACGGCACGCTTCAGGTCCATCAACCGGTAGGTCGCCTCGAAGGCGGACACCGCGGTGAGGCCGCGGGCGCCTTCGATGATCTTGCGCGTCACCGGGTGGAAGGAGCCGGGACTCGCCTCCAGCAGGCGCTTGGTCGCGGCGTAACGCTCGGCCACCCACGGGCCCTCGTAGAGCAGCCGGGCTACGGCATGCAGCGGTTCGAAGTCGACCTCGATGATCTCGGCGCCGAGCCCGGCAAGCCGTTCGAGGTCCGCGGCGTAGGACGCCTCGGCCGCGGCGTCGCCGAAGAATTTGCGCTGCGCGGGCAGCGGCGCGCCGACACGCAGCTTTGGCGGAGCGGCGGACAGCGCCGGCGCCGGCAGCGGGCGCGAATAGGCGTCGGCCGCGTCATAGGCCGCGGCGACCGCGGTGACACGGAAGGCGGTGGCGATATCCCGCGCGAACACCGAGATGGTGTCGAGCGTCCGGCAGGCCGGTACCATGCCGCTGGCCGAGAGCAGCCCCAGCGTTGGCTTCAGCCCGACGATGCCGTTCATCCCCGCGGGGATGCGGCCGGAGCCGGCGGTGTCGGTGCCCAGCGCGAAATCGACGATGCCTGCGGCCACCGCGACGGCGGAGCCGGAGCTCGAGCCACCGGGCACCAGGTCGGCGCGCTGCGCGTTGCGCGGCACGCCGTAGGGTGAGCGCACGCCGACGAGGCCGGTGGCGAACTGGTCGAGATTGGTCTTGCCGAGGACGATGGCGCCCGCCGCCTCGAGGCGCGCCACGACGAAGGCGGAGCGTTCGGGGGGGTAGGCGAAATCCGGGCAGGCAGCGGTGGTCGGCAGCCCGGCGGCGTCGATGTTGTCCTTCACCGCAAAGATCAGCCCGTAGAGCGGTTTGCCCTCAGGGCCGGCAGCTTCGAGGGCATTGGCTTCGGCCAGAAGTGACGCTTCAGGCTTGAGGCTGATGAACGTCGCGGGGTCGTCGTAGGCCGCGAGCGCGGCGAGGGCCTTGTGCACGGCGGCGATGGGAGAAATCTGCGGCAAGTCTCGGCCCTCGATGGTGGTCGAGGCGATTATGCACAGACTCGGCCGCAGGCCCATCGAGATGTGTGCATTGAGGCATGATATGCAGAAAATTTGTGCATATGTGATCTTGATGCACGAAGTGCTGATGGCGTGGGCAAACCCACCGGCAGCGCCACACCGCCCCCTCTCCCCAGAGGGGCGAGGGGACGCACTTCGCGCCGCCGGTGCTGGGGCCGCCTAGTCCGCAAACCGCCCTACCGGCACCCCGCGTGTCCCACTCTCAAAGCTCACCATGGCCCCGCACAGCGGCCATTTCGCCAAGTCCTCGGCCGACACCCCAACACTGAGGCTCGGCACGAACAGCGTCCCAAGGTCCGCTCCGCCGAAGCACGGCATGGTCGGCCGCAGGTTCGGCAGGTCGACCCATTTCAGCAGCTTGCCCTCCGGCGAGAAGCAGTTGAGCCGGCCGGCCGAAGCGCCGCCCGACCAGTAGTTGCCGTCGACATCGCAGGCGCCGCCATCCGGCCGGCCGGTGGCTTCGTCGAGTTCGAGCCAGCGCCGACGATTGCTGGCGGCGCCGGTGGCCGGGTCGAAGTCGTAGATGTCGACCCAGATGCCGCGCGAGTCGGAGTGGTACATGCGGGTGCCGGCGGGGTCCCAGGCGAGGCCGTTGGAGATGCGGAAGTTCTCGGCGATCACGGTGACGCCGCCGTCTGGCGCGACGCGATAGAGCGCTCCGGCCGGATTGGCCTCGCCACTCGCATCCATCGAGCCGACCCAGAACGCGCCGTCCGGCCCCACCTTGCCGTCGTTGAGCCGCATCTCGGGCTTGGCGTGGCTGACTGTCGCAAGCGTCGTGCGGCTGCCGTCGGCCGGGTCGAACAGGATCACCGTGCGGCGCAGCGCGACCACGAGCCTGTCCGAGCGGCAAAGCCCCAGGGCGCCGACCGGTTCGCCCATCTCCCAGCGTTGCCGCACGCCGGTGGTCGGGTCGATGCGGTGGATGATGCCCGGGTTGATATCGACCCACCAGAGCAGGCCGGTGCGGTCGTCCCAGACCGGGCTCTCGCCGATTTCACAGCGGTCGGCAGCGACGATGGTGATGGCTGGTGCGGTCACGCCATGGACTCCTGCGCCAGGCTCCATTCGCGGTAGCGGCGGCGGCCGCCCTCGAGGTGTTGGCGCATCGCTGCGCGGGCCTCGTCGGGCTTCCGCTCGCTGATCGCCACGAAGATGCGCTGGTGTTCGGCGCGGATCACGTCGAGGAACTCGGACTTGCTGGCTTCGTCCGAAAAGCTGGCGCCCAGCGCCCGGCGCGGGATCAGCCGGTCGCCCATCTCATCGACGAACAGGCGGAAGCGCGGGTTGTTGGTGGCGTCGGCGATGGCGCGGTGGAAGGCGCGGTCGGCGTCGGTGGCGAGCGTGCTGTCATCGACCTGGCGGCTGAACTGGCTCATTGCCTGCTCCATCCGGACGAGGTTGGTCTCGGTGCGCCGCTCCGCGGCGAGCCCGGCCGCCTCGACCTCGACGCTGATGCGGAACTCGAGGAAGTCCAGCACGTCGCCGATCTCCTCGGGTGCCGACATCAACATGGACATACCGCCGGCCGGGCGAGGGGGCTTGCTGACGAACACGCCGCTGCCGCGGCGCGAGCGCAGCCGGCCCTCGGCCTTCAGGCTGGCGATCGCCTCGCGCACCACCGTGCGGCTCACCGCGAACTGAGCGCACAGGCGATCGGCGGCCGGCAGACGGTCGCCGGGTTTCAGGTCAGATGTCTCGATCAACCGGAGCAGGTCGAGCTTCACCCGGTCGGTGAGATGCATGGCGGGGCTGGTCGTCATCGCGTCAGGCCGTTCAGTTGGCGTTCATCTGCTGTTCATCGGGAGGGTAAATCCGCGCCGGAAAAGGGCAGAGCCGTTGTCCGGGTTGTTGCCCGCAGGACAAATCTATCATACTACTTTTGAGAAGCCATAGGCATCGAGGGGACGACATGTACGTAGGCACCCAGCTCGGCGGCGACCAGTTCGCCAAGGTCGGAGACCGCTACCTCAGGCAACTGGCCCAGCTGGGCGTGAAGCATGTCTGCATCGACCCCGTTGGCGATCCCTGGCAGTGGGATCGCGACATCCTGATGCGGCACGCGGAGCATGTCTCGAAGTTCGGTCTGGTGCTCGACATGGTGCAACTGCCGCTGCCGTCGTCCGGCATCGAGCGCAACCACCAGGCGCCCGGCATCGTGCTCGGCAAGCCCGGCGAGCGCGACCGCGAGATCGATGGCATCTGCCGCATCATCGAAGCGCTGGCCGAGGCCGGCATCGGCGCCGCCAAGTACAACTTCAACGTGCTGGGTATCCCGCGCACCACCTCCGAGACCGGGCGCGGCGGGCAGAAGCTCTCGACCTGGCGCGCCGACCAGGCGACCGACGGCGATACGCTGACCATCGCCGGCAAGGTGAGTTCCGAGGAATTCTGGGGTCGCATCGAGTATTTCCTCGAGCGTGTGGTGCCGGTCGCGACCGCCAACAAGGTGCGGCTCGCCTGCCATCCGCATGATCCGATGACGCCGCCGGGCTACCGCGGTTTCGAGAGCCGGGTGCTGTCGAGCGTCGAGGGGCTGATGCGGTTCGTGCAGACCTGCGAGAGCCCGTATCACGGGCTCAACTTCTGCCAGGGCACGGTGGCCGAGGGGATGGAGAATCCGCGCGCCGAGATCGATGAGGTGATCCGCTGGTTCGGCAGCCGCAAGAAGATCTTCAACGTCCACTTCCGCAACATCAAGGGCGGGCGCTACTCGTTCACCGAGGAGTTCCCGGATGCCGGCGACATGGACATGGCGGCGGCGCTTAAGGTCTACCACGAGGTCGGCTATGACGGCATGATCATGCCCGACCACGTGCCGCATATCGACGCCGACAACTCGATGGAAACCGCCTTCGCCTTCTGCTTCGGCTATATCATCGCGCTGTTCCAGGCCAATGGCTGGGACCCCTACGGCCCCTGACCAGTATGACTGCTGCAGGGAGCTGAAAAGTAGTATGACTGATTAGACCCAAAAATGCCGAAAACCCTCCTCACCGGTGCCTCCGGACGGCTCGGCACCTACCTCCGCCAGCGCTTCGCCGAGACCGGCCGCCCCCTGCTGGCGACCGATCTGGTCGCCCCGGCGGACGGTGGCGAGGTGGTGCTCGCCGACCTCGCCGATCGCGCGGCGGTGGACGGCCTGATGCGCCAGGACATTGATGCCGTTGTGCATTTCGGCGGCATCGCCAACGAAGCGCCGTGGCAGGCGATCCTCGATGCCAATATCGCCGGCACCTACAACGTCTTCGAGGCTGCCCGCCAGGCCGGGGTCAAGCGGGTGATCTACGCCTCGTCCTACCACGTCCTCGGGATGCACCCCGTCGCCGACGCGCCGCTCGACCGCCGCGCCGAACCCCGCCCGGATTCCCTCTACGCAGTGAGCAAGCTGTTTGGCGAAAACCTCGGCCGGCTCTACCACGACAAGTTCGGCATCGACTGCCTAAGCCTCAGAATTTGCGCAGCAAATTCACCCAGCACGCAGCGCGACCTGAAGCTCTGGTGCCACCGCGAGGACCTGGCGCAACTGGTGTTCGCGGGGCTCGACGCACCGGAATTGGGCTACCGCACGCTGTTCGCCATCTCCGACAATGCGGGCGCGTGGTACGTCAACCAGCCCGACCAGACGCTGGGGTGGAAGCCGGAACACTCATCGAGCGAGCTGCCCGCACCGCATGGAGGCTGGCCGCCACCCGACCCTGAGGTGGCGGTTCTGCAAGGCGCAGGCTTCGCTGTCCGCGGCCATTTCGAGGATTAACTGGCCTTCAGCGGTCCGCCGGCCTCCTTGACCATCTCGACCAACCGCTTGAAAACGCTACCGCTTTGGCGGATGCCGTCGTGCTCGTACTCGTTGGTCACCCAGTGCTGCAGGTTACCGACCGCCGCGGCGGTTTCGAGCGACAGGCCGGCATCGACGTAGAGATCGTCGTAATAGACGACGGCGCTGACTGGCACCTCGTTCCCCGCGAGGCGCGCCGTATCGTATAGTTCCGAGTAGGTGCCGCGGGCTGCGAGCGCCTCGACCCCGGCGCGGAACGGGCGGAGCGAGCGGATTTCCTCGAACATCCAGGGGAACATCATCTCGCCGGTGAACAGCAGCGGGCGGGCGGCAGGATCGAAATCGGGATGGCTGGCACGAACGCGCTCGGCGGCCCAGGCGGTGGCGCCGGCGCCGTGGCCGTAGATGCTCTCCTGCAGGGCAGCGAAGAGCGGGCCGCCATCGTAGCTGGTGAGGCTCGTTGCGCTGAACAGGAAGTGGTCGGAGAGGCGACCCGGCGCCGAGAAAGCCTCGTCGATCAGCCAGTGGACGTTCTCGTGGCCGGGCGCCATGCCGAGGTCGATGCCGATGGTCTGCAGGCGCTTGACGGTGAGTTGGTCGCCGTCCGGGAGGCGAACGTCGTTGGCGGTGATGAAATCGGCGATGGCGGCGACGCGGGCCACGTCGTCGGGATAGCGCTTGTAGTAGAGCCGCGACTTGGCGGCGGCGCGCGGGTAGGTGCGGCGGTAGACCTCGTCGGCGTCGGGCTTGAGGCTGGCGAGGCCGCCGGCGACGTAGCAGGCGGCGAGGGCCTCGGGGTAGCGGCTGAGGTAGGTGAGGGTGAGGAAGCCGCCGTAGCTCTGGCCGAGAGATTCCCAGCGCTTGCCGGGGAACAGGGTTTTGCGGGCGTGCTCGAAGTCGTCGACGATGGAGTCGGCACGGAAATGCGCGAGGTAGTCGGCGGCGGCTTCTCCAGAGGTGAACTGCGTCATGGTGGCGGCTTCGATGCGGGTCGAACGGCCGGTGCCGCGTTGGTCAGGAAGGATGACGCGGTGGGTCTTCAACGCCTCGGCGAGCCAGGACGGGCTGCCCTTGGTGGGGCGGGGCGACTTGCCGCCTGGGCCGCCTTGCAGGAACACCAGCAGCGGCAGGTCGTCATTGCGCTTGGTGGGGTCGACCACCTCGCGCAGAAACAGTTCGATCGTCGCGCCCTCGGGCTTCTGCCAGTCGAGAGGGACCGGCAGGATGTGGTCGCGGATGTGCATGCCGGGGATGGTGTATTCGGCGACGGGCATTGGAACCTCTTCTAGCGCACGCGGGGGTCGAGCAGCACGTAGGCGATGTCGACGATGATGTTGGCGACGACGATGAACAAGCCGCCGAGCAGCACCACGCCGATGATGATCGGACGATCCTGATTGGCCACCGCTTGCACCGCCAGCGCGCCGACGCCCTGCAGGCCATAGACCTGTTCGATGACGATGGCACCTCCGAGCAGCAGTGCGATATCGGCGCCGAGCTGGGTGGCGAGCGGGGTCAGGGTGGCGCGCATGCCGTGCTTCCACACGACCTTGCGTTCGGAAAGCCCCTTGGCTCGGGCGGTGCGGATGTAGTCCTCGCCCATCACCTCGAGCATCTGGCCGCGGGTGAGGCGGGCGTAGACTGCGGCGGTGGTCAGCGCCAGCGTGGTCCAGGGCAGGACCAGGTGCCAGGCCCAGATCGCGGGGTTGGGCAGGAACGGTTTGAAGCCACCAGCGGGGAACAGCATGAAGCCCGATTGCCGGGGCAGGAAATAGAACAGGTAGAGCGACATCATGCCGAGCACGAAGGTCGGGAAACTGAGGCCGATGAGGATGAAGCCCTGGCCCAGCCGATCGCGGACGCCGCCGGGATGGCGCGCCGACATGATGCCGATCGGGATGCCGACGGCGAGCCAGACGAGGACGCCACCGACCACCAGCGAGAGCGTCGCGGGGAGACGGTTGAAGATCAGCTTCGCGACCGGCTGCTGGTTTCGGTAGGAGAAGCCGAGGTCGCCGGCGACCGCCTTGCCGAGAAAGCTCAAGTACTGCTCGTGGATCGGGCGGTCGAGGCCGAGATTGGTGCGGATCTGGATCAGCTGTGTCTCGGTCGCCTTGTCGCCCGCCACCATGCGGGCCGGATCGCCGGGGGCAACGAAGAACAGGAAGAACACGAACATGCTGAGCGTCAGCAGGATCAGTGCGCCGAACAGCACACGGCCGGCGAGGTAGCGGATCATTTGGCTTTCCTCCGGACCGGCCGGCCCCGCGGATCGAGCGCATCGCGGAGGCCGTCGCCGAGGATGTTGAAGGCGAGCGTGGTGAACAGCAGCGCAAGACCCGGGATCAGCACCAGCCACGAGGCGACGAGGTAGAGCGAGTTGCCGGCGGCGTCGGCGAGCATTCCACCCCAGCTTGGGGCCGGCGGGACGATGCCCATGCCGAGGAACGACAGCGTCGCCTCGAACACGATGGAGCCGGGGATCATCATGGTGGTGTAGACGATGATCGGCACGCTGAGGTTGGGCAGGATGTCGATGAACATGATCGACAGCGGCCCGGCGCCGAGCGAGCGGCTGGCTTCGACGAATTCCTGCCGTCGCAGCGACATCACCTGGCCGCGGATGACGCGGCCCATGGTGGTCCAGCTGAAGAAGACGATGACGCCGATCGAGAGCGACAGGCTGGGGCCGAACACCGAGACCAACGCCAGGGCGCAGAGCAGGAACGGCACGCTCATCACCAGGTCCATGGCGCGGCTGAGGAGGGTATCGACCCAGCCGCCGAAATAGCCGGCGACCATCCCGACGGTGATGCCGATCAGCGCCGCGACCACTGCGGCGAGGACCCCGACGGTGAGCGAGACCTGTGCGCCATAGGCGAGGCGCACCAGCACGTCGCGGCCGAGGTGGTCGGTGCCGAAGAGGAACTCGGCGTTGGGGGCGACGGGCAGGCCCATCTCGGAGAGACCGGTGTCGCGATACTGCTCGATGGCAGAGTGCCCGGTGACGGCGGAAATCCATGGAGCGGAGAAGGCGAAGATCACCACCAGAACGATGAAGATCAGCGCGGCGATAATGGCGGGGTCGCGGCCGAGGCGGCGGAACGTCAGGGCAAACGAACCGCGCTGGACGACCTGGGTCGAGGCTTCGGCGCTCATGCAGCCTCCGGTACGAGCGAACTGACCAGCGTGCGGCCGGCTGCGGGGTGGCGGGGCGGGGTAGTGACCGAGGCGGCGAGCAGCGTCTGCGTGTAGGGGTGCTGCGGTGCGCGGTAGAGCGTCTCGGCCTCGGCGAGCTCGACGATCTGGCCGGCCTGCATCACCGCTATGCGGTCGCAGACGTGACGGACCACGGCGAGATCGTGCGAGATGAACAGGTAGGTGAGGTCGAGGTCGTGCTGCAGCGAGCGCATGAGGTTCAGCACCTGCGCCTGGATCGAGACGTCAAGGGCGGAGACCGGCTCGTCGTAGATGATCAGCGAGGGGTTGAGCGCGAGGGCGCGGGCGATGCCGATGCGCTGACGCTGGCCGCCGGAGAATTCGGACGGGAAGCGGTTGTAATGCTCGGGGTTGAGCCCGACGAGTTCCATCAGCCGCTGCACTTCGCGCTTCCGCTCGGCGCCGGCGGCGAGGCCGTGGATGCGGAAGGGGTCGCCGATGATGGCGCCGACACGGCGGCGCGGGTTCAGTGCGCCGAATGGGTTCTGGAACACCAGTTGCACCTCGCGGCGCATGGCCTGCCAGGCGCGGCCGTCGAGGGTGCCGAGGTCGCGGCCGAGCAGCGAGACCTTGCCATGAGTCATCGGGATCAGGCCGGCCAGCACCCGGGCGAAGGTGGACTTGCCGCAGCCGCTTTCGCCGACGAGGCCGAGGGTTTCGCCGCGGTGCAGCTCGAGGTCGATGCCCTTCAGCACCTCGAAGCCGGCGCTCGGGTTGAACAGGCTGCCGGCGCCATAGGTGAGGCGCACGCCCTCGGCTTTGACGACGATTTCGTCGGCTGCCGGCTGCCTAGCGGAGGCGGCGGTTGTCGCGGCGGCATCGGCTGGCGAACTCTCCAGCCAGCATAGCGATTGCAGCCCGTCGCTGAAGGTGCGCAGCGGCGGTGCCTCGGTCGTGCAGCGGGGCATGACGTTGGCGCAGCGCGGGGCGAAGACACAGCCCTTGGGCGTTTCGAGCAGGCTCGGCGGGCGGCCGGGGATTGGGACCAGCTCGGCGCCGGCCTCGTAGTTGGCGGGCGAGGAGGCGAGGAGGCCGGCGGTGTAGGGGTGAGCGGGGGCGGCGAACAGTGGGGCGCTTGGCCCAAGCTCCATGCGGCGGCCGGCGTACATCACCATGACATGGTCGGCGATGCTGGAGAGGAGGCCGAGATCGTGGGTGATCATCACTACGGTGGTGCCGCGCTCCCGCCGCATCTCGTCGAGCAGCGCAACGATCTGCGCCTGCACCGTGACATCGAGGGCGGTGGTGGGCTCGTCGGCGATGACCAGCGGCGGATTGAGGATCAGCGCCATGGCGATCATCACGCGCTGGCGCATGCCGCCCGAGAACTGGTGCGGGAAACTGTCGAAGCGGCGGTCGGCGTCGGTGATGCCGACGCGGGCGAGGAGGTCGACGGCGCGGCGGCGCGCTACAGACTTCTCCACCTTCTCGTGGGCGTGGATCATCTCGGTGATCTGGCTGCCGACGGTGTAGTAGGGGTGGAGGCTCGACATCGGATCCTGGAAGATCATGCCGATGCGCGAGCCGCGGATCGATTGCAGTTCCGCTGACGCGAGCGCCAGCAGGTTGCGGCCCTCGAACAGCACTTCGCCGGTGACATTGGCGCTGGGGAGCAGGCCGAGGATGGCCTGGGTCAGGACGCTCTTGCCCGAGCCGGACTCGCCGGCGACGCCGAACAGTTCGCCGGCTTCGAGCGTGAAGGAGACGTCGCGCACCGCGTGGATGACGCCGTCTTCGGTGGGGATATCGACGCTCAGATGCCGCGCTTCGAGAACTGCCACGCAACCACTCCAGCAAGAACGAGAAGAGGTTCCGAGCCGCAGCCCGGAACCTCGGTGCGGTAAGGCTCAGCCTATTGCTGCAGCCAGACGTTGGTCCAGTCGCCCTGGACGCCGATCGAGTAGGGCTGGAAGTTCTGCACCGCCGCGCCGTGGTAGAGCACGATCAGGTTGGCGATCAGCGGAACTACGGGGGCATCGGCCATCACCAGCTCATCGACCTGGGCCCACAGCGCGCCGACTTCCTCGGGCGTCGTGGCGTTGATCGCCTGCTGGCCGAGCTCGTTGGCCTTGTCGTTGTTGTAGTCGGTGTAGTTGTAGGTCTGGTGGGTGCCGTCAAAGCTGAACTGCGGCTGGAAAACCGAGCGGGCCGAGCCGCCGGCCCAATCGGGGGTCCAGCCCACGGGGGCGATGTCCCATGTGCCTTCCTGAGTGTTGACCGGGTTGGTCATGAACTTCGAGTAGTAGTCGGCCGGCGCGACCGGGGTCAGCTCGAGGGTGATGCCGGCCTTGGCCATCGACGCCTGGATGGTCTGCGCCACCGCCGGCTCGTTGCCCTTATTGCGGAACGGCATTTTCAGCGTGATGCCGTTCGGGAAGCCGGCTTCGGCGAGCAGCGCCTTGGCCTTCTCCGGGTCGCCTTTGGCGTCGGTCGAGGGGTAGAGGTTGAACTCGTGGTAGCCGAGCACGCCGAGGCCGAAGATGCCGTTGACGGGCTTGGCGATCGAGGGCCCGCCCATCTGCTGGACGATGGCGGCCTTGTCGACGGCGTAGTTCAGCGCCTGGCGGACCTTCAGGTCCTTGAGGGCGCCGTTGTTGTTGCCGGAGACGGTGTTGATGAAGATGAAGTTCGTGTTGCCCGACGACACCGTCATCAGCTTCTCGTCGCCCTGCGCGGTCAGCATCTGCAGGATCGCCGGCGGAATGGTGACGTCATAGGTCATGTCGCCGTCGCCGGACTGCAGCTGCTGCATGATGGCGTCGACGGTGAGACCGAAGGTGATGTCGATCTGGTCGACATAGGCCTTGCGCAGCGGATCGCTGTCGGCGGTCCAGGCCGGGTTGCGGACCAGCTGCATCGAGGAATCCGGGGTGTAGGCGCCGGGGGTGTAGGGGCCGCTGGCGATGAAGTTGCTGCGGTAATCCGGACCATCCGGCATGTAGTCGAGCACTTCGACCGGGGCTGGGGCGGCGGTAGCGAGCGACAGCATGTAGATGAAGTCGCCGGCGCGCTGCGTCAGCTTGAACACCACGGTCTCATCGTCCGGCGTCTCGATGCCGGCGATGTCGTTGCCATCGATGTAGGCCTTCATCGCCTCGACGGTCGGCTCGACCTTGGAAAAGCCGTCGCAGAACTCGGCCATGCCGGCGACGAGGCTTGAGTAATAGGTCAGCGCTGCCGAGCCCAGAGCCGGGTTGCACATGCGCTTGAAGCCACGCTCGAGGTCGGCCGAGGTGATCTGGCGGGCGCCCGAGGGGGCGTTCCAGTTGGCGCCCTGGCGGATCTTGAAGGTGTAGGTGAGGCCGTCATCGGTCGGCTGCGGCACTTCGGTCGCGAGGTCGCCCTTGGGGGTGATGCGCACGGTCTCGTCGGTCGAGGCCTCGTACGAGATCAGCTGGCGCGACACGGCGCGCAGGAAATTATTGGTGGTGACCAGAGCCGCCGAAGTCGGATCGAAATGATCGAGATCCTCGGTGCCGAGGATGCGGAGCGTGCCACCCGGCTGGGCGTCCTGCGCCAGGCTCGGCAGGGTCGACAGAGCGGTTGCGACGAGGCCGGCGAGCGCCAGCTGCGGCAGCAGTTTCCGGCGTTTCGGTTTGTTATGCGCCATGAATTCCCTCCTGATGTGGGCGAGCGGCCGCAGAGCGCAGCCCCTCCCGTGGCAGCGATAGTCGACAGCCTGTACGCAGATTGTCAATAGGAATGTCGACAACTTGCCGACAGCGACTTTTCATCCTATGAGACTGGCAAAGCCGGACGTCGCCACGCGTCCGAAACGACGAGTGCGGCCGTAGCCCGCGAGACAAGGACAAGAAAATGCAGAAGAGCGATTTCCGCGGTGTGTTCCCGGCGATCACCACCAAGATGACGGCTGACCAGGAGGTCGATCTCGCTGCCGTCCGGGCGGATGTCGCTTACCAGATCGAATCTGGCGTCGATGGTGTCATCGTCTGCGGTTCGCTCGGCGAGGCATCCAGCCTGACGCGCGAGGAAAAGCTCGCCATCGCCAAGGCGGCAATCGCGGAAGCAGCGGGACGGAAGCCGATTCTCCTCACCATCGCCGAGGATTCGACCCGGGCCGGCGCGGCGCTCGCGGCGGAAGCCGAGAAGCTCGGCATCGAAGGGCTGATGGTGCTGCCGGCCATGCGCTATCTCGCGGACGACCGCGAGGTGGTGGCGCACTATCGCGCCATTGCCGCCGCCTCGGGCCTGCCGATCATCATCTACAACAACCCGATCGCCTACGGCATCAACGTCACCGAGGAGATGCTGAAGGAGATGGCGGACGAGCCCAAGTTCGTCGCCATCAAGGAATCGACTGGTGATACGCGCCGCATCAACGAGACGCTCCGGGCGCTGGGCGATCGCTATCAGCTCCTCACCGGCGTCGACGACCTGGCGCTCGAAAGCCTGATCCTCGGCTGCACCGGGTGGATCGCCGGTCTCGTCGTGGCATTCCCGCGCGAAACCGTCGCGATCTACAAGCTGGCGGAGCAGGGGCGGATCCCCGAGGCGCTGGAGATCTACCGCTGGTTCCTGCCGCTTCTCCACATGGATATCGGCCCCAAATTCGTCCAGAACATCAAGCTGGTGGAGACCATCGTGCGCGGCACCTCGCCGGTGACGCGTGCGCCGCGGCTGCCGCTGGTCGGCGCCGAGGAGGCGTATGTGCGCGCCACCACGGAGGCGGGCCTCAAGTCTCGCCCGGACCTCTCGAAGTACGGCTTCTGAGATGAACCGGCTCGAAGCGCTGCGGGCGCATATCGGCTCGCTCGGCATCGACGGGGTGATCGTCCCGCGCTTCGATGCCCACCAGGGTGAATACTGCGCGCCGCACGACGAGCGGCTGCGCTACCTCTCCGGCTTCACCGGATCGGCGGGCATCGCGCTGGTGACCGCCGCCGGTGCGGTGATCTTCGTCGATGGGCGCTACCAGGTGCAGGTGCGCAAGGAAGTCGACCTCGATGCGTTCGAGATCTCGCACTTCTACGATTTCCCGCTGGAGCGCTGGCTTGGCGAGAAGCTGCCTCGCAACATGCGGATCGGCTTTAATCCGATGCTGATCCCGTCGGACCTGCACGAACGGCTGAAGGCGGCGATGGACGCGGCGGGGGGCGACCTGGTGCCGCTCGACATCGATCCAATCGACGCAATCTGGCCGGACCAGCCCGAGCCGCCGACCGGGCGGATCAGCAACTTTCCCAACGCGGGCGAGGCGGCCGTCGACAAGCGCCGGCGGATCGGGGCGCGGCTCGCAGAGCTGGGTGCGGATTTCCTGGTCGAAACCCAGCCGGACAATATCGCCTGGCTGCTCAATGTGCGCGGCGCCGATGTGAAATACACGCCGCTGCCGCAGTCGTTCCTGCTGCTCGACAGGAGCGGGGAGACTGAGTGGTTCGTCGATGAGAGGAAGCTCCCCAACGATCGCGACGCCTATGAACTGGAGGCGGTGAAGACGCGTTCGCCGGCGGACCTGCTTGCGGGTATTGCGGCGCGTTCGAACGGCAGGCGGGCGCTGGTCGATCCGCGCTTTGCCTCGGTGGCGGCGGCGCTGGCGGTGACCGGGGCGGGTGGCTCGGTGCTGTCGGAGACGAGCCCGATCACTGTCGCGAAGGCGATCAAGAACGGCACCGAACTCGATGGCTTCCGCTCGTCGCATGTGAGCGACGGCGTGGCGCTGGCGGAGTTCATGAGCTGGCTCGCCGACAACGTCGCGGCGCGCGAGGCGGCGGGCAAACCGGTCACCGAGCTCGAGGCCGAGGACAAGCTGCTGGCCTTCCGGCAGCAGGGTGACGGCTTCGTCGAGCCGAGCTTCCGCTCGATCTCGGCATCTGCGGCGAACGCGGCGATGTGCCACTATGCGTCGAGCGTCGAGACCAATGCGGCGCTGACCACCAGGGACGTCTACCTGATCGATTCCGGCGGGCAGTACCTTACCGGTACCACCGACGTCACCCGCACCACGGCATTCGCCCCGGTTTCGGACGAGGTGCGGCGGACCTACACGGCGGTGCTCAGGGGGTTCGTCGCGCTGATGACGGCGCAGTTCCCGGTGACGGCGCGGGGGCATCACCTCGATGCGCTGGCGCGCCGGCCGCTATGGGACCTGGGGCTCGACTATGACCACGGTACCGGCCACGGAGTGGGGCACTTCCTGTCGGTGCACGAGCATCCGCAGCGTTTTGGCAAGGTGGTCAACAACTACGAGTTTGCGCCCGGCGTGATCATGACCATCGAGCCCGGCTACTACCGCGAAGGGGAGTTCGGGTTGCGGGTGGAGAACCAGGTGGAGACCGTCGCCGCGGCGCCGGGGTTCCTGCGGTTCGAGACGCTGACGCTCGCACCGATCGACCTGGCGCTAGCCGATTTGAGCAAGCTGACCCGCGAGGAAATCGCCTGGCTCGACGGCTACCATGCGCGGGTGAGAGAGGCGCTCGCGGGACAACTGTCGCCATCGGCGCGGGCCTGGCTTGAACGCATGACGGCGCCGATCGCCCGCTGATCAACTCGAACGACCAAAGGCACCGATGACCGACATGTCCAATCCGCCGCGCCTCGATCGCTATACGCCGGTCGATCACGCCAAGGTCGATTTCAGCGGCGGCTTCTGGGAGAGTTGGAGCGAGACGGTGCGCAAGGTCACCGTGCCGACGCAGCACCAGCGCCTCGACGAAGAGGGCTTTCTCGAAGTCCTCAACTTCCACCTGCCGCCGGCGCCACTGGTCCGCCCGATCCAGCCAAGCGGGCTGTCGATGCAGCACTTCTTCGACAGCGATTTCGGCAAGTGGATCGAGGCGGCGAGCTACACGTTGAAGGCGCATCCCAATCCGGCGCTGGAAGCAAAGATCGACGAGATCGTCGAGCAGCTGGCCAAGGGGCAGATGGCGGACGGCTATCTCAACTCGTGGTTCATCCGGCGCGAGCCGGAGAAGCGCTGGACGAACCTGCGCGACCTGCACGAAATGTACTCGATGGGGCACCTGCTCGAGGGGGCGGTCGCCTATTTCGAGGCGACCGGCAAGCGCCGCTTCCTCGAGGTGATGATCCGTGCCGTCGACCACATCATCGACACCTTCGGGGCCGAGCCGGGGAAGCTCCGGGGGTACGACGCGCATGAAGAAATCGAGATCGCACTGATCAAGCTCTACGGGGTCACCAAGGACCAGCGGCACCTCGACCTCGCGACGTTTTTCGTCAACGAGCGCGGCCAGCAGCCGGCCTATTACGACGACGAGGCGCGGCGGCGCGGCAAGGATCCCAAGGACTACATCTTCAAGGATTACTCCTACAGCCAGGCGCACATGCCGGTGCGCGATCAGACCCAGGTGGTGGGGCACGCGGTGCGCGCCATGTACCTGTTTTCGGCGATGGCGGATGTCGCTGCCGAGACCGGGGACCTGACGCTGTTCGCCGCCTGCGACCGGCTGTTCGACAATCTTACCGGCCGGCAGCTCTATGTTACCGGTGGGCTCGGGCCGGCGCATGCCAACGAGGGCTTTACGCGGGAATACGATCTGCCCAACGTCACGGCCTATGCCGAGACCTGCGCGGCAGTGGCGCTGGCGTTCTGGGGCCACAGGATGGCGCAGATCGAGCTCGACGGGCGGTTCACCGACCATGTCGAGCTGGTACTGTTCAACGGCGCGCTGTCCGGGATTTCGCGCGATGGCGAGCATTATTTCTACGAGAACGTGCTGGAGAGCCACGGCGATAACCGCCGCTGGAAATGGCACTATTGCCCGTGCTGTCCGACCAACATCGCCCGGCTGATCGCTTCGCTCGGCAGCTATTTCTACACCACCAAGGCCGATGAGCTGGCCGTGCATCTCTATGGCGCGAATACCGCCGAGGCGGTGCACGGCGATACCGTGGTCAAGCTGCAGCAGCAGACGCAGTATCCGTGGGACGGGGACATCAAGCTCAGCGTCTCGCCGACCACGCCGAAGCGCTTTGCGTTGCGGCTGCGCGTGCCCGGCTGGTGCCGGGAGGCGAGGCTCCGCGTCAACGGCGCCTTCGTGCCGCTTGAGGTGACGAAGGGTTACGCGACGATCGAGCGGGAGTGGCGGGCCGGCGACGAGGTGCGGATCAGCTTCGCCATGCCGGTGGAGCGGCTCTATGCCAACCCCGAGGTGACCGAGGATGCCGGGCGGGTGGCGCTGAAGCGTGGGCCGGTGGTCTATTGCCTCGAGCAGGTCGACAACGGCTTCGCGCCGCAGCGGCTGCGGCTGTCGCCCGCGGCGCCGATCGAGGCGGCCTATGATCCGGGCCTGCTCGGCGGGGCGGTGACGCTCACCGGCACGGCCGGCAAGGCCACCGATGCCGGCTGGACCGGGGCGCTCTACCGGACGGCGCCCCCGGTGCTGGAGCCCACTGCGTTCAAGGCCATCCCGTACCATCTGTGGGCCAATCGCGAGGCGGGTGGCATGCTGGTGTGGTTGCTCGAGGCGTAGCAATGCGCGGAACGTTGCAATCGCCGGTGGAACCGGGTTTCTAGCGGCGAGAACGGTTGAATTCAGGAGAATCGTCGTGGCTGCATCGCGCGGGGCGACAAAAATCAGGGCGGCAGCGGGCAAGGCTGCGGCGCCGGCAGGCGACGAGCCGGTGCGGGTGCGTGGGCAGGGGGCGCAGACCGTCTATGACAAGCTGCGTCAGTCGATCCTCGACCTGACGCTGGAGCCGGGTAGCCCGCTCGACGAGGTAGGGCTGTCCGAGCAGTTCGAGATGTCGCGCACGCCGATCCGCGAGGCGCTGGTGCGGCTCTCGGCCGAGGGGCTGGTGACCACGCTGCCCAACCGCAGCACGATCGTTTCGTCGATCGATTTCGTGAAGCTGCCGATCTATTTCGAAGCGCTGACCCTGATGTACCGGGTGACGACGCGTGGCGCCGCAGTGCATCGGCACGACAGCGACATGGTGACGATCCGCCGGCTGCAGGCGGCCTATGCCGAGGCGGTGCAGCAGCGCGACGCGCTGAAAATGATCCAGTCGAACCGGGATTTCCACGTGGCGATCGCGGCAGCGGGCGGCAACAGCTACTTCACCGGGCTGTTCACGCGACTGCTCGACGAGGGCCGGCGTATCCTGAGGCTATATTATCAGAGCTTCGACGACACGCTGCCGCGCCAGTATGTCGACGAGCACGAGGCGATGGTTGCTGCAGTTGCGGCGGGAGACGCTGAGCTGGCGGACAAGCTGGCGGCTGGGCATGCGGCGCAGATCGTGCGGCAGATCCAGAGCTACATCGCGCGCGATACGACTTCGCACATCAGCCTGGCGTCGTAGGTCCCACAGCTGCGCTCAGCGGCAGCGTCACCGTGAAGCGGGCGCCGCCGGTGGTGGCTTCGGTTACGGCGATGCGGCCGCGGTGTCGCTGGACGATCGAGGCGACGAGATTGAGCCCGAGGCCTGCGCCGGTGGCCAGGGGTTTCACCCGGTAGAACGGCTCGAAGATCTTTTCGCGATCAGCGGGCGCAACGCCCGGCCCTTCGTCACTTACCGACACGGCCCCGGCGGGGGTGACCTCAACGGCGATGTGGCCTCGGTTGCTGCCGTGGACGATGGCGTTCTGTACCACGTTGGCGATGGCCCGGGTCAGGCTGCCTTCGTCGCCGCTGATTATTACCGGCTGGTCCGGGGCCTTGAGCGCGATCTCGTAGCCGGCATTGATGGCGAGCGGTGCGAGGTCGCCGACGACGGTCCCGGCGATCTCGACGAGGTCGAGCGGCACCATGGCGGTTTCGCCAAGGTCGATGCGCTGCAGATCGAGCAACTGATCGGCGAGGCCGGAGAGGCGCGCCACGTCCATCAGCAGGCGACCCTTTTCCGGGAACGGGGCGGCCGTCTCCAGCCGGGTCTGGAGGATGGCGATGGGCGTCCGCAGTTCGTGGGCGGAGTCGGCGAGGAAGCGCTCGCGCTGGGCGTAGGCCTTGTCGAGCCGAGCCAGGCCGCCGTTGACGGCGTCCACCAGGGCGCGGACCTCGTGGGGTACATTCTCGGTGGGCAGCTGCGTGCCGCGCGCGTCGATGTCGATGAGTTCAGCCTGCTCGGCCGCCTGCTTCAGGCCGCGCAGCTCGCGCCGGATCACGCGCGGGATGATGATGGCGGCGGCGATGGTGGTGATGGCGAGCAAGGCCAGGCTGAACAGGGCCCAGAACCCGGCGACGAACGACACCACGCCGATCGTGCGGCCGCCGCCCGACGCGACCATGACATCGCCGATCTGGCTCTTGTGCCGTTCGAGCTGGAGCGCATCTACCGGAGATCCGGCGCGCGGGCGGACGTCGACCGAGGCGAACTCCCAAAGCGCGGTGTTCAGCTCGTCGTAAAACACCGGAATCTTGCCGAGCGATACCGCGGTGCCCGCCTCGGTCGAGGCGAGGAACCAGACCCCCGGCTTATCGGCGATCAGCTGCTTGAGCTTGGGCGTCATCTCCACCTCGGCGCCACCGCCGGGAGCAGGGCGGATTGCCTCGGCGAATGTCTCGGGGTTGGCGGGATCGAGCGGTGGTGCGTCGATGAAGCGGAGTGCCGGGTAGATGCCGAGCGGGAACACCACAAGCGCGAAGAACAGCAGCAGCGCCACCGCCTGTACCTGGATCATGCGGCGGGTGAGGCGCCGTTCGAGGCGGACGATCTTGGGTTTGCGGGTCATGACTGCCTGAGGAGATAGCCGACGCCACGCACCGGGTGGATCTCGACGGTGCTGCCGGCGTCGCTGAGTTTGCGCCTCAGCCGCGAGATATGGGCTTCGAGCGAGTTGGACTGGATTTCGTCGTCCGAGCCGTAGACGTCTTCCTCGAGCACGGCCCGGCGCACCGTGCGGCCGGAGCGGCGCATCAGGCTTTCGAGCACCAGGTACTCGCGGCGCGGCAGATCGACTTTCGCGCCGTCGACGAAGACGTCGCCGTGGTTGAGATCGAGCGACAGGTTGCCCATGGCGAGCGGCGCGGTTTCCACTTGGCTGGGCCGGCGCAGCACGGCGCGCAGCCGCGCCACCAGTTCGTCCACGACGAAGGGTTTGGCGAGGTAGTCGTCGGCGCCGAGGTTCAGGCCTTCGATCCGGTGGTTCGCGCCGCCCATGGCCGAGAGCACGACGATCGGGGTGTGCGGGCGGCGCTTCCTGATGTGGGCGATCAGGGAGGCACCGTCGCCGTCGCCCAACTGCCGGTCGAGGATGACGAGGTCGTGCGCCACCGTCTCGATCGCTTCGATGGCGAACTCGATCGAGGGCACGTGATCGGTGACGAAATCGTGCTTCTCCAGCGCTGCGCGCAACAGCATCGCCATGTCGGGCTCGTCTTCAACCAGCAGTAGCCGCATCGGCACCTCCTTCGTCGTCATCGCCGATCAAGCTTGCCGAAAGCTTGCGCCGGACGCTGGGCCCCGCGCAACCGGCCCATGCGCGCCGCGCTTAGGCCGCGCAAGGTTCATGCAAGGTTGGCAGCAGACAAGCCCGGCGAGACGATTGAACCCATCTACCTGAGGACTGCGCCATGGACGAGCCCGCAATCCAGCCCAGCAAGCCCGAGTGGGCGCTGACCCGGCGCGAACTGAAGAAGCGGGCGCTACTCGCGGCCGGTATTCAGCCGGCGCGTTTCCCGTGGATGTGGGCCGGCGCCGCCGTGGTGGTGGTCGGCCTCGCCGTGTTCGTGTTGCCGCAATTTCTCGCGCCACAGGCCTCGACGCCAACCGAGACGGCCGCACCGGCTGCGGATGTGGTGAAGCGGCTGCTTACCATCGACGTCGCGACGGCCGCTCCGGCGACGTTGTCGGAGACGCTGAAGGCCACCGGTTCGCTGGCGCCGCGGCGCAGCATTTCCATCGCCTCGCAGGTCAACGGCACGCTGAAGAGCGTCGCGGTGCGCATTGGCGACAGTGTGAAGGCCGGGGACGTGCTGGCGACGGTCGACGTCGAAACGTCGCAGATCCAGCTCAGCCAGCAGCGCAGCACGGCTGCGGCTACACGCGCGCAGCTCGCACAGGCCGAGAACCAGCTCGAGCGGACGTTGCGGCTGGCCGACAGCGGCCTCACTCCGAGCGCTACCGTCGAGTCCGAGAAGGCTTCGATCGAGGCACTGAAGGCCAACCTTTCCGCCCTCGAGGCGCAGGTCGAGGCGGCCGAGCTGGTGATCCGCAACGCCACTGTCACCGCGCCGTTCGATGGCATCGTCGCTGCCCGCTCGATCGAGCCGGGCCAGTTGATCACTTCCGGTGCGGCGCTGTTCAACCTCGTCGACCTCTCGATGATGGAGATGACGGCCTATGTGCCGGTGAGCGCCAGCCCGAAGCTGTCACCGGGGCAGGGCGTCAGCCTGACCGTCGAAGGGCTGCCGGGCCAGACCTTTGCCGCCACGGTAGAGGGCGTCAGCCCGGTAGCGGCGCAGGGTACCCGCACGGTGCCGGTGCTGATCTCGGTGCCCAATCCGGGCGGGCAGCTGCGCGGCGGCATGTTCGCTTCGGGCCGCATCACCATCGAAGAGGCTCCCGCTGCACTCGCCGTCCCCGAGGCGGCGGTGCGGCAGGACGCCGAGGGGCGTCACGTGCTGAAGATCGTCGATGGCGCACTGGTGCGTCAGCCGATCGAGATTGCCCGCAACTGGAGCTCGAGCCGCATGGCGCAGCTCTCGTCAGGCCTCGCGGCCGGTGACACCTACGTGTCGGGCAAGCTCGACGACCTCGCCGCCGGTATGCGCGTCACCGTGGTGGAGAACTGATCGATGTTCCTCACCAAGATCAGCGTCCGTCATCCGGTATTCGCGACCATGATCATGGTGGCGCTGCTGGTTTTCGGGCTCTACTCGTATCAGCGCCTGTCGGTCGAACAATTGCCGGCCATCGACCTGCCGGTCGTGGCAGTGCTGGTCAACTATCCCGGCGCCTCGGCCGAGTCGGTTGAGAACGACATCATCAAGCCGATCGAAGATGCTGTCGCGAGCATCAGCGGCATCGACACCCTGCAATCGACCGCGCGCCCCAACGCGGCGATGATCATCATGATGTTCGATCTCGAGGTGAACTCGGTCGCGGCGCTACAGGATGTGCGCGACAAGGTCTCGGCGATCGAGGCTGGCCTGCCGGACAACGCCGAAAAGCCACAGATCCTGCGCTTCGACCCCTCGGCGATGCCGGTGATGTCGCTCGCAGTGCGTTCGGTCAGCCTGTCGCCGGTCGAGCTGACCAAACTCGCAGATGACCTTGTGGTCGAGCGGCTTCGCAACATCCCCGGCGTGGGCAGCGCCAGCCTGGTCGGCGGCGTGCCGTCGCAGCTCGACGTGCTGGTCGATCCCGACCGGCTCGATGCGTTCGGCGTCAGCATGAGCGATGTGCTCACTGCCATCGGTCAGAACAATGTCGATCTGCCAGCCGGAACGATCACCGAGGGCAATGTCTCGCGGTCGATCCAGGTGGAGGGCCGGCTCGAGGACGTGGACGACTTCAACTCGATCATCGTAGCCCGCAAGGGCGGCCAGGCCGTCCGCCTCGCCGATGTTGCGACCGTCACGTCGGGACAGGCCGACGAGAAGAGCCTTGCCTTCATCAACGGCGAGCGCGCCATGGCGATCGATATCGTCAAAGTGCAGGGCGCCAACACGGTCGGCGTGGCCAAGGCGATTCACAAAGAGCTCGACAAGCTGAAAGCGGGTGAACTGCCCGCTGGCGTCGAGATCGACATCGTCCGCGACAACGCGGTGCCGGTCGAGCAGTCGTTCCACACCGTGCAGAACATGATCATGGAAGGCGCGGGGCTCGCCGTACTGATCGTGTTCCTGTTCCTCAACTCCTGGCGCTCGACGGTGATCACCGCGCTGACGCTGCCGATCTCGATCATCGGCACGATGATCGCCCTGTTCGCGCTCGGCTTCAGCCTCAACATGATGACGCTGATGGCATTGTCGCTGTCGGTGGGCATCCTGATCGACGACGCGATCGTGGTGCGTGAGAACATCATGCGTCACCTGCATATGGGAAAGAACCACGTGCAGGCGGCGCTCGACGGTACCAACGAGATTGGTCTTGCGGTGCTGGCGACGACACTGTCCATCGTCGCGGTGTTCCTGCCGGTGGCGTTCATGGACGGCATCATGGGCCGGTTCTTCCTGCAGTTCGGCGTTACCGTCTCGGTTGCTGTGCTGATCTCGCTGTTCGTCGCCTTCACGCTCGACCCGATGATGAGCAGCGTCTGGTACGATCCGGATTCCGAGCCCAATGCCAAGCGGGGCCCGCTCGGCCGGGCGGTGGCCAAGTTCGACCACTTCTTCGAGTGGTGCGCTGGCGGCTACCGCGGGCTGCTGCGCTGGTGCCTCGGGCACCGTGTGGCGACGCTCGCTACCGTGGTGGTTTTGTTCCTCGCCAGCTTCGCACTGGTTCCCATGGTCGGGGTCGAGGTGATCCCGCCGACGGACAACGGTGAGTTTACCGTCGAAGTGGAGACGCCACAGGGCTCGTCTCTCGCCTATACCGGCGGGAAGATCCGGCAGGTCGAAGCGGTGTTGCGCGAGCTGCCGGAGGTGGAACGCACCTACGCGACGGTCGCAGGCGGCCAGGCAAGCACGGGAGCCAACACCGGCAGCGTGCTGGTCACCATGGTGCCGGCCAAGCAACGCCAGGTCACTCCGACCGAGATGGCTGAGCCGGTGCGGCTGGCCTTGCAGCAGTTGCCGGGCATTCAGACCACCTTCAGCGCGGCCTCGGGGCTGGGTGGGGCGTCCAAGCCGGTACAGATCACCGCCTATGGCGACAGCCTCACTACGCTCAGCGACATCGGCGATCAGCTGGTGGCGAGGCTCGCCGAAGTACCAGGCCTGGTCGACATCGAGTCCTCGCTCAAGGCGGTGCAGCCGGTGATCGGCATTCGCGTCAACCGCGAACTCGCCAGCGAGGCCGGCATTTCGCTGCAGCAGATCGGCGGCGTGCTGCAGCCGATGCTGAGCGGACAGGAGGTCAGCGAATGGACTTCGCGCGATGAGCAGACCTACAAGCTCATCGTTCGCCTGCCCGAGGGCGAGCGCAACGACGTGCAGGCGCTGTCCAACCTGCCGATCAGCCGCACCGAAACTTCGGTGATCCGGCTCGGAGATGTCGCCGATGTGGCGATGTCGACCGGTCCGGGCGAGATCTCGCGCAAGAACCGCGACCGCCAGGTGACCATCGATGCCGGCATCGTCGGCACCACCATCGGCGAGGTCATGCCGAAGATCCAGGCGGCGATCGACTCGATCGAGATGCCGGCGGGCTATCGGATGACTATGGGCGGCGACGCCGAGCAACTGGGCGATACCGCCAGTTCGGCGGGCTCGGCCCTGCTGCTGGCGGTGGTGTTCATCTACCTGGTGCTCGCCAGCCAGTTCGGCAGCTTCGTGCAGCCGATCGCCATCATGATGGCGTTGCCGCTGTCGCTGATCGGCGTGCTGGTCGGCCTGCTGATCGGCGGCTCGACGCTGAACATGATGTCGATGATCGGCTTCATCATGCTGATGGGCCTCGTGGTGAAGAACGCGATCCTCCTCGTCGACAATGCCAACCAGCATGTGCGCGAAGGCTGGAACCTGTTCGATGCGCTGGTCGAGGCGGGCGTCACCCGGTTCCGTCCGATCATCATGACGACGCTCGCCATGGTGTTCGGCATGCTGCCGCTGGCGCTCAGCCTGCACGAGGGTTCGAGCCAGAACGCGCCGATGGCCCATGCGGTGATCGGCGGGCTGATCAGCTCGACCCTGCTGACCCTCGTCGTCGTCCCCGTGATGCTGACCTACACCGACTCGTTGAGCGGACTGGTCAAGCGTGTGCTGCGTCGGCGCGGGCCGGCGCAGCATTCCCCTACGCCTGAGGCGGCTGAGGTCGCCCCGCACTGATCCGATAACCCCAAGGACTTAACATGACCACCGCACCGGCTTTGCGGGCGCCCTCCGTGCGCCTGCCCAGACTGCTCGTTGCCGTCAGCATCGCAGCGTTGCTGGCGGGCTGTTCCTCGCTTGCCTACCAGAAGCCGGACATGGCGGTGCCGGCGAGCTTCAGCGCCTCGCCTAGCGCCAAGGCTTCTGTCGACAACAGCAACAAGGCCTGGTGGACGGCATTCCGCGACCAGCGGCTGAGCCGGCTGATCGATCGCGGGTTGGCCGAGAACCTCTCGATCGCCCAGGCGGTGGAGCGCATCAACGAGGCCAATGCCGGGATGATTGCCGCCGGCGCCTCGGTGCTGCCTTCCGCCTCGAGCACCGTCACCGGCCGTGAGAGCGGCGGCGAGGGTGCTTCGAGTTCGTCGGTTACCTATGGCGCCAGCGCCTCGTGGATGCTGGACCTGTTCGGGCAATACGCGAACTCGCGGAAGGCCGCTGTGGCCAACCTCGACTCGGCTTACCTGTCGGCCGACACGGCGCGGCTGACATTCCTGTCGGAACTCACCAATGCCTATATCGACCTGCGCTACTATCAGGAGTCGCTGGCGCTCACCCGCTCGAGCCTTGCCACCCGCAAGCAGACGCTGGAGCTGACGCAATCGCTGCTCAAGAACGGCGCCGGCTCGCAGCTCGACGTGCTGCAGGCGCAGAGCGCGCTGGACGCAGCGTCGCTGCAGCTGCCGAGCCTCGAGCTCGGCTTCGTGCGCAGCCTCAACCGGCTGGCGACGCTCACCGCGCAATCGACCGCGACGATCGAGGCGGACCTGCAGAAGGGCGCGCCGCAGCCATGGCCGCGGGCCAAGGTCAATGCCGGTATCCCGGCCGACCTGATCCGGCAGCGTCCGGACATCCAGGCGGCGGAGCGCGCGCTGCTGGCGGCGACCGCCAATGCCGGCATCGCCGAGGCGCAGATGTATCCATCGATCACGCTCAACGGCAACATCCAGCTGGCGGCGCTGGCCGGTGGCAATACGACCAGCTGGGGTTTTGGACCGACGCTCAACCTGCCGTTCCTCGATGGTGGCCGGGCAAAGGCCAACCACCAGGCGGCGCTGTCGAAGGTCAACCAGGCCTATCTGAGCTGGCAGAGCGCGGTGCGCGGTGCCATCGAGGAGACCGAGAATGCGCTCGCCGCGGTGCGTCGCGATGGGCGCAGTATCGATGCGGCGACCAAGGTCTCGGACAGCGCCCAGCGCCAGCTCGAACTGGCGCGCAAGAGCTATCAGGAAGGGCAGGGGCAGATCCTCGACGTGCTCAACGCCGAGCGCAGCCTATTCGAAGCCAAGGCTCAGCTCGCCTCGTCGACGCGCCAGTACGCCAGCAACTACGTGGCGCTGAATGTTGCCATCGGTGGTGGCATTGGGGCGCTGCCGGCCGGAAAATGACGATGCTGGCCGGCGGCACTTCCGCCGGCCACTCACATCGCCGCGGAAGCCGAGTTCTCGGCGCGGGCGGCAAACTCGCGACGGGCCGAGGCGATGCGTTCGCGGTTGTTGAAGGCGATCGAGCCCAGCCGCTTCACGCCGCCGACCAGCTCCTGGCCCAGCTCGGTAAGTTCGTACTCGACCCGCGGCGGGATGGTGGCGAAGGCGGTACGGGCGACGAAGCCGTCGCGCTCCAGCTCTTTGAGCGTCGCGGCGAGCTGCTTCTGCGCCACGCCGCCGACGTCGCGCGCGATCTCGCCGAAGCGCATCCGGCCCGTTTCCAGCGACACCAGCACCGGCACAGTCCAGCGCGCGCCGGTCAAGTCGAACACTTCGCGCACGATGGTTACGTCTGGCTGGGTCATTGCGGCACCTCGGTTCACACCCGTGGGTGTGAACCCGGAAGCTTGCGCCAGCCTTACCGTCGAGCCGGCCGTCAGAACGCGCCGAACAGTGCCTTTTGCGCGATGCGCAGGGCGGAGATGGCATCGTGGTCGTCCTGCGCCTTGCGTAGCGCATCGACATCGAGCGCATCAAGGCCCTTGGCGGCGGTCTTGAGGAAGTCGATGGCGTGGTTGGCGGTGGCGACGCTGTCGTCGCGGAACGGGAACTGGTCGAGCTGCCAGACGCCTTCCCACTTGTTCTTCCTGAGCACGTAGAAGAACTCGAACAGCTCAATCGGGTGGAGGCTGCCGGCGACGAGGTCGTCGTCCCAGGAGCGGTAATTGTCGTTCACGTCCATGCCGAACAGGCGCCCGTAGTCGATGGCAAGCTGGGCGCTGTCCGCAGCAGACTCGCCGCCCATGATGGCGTGGCCGAAATCGAGCAGGATGCCGATATTGGGCAGGCCGATCTTCTCGATGCCGAGGATGGTGCGGGCAACCGAGCCGAAGCTCATGCGCACGCGCGGCTCGCGCGGCTTGTACTCGATGACGAACTTGAGGTCCGGGTTCTCACTGGCCAACTGCCCGACGCCATCGAGCGAGCGCTGCCACTGGGTGCTGTAATCGACCTGGAACGGATAGTCCCAGCCGTCCTGGCCGGGCCAGAGCTTGACGTAATCGGCCTTGTGGAAGCGCACCACGTCGCACGCCTTGGTGATCAGCTCGTGGGCGGCGCGACGAACGCCGGCGTCCGGATTGGTGAAGGCGCCCTTGGAGAATTCGCGGGTATAAATCTCGGGCGTGATGCCGATGACGCCGAGCTTGTTCTTGTCCAGCGCCGCCTTGATCTGGGCGTCGCTGAACTCGCCGCCGAAATACGGCCAGTTGAGGTCGACCACGCTGAGGTCGCGGACCTGGCCGGCCAGGTCGATGGCATCGAGGATGGTGCGCGGGGCGCCGTAGCCGTCGGTGGCGTAGCGGTCGAGATATGTCGCGAAGTGCCAGATGCCGGCACCGAAGCGCAGCTTGCTCATGAGGTCTTCTCCCTTTCGTGGCCCATCCGTTGTGGACCGATCGTTGCGTTCAGTTTGTCGGGTGGTCCGCCTGCAGGACGCGGCCGACGCCGGCGAGCCAGCCCGACAGCGCCGCGGTGCGGTTCGCCTCGGACATCTGCGGGGTGAATTCGCGCTGCGCCTTGGTGGCGCGCGCGGCGTTTCGGCCGAGCCCGGTCGCGGCCAGCATGGCGGCACCGGCGGCGCTGACTTCGGGCAGGTCGCCGCGCAGCACGGGGCGGTTGATCAGGTCGGCCTGGAACTGCATCAGCATGTCGTTGCGCGCTGCGCCGCCATCGGCTGAGAGCCGCGCCAGCGGCTGGCCGAGGTCGGTTTCCATGGCCGTGAAGACGTCGGTGACCTGGAAGGCGATGGCCTCGACGGCGGCGCGCGCCAGATGCGCCGGGGTGGTGCCGAGCGCGAGGCCCGAGACGATGCCACGGGCATCCGGGTCCCAATAGGGCGCGCCGAGGCCGACCAGGGCCGGTACAAAGATCACGCCATTGCTGTCGGGGACGGTGGCGGCAAGCTCGGCGACCGCCGCTGGGTCACTGATGCCGATTAGGCTGCCCATGAAGGCGACAGCCTGCCCCGAGACCGAGATATTGCCTTCGAGCGCATAGGCGACGCCGGCGCTGGTGCTCCAGGCGATGGTGGACGACAGCCCGCTGCGGCTCATGATGCGCCCTGACGTCAGCGTCATCAGCGAGGAGCCCGTGCCGTAGGTCGCCTTCACGGTCCCCGGTTCGCGTACGCCATGGCCGAAGAGAGCCGCGTGCGAGTCGCCGATCATGGCGTGAACGGGGGTGCCCGCGGCGAGGGCGGAAACGCCGCTTGCTACTGTGCCGAAGGCGCTGTCCGAGGGGCGGACCTTCGGCAGAAGCCCGAGCGGCACGTTGAAGATGCGGGCGAGCTCGCCGTCCCAGGCCAATGCCTCGGTGTTGAACAGCTGGGTGCGGGAGGCGTTGGAATGGTCGGTGGCATGCTCGCCGCCGGTGAGGTTCCAGAGCAGCCAGGCATCGATGGTGCCGGCGCGCAATTCTCCCGCTGCGGCGGACTCGCGGGCGCCCGAGACATTGTCGAGGATCCAGGCGAGCTTGGCCGCCGGGAAGAGCGGATCGACGCCGAGCCCGGTGCGCGCCTCGATCAGTTCGGCATGCCCGGCAGCGCGGATGGCGGCGCAGGCCGGTGCCGAGCGCCGGCATTGCCAGAGGATCGCCGGAGCGATCGGGGCACCGGTGCGGCTGTCCCACACGACAATGGTCTCGCGCTGGTTGGAGATTGCCAGTGCGTCCATGTCGGGGCCGACTTTGGCGACCACCTCGGCGATGACTGCTCGTACGCTGTTCCAGATGTCGCTCGCAGATTGCTCGGCCCAGCCGGGCTGCGGATAGCTGACCGCCATCGGCATCGAGGCACTGGCGACCACCCGGCCGTCGGCGTCGAACGCCAGGGCCTTGGTGTTGGTCGTGCCCTGGTCGATGGCGAGGATCAGGCCGTTGCTCATTTGCGCTGCAGCACCTGACGCGCCGCGTCGGCGATGCCGGCGGCGTTGAGGTGGAAATGCTCGAGCAGCCAGTCGGCCGAACCGGTCGGCAGGAAGCCGGGGAAGCCGAGGATGCGCATCGGCACCGGGTCGTTGGTCGCCAGGACCTCGGCCACTGCGCCGCCGAGGCCGCCGCGCACGGAGTGCTCCTCGACGGTGACCACTGCGCCGGTTCTTGCGGCCTCGAGGATGGTCGCCTCGTCGAGCGGGTTTACCGTCGACATGTTGATCACACGGGCGGCGATGCCGTCGGTGGCGAGCGCCTCCGCCGCAGCCAGCGCCCGATGCACCATTACGCCATTGGCGATGATGGCCACGTCGCCGCCGTCGCGCAGCGTCTCGGCCTTGCCGATCTCGAAGCGCGGGGTGCTACGCGGCAGGTCGGGCACCGGCATGCGGCTCACGCGGATGAACACCGGGCCATCGAGCGCGGCCGCGGCGCGGATGGCTTGCTCGGTTTCCCAGGGGTCGGAGGGGACGATCAGCGTCAGGTTGTTGAGCAGGCGCAACCAGGCCATGTCCTCGATGGAGTGGTGCGTGGGGCCAAGCTCGCCATAGGCGATGCCGCTCGACTGGCCGATCAGCTTCACATTGACATTGGTGTAGGCGATATCGGCCTTGATCTGCTCCATCGCCCGGGCGGTGAGGAAGCAGGCGGCTGCCGAGACGAACGGAATCTTGCCGCCATTGGCGAGGCCGGCGCCCACCGCCACCACGGTCTGCTCGGCGATGCCGACGTTCACCATGCGCTCGGGCCAGCGCTTGCGGAAATTGACCAGCTTGGACGAGCCGACGCTGTCGCTCACCACGGTGACAATGCGCGGATCGGCTTCGGCAAGCGACTCCACGGTCTTCGAGAAGGTGTCGCGGCAATCGTGCCAGCCGGCTTGGGCAGGGGCTGCAGCGCTCATCAGACGAGTTCCCGCATGGCTTGTTCGTACTGATCCTTGTTGGGTACGCCGTGGTGCCAGGCGACGTTGTCGTGCATGAAGCTGACGCCCTTGCCCTTGAAGGTGTTGGCGATGATGCAGAGCGGCTCGCCGCGGCCCTTGGGGGAGGCGCTGAGCACCTCATAGAGGGCGCGATGGTCGTGGCCATCGACCATTTCGACGTGCCAGCCGAAGGCGCGCCATTTGTCGTCGAGCGGGTCGAGCGATGCCGTTTCCTCGGTACGCGCGCCCTGCTGCAGGCGGTTGCGATCGATGATCAGCGTCAGGTTCTCAAGCTTCCGGTGCCCGGCGGTGAGAGCCGCTTCCCAGTTGCTGCCTTCCTGCAGCTCGCCGTCGCCGGTGAGGACGAAGGTGCGGAAGTCGGCGTTGTCGATCTGGCCGGCGATGGCGATGCCGGTGGCGACCGGCAGGCCGTGGCCGAGCGGGCCGGTATTGGTTTCAACGCCCGGCAGATAGTTGCGGTTAGGGTGGCCGTTGAGCTTGGAGAGTGGCTGCATGTAGGTGTTCAGCTGCTCCTCGGGGAAGAAGCCGGCGGCGGCCAGTACTGCATAGAAGGCGCCGGTGCAGTGGCCCTTGCTCATCACGAAGCGGTCGCGACCGGGGGCGGTCGGGTTATGCGGATCGTGGCGCAGCACGCCGAAGTAGAGCGTCGCAAGAATGTCGGCGGCGCTGAAATCGCCCCCGGGGTGGCCCAGTTGCGCCTCGTAGACCATCTGGAAACTGCGCCGGCGAATCCACAGCGCCTTGTCGCGGATCAGCGCGACCGGATCGTTGCGAAGCTCGGCGGAAGCCGGGAACGTCAAAACTGCCTCCTCCAGCATTCAGGGGCACCCGCTTGTTCCGGCCGCCTCCCATGCATCTTGGTGCGACAGATAACGCATCATTCGCTGCCCGTCACTATCGAAAATTTGCGAATGGTTTCGTTTGACGTATGATCGACGGATATCCGAGGTGGGCGGGTTGCGGAAAACCCAGTGGCCACGGTATTTTGCCAGAGGTCGAGCAGAGGCGCGCCTGAGAGATGAACGAGCAGAAGAGCATCCGCCGGCAGGACCGCAAGGCGGGCGGCGGCGTTGATGCCGGAACGCTGAGCGGACTGCTGGCCGAGCCGCGGCGACGCAAGATTCTCGAGTGGCTGCAGGAAGAGGGGAGCGCCCGGGTGCGCGACCTCTCAGCGGCGTTCGAGGTCAGCGAGGCGACGATCCGGCAGGATCTCGAGCGGCTGGAAGCGGACGGCTACATCTCCAGGGAGCATGGCGGCGCGTTCTTGAAGACGCTGCCGCGGCAGGTCGAGACGCTGAGCCTGCAACACCTTGAGAACATGGATAAAAAGCGCAAGATCGGAGTGCGCGCGGCGTCGCTGGTCGGCGATGGGGAGACGATCATCCTCGATGCCGGCTCGACCACGACCGAGGTGGCGCACGGGCTGCTGCAGCGGCGCGAACTGACGGTGATCACCAACGCGCTGAACATCGCGCTGATCCTCGGCGCGGTGCCAGGATTCGCGGTGCACATGCCGGGCGGCCAGTTCAAGGCGCCGACGCTATCGCTCAGCGGCGACAAGTCAGTGGAGTATTTCCGCGATATCCTCTCGGGCAAGCTGTTCCTCGCTACAGCCGGCGTGTCGCTGGACGCGGGACTCACCTATCCGAGCTTTGCCGACCTGCAGCTCAAGCAGGCGATGATCAAGGCGGCGCAGCACGTCTACCTGGTGGCGGATTCGACCAAGATCAACCGCACTTCGTTCACGCGTCTTGGCACTTTGGACGTGATTCACTCGTTTATCACCGATGATGGCATCCGCGATGAGGATGCTCGCGAGTTCGAGCGCCGTGGCATCGAACTGATCATCGCCCGCTGAAATAGCACAAATCATCCAGATATTTATGGCGTCGGCGCCGGCCTCGGTGGCCGGCGCGATGCTGCGTTTGCGCGTTGCCCGCGCCATCTCTGGTCGCGTTGTCGTTACGGATGTCGACGAAAATCGGCATTGACTTGCGTTTGATACGTCCGTAATCCTCATTAATCGCAAACAAAGCGAAACAGACAGAACTCGTCTGTTTGCGATGTACCTCAGGTGCAGACTTGCGCCTGGGTGTGGGGAGCAGGTGAGGAGCCCTTCGACAACGGCGGAAGTTGTCCGGCCGGCGCAAGCCGGTCGACGAGCCCGGCTGTGCGATGGCCGACCACCGAGAGGTTCAAATCCCGGACGCGACAGCCGAAGCGGCGGCGATCCAGGGCAACGAGGAGGACACGGACAATGGTACGGCTTGGCCGATACGTGCTGGCCCCGCTGGCGGGCCTGCTGCTGGCAGGCGCCAGCTACGCGCAGGAAATGACCGATGTGGGCACGCCCCGCAACGAGACGCTGATCGTGCAGACGTTCGATGGCAAGTCCGCCAACCCGGACGTGCAGAACCCGCTCAACCAGTACGCGATCTGGCGCGGTTTCCGCGAGCTGGGCTGGAGCTTCCTGTGGGAGATGGACACGGCAACCGGCCAGTCCTACCCCGAGCTCGCCGCCGGTCCGGTGGAAGTGCTCAACCCTGAGCACACCAAGTTCCGCATCAAGATCCGCCCAGGCGTGTTCTGGAGCGACGGCGTCGAGTTTACCGTCGACGACCTGATCTACACGCTCGATACGTCCTTCAAGTACAAGGACAAACTGACCTTCGTCGCCCGCACCACCAACTACGTCAAAGAGGGCAGCTGGACCAAGGTCGACAACTACACGATGGACATCGAGACGGTGAACTCCGCCTACGATTTCCAGACCGTGCTCGGCGTCTACACCTGGGGCTCGCTGTTCGTCCCGGTGCCCAAGCACATCTTCGAAGGGCAGGGCGACAATGTCGTCACCTTCAAGAACACCAACGCGGTGACGCTGGGGCCCTACAAGATCAAGGAATTCGACCCCAACGGCTTCTGGCAGCTGTGGGAGCTGCGTGACGACTGGCAGCGTTCGGGCTGGGGTAATCTCGGCACGCCGAAGCCCAAGTACGTGCTCTACAAGGATTTCGGCGCCGAAGAGACGCGGACCCTGGCCTTCGTCCAGAACCAGTACGACGTCGACACCTTCATGAGCCCGGACTCGATTGCCGCCGCCAAGGCGCGCAACCCGGCCATCGAGAGCTTCTCGCCGACGCTGCCGTACCACGACATGAACGACGCCTGCTCGTATGGCATCTACTTCAACCAGCAGAAGTCGCCGTACGACCTGCCTGAGGTTCGCTGGGCACTAGCGCTCACCGTCAACCTGCAGCAGGTGGCGATCAGCGCGGTCAGCGGGCAGTTCAAGGCGTCGGCGCTGCCGATGGCCGACACGCCGATCACCGACCCGGTATTCTACCAGCCGATGCTGGAATTCCTGAACGGGCTGACGCTGTCGGATGGCTACAAGCCGTTCGATGCAGGCTTCGGCGACGGGATGGTGGCGGCGCTGAAGGCGCAGGGCACCCCGGAGGCTGACCTCCCCACCGGCGATGCGGTGAAGCAGGGTTTTGGCCAGGGATGGTGGAAGTATGACCCGGCGGAAGCCGAAAAGCTGCTGGGCTCGGTCGGCATCAAGAAGGGCGCAGACGGCTTCTACACCAAGCCCGATGGCTCGCCGTGGACGCTGGATTTCGTGATCCCGGCCGACTGGAACAAGGTCATGCAGCGCACCGGCTTCTCGATCGCCGACAGCTGGAAGAAGGCGGGGTTCAACGTCACCGCTCGCCAGGCCGACAATGGCGAGTTCACCACGGTGCAGAACACCAACGCCAAGCTCGACCTGATGGTCAACTGGTCGACCTCGTGCACCTACAACTCCAACTGGTTCAACAGCTGGAACTCGTTCAGCGAGGCTTTCGTCAAGCCGGGCGACTCCAACGAGCCGCTGCAGGGCAACTACATCCGCGTCACCGACCCGGAAATCTTCAAGCTGGTGCAGGACAGTAAGAGCCTCGAGATCGGCTCGGAGCCGTTCGTCGCCAACGGCATCGAGATCGCCAAGAAGCTGACCAGCGGGATGCAGCTCATCAACCTGATGAACATCCCGACGACGATCCCGACCAACAGCACCTACTGGAAGAACTATCCCAAGCAGTCGAACTTCTACGCGGCGCCCTACACCTGGTGGTCGTCGTTCAAGAAGACGATCGTCAACATCGAACCGACCGGCAAGTAGCCGCCGGTCGATGGTGGGGCGGCTCCCTCCCGGCCGCCCCATCGCCTTTCGCTTGTTTGCGCTTTCTGCGCTGAAAATCGATGCAAAAGACCGGTGCGAGTACAGCACTCCTCCAGGTCAAGTAGTGGAAAGTCGGGTGGCCGAATGGGCGTCCTTCAATATGTGGCCAAACGGGTCGGCCTCTACATCGCGGTCCTGTTCATCGGCCTGACGATTACTTTCCTTCTGCCGCGATTGATGCCGGCCAACCCGATCGACGGCTATATCGGCCAGATCCAGGCGCGGGCCAGCGGCGCTCTCACCGCCGACGACATCGTGCAGCTGCGCGCCAACCTCGAGCAGCTCTACGGGCTGAAGGGCGACCTGTTCAGCCAGTACCTGAGCTACCTCGAGCGGGTGGTGCTGCATTTCGACTTCGGGCCGAGCTTCACCTATTACCCGCAGCCGGTCAGCCAGATGATCTTCAACGCGCTGCCCTGGACGCTGGGGTTGCTGCTGATCTCGACGCTGATCGCCTGGCTGCTCGGCAACATGGTCGGGCTGGTAGCGGGCTATTTCCACACCAAGAAGGCGGCAACCATCCTCGAGGTGGTCGGCATCCTGCTCTACCCGATTCCCTATTACATCCTCGCGGTCAGCGTGATCCTGCTGCTCGCCTACATCTTCCCGATCTTCCCGCTCTCGCCGACTTTCCCGGTCGGGCAGATGAACCCGCAGAAGTTCGGCATGGTGATCTACAACTCGCTGCTGCCGGCGCTGACCCTGGTGCTCGCCGGGTTCGGCTGGAACATCCTCAGTATGAAGGCGCTGGCCGTCGCGACGACCGAGGAGCCGTACGTCACCTATGCTCGGCTGAAGGGCGCGTCGAACTGGACGCGGATGACGCGCTACGTGTTCCGCAACGCCATGCTGCCGCAGGTGACGGCACTGGCGCTGTCGCTGGGCACCGTGTTCAACGGCGCGCTGCTGACCGAGATGCTGTTCTCGTATCCGGGTGTCGGGCTGATCATGCGCACTGCGGCCAGTGGCGGCGACTACAACGTGCTCTACGGCGCCATCGCCATTTCGATCATTGCGGTCGCCACGGCTGGCCTGATCATCGACCTCATCTATCCCCTTATCGACCCGCGGATCCGTCATAAATGACCACCGACAGCCCCTCGGCGGCCGGCGCCGCCACCATCACTGCCGTAAAGAAGCCGGGTCGCCGCGACAGCTGGCTCTGGCTGCTCAACGCGCGGCTGACGATCGGCCTGACGCTGATTGCCATCTTCGTGCTCGGCAGCTTCATCCTGCCGTTCTTCGCCCCGGCCGACCCGTCGCTGCAGGCGACGTACCTGAAGAACATGCCGATGTCCTGGGAGCACCTGCTCGGTACCAACGCCATCGGGCAGGACATCTTCTGGTTCCTGGTGTTCGCGATCCGCAACTCGCTGATCCTCGGCGTGCTGGTCGGCATCGGGGTGACAATCATCTCGACGGCCGTGGGGCTGAGCGCCGGGTATATCGGCGGCAACTACGAGCGCGTGGTGATGCTGGTGGTCGACAGCTTCATCACCATCCCGCTGCTGCCGATCCTGATCATCCTGGGTGCGGTGATCCGCGGGAACAGTTCGTTCCTCACCGTGGGAGCGATCATCGTGGTGTTCGGCTGGGCCTGGGGGGCGCGCACCATCCGCTCGATGGCGCTGTCGCTGCGCGAGCGCGAATTCATCAACATGGCGCGGTTCTCGGGCGCCAACACCTTCAACATCATCACCCGGGAGATATTCCCGTATGTGTCGGCCTACATGGTGGTGGGGTTCATCAACACGATCCTGTTCGCTGTGAACACCGAGGCGACGCTGGCGGTGATCGGGCTTTCGAAGGTCGAGGTGCCGACACTCGGCTCCATCATCTTCTGGGCGCTCAACTACAACGCGCTGTTCACCGGCAACTACCCCTGGCTGGTGGCGCCGATCGTCGCCTCGATCCTCTTGTTCCTGGGGCTGTTCCTGACCTCGACCGGCTTCAACGCCGCGTTTGCCAACAAGCGGGGCGTCGCATGATCAAGCTCACCGATCTCAAGATCAGCTACCGGATCGGCAACCGGGTCATCGAGGCCGTCAACGGCGTGACGCTGACCATTCCCGATGGCTGTATTGTCGGCATCGCCGGGGAATCCGGCTGCGGCAAGTCCACGCTGATGAAGGCGATCTACGGGGACATCCAGTCGCCGATGTCGCTCTCGGGCGGCAGCATCGAATACGGGATGAAGGGCGCCGACGGGCGGCTCGTGACGACGGAGAACATTCGCAGGGAGTGGTTCAAGTCGATCTCGTACATCCCGCAGAGCTCGATGAACTCGCTGAATCCGGTGATCCGCATCCGCGACCAGTTCACCGATTTCCCCGGCACCGACAGCAACAAGAAGCGCGTGCTTGAGCGGGCCCGTGCCTACATCGGCAAGCTCGGGCTGCCGGCCGAGGCGATGGACTCCTATCCGCACCAGCTGTCGGGCGGCATGCGGCAGCGGGTGATGATCGCGCTCGCGACGTTCTTCCAGCCCGAACTGATCATCGCGGACGAGCCGACCACGGCGCTCGACGTGGTGGTGCAGAAGGAAATCCTGCTGCTGCTGATGGAAGTGCAGGAGCTGATGGGGAACTCCATCCTCGTCGTCTCGCACGACATGGGCGTGCACTACCAGGTCACCCACAAGATGCTGATCATGTATGCGGGCCGCGTCGTCGAGTACGGCGACACCGAGAGCGTGTTCGCCGACCCGCAGCACGCCTACACCAAGATGCTGATCGACTCGCTGCCGGCGATTGGCGACGACAGCATGCGCGGCGTGCTGGCGAGTGCGGCCGGGGCCGGCGGCGACCGGGCCTATCGGGTGGAGCCGGAACTGATCGAGTTCAAGCCCGGCCATTACGTGGCGCGACCCAGCCAGAGCGTGGGGGTCGCCGCATGACGATCATCCTGAAGACCGAAGGGCTGAACAAGATCTACCGGCAGGGCGGGTTCGTGCGGTCGCGGCAGGTGAAGGCGCTCAACGACGTCAACATCACCATCGAGGGCGACAAGCCGGTGGTGATCGCCGTGGTCGGCGAGTCCGGCTCAGGGAAGACCACGCTGGCGAAGACGCTGCTGCGGCTGGAGACGCCGAGCTCGGGCCGGGCGATCGTCTACGACACGGTGGTGACGGGGAAGGGGACGACGCTCTCGAAGCACGAGTTCCTCGGGCTGGTGCAGCCGATCTTCCAGAACCCGTTCGAGGCGTTCAGCCGCTATCGGCCGGTCGATGCGTATCTCAATGAAACGGCGCGGCGTGTTGCCGGCATGGACGGCGACCAGGCAGAGGCGGCGGTGGCCGAAGCGCTGCTGAGCGTCGGGCTGAAATACGGGGAGGTGCGCGGCAAGTACACCAACCAGTTCTCGGGCGGCGAGCTGCAGCGCATCTCGGTGGCGCGGGCGCTGATCCCGCAGCCCAAGCTGATCGTTGCCGACGAGCCGGTTTCGATGATCGACGCGTCGCGGCGGATGATCATCATCAACCTGTTCAAGAAGCTGCGCGACGAGGCGGGCCGGAGCTTCCTCTACATCACGCACGACCTCGCCACTGCCTATTACATCTCGGACTACGTGGCGGTGATGAACAAGGGCGTGGTGGTGGAGTTCGGCGACGCTCGGCAGGTGATGAGCGACCCGCAGCACGACTACACCAAGCTGCTGCTGAGCTCGATCCCGACGACGAAGAGCCGCTGGCGGCCGCGCAAGGCGGCTGCGTGATCTTTCTCGCGGTCGCCGGGGAGGGTGGCCGTATTCCATTGCCTGTTGAGGATTTTTGCCGATGACCAATACCGCCACAAGCAGCGGCGCCGCGTCGCTGTGGTCCACGTTTGAGCTGTCGCTGACCGGGCCCGCGACGGGTAACCCATTCCTCGAGACCGAGCTGCGCGCCGTGTTTCGGCAGGGTGAGCGGGAGGTGCGGGTCAACGGGTTCTACGACGGGGCAGGGGTCTACAAACTGCGCTTCCTTCCGGACACGACGGGGACGTGGAGCTATGAGACGCGGAGCAATGCGCCTGATCTGGATGGGGTGAGCAGTTCGTTCGAGGTTGGGGCGGCGCAGCCGGGCCACCATGGGCCGGTGAAGGTGGCGAACCGGCACCACTTCGCCTATGCGGACGGCACGCGGTACATCAACATCGGCACCACGGCCTACGTGTGGAACCTGCAGGGCGATGCGCTGGAGGAGGAGACGCTCAAGAGCCTCGCGGCGGCGCCGTTCACCAAGATCCGGATGTGCGTGTTCCCCAAGCACTATCGCTACAACGAGAACGAGCCGGAGCGGTATCCGTTCAAGCTGGTGACATCAGGGAAGAGCAAGTGGGACGGGAGCTTTGCCGGGGCCGACAAGTACGGCTGGAAGTTCGACTTCGCTGAGTTCGAGCCGGAGTATTTCCGGCATCTCGAACAGCGGATCAACCAGCTGGCGGAGATCGGGGTCGAGGCGGACCTGATCGTCTTCCACCCGTACGATCGCTGGGGCTTTTCGCGGATGAGCCCGGCCGAGGATGACCGGTACCTGCGCTATCTCACGGCGCGGCTGGCGGCGTTTCCGAATGTCTGGTGGTCGATGGCGAACGAATACGACCTGATGCCGCAGAAGACGCCGCAAGACTGGGACCGGTTCATCAACATCACGGCTGACAATGACCCCTACGGGCACCTCTTATCGGTGCACAACTGCTTCAAGTTCTACGACCACAACCACCCGCGCATCACGCACGCGTCGATCCAGCGCTCGAGCGCCAACATGTCGGCGGTGTGGCGCGAGAGGTACGGCAAGCCGGTGTCGATCGACGAGTGCTGCTACGAGGGAACGATCGCCGAGCTCTGGGGGAATATCTCGGGGCAGAAGATGGTGCGGCGGTTCTGGGACGGCGTCGTCAATGGCGGCTATGTCACGCACGGCGAGACGTTCAACAACGACACCCAGACGATCTGGTGGGCCAAGGGCGGCAAGCTGATCGGCGAGAGCGTCGAGCGCATCGCGTTCCTGCGGCGGATCATGGAGGAGGGGCCGGAAGAGGGGCTCGATCCGATCAAGTCCACCGGCGCGTACCGGATCGCGATGCAGGGCGGGCTCGACAATGTGGTGCTGCAACAGCTGTTCGTGCCGCCGGCGGGTGAAGAGGGCTGGGCCCCGGCGATGGCCTGGTGGCCGACCGCCGGGCAGCCGCACCGCTACTACTTGAGTTACATGGGCGAGAACCAGCCGAGCGAGGCGACCGTCGCCGTGCCGCCGGGCGAGCGCTACAGCGCTACGCTGATCGACACCTGGAACATGACCGAGACCAAGCTTGCCGACAGCGTGCAGCGCGGCGACGTGCTGCACGTCGCGCCCGCGCCCTACCTGGCGCTGCTGTTCAAGCGCATCGACTGAGGCGCGCCGTGAAGCTGTTTTCGCTCGAGGGCGAAGTTGCGGTGGTGACGGGGGCGGGCAGCGGGATCGGCCAGGCCATTGCCGTCGGGCTGGCTGAGGCCGGGGCCGATGTTGCGCTGTTCGATCTCGAGCGACAGACCAGCGGCCTCGCCGAGACCGCAAGCCGGGTGACCGCGCATGGACGGCGGGCACTGATCGCGACGGGCGATGCGACCAACGAGAACGACCTCGCCGCGGCGATCGCCAGTACCGAACGCGGACTGGGCCCGCTCTGCCTTGCGGTCAATGCGGCGGGCATCGCGAACGCCTTTCCGGCCGAGACGATGGCGCTGGGCGACTGGGAGCGGATGATCCGCACCAACCTGACGGGCGTGTTCCTCAGCTGCCAGGCGGAGGGGCGGGCGATGCTGGCGCATGGGCGCGGTGCGATCGTCAACGTTGCCTCGATGTCCGGCTCGATCGTCAATCGCGGGCTGACGCAGGCGCATTACAACAGCTCCAAGGCCGGGGTGATCCACCTCAGCAAGAGCCTCGCCATGGAGTGGGTGTCGCGTGGCATCCGGGTCAACGCGCTGAGCCCCGGCTACACGCTGTCGCCGATGAACCGGCGGCCGGAGGTGGCGGAACAGCTGAAGATTTTTGCCGCGGAGACGCCGATGGCGCGGATCGCCACCGTCGACGAGATGGTGGGCCCGACGCTGTTCCTGCTCAGCCAAGCCGCATCCTTCGTCACCGGACACGACCTCGTCGTCGACGGTGGATTTACCGCCTGGTAGTCGCCAGCACTGGAGTAGATTGATGACCACCGTCGCCAAGTACGACATTTTCGAAGCCAGCTTTGCCGGTCCGTCCAGCGGCAACCCCTATCTGGAGGTGAGCTTCGACGCCGTGTTCTCGCAGCACTCGCGCGAAGTGCGGGTGCCCGGGTTCTACGACGGCGAGGGCACCTACCGGGTGCGGTTCATGCCGGACAACGAGGGGGAGTGGACGTTCCGGACCCGGTCGAAGACCGCTGCGCTCGACGGAAAGACTGGTGCGTTCACGGCGACGGCGGCGCGCGCCGGCCAGCACGGGCCGGTGGCGGTGGCGAACAAGTTCCACTTCGCGCATGCGGATGGCACGCCCTACCTCCCGTTCGGCACGACTTGCTACGCCTGGACGCACCAGCCCCTGGCGATGCAGGCCGAGACGCTGGAGACGCTCGGCAAGGCGCGGTTCAACAAGATCCGCATGGGGGTGTTCCCCAAGGATTACCCGTTCAACGTGAATGAGCCGCTGCAGGACGTGTATCTGCCGGGCGCTGACGGCAAACTCGATTTCGACCGGCCTAACCCGAGGGCGTTCCAGCATTTCGAGCAGCAGGTCGGCAAGCTCAGGGACATGGGGATCGAGGCGGACATCATCATGTTCCATCCCTATGACCGGTGGGACTATTCGAACATGACGGCGGAGCAGGATTTCCGCTACGTCGAGTACCTCGCGGCGCGGCTCGCAGCCTATTCCAACGTCTGGTGGGCGCTGGCCAACGAGTACGATTTCCTGCTCGATACCAAGCCGGTGGCGCAGTGGGATCGCTACTTCCACATCCTCGAAGAGAACGATCCGTACGGGCACCTGAAGTCGATCCACAACGGCGACCAGTCGATGAATTTCGACCATCGCAAGGCCTGGGTCAGCCATGTCTGCATCCAGAACTGGGACGTGAAGCGGACGCCCGAGTGGCGCGAGCAGTATGGCAAGCCCGTGGTCAACGACGAGCCCGAGTACGAGGGCAACATCTGGCCGAGCTGGGGCAACATCACTGCCGAGGAGCTGACGCACCGGTTCTGGACCACGGTGATGCGCGGCGGCTATGCCGGGCATGGCGAGACCTATGCCGACCCCGAGGACCTGATCTGGTGGGCGAAGGGCGGCAAACTCCATGGCGAGGCGTGGAAGCGGATCGGGTTCCTGCGGGCCATCGTCGAGGAGGACGTAAAGCACGGCCTCACGCCGATGGGGCACAATGCAGCGTGGCCGTGGAGCCGCATCTCCGGCGCCCGCGACGGCAAGGTCAGCTACATCTATTTCGGCGAGCACCAGCCCAACCAGTGGACCACCGGGCTGCCCAAGGACGACGGGAACTACGAGGTCGACCTGATCGATACCTGGAACATGACGGTCACGCCGGCCAAGCGCATCCCGGCGCTGATCCCGCATCCGACGCGACATGGTGACGTGGTGCGGGGTGGCAAGCCGGATGCGGCGTTCGGCATCGAGCTGCCGAGCCGGCCGTATCTGGCGCTTCGCATCCGCGCGCTGGACTGAGCGCATGAAAAAGGGCGCCGGCCACGCGGCCGGCGCCCTTCGGACTGGAGCGTCGTTTTTCTAGAAGTTGAACTCGTCGATGTTGGCGGCGTCGAACGTCGTGAGTTCCGCCTGGGTGTTCATGGCGTTCTTGTCGTTGATGGTGATGGTGCCGAGGTTCGGGACTTCGAAGGTGCCGCCGACTTCGTTCTTGATCGAGCCATCGAGCACCCCGAGCGCGAAGTGCGCGGCGAGCCAGCCTTCATTGTACGGCGACCAGAGCTGGAACGCCTTCACGGTGCCGTCCTTGACGAAATCGCGCATTTCGCTGGGCAGGCCCAGGCCGGTGACGTGCACCTTGTCGGCGATGCCGCGCGACTGGACGACCTGGGCAGCGGCGGCGACACCCACGGTGGTCGGCGCGATGACGCCCACCAGGTTGGGGTAGTTCGACAGCAGGGCTTCCATTTCGGTAGTCGACTTCTCCGGCTGGTCATCGCCGTAGACGGTGGCGACCAGTTTCATGTCCTTGTACTTGGCGTCGTTCTTCAGCGTGTCGTTCATCGCCGCGATCCAGGTGTTCTGGTCCGGGGCCTCGGTGGTGGCCGAGAGGATGGCGATCTCGCCCTTGTAGTCGATCATCGAGCCCATCAGCTCGACCTGGTTCGGGCCGGTCTTGGTGAAATCGACCGGCAGGATGGTGGCGTCGCGGTGGCTCTCGTTGCCGACGAGGTCGCCGTTGACGGTCAGCACCAGGATGCCCTTGGCGCGGGCGTCGTCGAGCACCTGGTTCAGCGCATCGGGGCTGTTGGGCGCGATGCCGATGACGTTCACGCCGCGCTGGATCTGCGCCTCGATGAACGGGATCTGCGAGGTGGCCTCAGCGGTCGCCGGGGCAACGAACTCGAACTCGCAACCCAGCGCCTTGCAGGCATCCTCGAAGCCGCCGGTGATCGAGTCGAAGTACGGATTACCGGTGTTCTTGCCGATGTAGACGATCTTGACCGGGTCGGCGGCGATGGCGCTGGTGACCAGCGCGAAGCCCGCGGCCAGGCCGAGGAGCACGGATTTGGTGAGCACTTTGATTCCTCCTGTTTGATGCCGGTTCGATCCGGCGGCATAAGCCCGTCACCGCTGGGTGCGGGAATAGATGAAGTTGGTGGCAACGATCGAGACGATGAGCAGCACGCCGAGCACGACGAGCTGCACGGCGGGCAGGACGTTGGCGACGATCATGCCGGTCGACACGATCACCAGCAGCCAGGCGGCGAGGAAGGTGCCGAGGATGGTGCCGCGGCCGCCGAAAATGTAGGTGCCGCCGAGCATCGCCATCAGCACCATCTGCAGCTCGCCACCAAGACCGAGGTCGTAGCGGACCGAGCCGAGGCGCGAGGCGGTCATCATGCCGGCGATGGCGGCGACGACGCCGATGGCGAGGAAGAGGAAGAGCTTGATGCGGGCCGAGCGGATGCCGGCATGGCGCGCCGCCACCTCGTTGGTGCCGATCTGGTAAATCTGGCGGCCAAATACAGTGCTCGACAGCACGACGCCGAGCACGATGGCGAGCAGCACGAACAGCACGACCGGCAGCGGGATGCCGAGGACCATCACCTTGTCGATGCCGATGAACCACTCCGGCACGCGGATCGACTTGTCGCCGGCGATCACCTGGGCGAGCCCGCGATAGAGGGTGAGCGTGCCGATGGTGACGATGATCGAGGGCAACTGCAGGGCGATGACGAAGAAGCCGTTGATGGCGCCCATCACGAGGCCCGAGCAGAGGCCGATGGCAATGGCGATCGGCATCGGGACGCCCGAGGCCTGGGCCCAGGCGAAGAGGCACGCGGACAGCGCCATGTTGGCGGCGGGCGACAGGTCGATCTCGCCGGCGATGATCACCATGGTCAGCACCAGCGCGACGATGGCGAACTCGGCATAGAGCGTGAAGCTCTTGAGGATGTAGGAGATGTCGAGGAAGAACGGTGACAGCAGGCTGCCGGCGAGGATGCCGAGGACGAGCAGCACGAAGGTCATGCTCTCGGGCCGGATCAGCAGCACCTGCCAGCGCGGACGCGGCGGCGCGGCATCGCGGGCGCCCGGCGTGGCGGTGGAGGTCTCGGAAGTGCTCATCAGCCGATCCTCCTGAGCTGCGTGATGCCCTGCTGGCGGACGGTGCGGTCGATCAGCAGGGCAACGAGGATCACGGCACCGTAGATGGCGGCCTGCGAAGTGCCGGGGATGCCGAGCAGCGGCAGGGCCGCGGCGACGCAGCCGAGCAGCAGCACGCCGAGGACCGTGCCGAGCACGGTGCCGACGCCGCCATTGATCGAGACGCCACCGATCACCACCGCGGCGATCACCTGGAACTCGAAGCCGCTGCCGGTGTTCGACGGATTAACGAAGCCCCAGCGGCTGGCGTAGAGGATGCCGGCGAGGCCAGCGAGGGCGCCGGATATGGTGAAGACGAGCAGCGTCACCAGGGTGACGTTGATGCCACGGAGCGGGGCGGCGACCGGATTCGAGCCGACGGCGTAGACCTGCCGGCCGATGCGGGTGTGGTTGAGGAAGTAGTGGGTCAGCAGCGCCACACCGAAGGCGATGAAGATGATCCACGGAATGCCGAGGATCGGGGAGGTCTGCGACAGGCCCTTGAGTTCGCTCGGAATCCACTGCCGGTCGATCTGCTTGGCGTTGGAGATGATGAAGGTGGCGCCGCGATAAAGGCTCAGCGTGCCAAGCGTCACGATGATGGCGGGTAGGCGGAAAAGCTGGACCAGCAGGCCGTTGATCAGCCCGAGCACGGCGCCGACGGCGACCGAGAGCGGGATGCCGACCCACCACGGCTCGCCCTCGACGAAGCGATAGAGCATGCCGCTCACCATGGCCGCAAAGCCGAGCGTCGAGCCGATCGACAGGTCGACGTGGCGGGCGACGATCACCATCATCTGCCCCATCGCCGCGATCATGATCAGCGGGGTCAGCAGCAGGATGATGCGCAACTGGTCGAGGCTGAGGAACTGCGGCTTGACCGCGCCGACCGCGAGGCAGAACAGCACGATCATCACGGCGATGCCGGCTTCGCGCCGGCGCAGCAGGGTGCCGAGGAACTTCATGCGGCGATCCCCTTGGACTGCGGTACGGCAGCCGCCATGATGCGCTCCTGCGTGGCTTCGGAGCGCGGGATGTCGGCGGTGAGCCGTCCCTCGGACATCACCAGCACACGGTCGCAGAGCGCCAGCAGTTCGGGCAGTTCCGAGGAGATCAGCAGGATGGCGCGGCCCTGGGCGGCGAGATCGCCGATCATCTCGTAGAACTCGGCCTTGACGCCGATATCGATGCCGCGGGTCGGCTCATCGAGGATCAGCACGCCCGGATCGGTCAGCAGCCAGCGGGCGAGGATGGCCTTCTGCTGGTTGCCGCCGGAGAGCTCGCCGATCGGCTGGCGTGGCGAGGCGAGGCGGATGCGGAGCTTGCGGACGGAGTCGGCGGCGAGCGCCTTCTCGATGGCGCGGCGGATGAAGCCGCCGGGCGCGATGCGGCCGGGGACGGCGGCAGTGATGTTCTGCTCGACCGAGAGGGTGCGGAAAATGCCGGCATAGGCGCGGTCCTCGGGCACGAAGGCGAGGCCGAGCGCGATGGCGTCGGATGGATCGGCGATGCTCACCGGTTTGCCGGCGATCTCGATGGTGCCGGTTGTGGCGGGGGCGACGCCGAAGATGGCGCGCGCCACATCGGTGCGGCCGGCGCCGACCAGGCCGCCGAGCCCGACGATCTCGCCGCGGCGGACCTCGAAGCTGATGCCGGTGAAGACGCCGGGCAGGGTGAGGTTCTCGACCTTGAGCGCGACCTCGCCGATGCGAGCGGTCTGCTTGTGCATGTATTCCTTCACCGGGCGGCCGATCATCAGGCGGATGATGTCGGCATCGGTGAGCTTGCCGATCGCTTCGGTGGCCACCTTGTTGCCATCGCGGAACACGGTGACGCGGTCGCACAGCGCCCGCACTTCCTCGAGCCGGTGCGAGATGAAGACGATGGTGCGGCCCTCGTCGCGCAGCCGCCGCGCGATGTCGAACAGGGTCTCGACTTCCTTGGGGGTCAGCGGCGCGGTGGGCTCGTCCATGATGATGAGCCGGCTGTCCGACGCCAGGGCGCGGGCGATCTCGACCATCTGCTGGTCGGCGATGGAGAGACCGCGCATCGGGCGGGTGACATCGATGCGGACGCCGAGCAGGTCCATCAGCCGGCGCGCTTCGCGGGTCATTTCGGCCCAGCGGACGCGGCTCAAGGGACCACCCGCATCGCGGCCGAGCACGAGGTTTTCGGCGACCGAGAGGTCGGGGAAGGAGATCGGCTCCTGGTGGATCAGGGTGATGCCGAGCTTTTGCGCGACGATCGGGTTCGTCACTTCGACGCGCTGGCCATTGAGCGCCAGCGTGCCGTGCGACGGGCGGTGCACACCGGCGAGGATCTTGGCGAAGGTCGACTTGCCGGCGCCGTTCTCGCCGAGCAGGGCGTGGATCTCGCCCGGGTGCAGATCAAGATCGACATCGCGCAGCACATCGACCGAGGCGAAGCTCTTGCCGATACCGCGGGCGCTGATGAGCGGGGTTGCTTCGGTCACCGCCGTCAACTCCCGGGTACGGGCGCATTGGCCGCGAGCAGGCCCTGGGCCTTGAGATCGGACCAGAAGGCGGCCGGGATTTTCACGTCGAGCGCGGCGACGTTCTCTCGCACCTCGGAGGGCTTGGCGGCGCCCGGGATGACCGAGACCACGGCGGGGTGGGCGAGCGGGAACTGCAGTGCGGCCACCGGCATGCTGACGTTGTGCGCCTTGCACACGGCCTCGATGCCGCGGACTTTGGCCTGCACCTCGGGCGAGGCCTTGCCGTAGGCGTACATGGCGCCGGCGCCCGAGCCGGTGACAAGGATGCCTGAGGCGAAGGGGGCGCCGATGATGACGCTGATGCCGCGATCGAGGCAGTGCTGCATGCTGGTGTCGAGCACGCCCTGGTCGAGCAAGGTGTAGGGCATGGCGACGATGGCGAAATCGACGTCGATGGCGCCGAGCATCTCGTCGAGGTTGCCGGGCACGTTGTTGCCGACGCCGATCGCCTTGATGTCGCCGTTGGCTTTCAGCTCCTGCAGCGCCTTCAGGCCGCCGCCGGTGAGTTGCTTGAGGTAGCCGGTCACCTGTTCGGGCGTGTGGAACATGGTGTCGAGGTCGTGGATCACCAGCGAGTCGACGGTGTTGAGCGCGAGGCGCTGCAGCACCTGCTCGTAGGCGCGCATGACGCCATCATAGGTGTAGTTGAACTCCACCTCGAACGGCAGGCCGCCGGCCCAGGGGGCGGTGCTGAAGGTCGCGGGATCGGCGGGACGCCGTAGGATGCGGCCGACCTTGGTGTTGACGATGAACTCGTTGCGCGGGCGGGTCCGGAGGAAGCCGCCGAGGCGGTGCTCGGAGAGACCGCGACCATACCAGGGTGCCGTATCGTAGAAGCGCACGCCGGCGTCCCAGGCCGCCGCCAGCGTCGCCTGCGACTGCGCTTCGTCCAGCTTGCCGTAGAGTTCGCCGAGGTGCGCGGCGCCGAAACCGAACACCGGCAATTGCAGCTCTGTGCGCCCGACGCGACGGCGGGTGGAGACAGCGACACTCACGGCAATGGACCTCCCAAAGGCAAAGCGGCGAGGTGGCCCTCGCTCTCTTTCGAGGTAAAGTTGTCAGACAAAAATCAGTTTGACAAGTTTGTATCGGCTCTTCATTTCTGAACCGCGTAGCGAACCGCCGACCGCAAAAGGGCAGGCTCAGGAGCTAGGCCGATCCAGATGAGCAAGCGCAGCAATGCAGAGGCCAAAGCCGCAGCCCGATCGGCGTCGGATGCCGTTTCGGAGCTGATGGAGGCCGCACGCGAGGGCGCTTCGCCGGACTTCGGCGGGGGCACGCTGGAACGTCGCTCGATCTCGGAGCAGGTGGCCGGACGGATCATGGCGATGATCAAGTCGGGCAACCTCAAATCCGGGGACCGGCTGCCCACCGAGCAGCAGATGACCATCGCCTTCGGCATCAGCCGGCCGCCGCTGCGCGAGGCGCTGAAGGCGCTGACGCTGATGGGTGTGCTGGTAAGCCGGCAGGGCGGCCGCTACACGGTGACCGACCTGTCGCCGAGCCGGCTGGTAGCGCCGTTCAACACCATGCTGTCGGTGGCCGAGTACGACACCGACGAGCAGTTCGAGGCGCGGACGGTGGTCGATCTCGAGCTGGTGCGGCTATGCGCGGAACGGGCGAGCCCCGAGCTGCGGCAGCGCATCCACAAGCTCGCGGTGGATGGCCGGGCGTTCGAGCGCGACCCGGTGGCGTTCCGGGTGCTCGACATCGAGTATCACCAGGCGATCAACGAGGGGGCGCGCAACGGGCTGCTCGCCTCGCTGGCCCAGGTGCTCTACGACATGGGGCTGGATGTGCGGCGCACCGCCAGCGAAGTGCCGGGCGTCATCACCACCAGCGTCAAGCAGCACATCGCGATCGCCGAGGCGATCGTCGCCGGCGACGCCAGGGCGGCCGTCGCCGCCTATCGCGGGCATCTCGAGCATGTGCGGGATACCACGATCCAGGCCAAGAGCGCAGGCGTGGTCGGACGGGGCGCCCAAAGGTAGCCGGCACCAGGTGGTGGCGCCGGCCGTTACCGAGCTGAAGCTAGGGAGTAGCCGCCGGTTGGGCGGCGCGCGCAACCATCGACGCAGCGACAGTCTTGACCATTGCCTCGTCGACCGCGAGCCCGGTGGCGCGGAGCGCGAGGACGACGGCTCCGACCGAGCCGTCACCGGCGATGCGGATGTCGGGGGTATGGCCAGCGGCGCGCACCACCTCGGATACGGCGGCCGGTAGCGCGAGGAGGTGCGGGGCGATGCCGCCACCGAGCGCTACCGGACCCGGCATGTTCGGGTCGAAGATCATCTTGAAGTCGGCGAGCAGATACGCCTCCGACTGCACAATGAGGGCTGCTGCGACCGGGTCGGTGCGGTTGGCGATGACCAGCGGGGCGAAGCGCGCCAGCTCGATCGGGCGCATCTTGTAGACCGCGTCGACGAACTGCTGCAGGCAGATCTGCCGGCCGGTGAAGGCCTTCTCCTCGGTGTATGTGATGCCGAAAACGCCGAGCAGCGCCGGGGTCAGCACGGTCTTCGGGCCGCGGCCTTCGAGATCGGCGGTGACGGCGATCGCCGCGTGATGGCCGAGCCAGTAGCCCGAACCGAGATCGCCGAGCAGGTATCCGGCTGCGTCGACCACGGCCTCGATGCTTCCGTCGCGGATGCGCACGGCACCGGCGCCGGTGCCCGCGACGATGCAGTAGCCGTCGCGCGCAGCGGAGACCGAAGCGAGCATCGCCTCGAGGTCGCCGGCGAAAACCAGCGGACCGGTGAGGCCCACGGCCCGGAACGCCTCTTCGAGCCGATTCTGGGCGACGTGGGCGCGGGGGCCGGCGAGCGCGATCAGCGCGAGGCCGATATCGAGCGGGCCGCCGCCAGCATCGGCAACTGCCGCCTCAACGGCTGAAATGATGGCGGAAGCCGCCTGTTCCGGGGTGTTCGAGGCCGGGTTGCCGCCGCGGTTGCGGCCCTGGCCGAGACAGCGGCCGGTGGTGTCGACGAGAGTGGCACGCGACGTGGACCCACCCACGTCGATGGCGAGCAGCGCCTTGTTCATCAAGTTATCGACCCGCTTGCCATCGTGAAAATTGCTGGATAAGAATTGTTTTCATCCGCACAGCGGCCTTCTTGAGAGTGATTTTCAGGGCATGGGCTCCTAACATAGATGACCGCCATCGCAAAGACGTTCAGCGTTCTGGACCGGATCAGGACTTACCAGTCCCAGATGCCGGCTACGATGGCGAAAATCGCAGCCGTGCTCATTGACGACCCCAAGGCGCCGCTGAACCTCTCCATTACCGATCTCGCCGAACGGGCAGGGACCTCTGCCGCCAGCGTGACGCGGTTCTGCCGGATGATCGGCTATGGCGGTTATGCGCAGCTGCGCGTCGGGATCGCCGAGGATGTCGGCCGCGGCGGGGCCAAGGCGGCATGGATCGGGGAGATCGGCCGCTCGTTCGGGCCCGATGACTCGCCGGACGAGATCCGCAACGCGCTGCTCAACACCCATGTGCTGTCGCTGCAGACGACGGCGGGGCTGCTCGACATGCCGACTGCGATCCGCGTGGCGCAGGCCATCGTCAATGCCCGCCAGCTCGACGTCTACGGCGTCGGCGGCAGTGCGCTGACGGCGCTCGAAACCGAGGCGCGGCTCTACCGCATCGGCGTCAATGTCCACACCTGGGCCGAGGTCCATAACGGGCTGACCAGCGCTGCCATACTCGATGATCGGTGCGTTGCGATCGGCATCTCCAATACCGGCCGGACCGACGAAACCATCCAGATGCTGACCGTCGCCAAGGCGTCGGGCGCCCATACGGTGGCGATCACCGGCAACCCGGACTCGCCCTTGGCGCGCCTCGCCGACGACGTGCTGATTGCGGCCTCGCCCGATGGCTACCTGCAGCCGGCGGACCTCTCGGCACGGCACTGCCAGCTGTTCGTGGTCGACCTGCTTTATCTGCTGATTGCCCAGTCGAATTTCGATCGCACGACGCGCTTCCTCGCCGCCTCTGGTGCGGCCGTTGCGCCGCGCCGCCGCCCGATGCGCGGCGGCGCCATACTCCAAACTGCCGCGCGTCGCGCGACGGCCCAGACCTAACGGAACCGAGTGATTATGACCGACCTGACTACGCAGTTTCATACCGAAGTTTCGACGCGCCTCGCCAAGCTCGCGGGCCCGAACAAGGCGATCGACGACACCATCGCGCTGGTGGCCGATGCGGTTGCCGCCGGCGGCGTGGTGCAGGCGTTCGGCACCGGTCACTCGGAAGCCTTCGCCATGGAAATCGCCGGCCGCGCCGGCGGCCTGATCGCGGCAAACCGCATTCCGCTGCGCGCCCTGGTGCTGCGCGGCGGCAAGGATCTGTCGATCCTCGGTGGTGCAGCGCTCGAGCGCGATCCGAATGTCGCTGAGAACCTCCTGTCGCTCTACGACCTCGACAAGAACGACGTGTTCATCATCGCCTCGAACTCGGGCGTCAACGGCTCGATCGTCGGCCTGGCGCTCGCCGCCAAGGCGCGCGGCCACAAGGTGGTCGCGGTGACCAGTTTCGACCACACCAACAAAGTCCAGCCCAAGCATCCGAGCGGCAAGCGCCTGATGGAGGTGGCAGATATCGCCATCGACAACCTCGCGCCCTTCGGCGACAGTACGCTTGAACTGGAGGGTGGCATGGGCGTCGGCGCAGTCTCCTCACTCACCGCAGCCTTCATTGCTCAGCGCATCACCATCGGCGTTGCGGAAGCGCTGCTCAAGCGCGGCAAGACGCCGCCGCTCTACATCTCGGCAAATATTCCCGGGGGCGACGAACACAATCGCGCTCTCGAAGATCTTTACGGCAAGCGCATCCGTGGGGAGTCCTAAGGGACTACGGAGGCGTTTGGCGTGGGGCCTAACGACTAAATACTTGGAGAAGGGAAGGAACTAAATGTTCAAAAAGACCATCGACCGCCGCACATTCCTGCGCGGCACGACGGCCCTCGTGGCAGTTGCGCCGTTCGGCGGGCTGCTCGGCTCGACCAGCGCTTTCGCGCAGGACGCGGCCAATCCGTTTGGCGTCGCCGACGGCTCGACCGTTGACGCCGTGATCTTCAACGGCGGCTACGGCATCGACTATGTCGAGTTCGCCGCCGGCCTCGTGCAGAAGAACCACCCGAACGTCACCGTGAAGGTGTCGCCGTCGACCCAGATCGCCCAGGAACTGCAGCCGCGTTTCCTCGGCGGCAACCCGCCGGACCTGATCGACAACTCGGGCGCGCAGGCCATCGGCTTCGCGGCCATCATCGACCAGCTCGAAGACATGAACTCGGTGCTCGATGCTCCGAGCCTCGAAGGTACCAAGATCCGCGACACCCTGGTGGGTGGCGTCGAGAAGCCGGGCACCTTCGGCGACAAGTTCGTCGCGCTCAACTACGTGATGACCGTCTACGGCATCTGGTACTCGGCCTCGCTGTTTGAGGCCAATGGCTGGACTCCGCCGACGACCTGGGCCGAAGCCATCGAACTTGGCAAGGTTGCCAAGGAAAAGGGCATCTACCTGTTCGGTTGGGGCAAGGAAGCCGCTACCTACTACCGCACCACCGCGGTCGCCTCGGCGATCAAGGCGGGCGGCGACGAGGTGCGTCTCGCCGTCGACAACTTCACCCCGGGCTTCTG
>JAESFN010000106.1_pt1 | contig 155608 bp, 172 predicted proteins | sample 9269411 | NCBI WGS metagenome assembly JAESFN01 (sample SAMN14505399, study PRJNA617100) | algae metagenome | isolation source: Iphinoe sp. HA4291-MV1 and co-occurring heterotrophs from trail next to... | place: USA: Maunawili Falls, Hawaii | collected 2009-07-25
GGCCGGCGTGAAATCCTGGGCATTCACACCCGTGGCATGCCGCTCGCCGGCGATGTCGATCTGGAGGAACTGGCGCGCACCACTTACGGCTTTGTCGGCGCCGACCTGGGTGCGCTTGCCCGCGAGGCGGCGATCGACGCGGTGCGGCGGATCATGCCGAAGCTCAACCTGGAGGAGCGCACGATCCCGCCAGAGGTGTTGGACACGCTGTCGGTCACAAGGTCCGACTTCGTCGAGGCACTGAAACGCGTCCAGCCCTCGGCCATGCGCGAAGTGATGGTGCAGAAACCCAACGTCCGCTGGGATGATATCGGCGGCCTGGACGATGCCCGTGAACGCCTGCGCGAAGGGGTCGAACTGCCGCTGAAAAATCCCGGCGCGTTCCGCCGGCTCGGCATCAGGCCGGCCAAGGGTTTCCTGCTCTATGGTCCGCCCGGCACCGGCAAGACCTTGCTGGCCAAGGCGGTGGCGCGCGAGGCGGAGGCGAATTTCATCGCTACCAAATCATCCGATCTGCTCAGCAAATGGTATGGTGAGAGCGAGCAGCAGATCGCGCGCCTGTTCTCCCGTGCCCGACAGGTGGCGCCGACCGTCATCTTCTTCGACGAGTTGGACAGCCTGGTCCCCGCGCGCGGCGGCGGGATGGGCGAACCGCAAGTGACGGAGCGGGTGGTCAACACCATCCTGGCAGAAATGGACGGGCTGGAGGAACTCCAGTCCGTGGTCGTGATCGGCGCGACCAACCGGCCCAATCTGATCGATCCCGCGCTGCTGCGGCCGGGCCGGTTCGATGAGCTGGTCTATGTCTCGGTGCCGGACGAGAATGGACGCGAGCGCATCCTGCAGGTGCACACCGTGAAGATGCCGCTGGCGGACGATGTCGATCTCGGCTCGATCGCGGCGCGGACCGATCGCTTCACCGGCGCCGATCTGGAGGACCTGGTGCGGCGTGCCGGCCTGTCGGCGCTGCGCGAAGGTCTGGCGCAGGGCGGGTCGGCGGGTCAGACCGTGGCGATGGCGCATTTCGAAAAGGCGCTGGCGGACACCCGCGCCTCGGTCACGCCGGAGATGGAGCGGGAATATGAGCTGATCGCGGCGAACCTGAAGCAGGATGCGCTGGCGCTGCAGCCGATCGGCTTTGTCGGCCCCGGCATGCTGACGCCGCGCGGGCCGAAGGGGACGGAGTGATCCGTCCCCGCGCCTGCGATCAGACGCCGCGGCGGCCGGTGAAAAGCTGATACAGGCCGACGACCAAGGCGATCACCAGCAGGATGTGAATGATCCCGCCAGCGATGTGGAGGCTGAAACCCAGCAGCCACAGGATCAGCAGAATGACGACGATTGTCCAAAGCATGTTTTCTCACCCTGGATGCCGAGACGCGCGGCAGCGAGAGCGATAACGCGCTCGAAACGATCGACGTTCCGTTGGGTCAGATACCGGTGAGCAGCATGTCCAGAGCGGCCATGATTTCGTCCTGGTGCTTCGCCAATGAACCGGCGCGATCGCCAAGCTGCCGCACGGGCAAGGCGGTCAGCAGATGGGTCGCCAAAACAAGTTGGCGGCCCTCCACCGACAGTGTGGGATGCAGGCGATTGAGTCCGCGCGGCACTTCGGCTTGCGGCAGCAGCGGCGCCACTACCCTGCTGCTGAGGTGGCTGAGCGTGTCGGCTTGGCAGTCCAGCAAACAGGTTTCGCCGACGCGATAAAAATCGAACCGCGCCATCAGAACATGCGATATTTGGCCAGTGGCAGGCCATGCTCGTCGACCCAGGCATTCCAGGCCTGGATCGCCTCCCAGTTTTCCTCGATCCATTGTTTCTCACGCACGTGGCGGACTTCGTCGGCGAGCCCGGTCTCGCATGCACGGGAAACGCTGATGCCGAGTTCGCGCGCTTGGTCCACCAACTCCGTGGGGAGCGAGACGTTGGTCGCGCGGCGGGGCTTCGAGATGCGGTCATGCCTCATGCGCACAAGATATGCGCATGAAGCAATCGCCGCAACCTAGTTCGTACCCTGCTCACGCTTCGCGCCCGGCGCCGCGGGCGGCGTCGAGGAACGGGCGTCGGACAAGGTGTCGCGATACCAAGCGGACAAGTCGGCGTGCATGTGCGCCAGCTCTTCCGGGTTCAGATAGACCATGTGGCCCGACTGATAATATTTGAACGAGACATTGTTCCGGAGCGACGGTTCCAGCAGCATGTGCGAAACGTCGAACTCGGTGCCGTAGAACGGCGTCGCCATGTCGTAATAGCCGTTCAGGAACAGCACCTTAAGATACGGATTGGTCCGCATCGTGCTGGCGAGATCGACCGCGGTGTTGGGGTTGTTCTGGGCGTTGTTGCTGCCCGGCGCCCTGTGCTTCCAGTCCCAGTCGAAGTTCGCGCCCGGCTGGCGGGCCGAAATATTATACGGCATGTCCGTGCGGTAGCCGAGCGTCTTCCTGGCATAGTCCATGAAGCTCGCGACATAGGCGCCCGAAATCGCGGTCGAGGCCGGATCGTCGGATGGACGGTCCGCGTTCGCGTCGCCGGCGATCAGTGTATAGCGCGAGTCGAGACGGCCCACCGAGAGCCTGCGGTCGCGCAGCAGCTCGGTCTGGAAATGGCCGAGATCGACGCGCAGATTGGCGCGCAGGATATAGTCGATGCTGAGACCGATATAGGAGGACATCTGTTCGGCGACCTGACGCGCTTCCTCGGGGGAGATGTTCGAGCCCTTGGCCAGCGCGGCGGCATATGGCCCGCTGGTGAAGGCGCGAACCTGCTGCAGGAAGGCGTCGAGATCGGCCGGCCGATTCTGGATGCGGTTGTGATACCAGGCGGTCGCCGCGAAGCCCGGGAAAAGGGTCAGATAATTGGCGTCATAGCCGGGCTGGCGGACACCGTAGTTCATGATCGACGACAGATAGACAATGCCGTTGAGGCTGAGACCGCGTTCTTCAAGGATCGCGGCGACCGCGCCATTGCGCAGCGTGCCGTAGCTTTCGCCGAAGATGAATTTGGGCGACGACCAGCGCGCGTTCCGGGACACGTAGCGCTCGACCGCGCGGGCGAAGGCGTCGGCGTCCTGATCGACGCCCCAGAAATCCTTGCCGGTCTTGGCTCCCAGAGGCCGCGACCAGCCCGCGCCGATCGCATCGACGAAGACCAGGTCGGTCATGTCGAGCATCGAATAGGGATTGGAGGCGAAGCCATAGGGCGCGGGCCGCACATATTCCGGATTGCCGGTCGTCACGCGCATCGGGCCGAAGCTGCCCATGTGCAGCCACACCGTCGCCGAGCCGGGTCCGCCGTTATAAAAGAACGTGACCGGCCGCTGGCCGGGCGCGGACCCATCCTTGGTGTAGGCCGTGTAGAAGACCGAGGCGGTCGGCTTGCCGTCATTGTCGCGGATGGTGAGCGTGCCGGCGGTCGCCGTATAGGCGATGCGCTGGCCCGCGACCGCGACCGAACCCTTCGAGACGGACGCCTGCTCGTCGACGGGCGGACGGACCCAGGCGTCTTCGGCCTCGGCGATCAGCTCATCCTGGTGCGTCTTGGCTGCCTTCATCGTGGCGGCGGCCTTGTCGGCGGGCTTCTCCTGGGCGGTCGCGGCGGTGCTCATCAGCAGCGACGCGATCATGACCCCGATTGGTGTGCGCATTCGTGTGTGACCCTTCTCTTCAGCGCCAACCATCCCCGAGTCGCCCTCGTGCCTCAGCGATCGAGCCGCGTCCAGAGATAGGGCAGCATGAGGATCAGCGCGGCGGCGGCGGCAAGGTAGGGAAGCGAGCCCCAAAACTGATAGAGGCCGACCCCGATCGATGGCCCGAGCACGAAGACGGCGCCGTTGACCGACGTGGTGCGCCCGGCCACCGCGCCCTGCTCGTTCATCCCGACCGCCAACGAGGCTCCGGCGGTGAAGCCGGGCCGCAAGAACCCGAACCCCAGCGAGGCAAGGCCATAGGCGACCGCGAGCATGTGCAGCGATTGCGCGAAGCCGGTCAGCGCGCAGCCGGCGGCGGAAATGACCGCGCCGGAAATGGCGAGCTGGCGCGGACTGAGCTTCAGGTTCGGAATCAGTCCCCATTGCGCGAGCAAGGACGCGCCGGCGCCGACCATCAGCACCACGCCCGTCTCCGCGGCCGCCTGCATGGCGGGCAGGTGCAGCCGGTCGATGATGAGGAAGCCGATCGTCTGCCCTGTCATCGCCTGGGCATGGCCCGCGACGAGGCCGACCAGCATCCAGGGCCAGATGCGCGGATCGGTCAGCTTCATCGGCTTGCCGCGATCCTCGGCCGTCGCGGCGCGCACGCTGGCGCCGGTCGGCTCGCCCCCGATCGAGGGATAGCTGGAAGCCGCGCCGCCAGCGTGGCCGGCTCCGTCCTCCGGCAGCAGCCGGGCGGTCAGCGCCAGGATGACGATGCCGAACAGCGAAAAGACGAACGCCGGACCTGACAGCCCGACGACCGGCAGCACGAAGAAGGGCGCGAGCGCCGGCCCGAGGATCGTGCCGAGGCCGAAGGCGGACGCGAGCAGGGTCAGGGCGCGGGTCCGCTCGGCGTGCGTGGTGCCGGCGGCGACGATCGCCTGCGCTGCCGGCGGCGCGGCGGACCCGAACGTGCCGTACAGCATCCGCGCGACCACGAAGCAGCCGAACGCCACCAGCGGACTGAGCCAGCCCAGGATGCCGGCGGCGAGGAACAGGCCGCACAGGAAGACCGACGAGCAGAAGCCGAATAGGCCGAGCAGCACCATCCGCCGCCGCCCGTGCCGATCGGAGCGCCGCGCCCAATAAGGCGCCGCCACCACCCAGACCAGCGCCGACACCGAGAAGGCGGCGGCGACGGCGTTGTCCGGCACGCCCAGCGAGCGGCCGAGCGCCGGCAGCACCGATTGCAGCGCGGTGTTGCCGGCGGCGATCGTCAGCATCACCAGGAACAGCAAGGCGAACGGCGGCGGGACACCAACCTGGGCGTCCGGCGTTGTGTCGCTGTCGTGGTTCCGCGCGATGAAGCTGTCGATCGCCATCATCAGCCGCGATAGTGCAGAGTGTGGGGCATCGGAAGCGCGGTTGCATCGCGCGTTCGGATTTGCCACGGCGGAGCCACGAAGAAAGAGGTCGTTCAATGCCCGTTTCCTCCGCCGGCCAGAAATCCGGGGCCTATGCCCGACGCCGGCCGAGCCACCCGCTCGTGCTGTTCTTCAAAGGCTTTCTCAAACACCCGGCGATGGTGGGCTCCGTCATCCCCTCATCGCGAGCGCTGATCGACAAGATGCTGTCGCCGGTCGACTGGGAGGCGACGAAGCTGTTCGTCGAATATGGTCCTGGTGTCGGCACCTACACCCTGCCGATCCTCGAACGGCTCGGGCCGGACGCCGTGCTGATCGCCATCGACACCAATCCCGACTTCGTCGATTTCCTCCGTCGCGAGATCGCCGATCCGCGCTTCCATGCGGTGCGCGGATCGGCGGCGGATGTGGGGCGGATCGTCGCCGATCTCGGCCACAAGCAGGCCGACTATGTTCTTTCCGGCCTGCCCTTTTCGACCCTGCCGGACGGCGTCGGCGACAGGATCGCCGAGGAAACGGCGGCGGTGCTGGCACCCGAAGGCTCGTTTCTGGTCTACCAGGTCTCCGGCAAAGTCGTCTCGTTTCTCAGCCCGCACTTCCGGCGTATCGAGCGCGGCTTCGAATGGCTCAACGTCCCGCCGATGAGGTTGTTCTGGGCGAAGAAGGGCTGATCACTCGGCGTCGATGTTCAGCGACCGCGTCACGCCGTAATCGACCACCGAGACCATGAAATAGGCAAGCGCGTTGCGCGTTTTCGACAGCAGGCCGTTGGCCTTCTCGAATGCGGCCAGAGTGACTTCGCGGCTATCCCGCACTTCGTGCTCGAACAAGGTGCGCAGCTGCTTCGCGAACGCCGCATCGTCAATCCGCAGCATCAGCTCCATATTGAGGAACAGGCTGCGCATGTCGAAATTGGCGGAGCCGATATGGACGGCGTCATCGATCACGAACAGCTTGGTGTGCAGCTTGGTCGGCTGATACTCGAAGACCCGCACGCCCTTCTTGAGCAGGCCGTGATAGGTGAAGCGGGCGGCGGCGATCGTCGTCGTGTTGTCGGACTTGGAAGCAGTGATGACGCGCGCCTGGCCGCGCTGGCCGATCCTGTCGAGCCGGCGGAGCAGCGCCGGGCTGGGCGCGAAATAGGCGGCGATCAGATCAACGGACTTGGCGCGGCGCAGATCGCTGCGGACGGCCCGCGCCCAGGGATTGAGCCGCCGCGCCGGGCCGCCCAGCAGCCAGCGCACCTGGCCGGCCGGCTCGCTCCAGTCCCTGAGCTCCCGGCGTAGCTCGCGCATGCGTGCCTTGGGCTTCTTCGTCCAGGCCGACAGCGTATCGAAATAGCCGACCAGATGCTCGGCCGCCGGCCCCTCGACCAGCAGGCCGAGATCGCGCCACCCACCCGCCGCGACGTCCGCGAAATACGCATCCTCGACGTTGAAGCCGCCGACGATGACGCGCGTCTCGTCGGCCAGGGCGAGTTTCTGGTGGTTGCGCAGCAGGTAGCGCCGGCCGAAGCGCGGCAGGAACTGGCAGAGATCGACGCCGGCTTCCCGCAGCGACTCCAGGAATTCGTCGTCCAGGTCACTGCCGAAGCCGTCGACGATCAGGCTGACCGCCACGCCGCGCCCGCGGGCGGCGAGGAGCGCGTCGCGCACGCGCTGGCCGGAGGCGTCATCGGCGAAGATGTAATAGAGGAGGCGGAGCGAACGCTCGGCCCCGTCGATCAATGCGAGCAGGCCGTTCAGCCGGTCTTCGGCCTCGACCAAGAGAGTCAGCCGATTGCCTTCGACCTCGACGCTGTCAGATTCCCCGCTCACGGCCGATCCATGCGCGCTGGCGCGGCGGTGCGCAAGTTGACTCAGGGGCTGTGCGCACCTATGTCCGCCGCCTTCCCGAACTCCCGGAAATCTAGAAAGCTGGAGCGTTAAATGGCGCGCGTTACCGTCGAGGATTGTGTCGACAAGATCCCGAACCGGTTCGACCTGGTCCTGCTGGCGGCGCAGCGCGCCCGGCAGATTTCGGGCGGTGCCGAGCTGACGATCGACCGCGACCGCGACAAGAACCCGGTCGTCGCGCTGCGCGAGATCGCCGACGAAACCGTCGTGCCGACCGAGCTTCAGGACACGCTGGTCGGCAGCCTGCAGCGCGTCCAGGTCGACGAAGAGGACGCGGTGGACGAGCTGGGCTCGCTGGCGCAGCAGGCCGAGGCGCTCCGCCTCACCGCCGCCGCGCCGCCGCGCAACCAGAATATGGGTGGCGATTACGAGTGAGTCGCCGCGCCTAAGTGGAGCTTAGGCGGCGAGACGGCGAACTACGGCCGGCCGGCAAGGCGGCACCGACGGCGCGGGATTCACTCCCGCGCCTTTCTTTTGCCTATCAGAAACAGCGGTAATCCCGCACCCGCCAGCACCGCGAGTGTAACCCACGCCTGCGCGGTCGACTGCGCTGCGGCCCAGGCGCAAACGGCTATTCCAACGAATGCGAGCAGCCATACCGCGAACCGCCCCGGCTCCAACCGCGGCAACGCGGCGATACTCAGCGCATAGACGAACATCCGTGCCAGGGTGCTGACCACCGCCAGCCAGACGAAGCTGCCGCTGATGGCCAGCGCCGCGACGAACCCGCCCAGGAACAGGATCGAGACTGCCGGCGTCGCATGCCGTTCCGACACGCGACCGAACCAGGCTGGAAGCAGGCCTTCGCGGCTCATCGCATAGGTGACGCGCGCGGTGCCGGTGATGCCGCCCGAGACATTGCCGAGCAGCGAGGCGATCGCGGTCAGGCTGAGGATCGTGGCGCCCGCCGGGCCGAGCAGCGCTGCCCCGAAATGCACCATCGGCGCGTCGCCGCCCTGGCCTGGCGCGACGCCGCTCGCATAGGCGGCCTGAACGAGGGTGTAGAGCAGGATCGATGCGGCGATCGTCGAAAGCATCGCGCGCGGGATGGTGCGGCGCGGGTTTGTGGTCTCGCCGGCCGCGACCGTGCCGGTCTCGAAGCCGACAAAGGCGTAGAGGATGAGGAGGGCGGCCGCTTCCAGCTCAACGCGCGGCGGGGCCGCCTCGGGCAGCACGGGCGGACCGAACCAGATCAGTCCGGCGAACGCGAAGGCGAGCAGAGGCAGAGCCTTCAACAGGGTCAACAGGTCGAGCAGCCGGATCGCGCGGCGCACGCCGACGATGTTGACCGCGACGATCGCGCCGGTCGCGGCCAGGATGATCGCGGCGCGCGCGACGGGGTTTCCGAGCGGCGGAGCGAGCGACGCCAGATAGCTGCAGAGCACATTGAGGTTGGCGGCGAAGGCGGCGGCGCGCGCGACATAGTAGATCCAGCCGGCCTGGAACGCCGCGAACGGGCCGAAGCCGGCGGTGTAGGCGATCGGCCCGCCGCTGCCGCCAAAATGGCTCGCGACGCGCGCGAACGGAACCGCGATCAGCAGCGCCAGTGCGCCGAACAGCGGGAAAAGGAGCGGGCTGAACGCCCCGAACCGGTCGTCGAGCGTGCCGGGCAGCACGAAGATCGCGGCGCCAAGCAGGCCATTGAACGCGAGGAAAGCCGAGCCGAAAAAGCCTATATCGCGCCGAAGCGGCTCTTCGTCGCTCATGTCTCGGGCGTTTCCCGGAGCGCTTCGTCCTCTTCGCCGGCGCGGTCGATCTGGCCTTCGGGATCGAGATGGACCAGCACTTCGGTGCCGGGAAACGCCGCTTCGAGCGCGCGTTCCGCCGCTTCGACCAAATCATGTGCCTCGGCGATCGTCATCTTCGGGTCCACCCAGGCGTGGAACTGCGCGAAATCGAGCGCGCCGCTGGTACGGGTGCGCAGATCGTGGATGCCGCTGAAGCCCGGCTGGGCGTTAGCAATATCGACGAAGCGCCGGCGTTTATCTTCCGGCCATTCGCGGTCCATCAGCTGATTGACCGCCTGGCGCGACGCGCGCCAGCCGCCCCGGATCAGCCACAGGGCAATGCCGATGCCGAACAGCGCGTCCGCGCCGGCCCAGCCGAGATACTGGTCGAATGCCAGCGCCGCGATCACGCTCAGATTGAGCAGCAGGTCGGACTGGTAATGGACATTGTCGGCGGCGATCGCGACCGACCCGGTCCGCGCGATCACCCGGCGCTGATAGGCCAGCAGCAGGAAAGTCGCGGCGATCGCGGCGAGCGACACGCCAATGCCGAGTTCCGCCGCTTCGGTCGGCGCACCGTAGCGCAGCCGCTCGACCGCGCGCCAAAGGATGGCGAGCGCGGACGCCGTGATCAGCCCGACCTGCACCAGCGCCGCCAGCGCTTCCGCCTTGCCGTGACCGAAGCGGTGCTGGTCGTCGGCCGGTTCCGCCGCCAGCCGCACCGCATAGAGCGTGATCAGCGACGCGAGCAGATCGAAACCGGTATCGGCGAGCGAGCCGAGCATCGCGACCGAGCCGGTCGCCCAGGCGGCATAGCCCTTCAGCACCAGCAGCGCCGTTGCCATCGCAACGCTCGCCGACGCCGCCCTCGCGGTCAGCATGCCTTGCGCGCGAAGGTGCTCGCCGCTCACGGGTAAAGCAGGCCCTCGCGCCAGCCGCCGGCTTCGCGCATGAACAGCCGCCGTTCGTGCAGCCGGTGCGCGCGGTCTTGCCAGAACTCGATCCTGTCCGGCGCGACGCGGTAGCCGCCCCAATGCGGCGGACGCGGCACATCCTGTCCCTCGAACCGTGCCTGCATCTTCTCGAACCGCGCCTCGAACGTCGCGCGGGCATCGAGCAGGCGGGACTGGTCGGATGCCCAGGCGCCCAGCTGCGAGTCACGGCTGCGCGAGGCGAAATAGGCGTCGGACTCGGCGTCGGTGGCGAATGTTACCGGACCCTCGATACGGATTTGCCGGCGCAGCGACTTCCAGTGAAACAGCAAAGCCGCGTGGGGATTGGCGGCGAGTTCGCCCGCCTTGCGGCTCTCGCGGTTGGTGTAGAAAACGAAGCCCCGCTCGTCGAAGCCCTTCAGCAGCACCATCCGCACCGATGGCCGCCCCTCGCCGTCGGCGGTCGCCAATGCCACCGCGTTCGAATCATTGGGTTCCGTGGTTCGCGCCTCGTCAAACCAGGCCGCGAAAAGGGCAAAGGGATCATTGGACATCGAGCCGGTTTAGAGCCGTGCGGCGTGCAAGGGAACGACTCCGCGCGCTGTGGATTGAATCGGCTTCGCAACGAAGGTGACTCATGGCCGCACGCGCCTATTGGCAGGGGCAGATCCGCCTCGCGCTCGTCTCGATCCCGGTGGAGCTCTATTCCGCGACCAAGAGCGGCGCCGCGATCCAATTCCACCAGATCCACGAGCCGAGCGGGAAGCGCATCCGCTACGAAAAGGTCGCGCCCGGCATCGGCGCGGTCGATCCGGACGAGATCGTGAAGGGCTATGAATATTCGAAGGGCAGCTACGTCCTGCTCGAGGACAGCGAGATCGAGGCGGTCAAGCTGGAGAGCAAGAAGACGCTGGAGCTGACCCAATTCGTCGATGCCGACGAGATCGACGTGCTCTACTTCGAAAAGCCCTATTATGTGGTTCCTGCTGATGATCTGGCCGAGGAGGCCTTCATCGTGCTGCGCGAGGCTTTGCGGAAAACCAAGAAGGTCGCGTTGGGCCAGCTGACGCTTCGAGGCCGCGAATATATCGTCAGCCTGAAACCATGCGGGCGCGGGCTGATCCTCGAGACGCTGCGTTACTCGGACGAGGTCAACAAGGCGCAGGGCTATTTCCGCGATATCTCCGACGCCAAACCGGACGATGAACTGCTCGACCTGGCCGAAACGCTAATTGCCAAGAAGTCGTCGCCGTTCAAGGCGGACAAGTTTCACAACCGCTATATCGACGCGTTGAAGGAGCTGATCGAGAAGAAGCACAAGGCCAAGGGCGGCAAGATCGAGGCCGCGCCGGAGGACGAGACGCCGAAGCGCGGCGGCAATGTCGTCGATTTGATGGCGGCGCTGAAGAAGTCGCTGGAAAAGCCGGCGGGGACGGCGCCCGCCGCGAAGAAAGCCCCTGCGAAGAAGGCGGCAACGCGCAAGCGCCGCGCGGCGGGGTAGGTGGCGCCGCCGGAGACGAACCCGCTCGCACGCTATAATGCGAAGCGGGATTTTTCGAAGACCGCCGAGCCGGCCGGCGAGGTCGGCAAGGCCCACGGCCATATCTTCATGGTCCAGAAGCACGACGCGACCCGGCTGCATTGGGATTTGCGGTTGGAAGTGGACGGCGTGCTGAAGAGCTGGGCGGTGACGCGGGGGCCAAGCGCGGACCCGGAGGACAAGCGCCTGGCGGTCCGGACCGAGGATCATCCGCTCTCCTACGCGACGTTCGAAGGCACGATCCCCAAAGGCGAATATGGCGGCGGCACGGTGATGCTGTGGGATCGCGGCACCTGGGCGCCGATCGCGGGCAAGAGCGCGCGGGATTTGGAGAAAGGCCATCTGCATTTCACGCTCGACGGCGAGCGGATGCGGGGCGAGTGGCTGCTGATCCGTCTCAAGCCCAGAGGCAAGGAGCGGAACGAGAACTGGCTGCTTCGCAAGATCGACGACGAGTTCGCCGGCGGTTCGGGCGACCTGGTCGATCGCGGCCTGACGTCGGTGGCGACCGGACGGACGATGGACGAGATCGCGGCGGGTACGAAGCCGAAGACCAAACCGTCACCCCGGCGAAGGCCGGGGTCCAGCTCCCCAAGAGAATCGAAGCAGAAGCTGGACCCCGGCCTTCGCCGGGGTGACGAAAAGAGGCAGCCTAAATTCCAACCGCCGCAGTTGGCGACACTCGTCGACTCCGTTCCGACAGGCTCCGCCTGGCTGCACGAGGCCAAGTATGACGGCTACCGGCTGTTGCTCGCGGCCGGCGGTGGCAAGGTGAAAGCCTATACCCGCATCGGGCTGGACTGGTCCGACAAATTCCCCGGCATTGTCACAGCAGCGAGCAAGCTGGACGTCGGCGCGGCGTTGATCGACGGCGAGGCGGTCGCGCTCGATCGAGACGGGAAGCCAAGCTTCTCGGCGCTGCAGGACGCGCTGAAGGGCGACAATCCCGATCTCGCCTTCTTCGCGTTCGACCTGCTCGCGCTCGACAGCCGGGACCTGACCCGCCTGCCGAACCTCGAGCGCAAGGAGCTGTTGCGGCCGATCATCCCCGCCGAGGGACCGCTTCTCTACGCCGAGCACGTCATCGGCGAGGGCGAGAAATTGTTCGAGGCGATGTGCCGCGAAGGCTTTGAAGGCATCGTCTCCAAGCGCGCCGATGCGCCCTATCTCGGCAAGCGCACCAAGAGCTGGCTGAAGGTCAAATGCACGCGGCGGCAGGAATTCGTGATCGTCGGCTGGATGCCCAGCCCGGCGCGCGGGCGCGGCTTTCGCTCGCTGCTGCTGGGTTTGAACGAAGGCGGCGCACTGCGCTATGCCGGCAAGGTCGGCACGGGCTTTGGCGAGGCGCTCATGGAGGAGCTAAGCGGAAAGCTTGAGAAGCTTGCCACCGACAAGCCCAGCGTGGAGGCGCCGCGCGCGGCGGTGCGCGGCGCGCGCTGGGTGAAGCCCAAATTGGTCGCCGAGATCGCCTTCGCCGAGTTCACCGCCGAGAATGTGGTGCGCCACGCCAGCTTCATCGGCCTGCGTGAGGACAAGAAACCGGCCCAGGTGAAGCCCGAAAAGCCCGAGGCGGTGCCGGAACTGCCAATCAGGATCAGCAATCCCGAGCGCGTCATCTATCCCGATTCGGGCATCACCAAAGGCCAGCTCGCCACCTATTACGCGGCGGTGTCGGGGCTGATGATGCCCTGGCTCGCGAACCGCCCAATCAGCCTGGTGCGCTGCCCGCAGGGACGCGCCAAGAAATGCTTCTTCCAGAAGCATGACGCCGGCAGTTTCGGCGAGCATGTCCATCATGTGCCGATCAGGGAGAAGGATGGCGGCTCCGAGGATTATCTCTACGTCGACAGCGCCGAAGGGCTGCTGACGACGGTGCAGATGGGGACAATCGAGGTGCATGGCTGGGGCAGCCGCGTGCCGGAGATCGAAAAGCCCGACCGAATGGTGTTCGATCTCGATCCCGACGAAGGCCTGCATTTCGAGGCCGTGAAGAAGGCGGCGCTCGACCTGAAACGGCACCTCGGCGATCTCGGCCTTGTCACCTTCGCGATGCTGTCGGGGGGCAAGGGCGTGCATGTGATCGCGCCGCTCACGCCCCAGGCGAAATGGCCCGAAGTGAAGGACTTCACCCACCGGTTCGCGCTGGCGCTATCGGAAGCCGAGCCGGACCGCTTCCTCGCCACCATGTCCAAGGCCAAGCGGGTCGGACGCATCTTCATCGATTATCTGCGCAATCAGCGCGGCGCGACCGCGATCCTTCCCTATGCCGCCCGCGCGCGGCCCCATGCGCCGGTGGCGGCGCCGGTTGGTTGGGAGGAACTGAAAGACCTGGACAGCGCCGGCCGCTTCACCGTGCTCGACGCGGACGAATTGATCGCGCGCGCCAACGGCCGCGCGCTGAAGGGTTGGGGCATGGCCGATCAAGTGCTGCCCGGCTTCTAGGAGATTGTGCCGCGCGTCATAGCGGCTTTCGACTCGGCCTGCTTTCATGCCCGTCATGAAGACTCACGATCGCAATACCCGTGCCGACGATTGCCTGGCGGTCCTGCTGAGCCTGTTCCTGAGCATGGCGATGCTGCCATTGCTTTGGGCGATCGCTCTGCGTCTCGCCTGACGGGCGGCTTCCATCCTGCGTACCCGCGTTCTATAGGGCCGCGATTCCATGATCGTTGCCGACTCCTCCATTCCATTGCCCGCCGACTGGCGGGACCTGCTGGCGCTGACCAAGCCGCGGGTGATGTCGCTTGTCGTCTTCACGGCGCTGTGCGGGCTGCTGGCGGCGCGCGCGCCGATCGACCCGGTGCTGGGGTTCACCGCGATCCTGTGCATCGCGCTGGGCGCCGGCGCCTCGGGCGCGCTCAACCAATGGTATGAGGCCGATCTCGACGCCAAGATGAAGCGGACGGCGAAACGGCCGCTGCCGGCCGGCCGGGTCGGCCGCCAGGCGGCGCTGCATTTCGGCGTTGGCCTGTCGGTGTTCTCGGTGCTGCTGCTGGGGCTGGCGACCAATTGGCTCGCCGCCGGCATCCTTGCCTTCGCGATTTTCTTCTACGCCGTCGTCTACACGGTCTGGCTGAAGCCCAATACGCCGCAGAACATCGTCATCGGCGGTGCGGCAGGCGCCTTTCCGCCGCTGCTCGGCTGGGCGGCGGCCTCGGGCGACGTGACCACTCTGCCGGCTTTGCTGTTCGCGATCATCTTCCTTTGGACGCCGCCGCATTTCTGGGCGCTCGCCCTGTTCGTGAAGCTCGACTACGCCGCTGCCGGCGTGCCGATGCTGCCGGTGACCGCAGGCGTGCGCACGACCCGCCAGCAGATCATGCTCTACAGCCTGGCGCTGGCGGCGTGCGCGATCGCGCCGTGGGTGGTGGGACTGACGGGCGCGATCTACGGGGTTGCCGCTGCCGCGCTCAACCTCGTCTTCGTCGTGCTCGCCGTCCGAGTCTGGCGCAACGAGGCAACCGACGCGGCGAGCATGCGGCCGGAGAAGACGCTGTTCAAATATTCGATCCTTTATCTCTTCATCCTGTTCGCGGCGCTGGTCGCGGACCGGCTGCTGGCGGCATGATCGATCCCGATCGCCAGGCCGAGATCCAGGCCCGCCAGCGCAGCCGCGCGCGGGTGACGGCGATCGTGCTGTTCGCGTTCGCGATCCTGTTCTTCTTCGTGACGATCGCCAAGATCAAGGGCATGCATTCGTGACCGATCTGGCGATCCGCAACCGCCGTGCCGCGGCCGTCGCGGCGCTGATCGCGTTGGCGATGGTCGCGCTGGGCTTCGCCTCCGTGCCGCTCTACCGCCTGTTCTGCCAGGCGACCGGGCTGAACGGGACGACCAGCCGGGTGACCGAAGCGGAACTGCCCAAGCACGCGACGGGCGAAACCGTCGTGGTGCGCTTCGACTCCAATACCCAGCCCAACCTGCCCTGGGATTTCCGGCCCGAAAAGCCAATGCAGCAGGTGCGGATCGGCGAGCGCAACATGGCGTTTTTCATCGCGCAGAATCTGGGCAAGCGCGCTATCACCGGCCGCGCGAGCTTCAATGTGCAGCCCGATCAGGCGGGCGCCTATTTCAAGAAGATTCAGTGCTTCTGCTTCACCGAGCAGACGCTGCAGCCTGGCGAGCGCGTGCGCATGCCGGTCATCTTCTTCGTCGATCCGGAGCTGCGCAAGGACCCGGATGCCAAGGACATTCAACAGATCACGCTCAGCTATACCTTCTACCCGGTGGATTCGCCGGCGAAGGGCAGCTAGAGCGCGAACGAACGACCATTAGGGGTAGCTTCATGGCCGGCGCCAAGAATCACGAATATCATATCCTTCCGCCCGATCCCTGGCCGCTGATCGGCGCCTTTTCGGCGCTGGCGATGGCCGCCGGCGCGATCATGTGGATGCATGGCGGCCATGTCGGCAAGCCCAATGGCGGCGGCTTGGTCTTCTTCGCCGGTTTGGCGGCGGTGCTGTTCACGATGTTTCGCTGGTGGAGCAACGTGATCAAGGAAGCGCATGCGGGCGATCACACGCCGATCGTGCAGTTGCACCTGCGCTACGGCATGATCCTGTTCATCGCGTCGGAAGTCATGTTCTTCGTCGGCTGGTTCTGGGCGTGGTTCGATTTCTCGCTCTTCCCTGTGCCGATCCAGTTGCAGGACGGCGCGGCGACGATCGTCGAAGGCGCGGCGCACTGGCCGCCCAAGGGCCTGGAGGTCATCAACCCGTTCGCCTTCCCGCTGCTGAACACGCTGATCCTGCTCTGCTCCGGCACCACGGTGACCTGGGCGCACCACGCGCTGATCCACGGCGACCGCGAGGGGTTGAAGAAAGGTTTGTGGCTGACGATCCTGCTCGGCCTGCTCTTCACGTCGATCCAGGCGTATGAGTATATGCACGCGCCGTTCCCGTTCAAGGGCCTGAATTACGGCGCGTCCTTCTTCATGGCGACCGGCTTTCACGGCTTCCACGTGATCGTCGGCACGATCTTCCTGATCGTCTGCCTGGTGCGCGCCTATCGCGGCGATTTCACGCCCCGCCAGCATTTCGGCTTCGAAGCCGCCGCCTGGTACTGGCACTTCGTCGACGTGGTGTGGCTGTTCCTCTTCATCTCCATCTATGTGTGGGGAAGCTGGGGCGCGCCGGTCCACGGGTGATCAAAGCTCCGTTCGTGTCGAGCGACGTCGAGACACGCTTCTCGACTTCGCTCGAAGCGAACGGAGGTTTTGAATGAAACGAATTCCTCTGTTCGCGACGTTGCTCGTCCTCGCCGCCGTGGCGGTGATGATCGCGCTCGGCGTCTGGCAGCTGCGGCGGCTGCACTGGAAAGAGGACCTGCTGACACGCTACGCCGCCGCGCAAGGGCTGCCGCCTATCGCCTTCCCGGCAGTCCCCGATGCGAAGGCCCCGCCGCTTTTCCGTCTCAGCTCAGCGATGTGCATCGCGGTGACGGGCTGGCGCGCGGAAAGCGGGCATAATCTGAGGGACGAGGCCGGCTGGGCGCACATCGCCTCGTGCCGCACCGGCGCGGAAGGCCCCGGCTTCCAGGCGGTCATGGGCTGGTCCGCCAAACCGGACCAGCCAGACTGGAAAGGCGGCCCCGTCGCCGGCGTGATCGGCCCGGACCGCGACCACATCATCCGCCTGATCGCCGCCGACGCCGCGCCCGGCCTCCAGCCATCCAAGCCCCCATCGCTTGAAGACGTGCCGAACAATCACCTGTTCTACGCGATCCAGTGGTTCTTCTTCGCAGGCGCGGCGCTTGTCATCTACATTCTGGCGCTTCGCAAGCGCAGCCGGTAAGGCGCGCGGAACTATGCGCTATGTGAGCACCAGGGGGGCGGCGCCCGCGCTCGATTTCGAGCAGGTCTGTCTGGCCGGATTGGCCGCCGATGGCGGGCTGTATGTGCCAGACGCTTGGCCGCAATTCTCGGCGGCCGAGATCGCCGGGCTGGCCGGGCTTTCCTATGTCGAGACGGCGGTGCGGGTGATGCGGCCGTTCATCGACGGCGCGCTGGGCGATGACGAGCTGCGGGATTTGTGCGCGCAGGCCTATGGCCGGTTCGCGCACCGGGCTGTGACTCCGCTCGCCCAGCTCGACGAGCAACATTGGGTGCTGGAGCTGTTTCACGGCCCGACCCTCGCCTTCAAGGACGTGGCGCTGCAGCTGCTCGGCCTGTTCTTCGAACGGTTCCTGGCGAACCGCGATACGCACCTGACCGTGATCGGCGCGACTTCGGGCGACACCGGCTCCGCCGCGATCGATGCGCTCGCGGGGCGGGCCAAGGTCGATATCTTCATGCTCCACCCGCATGGCCGCGTGTCCGACGTGCAGCGGCGGCAGATGACGACAGTGCGCGCCCCTAATGTCCACAACATCGCGATCGAAGGCAATTTCGACGACGCGCAGGCGCTGGTGAAGACGATGTTCGCCGACCGGGACTTCGCTGGCCGCTTCGATCTGTCGGCGGTCAACTCGATCAACTGGGCAAGGCTGATGGCCCAGATCGTCTATTATTTCCACGCCGCCGTCCGGCTCGGCGCACCGGAGCGGCCGGTCGCCTTCGCGGTGCCGACCGGCAATTTCGGCGACGTGTTCGCGGGCTATGTCGCGGCGAAAATGGGGTTGCCGATCGCGCGGCTGATCGTCGCCACCAACGTCAACGATATCCTTCACCGCGCGCTTTCCGAAGGCGACTATTCGGCGGGCGAGGTGACGCCCACCGCGGCACCGTCGATGGACATTCAGGTCAGCTCGAACTTCGAGCGATTGCTGTTCGATCTCGATCCCGCCGCCGTGCCGGACCAGATGGCCGCGTTCGCCCGCGACCGGTCGATGCGGCTGACCGACGCGCAGAGAGAGGGCGCGGCCGCGTGCTTCACCAGCGCGCGGATCGACGCGGACGAAATGGCGCTTGCGATGCGCTGGGCGTGCGAAGGATCGGGCCAGGTGCTGGATCCGCACACCGCGATCGGTCTTGCCGCGGCGCGGGCCGCCGATCTTCCCGCCGACGTGCCGGTGGTGACGCTGGCGACCGCGCATCCGGGTAAGTTCCGCGACGCCGTCGAGCGCGCGACCGGCGTGCGGCCCACGCTGCCGGCACGGGTCGGCGCGCTGTTCGAGCGCGAGGAACGCTTCGATCTGCTTCCGGCGGAACTGAGCGCGATCACCTCCTATATCGCGGAACGCGCCACGCCTCGTGCCTGAATTGCGGACATTGGTCGCCGAGCCCTGGGCGGATTACGGGCTGCTCGATTCGGGACATGGCCGCAAGCTGGAGCGCTATGGCCGCTTCCGCTTCGTCCGCCCGGAACCGCAGGCGATGTGGGCGCCGGCGAACCCCAAGTGGCAGGCGGACGGCGAGTTCGTGCCGGGATCGGACGAAGAAGGCGGCGGCCGCTGGCGCTTCGACCAGCCGGTGCCGCGCGAAGGCTGGCCGCTCAAATGGGAGGAAGCGCGCTTCACCGCCTCCTGCACGCCGTTCCGCCACCTCGGCTTCTTCCCGGACATGACACCGGTCTGGGCTTGGATGCGGGACATGCGGCCCAAGTCCGCGCTCAACCTGTTCGGCTATACCGGGGTCGGCACGCTGGCCTTGGCGGCGTCAGGCGCCGAGATGGTGCACGTCGATGCCTCCAAGAAATCGGTCGAGGCCGCGCGTGCCAATGCCGCGCTGTCGGGCATGGCCGATCAGCCGGTGCGCTGGATCGTCGATGATGCGGCGAAGTTCGTCGCCCGCGAGGTGCGGCGGGAGCGGCGCTATGACGGCATCATCCTCGACCCGCCCAAATATGGCCGCGGGCCGGAAGGCGAGGTGTGGAAACTGGAAGAGGGCCTCGCGCCGCTGATCGCCGATTGCCGGCGGCTGCTGGACGCCGATTCGCGCTTCCTTTTCCTGACCGTCTACGCCGTGCGCATGTCCGCGCTGGCGATCGGCGAGTTGGTCGCGCAGGCCTTCGCCGACCTGCCAGGGCGGGTCGAAATGGGGGAACTCGCCGTCCGCGAGGAAGCCCGCGGTCTGCTGCTGCCCACCGCGATCTGGGCGCGGTGGCGGAACGACTAGGTCCGCGCCGCTCTTAGCGCGGCGCCGGCCGCGAACGGCGCGCCGGCGACAAGCAGCAGCGAGACTGCGGCGAGCAGCTTCAGCGCGGAGCCGCTGCCGTCGTTCAGCGCGCCGGCGCCGAAGATCAGCACCGGCACCGCGAGCGGCAGCATCAGCAATCCGCCAAGCGCGCCGGCGCCACGCAAGCCCGCGGTCAGTGCGCTGACGGTCAGGCCGAGCGCCGCCAGCGCCGGCGTGCCGATCGCGAGGCCGGCTTCGAGGCGCAGCAACGTGTCGCCGTCGATCCGCAATAGCGCAGCGGCGGGAAGCGCCGACAGCATCAGCACCGGCCCGAAGCTCAACCAGTGCGCGATGAGCTTGGCGGTCGCCACCGCTTCGTCCGAAATTCCGCGCACCGCGAGCTGATCAAGCACGCCGTTCAATCGGTCCGGTTCGACCAGCCGATCGACCGGCAGCAAGGCCGCCAACAGCGCCGCCATCCACAGCACGCCGCCGCCGGTACGGGCGAGCAGCTGCGCGTCCGGCCCGATCGCGAACGCGAACAGGGTCGCGACCAGCAGAAAGAACACGACCGGCAGCATGGCGCCGCCCGCACGCCAGGCTTGCGCGAGATCGCGGCGGATCAGCGCGAGCATTAATCCAGCCCCTCACCGTTCGTCCCGAGCGAAGTCGAGGGGCGGGTGGCAGGCTCTGGGTTGCGCCCCTCGACTACGCTCGGGACGAGCGGAATTGTAACGGCCTCTATCCCAAACGACTGATGCGTAGCCGCGAGCACGATGCCGCCCCCCGCCTGATGCGTGGCGCAGGCCCCCTCCAGCCGGCCGATCGCTTCGGCATCCAGCCCGTTGGTCGGCTCATCCAGCAGCCAGATCGGCGCGCCACTGGCGATGACGCGGGCGAGCGCGGCGCGCTTGCGCTGGCCGGTTGAGAGCATCCGCACCGGCACCGGCGCCAGATGCGTCAGGCCTGTTGCGTCCATCGCGGCGGAAGGGTTGGCGCCGCGGTCCAATCCCGCCCAGAAGCCGAGCGCGCGGCCGAGCGGCAGGTCTCGGTCCAAAGCGGTGTTTTCGTCCGCCAGCGCCACCGCGCCGTCACGTGCCACGCTGCCGGCCGCTGCATCCAGGAGTCCGGCGGCGATGCGGAGCAGGCTCGACTTGCCGGCGCCGTTGGGTCCCGTCACCAACGCCGCCTCGCCCGCACGAAGCGCGAACGACACGCTTTCGAACAGCAGCCGGCCCCCGCGCAGGCACGATACAGCCTCGAACCGCAGCGAACTCACCCGGCGGTATCTTCCAGCGCGTGCATGTCGTCGTCGGACAGGCCGAAATGATGGCCGACCTCATGCACCAGCACATGGGTGACCAGCGCTTCCACGGACACGCCGGTTTCCGCCCATTCGTCGAGGATCGGGCGGCGGTAGAGGTGGATGATGTCGGGCGGGGTGCCGCTGTCGGTCGAGCTTTTGTCGCCCACCGGCCGCCCCGAATAAAGGCCGGTCAGCGCGAACGGATCGTCGATCCCCATCTGGTCGAGCGTCGCGTCGTCGGCGAAATCCTCGACGCGGATCACGACATCGCCCAGATGCGCGCGGAAATTGGCGGGCAGCCGCTCCAGCGCCCCCAGCGCCAGCGCCTCGATCGCCTGCAGGTCCGGTGCGTAGGTTGCCTGTTCCGCCATGACAGTGACATAGGGCGGAAAGGAGGAGCCGGACAATGGTCGAGCAACTGAACGAGCAGGAGCGCGCCGCCGCGCTCGATCGGCTGGGCGAGTGGGACTATGACGATGCCCGCGATGCGCTGACCCGCAGCTTCCTGTTCGCCGATTTCTCCGAAGCCTTCGCGTTCATGGCCCGTGTCGCGCTGCTGGCCGAGAAATTCGATCATCATCCCGAATGGTCGAACGTGTGGAACCGGGTCGACATTCTTCTCACCACGCATGACGCCGGCGGACTGTCGGCGCGCGACGTCCGGATGGCCGAGGCGGTGGATTTGCTGCTTGTATCTTAAGGGTTTGCTGACTCCTTCGCTGTCACTGTGCGGCCCATAAAAAGAGGTCGCAATGAAACATCATATCGAAACCCTGTGCCGTCAGCATGCCGAGCTGCGGGCGCTCGCCATTCAATATGAGCTGGAGCTGGCCAAGCCGGCGCCGGATCTGCCGGCGCTGGCCAAGTGCCGCTGGACACTCGCACGGCTTATTTCCGCCCATCTCGCCTATGAGGACGCCTATCTCTATCCGACCCTCGAACGCTTTGGCGGGCGGGCTTCGGAGCTGGGCCGGTCGATCTCGCGCGAAATGGGCGATCTCGGCACGCAGCTGGGCGATCATGTCCGGAAATGGACATCGGACATGATTCTGTCCGATTGGACGGCGTTCACGCGCTCGTCGAAGGCGCTGATGGCGATGCTCAAGGCGCGCATGGACCGGGAAGAGAATGAAGCCTATCCGCTGATCATGGCCGCGAAAGCCGCCTGATTTCGGTGATCCGCACCACGATCTTGGCGTAAATTCCCAATCGGAACGATTGCCGGCATCCGCGAAGCGCCATTTCTGGCGGTTTTCATGGTTTGGCACGGCTCATGCAAATCACTTGTCGTTGCCGGACGGATGGTCCGACCGGCCGCACAGGGAGATTTGAAATGACTCGCTTTACCTCGTTGTTCGACGCCGTTGCCTCGGTTGTCGCCGCTGTCGCCATTGGCACGATGTTCATCGTCGCCGCTGTTGGCCCCGCCGCGCTGCCGATCGCGTAACCGGCACCACGATTTCACGAAAAGGAGTGACTGACATGTCCGCTTTCCGTCTCGATCGCGGTGCCGCCAAGCTGATGGGTGTGTGCGCGGGAGTGGGAAATGCAACCGGCATCGACCCGTTCCTGGTGCGCCTGGCCGCGGTGATCCTGCTGCTCATGCTCGGCCCGGTGATGGTGGCCCTGTATCTGCTGACGGCCTGGGCCGCGAGCTAAGGGCCTGCTGGCAAATGGAGCAAGGGGCGTTTAGACAGGCAAACGCCCCGACGCTCCAGGAGCCAGACTTATGCTTCGCGCCACTCTTTGCCTGTCGCTGCTTCTCTCCGCCGTCCCCACCCTCGCAGCCCTGCCCGTCGGTGCCACGGCGCCCGATTTCGCGACGCAGGGCGCGCTTGCCGGCAAGCCGTTCAGCTTCGCGCTGAAGCAGGCCCTCAAGAAAGGGCCGGTGGTCCTCTATTTTTATCCGAAGGCCTTCACCTCGGGCTGCACGGTCGAGGCGCACGAGTTCGCCGAGGCGACCCCTGAGTTCAACAAGCTGGGCGCGACCGTGATCGGCATGTCGGGCGACGATGTCGAGACGCTGAAGCGCTTCTCGACCGAGGAATGCCGTGACAAATTCGCGGTCGCCACCGCCACCAGTGACGTGATCAAGCGCTACGATGTCGCGCTGCCGGTCATGTCCAGCCGCTCCAACCGGACCTCATATGTGATCGCGCCCAACGGCAAGATCGTCTTCGCCTATTCGGCGATGAGCCCGGAAGGCCATGTCAGCGGCACGCTGAACGCGGTTAAGAAGTGGAAAGGCGTGAAGTGATTTGAAACCCGTTCGCTTCGAGCGCAGTCGAGAAGCGTATCTCGACTTCGCTCGATACGAGCGGCTTGGGTTCTAGCCCTTCACCGCAACCACGGCATCGACTTCCACCGCTACGCCCAGCGGCAGCGAGGGGACGCCCACCGCGCTGCGGGCATGCTTGCCGGCATCGCCGAATACATCGGCCATCAGCACGGAGCAGCCGTCGGCGACCTTGGGCTGGTCGGTGAAGTCCGCGGTCGAATTCACGAACACGCCGAGCTTCACGACGCGCGCGACACGGTCGAGCGAGCCGAGCGCGGCTTTCATCTGCGCGAGCAGCATAACGCCGCAGCTCCGCGCCGCGTCGCGGCCTGCTTCGAGGTCGAGGTCGGCGCCCAGCCGGCCGGTGATGCGCTGGCCGTCGCGCTGCGAGACCTGGCCCGAGATATAGAGCAACCCGCCGGCTTCGACCGCCGGCACATAGGCGGCGACGGGGGCGGCGGGTTCGGGAAGGGTGAGGCCGAGTTCGGCGAGGCGTTGTTCGATGTTCATGCCTCTTCTCCAATCACCGGCAGGTCCCGCCCGTCAAGGCCCGAGGTCAGCCGGTCGCGAATCCAGTGCGTCGCTTCGGCCCAATCGTCGATCCGGGCATGGGCTTGCTGCGCCGGCGGCATGATCGCGGCGAGCTCAGGCTCGGCGATCATGTGCAGCCGGAACGCCTGCGGTGCGGCGCGCGCGACCGAATCGTGATGCAGCGCCAGATCGTCGATGAACAACGCCGCGCTCGGCCGGTATTCCTCCAGGAGTTCGGCGACGGGTGCGCCCTTGCCGCCCTGGTTGCAGCGCACGCGGTGCTGGATGCCGACCGCTTCCAACTGGGCGATGCGTCGTTCCTGATGCGCGTCGAGCAGGTTGGTCAGCACCACCACATCGGCATAGCCCGCGATCTCGGCGAGCGCCTCGCGGGCGTGCGGCACCAGCGTCTGGCGGTGCATCTCGGTTTCGAAAAAGCCGTTGAGCAATGGCCAGGTCTGCTCTCGCACCAGCAGCTCGCCGGTGTCGCGGCGCTTGACCGCGCGCGAGTAATCGCCGGCCGACAGGTCGAAATCGACGCCGTGGGCCTCGTCCAGCCAGGTGCGGAAATGGCTGACCATGTGCAGCAGCACTTCGTCGCAATCCGTGATGAGGAGCGGGCGATTCACCGGTCAAGCTCCGCGCGCGCCGCGATCAATCGTTCGGGCTTGACGTCCAGCTCTTCGGCGCAGGCGACGAGGTCCGGCTCATGCGCCTCGAGAAAGCCCAAAACGGCCGCGCCGAGCGCCGGCTCGCCCGCACGGGCGCGCAAGTCATCCGTGGTTAAGCCGGTCAGGCTGAGCAACCTATCGGCGCGCCGGGCGTCTCCCAGGCACCAGGCCAGCGCGAGCAGCGCAAGCGTTTGAGCGTCGAAGTTTGTTACGGAGCCGTGCATGGTCTATCAGGAGCCTGGGGTGAAGTGAGAGGCGTATGTGAGTAAGAAGGTGCTCGTTGTCGAGGACAACGAACTGAACCTCAAGCTCTTCTGCGATTTGCTGCGCGCGCATGACTATGTGGCGGAGCCGGTGCGGGACGGCCGTGAAGCCGTGGAACGGGCGCGCGAATTCGCGCCGGACATGATCATCATGGACATTCAGCTGCCGAACGTCAGCGGACTCGATCTGATCGAGACGCTGAAGGCCGACGAGCAGCTGAAACCGATCCCGATCATGGCGGTGACGGCCTATGCCGCCAAGGGCGACGAGGAACGCATCCGCGCGGCCGGCGCGGAAGCCTATGTATCGAAGCCGATCTCGGTGACGCGATTCGTCGAAAGCGTCGAGGCGCTGGTTTAGAATCAATTCGTCATTGCGAAGCCGGCTTGCCGGCTGCGGCGATCCAGCGAAATGGATTGCTTCGCTACGCTCGCAATGACGAGAAGGTGATCAGAAGCCGCCCGTCAGGCGATTACTTGATCTTGGCTTCCTTGAACTCGACATGCTTGCGCACGACGGGATCGTATTTGCGGAAGGACAGCTTTTCGGTCTGCGTGCGCGGATTCTTCTTGGTGACGTAGAAGAAGCCGGTGTCGGCGGAGCTGACGAGCTTGATCTTGACGGTGGTCGGCTTGGCCATGACTCTCTCGATTTCGCGAAACAAAAAAGCGGCGTCGCCGCCGCTCGATCAGCAGCGGCCATTGCTCGCTCGAGTGCGCAAAGTCAAGCACAGCGCCCTTAACACGGTTTTCACTGCCCTCGGTTAGCTTGTTGGCCAGGAGAGCGGGGAGGGCTGGATGCGGCAGGACGGAATGCTCAAGGTTCGCGCGGACCTGTGCGAGCGAATCGATGGACTCAAGGCTTCGATCTCCCACGGCTCGATCGCGGGTCTGTGCGACCGCGCGTCGGACGTTCGCCACCTGGCGCAGCAATATGATCTGCGGCCGGTCGCGGACCTTGCCTGGCGGCTCGAAGGGCGGCTTGCCCGCGGCGAGCGCGGGCCGTCCGTGATCGGCGTCCTCTCCCTGATGCGCGAGGCGACGGAATGCGGCCGCACCGACCCACAGGCGGTGAGCGCCTGGGCCGCGGCGGCCTCCGCGCGGCTGATGTAAGCGGGCGATCAAAGGAATCGAGATTTTCGCGGGAGCCTTGGGCTTGCCGATCCGTTATCGCGTCGTCATTCCACACGCGCAACGAGGACGGCGATCATGGCCAAGGCATCCAAGACACCTGACAAGCTCAAAACCCCCACGGATCTCGGCGGCAACACGCAGAGCGTCGCGGACGCGCTGAACGGCGTGCTCGCCGATTCCTATGCGGTTTACCTGAAGACCAAGAACTTCCACTGGCACGTCTCGGGGCCGCATTTCCGCGACTATCATCTGCTGCTCGACGATCAGGCGGCCGAGATCCTGGCCGGCACCGACGATATCGCCGAGCGCGTCCGCAAGATCGGCAACACGACGCTGCGCTCGATCGGCGACATCGCCCGCCGCCAGACGATCAAGGACAATGACCGCGAATTCGTCGCGCCGGCCGAAATGCTCGCGGAGCTGCGCGAGGACAATCTGAAGATGGTCCACCGCATCCGCGAAGCGCGCGAGGCGGCCGAGGCTGCTGGCGACACCGCGACCAGCTCGATGGCCGACGACTGGATCGATCTGGCCGAGAAGCGCGCCTGGTTCCTGTTCGAAGCGAGCCGAGGCGCCTGACCCGATGACGCCCGGGCGGATCGGCTTTTGCTGCATGATCGTACCCGAAGACGGCGACGAGGCGGCGGCGCGCGCGCTCAACATGCGCACGACGACGATGGCGTGGCTGGGCCGCCAATCGCCCGCCGCCGCCTATGACCGGCTGGTCGCCGCGCACCTCGCCTGGTGCGATGTGGAGGTCGAAGCGAAAGCGAAGAACCTGGCGAGCCGCCAGCTTGCCGATCAGGTCCGGGAGCGGCAGCCGCTGCGGGTGGACTAGCCTCGGCCACGGGGTGTCGATACAGCCCGGCCATGCAGTCTTCCGATCTCGAGATCGCGCGCGCGACGCCGCTTCGTCCTATCAGCCAGATCGCCGCCAAGCTCGACATTCCCGACGACGCGATCGAACCCTATGGCCGGTTCAAGGCCAAGCTGGACATCGCGCGGCTGCCACACGGCGAACCCGGTAAGCTGATCCTCGTCACCGCGATCAATCCCACGCCCGCCGGCGAAGGCAAGACCACGACGTCGGTCGGCCTCGCCGATGCGCTCAACCTGTCGGGCCGCGAGACGGTGCTGTGCCTGCGCGAGCCGTCGCTCGGGCCGTGCTTCGGCATGAAGGGCGGGGCGACCGGCGGCGGCTATGCGCAAGTGGCGCCGATGGCCGACATCAACCTGCACTTCACCGGCGATTTCCACGCGATCACATCCGCGCACAATCTGCTCGCCGCGATGATCGACAATCACATCTATTGGGGCAACCCGCTCGACATCGATGTCCGGCGCGTGGTGTGGCGGCGCGCGCTCGACATGAACGACCGGGCGCTGCGCGACGTGGTGCAGTCGCTGGGCGGACGGCCGAACGGCTTTCCGCGCCAATCCGGCTTCGACATCACCGTCGCCTCCGAAGTGATGGCGATCCTGTGCCTAGCCCGCGACGCGGAGGACATGCGCCAGCGGCTCGGCCGGATCGTCGTCGCCTATACCCGTGATCAACGACCGGTCACCGCGCACGATCTGAAGGCGGACGGGGCGATGGCGGCGCTGCTCGCCGAGGCGATCAAGCCCAATCTGGTGCAGACGCTGGAGGGAAATCCGGCGCTGATCCACGGCGGCCCGTTCGCCAATATCGCGCACGGCTGCAACTCGGTGATCGCCACCCGCGCGGCGCTGGGCATGGCCGATTATGTCGTCACCGAAGCCGGTTTCGGCGCCGATCTGGGCGCCGAGAAATTCATGGACATCAAGTGCCGCCAGGCTGGTCTCGCTCCCGCTGCCGCGGTGATCGTGGCGACGGTGCGCGCGCTCAAGATGAATGGCGGCGTCGCCAAGGCCGATCTGAGCGCGGAGAATGTCGCCGCCGTCCGCGCGGGCGCTGCGAACCTGGTCCGCCATATCGAGAACGTGCACCAGTTCGGCATCCCCGCCGTGGTCGCGATCAACGAATTCGGCACCGACACCGCAGCCGAGATCGAGGCAGTGCGCGAAGCGGCGGCGGCGCATGGCGTGCGCGCGATCCTGTGCCGGCATTGGGCCGAGGGCGGCAAGGGCGCGTCCGAACTGGCCGACGCGGTCGCCGAGCTCGCCGACAAGGGCGCCGCGCAGTTCGCGCCGATCTATGACGACGACCTGCCGCTGTTCGACAAGATCGAGAGGGTCGCGACCCGCATCTATCGCGCCAAGGAAGCGGTCGCCGAACCGTCGGTCCTGAAACAGCTGCGGCGCTGGGAAGAGGCCGGCTACGGCCGTCTGCCCGTGTGCATCGCCAAGACCGCCTACAGCTTCTCGGCCGATCCGGCCCTACTGGGCGCGCCGACCGGCCATGTCCTGCCGGTGCGCGAAGTGCGGCTGGCGGCGGGCGCCGGCTTCGTCGTCGCGATCTGCGGCGAGATCATGACCATGCCCGGCCTTCCGCGCCACCCTGCCGCCGAGGGGATCTACATCGACGCGGACGGTCAGGTGGAGGGGTTGTTCTGATGGCGTCCGGGCTGTTCGCGCTGTTCGACGATGTCGCGGCGATCGCGAAGCTCGCCGCCGCTTCGATCGACGATGTCGGGGCCGCCGCCGCCAAGGCCGGAGCGAAGGCGGCCGGGGTGGTGGTGGACGATACCGCCGTCACGCCGCGCTATGTCCACGGCTTCTCGCCGCAGCGCGAGCTGCCGATCATCGCCCGCATCGCCAAGGGTTCGATCTTCAACAAGCTGGTGATCCTGCTGCCGGCCGCGATGCTGCTGACGGCGTTCCTGCCGTGGGCGATCACGCCGCTGCTGATGCTGGGCGGAACCTATCTCTGCTTCGAAGGCGTCGAGAAGCTGGTCGAAGCGATCACCCCGCGGGACGAGGCCGCCGACCGGCCGATGGCCGCGGACTCGCCTGAGGTCGAAAAGCAGATGGTCAGCGGCGCGGTCCGCACGGATTTCATCCTGTCGGCGGAGATCATGGCGATCGCGCTGGCACAGGTCGCCGACCAGCCGCTGCTGACCCAGGGACTCTCGCTCGCCGTGGTCGCGGTCGCCATCACCGTCGCCGTGTACGGCGCGGTCGGCCTGATCGTGAAGATGGACGATATCGGACTGCACCTGGCCGAGCGGGGCAGCGGCGCCATTGCCGCCTTCGGACGCGGCCTGGTCCAGGCGATGCCGGTCGTGATGCGCGTGCTTTCGGTGGTCGGCGTGGCCGCGATGATCTGGGTCGGCGGCGGCATCCTCGTCCACGGGCTGGAGGTTTTCCACTTCGATACCGTGCCGCACGCGATCCATGATTTCGCGGAACAAGCCGGCGGCGGCTTTGCCGGCTGGCTGGTGACGGCGCTCGGTTCGGGGCTGATCGGACTCGTGGTTGGCGGCATCATCGTCGGCATCATCCATCTGCTGCCGATCAAGCGGGCGCACTAACGCCAGCCCTTAGGATTTCTGGTTTGCGCGGACGCGCTGGGTCCGGAAAGATGCGCCATGCTCACGCGCCGAGAAACCCTCGCCAGCTTCGCCGTCTATGCGCTGCTCGCCGAAGCGCGCGCCGCCGCGCGAACGGGCATGCGCCGCTGGATCGACGAGCAGCAGGGCTTGGCCGAGGATTTAAGCGCGGGCCGCATCAAGGGCCGGGACTGGAGCGCCGGCGTCGAGCGATTGGCGGCAGGCATCGACCTTGACGAGTTAACCGCCGAGCTGAAGCGCGCCCGCATCACGCCCGGCGGCGCGCCATCGGGCAACGACCCGCACAAGCGCCTTGTTCGCTTTCTTGACGATAACGGTCAGCCGCGCCGCCTCGTTTATGGCGTCGCCCTGTTCGATTTCGCGCCCGGCAACGTCATCACGCCGCACGGCCACAAGCATATGGCCTCGGCGCACATGGTGCTGAACGGCGCTTTCCGTATCCGCAATTTCGACCGCGTCGGCGACGAGCCCGGCGCGATGCTGATCCGACCGACCCGCGACTATGTCGCGCGGCGCGGCCAAGTCTCGACCATGTGCAGCGAACGCGACAATATCCACTGGTTCGTGCCGGATGGCGGGCCGGCGACGACTTTCGATGTCGTCGTTTCCGGCCTCGACGCGGGCATGCCCGACTATGAGATCAGGACGATCGACCCGGTGCGCGGTCAAAGGCTGGCCGGCGGCATCATCCGTGCGCCGATCATCGGCTTCGATGAATCGTCGAAACTGTATCCGGCGAGCGTGTAGCGGCTGCTATGACGCCTGCATGATCCGCCCCTACCTGCCGCTCAACAATCTGCGCGCGTTCGAGGCGGCGGCGCGGCATTCGAGCTTCACCAACGCCGCGATCGAGCTCAGGGTAACGCCCGCCGCGCTCAGCCAGCAAGTGAAGGCGCTGGAGGACCGGCTCGGCCTGCCGCTGTTTCACCGCCTCTCGCGCGGATTGGCACTGACCGACGAAGGCCAGGCGATGCTGCCGGTGCTGCGGCGGTCGTTCGACGACATCGCGGCGCTGCTGGAACGGTTGACCGGCGGCGCGGCAGCGGTGCTGAGTGTGGGCGCGGTGGGGACGTTCGCGGTCGCGTGGCTGCTGCCTCGGCTCGACGGGTTCCGTGCGGCCCATCCTGAAATCGACGTGCGCGTTTCGACCAACAACAACCGGGTCGATATCGCCGAAGAAGGCCTCGATTTCGCCATCCGCTTCGGCGACGGCGCGTGGCACGGGACGGAGGCCGACCATCTGCTTGCCGCGCCGGTTTCGCCGCTATGCACCGCGCAAATAGCCGCCCGGCTTTCAGGCCCGGAAGACTTGCTCCGCGAAACGCTGCTCCGCTCCTATCGCGCCGACGACTGGACCTGCTGGTTCGCCACCGCCGGGCTGCAGGCGCCGCTGCTGCGCGGCCCGATCTTCGATTCCTCGCGGCTGATGGCCGATGCGGCGATGCAGGGGCTTGGCGTCGCGCTCGCACCGCACGGGATGTTCGAGATGGAATTGAAGGAGGGCCGCCTGGTCCGGCCATTCGCGATCGAGGCGGATATCGGCGGCTATTGGCTGACCCGGCTGAAGTCGCGGCCGCTATCATCCGAGATGGCGGCGTTTCGCGACTGGCTGCTCAAACCCTGAAATCGGCCCCGTCGCGGATGCGGCGTTCCAGCGTCGCGCGCATCGGCGATGCCTCGACCTTGACGGGCGCCTGCGGCGTCCGGGCGAGCCGCAGCGCGCAGAAAGCGGCGACCGCCAGCATCACGAAAAGCACGAGCGCGATGATCAGCATGGGTTCCTCCCGGCGGCACCATCGTTTCCGGCGCGAATTGGTTCCTGCGCCTTGCGCCCGCACACGCAGGGCAACAAGGCGAATAGGTGGTTAACCCCGCCCAGGCGCACGGCCTGTGACCGGTCGCACAGGCCGACCGCGCTTTTTTTTTGATCGGTCGTTTCGGATCCGCCGCCCTATAAAGATCGTTGGACAATCGGATGAGGCAGGCCGAAAAGCGCGCTGCCGGCTAGAGTCCGGAACGGAGAGGAACGCAATGATGCAATCTGGATCGACGACCCGTTTTGCCCGACTGGCAATGTGCGTAGTGGTTTCCGCGTTGACGCTGGCGGCATGTTCCAAGCCTGATGATGACAGCGACGCCACGGCGGCGCCGAACGCCACTGCCACTGGCGCGACGGCTGCCCCGACAGCCGCTGCGGCAGCGCCGGCGGCCGCCGCGCCCGCAGCCGACAACACCGACACGGTCACCGGCGTCAAGCTCGCCAGCTACACCGGCGACGCCGCGAAGGGGGAGGCCGTTTTCCTGCAATGCAAGACCTGCCACGATCCGGTGGTGAACAAGATCGGGCCGCATCTGGACGGCGTGGTCGGCCGCCATTCCGGCAGTGTCGCCGATTTCAACTATTCGGCAGCCAACAAGAATAGCGGCATCACCTGGACGCCGGACAAGCTGTTCCAGTACCTGGAGAATCCGCAGCGGGTGATCCCGGGTACCAAGATGGCATTCACCGGAGTCAGCGATCCGCAGAAGCGCGCCGACCTCATTAAATATCTCGAAACACTCAAGTAGCGGCCTTCAACCTCGCCGGCGCAAGTCGGCGAGGTGAACCGGAAACGAGAGTGCCAACGCCAGCGCGATCCAGGGCCAGTCCGCCCCGGTCAGCGCCAGCCGCAGCGCCACCAGCATCAGCGCCCCCGGCAACAGCCTGAACGCTGCGTTCGCGGCCGTCCAATGACGCCTGCTGGTCAGCCAGCCGAATTCGACGGCGAGCACCGCCAGCACGATATCGACGGCATGGCCGCTGGCGAACAGCCAGGCGAACCAACTGGTCAGCCGAACGGCCCGTTCAGTTTCACGATCGCCATGTTCAGATAGCCGGCGAAGGTCACCCACAGCAGATAGGGGACCAGCAGCACCGCGCCGGTCATCGAGCGGCGCCAGGTGAAGACGATCAGCGCCGCGACCGATAGCCACAGCGCCAGCACCTCGATCAGCGCCCAGTCCGGCCGGTGGAAGCGGAAGAAAAGCAGGCTCCACATGATGTTGAGGAAGCCGTTCAGCGACCACAGGCCCAGCAGCGTTTCCCGCTCCCGCCAGGTCGGCGCCGCCAGCCATCCGGTGACGCCGGCCAAGGCGTTCAGCGCGAAGATCGCTGTCCAGGCGACAGGATAGGCCGCGTCGGACGGCGCCCAGCGCGGCTGCACCAGACCGTGATACCAGGGACCAGTCTCGGTGATGGTCGCGCCCAATAGCGCGACCGCCACCGCCAGCATCGCCGCCATCACGGTCGGGAGGAGCCAAGCCCTGCTCATGCGGATCAGCCGGCCGTCTGCAGCAAGTGGCGCATGTCCTTGAGGAAAATGCGTAAGTAAGCGAGCGGCCGGGCATAGACGAGCCGCTTGTCCATGTAGGCGGGCCAGATCAGGCTCTGCACGTCGCGGTCCTCGCACATGGCTACGAAGCGCTCGCGGCGCCGGTCGTTGCGGTACCAGAAATGCTGCATGATCCCAAGAATCCAGAAGACCCGGCCGTGCGCGCGCAGGAAGCGCCGGTGCGCCAAGCCCAGCGCTTTCGGATCGCCGGAAGCCAGAAAGCGATCGACCGCCACCGCCGACTCCCGGCCCGCCGTCATCGCGTAATAAATGCCCTCGCCGGATGCGGGCGCGACCGCACCGGCGGCATCTCCGGTCACCACGATGTCACGGCCATTATCCCATTTCCTGAGCGGCTTGAGCGGGATCGGCGCGCCCTCGCCGCGGATCGTCTCGCAGGCGCCCAGCCCGGCATCGGCGCGCAGCCGGGCGACCGCGTCGCGCAGGGCGAAGCCCTTGTGCGCGCTGCCGGTCCCGACGCTGGCGGTGTCGCCATGCGGGAACACCCAGGCATAGAAATCGGGCGACAGCGCGCCCTGGTAGAAAACGTCGCAGCGGCCGCGGTCGAAAGCGTCATCGCCGGCGGCCGGCGAGCGGATCACTTCGTGATAGGCGAATACGCAAGGTATCCGGTCGGCGCCCTTGATCGACGCCGAGGCGACACGCGACCGCGCGCCATCCGCGCCGATCACGCAGCGCGCGCTCACGCGGTGCTCCTGCCCGCCGCGCGCATCCGCGTAGACCACGATCGCGCCGCCGTTCGCATCGCGTTCGATCCGGTCGAACGTGCCGGTGCGGCGTTCGGCGCCGGCCGCAGCCGCGCGGGCGCGCAGCCATTCGTCGAAGATGTCGCGATCGACCATGCCGACAAAGCCGCCTTTGCCTGCTTGATCGACCGGCATGTCGACCGGTGTGCCGGACGGCCCGATCATGCGCGCGGCGAGCGCGCGTCCGACGATCAGATGGTCGGGGATGTCGAAATCGCGGATCAGCCGGGGCGGGATCGCGCCGCCGCACGGCTTCACCCGTCCAGCCCGGTCGAGCAGCAGCACGCGCCGTCCGGCTTTCGCCAGGTCGGTGGCGGCGGTCGCACCCGATGGCCCGCCGCCGACAACGACGCAATCATAGGTCATGCCGGCCGGCCTTGCCAAACGAGCGATACGGCGAAGAGAAACAGCAGCGCCTCGACCCCGAACACGATGGTGAAGGTGTGCGGGACCGAGCCTGTCAGTGTCCGCCCCGCATCGACGCCGGATGCGCCCAGCAGCCCGCCCAGCCCGAACGCGATCGCCTGCGCCGCGCCCCATACGCCCATGCGGATACCTTCGCGCCCGCCTTTGCCGTCCGCGTCGCCGGCGCCGGCCAACGCCATCATCGTTCCGATCGCGGCGACCGCGAACACGCCATTGGCGAATCCCAGCAGCGCGACATTGGCGGCGATCGGCCAGCCTGGCCCGGCGCGCGCCGCCAGCGCCAGCCCGCCCAGCGCCACCGCGGAGGCAGCGCAGCCGCCGATGATCCAGCGCTGCAGCCCGCCCGCGCGGCGCCCGCCAAACGCGCTACCGCCGACACCGGCCAGGATCATGCCGGCCAGCACGCCGCCATGCTGCACGGCGGAAAGCTGGGTCGATTGGCCCGGCGTGTAGCCGAACACCAGGCCGGCGAACGGCTCCAGGATCAGATCCTGCATCGAATAGGCGAGCATCGACAGAAACACGAAGACGGTGAATCGCCGTGCCGCATCGTCGGCCCATGTTTCGCGCAGGGCGGCACCGAAAGCCATGCCAAGCGGGGCCTTCTGTTCTGATGGGGCGGCCACGAGAGACGGCGCCCTCTCCACGCCCCACACGGCCAGCAGCGCTATGATGAACGCGATTCCCGCAACGCCGCCGCCAACCATCGTCAGGCGGGTGAACGAGAAGGGATCGATCAGCGCGCCCGCGATCCCGGCGGTGACGACGATGCCGGCGATCATCATGACCCAGGTGACCGATGCCGCCACCGCGCGGCGTTCGGGTGCGACGCGCGTCGCGAGCAAGGCCAGCAGCGAGGTTCCCGCCGCGCCGACGCCGGCACCGATCATCGCGAAGGCGATGACGGCCAACGCGTATCCCCCAAGGGAACGCGCCGCCAAAAGGCTCAACGATTGGATCGCCAGCAATGCGCCGAGCGCGAGCACAGCCATGCCGAACACGATCCACGGCGTCCGCCGCCGCCCGCGGTCCGATCCATGCCCCCATAGCGGCCGGGTGAGCTGCACCGCGTAATGCCACGCGACCAAGCCGGCCGGCAGCAAGGCGGGCAGGGCATATTCGACGATCATCACGCGATTGAGCAGCGATGTCGCCAGCATCACGATCGCGCCGATCGCGCTCTGCACCAGCCCCAGCCGGACGATCCCGATCCAGCCGAGCGGCGCGGAATTCACAGTCCCATCACTCCGCCGAGACCGAAGGCGGCCGCCAGCATGCCGAGCACGTAGAGCGTGGTGCCGGTGGCATTATACCAGGGAGCATGGGCCAACGGGTCGCGCAGTAGCCGTCGCATCAGCAGCAACTGCCCGAACAGCAGCGTGGCGACGATTCCCGCGACGAGGATGTGTCCCCAGGTGGCCAGCAAGGCGGCGACCGCGATTTGCGGGACCGCCATCACCACGCAGGCCAGCCGCGCGGCGGGAGCGACGCCCAGCACTACCGGCAGCGAGCGCAGGCCGGTCGCGCGATCGCCTTCGACCGCCTTGAAGTCGTTGAGCGTCATGATGCCGTGCGCCCCGGCGCTGTAGAGCGCCAGGATGATCAGGATGTCCCGGGCCGGCAGCGCCCCGGCCATCACGCTCGCTCCGGTGAACCAGGTCAACCCCTCATAGGTCAGGGCGACCACCGCCGGACCCCAAATGCCGCTGGTCTTGAAGCGGAAAGGCGGCGCGCTGTAGCCCCAGGCGCAGGCGAGCCCCAGGCAGGTCGCCGCGAACACCCACGGCCCCGTCGCCCAGGCGACCAGCAGCGACAGGATCGTGCCGATCGTCGCGATCCTCAGGCCCCAGCGCCCGGCGATGCGGCCGGAAGGAATCGGCCGGTCGGGTTCGTTGATCGCATCGACATGGCGATCGAACCAGTCATTGACGGCCTGGCTGGTGCCGCAGACCAGCGGGCCGGTCAGCAGCACGCCCGCGATCAGGAACGGCCAGCGATCGGCGATCGGCACGCCCGACGACACCACGCCGCACAGAAAGGCCCATATCGGGGGAAACCAGGTGACCGGCTTGAGCAGCCGCAGAACGTCGCCAGGGGCGGGAATCGGCGTCGCGACGTCCGGGGCGCTGAGGCGATACATTGCGGATCGAGACTAGGTTTGACGCCTTACAGCGTCAAACGGAATTGACAGGCGGCGATTGGCTTTAGTCGTTGCCGCTCGGCACCAGATTGCCGAGGCCGTGCCGATGCAATTTCGAATAAAGGCTCTGCCGGCTCAGGCCGAGAATCTCGGCGGCCGACGCCCGATTGTCCGACGTATAGGCAAGCGCGGCCTCGATGCAGAGGCGCTCGATCATATCGGTGCTTTCGCGCACGATATCCTTCAGCGACATCCGGCCCACCAACTCGGTCAGCTGCCCCACCGATCGCGGCATCTCGCCGGTCTCCGGGACGTTCACGCGCATGCGGCGCCCGACATTGCGGATCGTGAAGCCATAGCATGTGCCGTCGCCTGCTGGCGCCGCGACGCCGGACACCTCGATTTCCTCGCGCGCGCCGGCGGCTCCGCGAAAGATGGTGGCCACGTTGCGCACCGAACCATGCTCGCGCAGCTGAGCCGCGATCAGGTCGAGATCGATCCCCGGCCGGCCGAGCCACGCGTCGAGACGCCCGCCGACGGCACGCTCGATCGACGGCAATTCGGCCAGATCGAGGAAGGCGGTGTTCGCGGTGAGGATGTTCAAATTGTGGTCGACGAGCACGAACGCGTCCGGCATGCGCTCCACCACATCGCCGAGCGTGGCGTCGAAGCGATGCCGGCCAGTCGCTGCCCCGACGGACTCGATCCGCACGATCAGCAGCGGGGTGCGAGCGTGGCGGAACAGCCGCGCCGAGACCAGAGCTGTGCCGCGTTCTTCCGCCAATCGCAGCTCGACGGGCGCGACATCGTCGGCGGCTTCGGCGGCGCCCAGGTAAGCGACCAGATCGTCGCGCTGGCCGGCCTCGACAATCTCGTGAACCGGGCTTCCGATCAACGTACCTTTGTTCGCGCCCAAAAGGTCGTGCACCGCCGGATTCGCTTCCTGGATGCGGCGCGTTTCGGCATCCACGATCAGCACCGGTTCCGCCGCCATGTCGAACAGCAGGCGATAGCGCGTCTCGGCCTGGCGCAACCGCACATAGTCGCGCTCCAGCGATTGCTGGGTCTGAAGAAGCCGCTGCTGCATCGCCGCAGCGTCGCGCATGTCGCGGCCGATCGCGATCAGCCGGTCGCGCTCCCCAAGCCGCATGACGAGATAGCGAATCGGCACTTCGCCGCCCGCCGCGGGATGATTGACCTGACGCCAGCGTGGTTCGGCGCCGGGCTGCGTCGCGTCCGTCAGCATTTCGACGATCTTCGGCCGGCTCTCGACGGTGACGGTGTCGATCCACGGCTCGCCGACCCAGTCGGCGAAGCCGCGATTGGCGAGGTCGCCACGCGATACGGCGATGTCGAGGACCTTGCCTTCGGTTGACAAAATGAACGCCACGTCGCTGGCGGCGGCGAGCAAAGCCGCTGCCTCGCTCGCGGGCAAGCGTTCCGGCATGGCGTCAGGGTTCGCGAATTTCGTTTTCCGGGACGGGGCGTCAGGCCTGTTCATCGACGAGCGTCGCGCTCCAAGAAATCCGTGTTCAACCAGCGAGGAGGGCATCCTCCTCGTGCACGCGAACCAAGTCGTCGGCCACCTTCAACGCCAGCCTGGCGTCGTTGGCCGTGCCGTCCGCCCCGACGTGCGCCGCAAGCTCCGGCGCATCGCAGAATACCCTGCCGCCAACCATCACTCGCACCCGGGGGTTGCGCGAAACAGTCCGCAGGGCCGCTATGACCGAAGCAAGGGTCGCGATATGGCAGTCGCAACTGACCGTCAATCCAACCAGATCGTACCAAGTGCCGCCGACCTTGCCGAGCAGATCGGACGTCTCGGCCTCGCCCATGCGCTCGGTCATCCAGCCGCCGCGTCGAAACAGCTCGTCGATAACCACCGTGCCGAAATTATGCTGATCTCCCGGCATCGCGGCGAACAGTGCGCGATGGCCTCCGGCCGCCAGCAGCCGATCGGCGGGAACGCGGGCGGCGACTTCGTGCACTGCCTCCTGCAGCCGCCACAGCCCCATCGTCACGTCAATGAAATCGCAGCGGTCGCTTTCCCAATATTCGCCGAGCAGGCGGGCCGTTGGCGCCAGCAGGTCTACCATCACGCTGTCGATCGTGACGCCGCGCGCGATGATGGAATCGATGCGATCCAACAGCGTGTCGGCCTCGACCTCCAGTGCGAATGCCGCAAGTGCTTCTATGTCAGCCGGAGAAATACTCGCCTCGGGACCGACCGCCGCGACCGGCTGCGGCTCGGCCGCATGCGCCATCATCAGGCGCGGAATGATCTCGCTTTCGATGAGCGTGGACAGCGACCGCGCATATGTTCGATCCGCCAACACGTGAAAGCCACCGCCGGTCCCACCGCCGCGCCAAGCGCGTCTTGACGCAGGTCCGCTCGGCATGAGCGTTTCGGTTTGCATTCTGACGACCGTCGCCATTCACGGCTCTCCCCGCCCGGCTGAACGACTTAACTGCCCGGGACTGCATCGTTGTGATGCTGCCCGCGCGACTCGCAGCCTATGCCTATTCGGTGCCGGCAGCAATGACCCAAACACGCCGCAGCGCACCATGTGTCAATTAATCTGGACGTCGGTTTTGATTGACACCTCGCGAGGGGGCGCCATAGTCTCCACTCTATTGGAGGAGGCAGGCGGAAGCTGATGCGGGCGCGAGACCCTATCTTCGCGAAGGCCGACCGGGATAGTCTCCCGCCGCTGTATACGCCTGAACAGCGCCGCCGCCGCGACTCGACTCGCTGGACGCTGGTTCAAGGAATTCTCGCGCCCACGCAGTTCCTGATCTTCCTGATCAGCCTCGTGCTCGTGCTGCGGTATCTGGCGAGCGGCGAGGGCGCTTTCGCCGCGACCGTGTCCATCGTCGTCAAGACGGCGGCGCTCTATGCGATCATGATCACCGGCTCGATCTGGGAAAAGGCGGTGTTCGGCAAATGGCTGTTCGTGCCGGCTTTCTTCTGGGAAGACGTGTTCAGCATGGTCGTGCTGGCGCTGCACACCGCCTATCTGGTGGCGTTGGTGGCGGACCTCGGCACTGAGCGCGGCCGCATGCTGCTCGCGCTGGCCGCCTATGCCGCCTACGCGATCAATGCGACCCAGTTCCTCCTGAAGCTGCGCGCCGCGCGGCTGCAGGGTGCGGTCGCGCCCAGCATGGCGGCGGCGGGATGATGCCGGCGCTGTCCGCCGCGGCATCGGGGTGCGAATCCGCCCCGGTCCTGCGCGAACGCGGGCAGCGTGAGGTTTTCTGCGGCTTGACCGGCATCATCTGGCTGCACCGCAAGGTGCAGGACGCTTTCTTCCTGGTGGTCGGCTCGCGCACCTGCGCGCACCTGCTGCAATCGGCGGCGGGGGTGATGGTGTTCGCCGAACCGCGCTTCGGCACCGCGATCATCGAGGAGCGCGACCTGGCCGGCATGGCCGATTGCAACGCCGAACTCGATAGTGTCGTCGATCGTCTCCTCGCCCGCCGCCCGGACATCAAGATGCTGTTCCTGGTCGGCTCCTGCCCGTCGGAGGTCATCAAGCTCGACCTATCGCGGGCGGCTGCGCGCCTGTCGGTCAAGCATGCCGGCGCCACCCGCATCCTCAGCTACTCCGGTTCGGGGATCGAGACGACCTTCACCGAGGGCGAGGACGCCTGCCTGGCAGCGCTGGTGCCGGAACTGCCGGCCGACGCCGCCGACGCGCCGAGCCTGATGATCGTCGGCGCGCTGCCCGACGTCGTCGAGGACCAATTCCTCCGGCTCTTCGCCGAGCTGGGCATCGCGCCCGTCCATGTCCTGCCGGCCCGCCGCGCCGATGCGATGCCACCGGTCGGCGCCAATACCCGTTTCCTGCTCGCGCAGCCGTTCCTTGGCGAAACCGCGCGGGCGCTGGAAGATCGCGGCGCGCGGCGGCTGGAAGCTTTGTTCCCCTTCGGCGCCGAAGGCACGACCGACTGGCTGCACGCCGCCGCGACGGCGTTCGGGGTGGACGAAATGCATTTCCGCCGTGTCGTCGCGCCGGGCCGCGAACGCGCCAAGCGGGCGATCGAGCATTCGGCCGAACGGCTGGGCGGTAAGCGCATCACCTTCCTGCCCGATTCGCAGCTCGAAGTGCCGCTGGCACGGTTCCTGAGCAACGAACTCGGCATGGTCCCGGTCGAGGTCGGCACGCCCTATCTCCACCGCCGCCATCTCGCGCGGGAACTCGCGCTGCTCCCGGCCTGCACGTTGATCAGCGAGGGGCAGGATGTCGACAAGCAACTCGACCGGGTCCGCGCCGCTCAGCCCGATCTTACCGTCTGCGGCCTCGGCCTCGCCAACCCGCTGGAGGCCGAAGGGCTGACGACGAAATGGGCGATCGAGCTCGTCTTCTCGCCCATCCACGGCTTCGACCAGGCCGGCGACCTGGCCGAACTCTTCGCGCGCCCGCTTAGGCGGCGCGACGTGTTGAGGGTCTGATGCAGCTGACGGTCTGGACCTATGAGGGGCCACCCCATGTCGGCGCGATGCGGGTCGCGACGGCGATGGAGGGCGTGCATTACGTTCTCCACGCGCCGCAGGGCGATACCTATGCCGACCTGCTGTTCACGATGATCGAGCGGCGCGGCAAGCGCCCGCCCGTCACCTACACGACGTTTCAGGCGCGCGACCTGGGCAAGGACACGGCGCAGCTGTTTCAGCAGGCAGCGCGCGATGCCTATGATCGCTTCCAGCCCCAGGCGATGCTGGTCGGCGCGTCGTGCACGGCGGAGCTGATTCAGGACGATCCGGCCGGCCTGGCCGAGGCGATGCGCCTGCCCTGCCCGGTCGTCGCGCTGGAACTGCCGAGCTATCAGCGCAAGGAAAGCTGGGGCGCGGCGGAAACCTTCTACCAGCTGGTTCGCACGCTCGCCGACAAGAACGCGAAGCCGGCTCCGCGGGAGGGCCGGCGCCCAAGCGCGAACCTGCTCGGCCCGACGGCGCTTGGCTTCCGCCACCGGGACGACGTCATCGAGGTGACGCGGCTGCTCGACCAGCTTGGTGTCGCGGTGAATGTCGTCGCGCCGCTCGGCGCGTCTCCAGCCGATCTCGCCCGGCTGGGCGAAGCCGATTTCAACATCTGCCTTTACCCTGAAACCGCCGACACCGCCTGCCGCTGGCTGGAGCGGACGTTCGGGCAAAAGACGGTCCGCACGGTGCCGATCGGCCACGGCGCGACCCGCGATTTCATCGCCGAGGTCGGGGCGGTCGCCGGCGTCGATACGTCGGCCCTGCTCGATACGTCCAACCTGCCGTGGTGGAGCCGCTCGGTCGATTCGACCTATCTTACGGCCAAGCGCGTCTTCATCTTCGGCGACGCCACGCACGCGATCGCGGCGGCACGGGTGGCGCGCGACGAGCTGGGCTTCGAGGTGGTCGGGCTTGGCTGCTACAACCGCGAATTCGCCCGCGATCTGCGCGAAGCCGCGGCGCTTTACGGCGTAGAGCCGCTCGTCACCGACGATTATCTGGCGGTGGAGACGGCGATCCAGGCGCTGCAGCCCGAACTGGTGCTGGGCACGCAGATGGAGCGGCACATCGCCAAGCGGCTGCGCATCCCCTGCGCGGTGATCTCGGCCCCGGTCCATGTCCAGGATTTCCCGGCCCGCTATTCGCCGCAAATGGGGTTCGAAGGCGCGAACGTGCTGTTCGACACCTGGGTCCATCCGCTGGTGATGGGGCTGGAGGAGCATCTGCTGACGATGTTCCGCGACGATTTCGAGTTTTCCGACGCCAGCGGGGCCAGCCATTTGGGGCATGCTGCGACAGCCCCAGCGCCGGTAGAGACCGTATCGGCGATCGGGCAGGAGGGGGGCTGGACCTCCGACGCCGAGCGCGAGCTGCTGAAGATCCCGTTCTTCGTGCGCGGCAAGGCGCGGCGCAACACCGAGAAATTCGCGGCCGAGCACGGACTCGCCACCATCTCGCTCGAGACGCTTTACGACGCGAAGGCACATTATGCCCGGTAGCACGGCGCCTCTGCACGTCGTCATCGTGACGCTCGACAATCATCTGTCGGGCGCCGCCGAGCGGGCGGCCGCGCGTTTCGCGCGCGAGGGCGCCGGCATCACGATCGGCTTCCACGCCGCCGCCGACTGGGATCGCGATCCGACGGCGCTCGACCGCTGCATCGCGGACATCGGCCGCGGCGACATCGTCATCGCGACGATGCTGTTCCTCGACGATCATATCCGCGCGGTGCTGCCGGCGCTGGAGGCGCGGCGCGAGGATTGCGCGGCGCTGGTCGGCCTGATGTCGGGCAGCGAGATCGTCCGCCTCACCCGGCTCGGCGATTATCGCATGGACCGGCCCGCCAAAGGCCCGCTCGCGCTGCTGAAGCGGCTGCGCGGATCGAAAGGCGCCGGATCGTCGGGCGCCGGACAGATGCGGATGCTGCGCCGCCTGCCCAAGCTGCTGCGCTTCATCCCCGGCACCGCGCAGGACGTGCGGGCCTATTTCCTGACATTGCAATATTGGCTGGCCGGCAGTGACGACAATGTCGTCAACATGGTCCGCGCGCTGGCCAGCCGCTACGCCGGCCACAGCGCGCACGCCGAACCGCCGCAGGACTATCCGGACGTCGGCGTCTATCATCCCGCCCTGAAGGGCAGGATGGCCCAGCGCATCGAGGCGCTGCCGAAGAGTGAAAAGACCAAGGGCACGGTCGGGGTGCTGATGCTGCGCTCCTATCTGCTCGGCCGCGACACTGGCCATTATGACGGCGTGATCCGCGCGCTGGAGATGCAGGGTCTGCGGGTCATTCCCGCCTTCGCCAGCGGCCTCGATTCACGCCCCGCGATCGAGCGCTTCTTCATCAAGGATGGCCGCTCGACCGTCGATGCGATCGTATCGCTGACCGGCTTCAGCCTGGTCGGCGGACCCGCCTATAACGATGCCCGCGCGGCGGAGGCGATGCTGGCCAGCCTCGACGTGCCGTATATCGCCGCGCACCCGATCGAGTTCCAGTCGCTGCAGCAATGGGGCGCGAGCCGGCAGGGGCTGCTGCCGATCGAAACCACGATGATGGTGGCGATCCCCGAGCTTGACGGGGCTGTGCTGCCCAGCGTGTTCGGCGGGCGGTCGGCTGGACCTGGCGAAGCCTGCACCGGCTGCGGCCGGCGCTGCACCTTCCCGGAATCCGGCCTGACCCGCGAAATGCAGTCCTGCCCCGAGCGCGCCGAGGCGCTGGCCGCCAAGGTCGCGAAGCTGGTCGCGCTGCGCCGGTCCGAGCGCGCAGCGCGCAAGCTTGCCGTCGTGCTGTTCAACTTCCCGCCCAATGCCGGCGCGACCGGCACGGCCGCGCATCTGGCGGTGTGGGAATCGCTTCATGCCACGCTGACCCGGCTCGCGAGCGAAGGCTATGACGTGGCCGTTCCCGCCGACGTCGACGCGCTGCGCGACGCGGTGCTGCACGGCAATGCCGCGCGCTTCGGCGCCGACGCCAATGTCCATGCCCGCATCGCCGCCGACGATCATGTCCGCCGCGAGCCGCATCTGGCCGCGATCGAGGCGCAATGGGGGCCTGCGCCCGGCAAGCAGCAGAGCGACGGCACTGGCATCCACGTTTTGGGCGCGCGGTTCGGCAAGCTGTTCGTCGGTATCCAGCCGGCGTTCGGCTATGAAGGCGACCCGATGCGGCTGCTGTTCGAAGGCCGCTTCACCCCGACCCATGCGTTCAGCGCCTTCTACCGCTGGCTGCGCGAGGATTTCGCTGCCGACGCGGTGCTGCACTTCGGCACGCACGGCGCGCTCGAGTTCATGCCGGGCAAGCAGGCGGGGCTGACTGGCGACTGCTGGCCGGAACGGCTGATCGGCGACCTGCCCAACATCTACCTCTATGCCGCCAACAACCCGTCCGAGGCTTTGATCGCCAAGCGCCGCTCGGGCGCGACGCTGGTCAGCTATCTGACGCCGCCGCTGGCGCAGGCCGGGCTCTACAAGGGGCTTGGCGACCTCAAGGCGCTGGTCGAGCGCTGGCGCTCGTCGCCCAACGCGGACGAGCGGGCGAGCCTGGAGCCTCTGATTCGAGAGAGCGCGGGTGGCCTGGACCTGGACGGCAGCGACGTCACGGCGCTCTCCGCCCGTCTGTACGAGGTGGAGCGGGAGCTGATCCCGCACGGCCTGCATGTGCTCGGCACGCCGGTGACGGACGAAACCCGCGCGCAGCTGGCCGCGGCGGGCATCGACGCGCCCGCGACGAACGGCGAGCTCGACGCGCTGTTGCACGCGCTCGACGGCGCGTTCGTGCGGCCGGCGCCCGGCGGCGACGTGCTGCGCAACCCGGACGTGCTGCCGACCGGCCGCAACATCCACGGCTTCGACCCATTCCGCATCCCCGGCACGTTCGCCTGCGTCGAAGGCGCGCGCCAGGCCGACGAGCTGATCGCCCGTCACACCGCGAGCGCAGCCTTCCCCGAGACACTGGCGATGGTGCTCTGGGGTACCGACAATCTGAAGTCCGAAGGCACGCAGATCGCGCAGGCGCTCGCGCTGATCGGTGCACGGCCGCGCTTCGACGGCTATGGCCGGCTGGCGGGCGCGGAGCTGATCCCGCTGGCGGAGCTGGGCCGGCCGCGGATCGACGTGGTGGTGACGCTGTCGGGCATCTTCCGCGACCTGCTGCCATTGCAGACGCGGATGATCGCCGAAGCGGCCTGGCTCGCCGCGAGCGCCGACGAGCCGGATGACCAGAATTTCGTTCGCAAGCATAGCCTTGCCCATGCCGCGAGGCATGGCTGCGACCTGGAGACAGCGGCGCTGCGCGTCTTCTCCAACGCCGAAGGGGCCTATGGCGCCAACGTCAATCTCCTGATCGACGACGGCGCCTGGAACGACCCCGACGAGATCGCCGAGGTGTTCGAGCGGCAGAAGGGCTATGCCTATGGCCGCAGCGGCGCGCCGACCCGTCACGCCGAATTGTTCAAGTCGGCACTGGCCGGCGTGGACCTCGCCTATCAGAATCTCGACTCGGTCGAGTTGGGGGTCACCGACATCGATCACTATGTCGATGCGCTGGGCGGGATCACCCGCTCGATCGCGCGCGCCAAGGGCAGCGCCGCCCCGGTCTATATCGTCGATGCGACGCAGGGAGCGACCAAGGTCCGCACCCTGGCCGAGCAGGTCGATCTCGAAACGCGCACCCGCGTGCTCAATCCGGTCTGGTACGAAGCGATGCTGAAGCATGGCTTCGAGGGCGTGCGGCACGTCGAGAGCCACGTGACCAACACCTTGGGCTGGTCGGCCACCACCGGCCAAGTCAGCCCGTGGGTCTATCAGCGGATCAGCGAGACCTATGTGCTCGACGCGGCGATGCGCGAGCGGCTGGCGAGCCTGAATCCGAAGGCATCAGCGCGCGTCGCGAACCGACTGATCGAGGCGAGCGAGCGCGAATTCTGGGCGCCGGACGCTGCGACCCTGGCCGCGCTCCACGCCGCGAGCGACGACCTTGAAGACCGGCTCGAAGGTATTTCGGCGGTGGCGGCATGAGGAAAGACTGATGGCCCTTCTCGATCCCCCAACCCGCCCGCTCGACGGCGAAGGCAGCGTCCAGGTCCGGCTCGACCCGGTCGACCGCATCGGCACGGCCAAGGTGTTCGCGGTTTACGGCAAGGGCGGGATCGGCAAATCGACCACCTCGTCGAACCTGTCGGCGGCCTTCTCGATGCTCGGCAAGCGCGTGCTGCAGATCGGCTGCGATCCCAAGCATGACAGCACTTTCACGCTGACCAAGAAGCTGATGCCGACGGTCATCGACGTGCTCGAGACGGTCGAGTTTCACAGCGAGGAGCTGCGCCCCGAGGACTATATGTTCGAGGGCTATAACGGCGTGATGTGCGTCGAGGCGGGCGGACCGCCGGCCGGCACCGGCTGCGGCGGCTATGTCGTCGGCCAGACCGTGAAGCTGCTGAAGCAGCATCATCTGCTGGAAGATACCGACGTCGTGCTGTTCGACGTGCTGGGCGATGTGGTGTGCGGCGGCTTCGCCGCGCCGCTGCAGCATGCCGAGCGCGCGGTGGTGGTGGCGTCGAACGATTTCGACAGCATCTTCGCGATGAATCGCATCGTGGCGGCGATCAAGGCGAAGGCGAAGAATTACGACGTGCGGATGGCCGGCGTCATCGCCAACCGGTCGGCCGCGACCGACGAGATCGACCGGTTCAACGAAGCGACCGGCCTGAAGCGGCTGGCGCACTTCCCGGACCTCGATGCGATCCGCCGCAGCCGGCTGAAAAAATGCACGCTGTTCGAGATGGAACAGACCCCCGAGGTCGCGGCCGCCTGCGACGAGTATAAGCGCCTTGCCGCCCTGCTGTGGGCCGGCGTCGATCCGCTCGATGCCGAGCCGATGAAGGACCGCGACATTTTCGAATTCCTGGGGTTCGAGTGATGGCGAGCGCGTATCTCTCCGCCCGCTATGGCGATCGCCGCGACCGGCTGGAAACCTATTTCGACCGCACCGCGGCGAAGGCTTGGGAACAGCTGACGTCCGATGCGCCGGTGAGCCGGATCCGAGCGACGGTGCGGGCCGGGCGCGACCGGATGCGCGACACGCTGCTGTCCTGGCTTCCCGCCGACCTGAATGGCGCCCGCATTCTCGATGCGGGATGCGGGACCGGCGCGCTGGCGGTCGAAGCGGCGCGGCGCGGCGCCCAGGTGGTGGCGATCGACGTCGCCGGCAGTCTGATCGAAGTGGCGGCGCGTCGGGCCGGCGAGGCTTCGGGCCGCCTGGCGATCGACTGGCGAGTGGGTGACATGCTCGATCCGGCGCTCGGCCGGTTCGACTATGTGATCGCGATGGACTCGCTGATCCATTACAGCGCGTTCGATATCGTCGATATGCTGGGCCGGCTGACCGATCGGACCAATGGCGCGCTGCTGTTCACCTTCGCGCCGTCGACGCGGCCGCTGGCGCTCATGCATGCCGTCGGCAAGCTGTTTCCGCGCGGTGATCGTGCGCCGGCGATCGAGCCGGTTCGCGAAAGCCTGTTGCGGACCCTGGCGGCCGCGGCGCTGCGCAACCACCGCATCGGGCGGACCGAGCGGATCGCCAGCGGCTTCTACACCAGCCAGGCGATGGAGCTGCTGCCGCGATGAGCCGCATGGCCGCCCTGAAAACCGGCGCTTTCTGGGTCCGGATCGGCACACGCTTCCTGCCGTTCGCCGATGCCGCGACCAAGGAGCTGCCGCTGGGCCGGCTGCTCCGTTTGTCGCTGTTCCAGGTCTCGGTCGGCATGGCGGCGGTGCTGCTGACCGGCACATTGAACCGGGTCATGATCGTGGAACTCGGCATGTCGGCCTGGCTGGTCGCGGCGATGGTCGCGCTGCCGCTGCTGTTCGCGCCGCTCCGCGCGTTGATCGGCTTCCGCTCGGACACCCACCGCTCGGTGCTGGGATGGAAGCGGGTGCCGTATATCTGGTTCGGCACGCTGATGCAGTTCGGCGGGTTGGCGATGCTGCCGTTCGCGCTGCTGGTGATGACCGGCGGCGGGCAGGGGCCTGCCGCGGTCGGCCATGCCGGTGCCGCGCTCGCCTTCCTGCTGATCGGAGCCGGGATGCATACCACGCAGACCGCGGGTCTGGCGCTGGCGACCGATCTGGCGAGCGAAGAGGCGCGGCCACGCGTCGTCGCGCTGCTCTATGTGATGCTGCTGGTCGGCATGCTGGTCAGCGCGATCGTCATCGGCCGGGTGCTCGCCGATTTCTCGGCCACCAGGCTCGTCCAGATCGTCCAAGGCGCGGCGGTGCTGACGATGGTGCTGAACATCGTGGCACTTTGGAAGCAGGAAGCGCGCAACCGTGTCGCGATCGAAGCCCAGGCCCCACGGCCTGCCTTCCGCGAGGTCTGGTCGATCTTCATCGCGCGGCCGAAGACGCTGCGGCTGCTGGTCGCGGTCGGGCTCGGTGCGGCGGCGTTCAGCATGCAGGACGTGCTGCTCGAACCCTATGGTGGCCAGATACTGAGGCTGTCGGTTGGCGCAACCACGTCGTTGACGGCGCTGTGGGCAGCCGGGATGCTCGCCGGTTTCGGCCTGGCCGCGCGCCAGCTCGCCGGCGATGCGGATCCATTGCGGCTGGCCGGGTTCGGCGGCGTCACCGGCATCTGCGCGTTTCTCTGCGTGATCTTCGCGGGTCCGCTCCAGGCGCCCGCATTGCTGGGCATCGGCGCGACCTTCATCGGCGCTGGCGCCGGCCTGTTCTCGGTCGGCACGCTCACCGCCGCGATGGCGCTGACGGACGCCGATCCCGAGGGTGGCCGCAACGGTCTGGCGCTCGGCGCATGGGGCGCGGTCCAGGCGACCGCCGGCGGTGCCGCGATCGCGCTCGGTGCCGTTACCCGCGATGCGGTTTCGTCGGCCGCGGTCGCCAACCGGCTCGGACCGACGCTCGCCGGTCCCGAGACCGGCTACGCAACCGTGTATGTTCTGGAAATTATCTTGCTGCTGGGGACGCTCGTCGCGCTCGGTCCGCTCGTTCGCGGGCGGGACCCCGGCCAGTCCCCCACTCGCTTCGGCCTTAGCGAATTCCCGATCTGAAAGGAGCCGCCATGCACCTCGAACTCACACCCGGTATCGATGTCGCCTTGCTGGTGTTTTGGGCGTTCGTCCTGTTCTTCATCGTCCTGGTCTTCTACCTGCGGCGTGAAGACCGCCGTGAAGGCTATCCGCTGGAAGACGAAGTTTCGGGCCGCGTCGATACGCTTGGCGGCGCGATGCACACCGCGTCGACCAAATCGTTCCTGCTGCCGTTCGGTCACGGCACGGTGACCGCGCCGACCAAGGGCCGCGAGCCGGTCGATATCGCCGCGCGGCGCACCGACCGCTTCGCCGGTGCGCCCTATGCGCCGACCGGTAACCCCCTCGCCGATGGGATCGGCCCGGCCGCCTGGGCCGATCGCGCCAAGCGCCCCGATCTCGACATGGACGGCCATCCTCGCATCATCCCGCTCAGCGGCGCGACCGCCTATGGCATCGCGCGGGAAGATTCGGATCTCGCCGGCTGGCCGGTAGTCGGAGCGGACGGCGCGGTCGCCGGGCAGGTGAGCGACCTCTGGATCGACACCGCCGACCGGCTGGTCCGCTATATTCAAGTCGGCGGCGGCGATTCCGTCGGGATCGGACCGCTGCTGGCGCCGATGATGATGGCGAAGGTGGACCGCCGCCGCCGCCGCGTGGTGATCGATGCGCTCAACGCGGCCCAGTTCGGCGGTGTGCCGCGCCCGGCCACGCCCGGCCAGGTCACGCTGTATGAAGAAGAGCGCATCGCCGCCTATTTCGGTGGCGGCTACCTCTATGCCACGCCCGACCGGCAGGAGCCGTATCTATGACCGAATATGAGGTTGAGCCGATCCCCGGCCTGCCGGGGCATTTGCCGCCGGGCGAGCATATCCTGTGGCAGGGCTCGCCCGATCGCGCGGCGCTGGCGCGCGGCGCTTTCCACACCTGGCTGATCGGCGGCTATTTCGCGGTCCTGGCAACGGTGGCGGTCGCGGGCGGCAGTTCGGTCGGAATGACGACCACGATCGGCCTGGGCGTGACCGGCGTGGCCCTGCTCCACCTGCTCGCCTGGGCATCGGCGCGCAGCACGATCTATACGCTGACCAACCGACGGATCGTGATGCGGATCGGCGTCGCGGTGCCCAAATGCATCAACCTGCCGCTCGCGCAGATCGGGTCGGTCGACCTGGCCGAACATACCGATGGAACTGGCGACCTGCCGCTCGCGCTCACCGGACAGCCGGTGCTCGGCTATGTCGCGTTGTGGCCGCACGCCAGGCCCTGGAAGCTTGCCCGCCCGCAGCCGATGCTGCGCGCCGTCCCCGACGCGGCGAACGTCGCGGCCCTGATCGCGCGGACCTGCCTCGCCGCCAATCCCGATGGCCGGGTCGCAGCGGCGGAAAGCCGGACCACCGGCGTGCCCGCCTTCGCGGAGGCTCAGGCGGCATGAGCACGACTCACCACCACGGCGACATGATGCCGCGCGGCACGCTGGTCATCGCCGGCGCGCTGGTGCTTTTCGCCTTGGCCGCGACCGGCATCGTGAGGATCGCCGGCCTGCCCGCCGCCGCCGATCCGGCCGCGTTCCGCACCCAGGCCCGGATCGCTCCGGTCGCTTCGCGCGATCTGCGTTTTTCCGACCGGGCGGACGGCGCGGTGGTGATCACCGACGTGCGCACCGGCGACACCGCTTCGGTGATCGTGGCCGGACAGCAGACCGGCTTCATTCGCGGCGTCATGCGCGGGCTGGCGCGCGACCGCCGCGCGCGCGGGATCGGCGCCGCTGCCCCGTTCAACCTGACGCTGTGGCGCGACGGCGAGCTGTCGCTGACCGACAGCGCCACCGGCCGCTCGATCGAACTGACCGCGTTCGGCACGACCAATCGCGCGGCCTTCGCGGCGCTGCTGCCGAAGGAAGCCGGGAAATGATCGCGCTGCGGAGGACCTCGTTCGATACGCCCTGCCGCGTCGAGGTCGAACTCAGCGACGAATTCTGCCGCGCGAATGTCGTGCTGGCCAATGATTATGAAGTCGGCCCCGGCGACCGGGTGCGTGTCCACGGCGCGCCGATCAGCGTTGGCTTTGGCGAGCGCCGGGTCGAGCAGCGCATCGCCACGGTCGAGCGCGCCGGCGCGGTCGAGCGGCTGTGGACCAAATTCGCCGGCCATTTCGAGATGACCGAGCTTTACGAAGTCAGCTTCAGCGATCGGACCGCCCTATGAATGCGATCACCCCGTTCAAGCCCGCGACGAGCGTGGACACCACTGCCATCGCCCGCGAGGACACAGTGCTGAGTCCGCGCTTCTATACCACCGATTTCGCGGCGATGGACCGCATCGACGTCTCCGGCGTCCGCCACGAATGGGATGCGCTGATCGCCGAGATGGTGAGTGACCCCAACCGCCTGCACTTCAAGCGCACGGAAGCCTTTGACGGCGTGATCGAAAGCTTGCCTGACGGCCTGCGCGAGGAATTCACCGATTTCCTGGTCAGCTCGCTGACCTCCGAATTTTCCGGCTGCATCCTCTATGCCGAGATCGCGAAGCGGGTGAAGAACCCGGACGTGAAGCAGCTGTTCAAGCTGATGAGCCGCGACGAGAGCCGCCATGCCGGCTTCATCAACGACACGCTGAAGGATGCCGGCATCGGCATCGACCTGGGCTTTCTGACGCGGACCAAGAAATACACCTATTTCCGGCCGAAATTCATTTTCTACGCGACCTATCTGAGCGAGAAGATCGGCTATGCGCGCTACATCGCCATCTTCCGCCATCTCGCACGGCATCCGGAGCTGCGCTTCCACCCGATCTTCAACTGGTTCGAGCTATGGTGCAACGACGAGTTCCGCCACGGCGACGCCTTCGCCATCCTGATGCGCACCGATCCCAAGCTGTTGTCGGGCATCAACAAGCTCTGGATCCGCTTCTTCCTCGTCGCCGTCTATGCGACCATGTATGTGCGCGATCACAACCGGCCGGCCTTCCACAAGGCGCTCGGCATCGATCCGACCGACTATGACAACCGCGTGTTCACGATCTGCTCGGAGATCACGCGGCAAGTGTTCCCGGTCGTGCTCGACACCGACAGCCCTCGGTTCGCGCGGGGACTGGAGCGGATGCGCGCGCTCGCCGGCGGGATCGACGCCGCGAAGAAGCAGGGCGGTATTCTCGGCGGTATCAAGCGCATCGGGCTGACCGCGGCGGCAGCCGCCAATTTCGCGCGGCTGTATCTGACGCCGGTCAAGCGCAACGAAGCGCCGGCCAATGTCCGACTGGTGCCGGCCTGGTGACGATCCCGCCGCTCCTCTTCGCGCTGCTGATGTGGTTCATCGGCACCGCCGCTATCGTGTGGCTGGACAGCCGCCCGGCGCGCACGTTCCGCACCAGCCTCACGCTGGCCGGTATAACGGCGTTGGCGGCGATGGTGCTGGTGTGGGCCTATGCCGACGATGCGAGCCAAAGCGGCGCCTATGTGGCTTTCGCCGCCGCGATCGTGATCTGGGGCTGGCACGAGATGAGCTTCCTGATGGGCGCCGTCGCCGGGCCGAGCCGCGCGCCTTGCCCACCCGGTGCGACGGGATGGAAGCGCTTCAAGGCGGCGACCGCGACGGTGATCCATCACGAGCTGGCGATCGCGGCGACCGCGATGGCCCTTTTCGCGTTGACCTGGGGAGCGCCCAACCAGGCCGCGCCGCTCACCTTCCTGTTGCTGTTCGTGCTCAGGCTGTCGGCCAAGTTCAATCTGTATCTTGGCGTGCCGAACCTCAGCGACGAAGTGTTTCCGGCGCATCTCGAATATCTGAAAAGCTATTTCGCCAAGCGCCGGATGAACGCGCTGTTCCCGCTGTCGATTGTCTTCGGAGCCGGTCTCGCCGCCTGGGCCTGGATCGTCGCCGAAGCATCGCCGGCCGGCAGTGGGGCTGCGGCCAGCGCGACGCTGATCGCGGGGCTCGCGGTGCTCGGCGTGATTGAGCATCTGTTCCTGGTGCTGCCGCTCAGGGACGCCAAAATGTTCCGCTGGGCAGCGGGTGACAAGGCGGCCAAGACCGCTACAATCGAGTTCGTTGGGAGAGGGCGATGAATTACGACACAGTGTTCGCGGAGCAGCTCGACGGCTTGCGCGAGGCGGGGAATTACCGCGTGTTCGCCGAGCTGGAGCGCAAGGCCGGCCAGTTCCCGCGGGCGAAGCGCTGGGTGGACAATTTCGAGGTGGTCGACGTCACGGTCTGGTGCTCGAACGACTATCTCGGCATGGGCCAGCATCCCAAGGTCCTTGCCGCGATGCACGAGACGCTCGACCGCTGCGGCGCGGGCGCGGGCGGCACCCGCAACATCTCCGGCACCAATCACCAACATGTCTTGCTGGAGGCCGAGCTCGCCGACCTGCATGGCAAGGAAGCGGCACTGATCTTCACCTCGGGCTATGTGTCCAACTGGGCAGCGCTTTCCACCCTCGCATCGCGCCTGCCCGATTGCGTGGTCTTTTCCGACGCCCTCAACCACGCCTCGATGATCGAAGGCATCCGCCACAGCCGCGCCGAGTGCAAGCGCTGGCGGCACAATGATGTCGAGCATCTCGATCAGCTGCTGTCCGAGGTCGAACCCGGCCGTGCCAAGCTGGTCGCGTTCGAGAGCGTCTATTCGATGGACGGCGACATCGCCCCGATCGCCGAGATCCTCGACGTGTGCGAGAAACACGGCGCGCTCTCCTACATCGACGAAGTCCACGCGGTCGGCCTTTACGGCCCGCGCGGCGGCGGCGTCGCCGAGCGCGAAGGCCTGATGGACCGGATCGACGTGATCGAAGGGACGCTCGGCAAGGCGTTCGGGGTGATGGGCGGCTACATCACGGCGTCCAAGAATCTGTGCGATTTCGTGCGCAGCTTCGCCAGCGGCTTCATCTTCTCGACCGCGCTGCCACCGGCGGTCGCCGCGGGTGCGACCGCGTCGATCCGGCATCTGAAGGAAAGCCAGATCGAGCGCGTCCGCCACCAGAACCGGGTGCGGATCGTCCGCGATCGCCTCGATGCGCTCGGCATCCCGCACATCGACAACCCCAGTCACATCATCCCGGTGATGGTCGGCAACGCACATCACGCGAAGATGATCAGCGACTGGCTGATGGACAATCACGGCATCTATGTGCAGCCGATCAATTATCCGACCGTGCCGAAGGGGACGGAGAGGCTGCGCATCACGCCGTCGCCGGTCCACACCGACGGCGATATCGACCGGCTGACCGAGGCGCTGAGCGAATGCTGGTCGATGTGCGAACTGGCGAGGAAGCCGCTCGCGGCCTAAAGCTCCGACCGCACCTGCGCATGCGCGAGCGCGGCGAACAGGCCGGTGCCGCCGACGATGTTGCCCGCCAGCGCCGGCAGGATGAAGCCGAAAACGGCGGCCGCGTAACTACTCTCGCCGGTGGTGGCCAGCAGCCATGCCTCGGCAGATCCGGCGACGACATGGCTGAAGCCGGCGATCGCGATCACATAAGTCAACAGCGTCACCACCCAGATCTGCTGCCCGCGCGCGTTGGGCAGCAGCCAGGCGATCGTCGCCAGCACGAAGCCGGCGGGAATGCCTTGAAGAAACGCGTCGCGTGTGGTGCCTTCGGTGGCGTGGCGCGAAACCTCGATCATCGCCGCCAGCATCTCCGGCGTGACCAGCCCGCCGTGCGGCATCAGCAGCGCGACCGCGAACGTGCCCGCCAGATTTGCGGCGAAAACCAGCGTCCATAGTCTCAATGTGCGGCCGAGATTGGCCCAGCTGGGCTCGGTCGCCAGCGGAAGCACCGCGACGATCGTGCTTTCGGTGAAGAGCTGCATCCGGCCGAGGATGACGACGATGAAGCCGACGCTGTAGCCGAGCGAAACGATCGCGGGCGACCAGGGGGAGTCGGGCAGTTTCAGCATCAGCGCTGCCTGGGTGATGACCGAGAGCCACATCACGACCCCTGCGGCAGTGCCGGACCAGAGCAAGGATGCGGTCGGCCGCGCGAGTTCCTCGATCCCTTCTTCACGGACGATCTCGTGGACCACGCGTGCGGTGGGCGACTTGCGCTCTTTGACGGTCTCGCGTTCTTTATGGTCGAGTTCCGCGGGCGGGTCCCGGCCGGGGGCCTGCGCCCGGCCCTTAGTCCGTGGGTCGCTCACTGCTTCTGCTCGGCCGCGGCGAAGCTCTGCACGGCCGCCGGCGGCTGCGCCGCGTAATAGGCCGAGACCGCTTCGATCTGGCGATCGCTGAGCTTGCGGGCGATCGCGACCATCGGATCGATCGCCTTGTCCCCCCCGATCGTCCCGCGTCCTCCATCGCGGAACACGCGCATCTGGTTGGCGAGATACCAGTTCCCCTGGCCTTCGAGCAATGGAAACGCCTTCGCTGCCGCGCGATCGACGCCGTGGCACGACGCGCACGGCGCCAGCCCTGCGGACGGCACGCCCTTAAGCGCGATCTGCTGACCGGTCGGCGAGGCGGCGGCGATGGCCTCGGTCGATCGGCGCGGCAGCGCGGCATAATGCTGGGCGAGCGCTGCGATCTGCTGTGGCGACAGTTCGGTCGCGACCATCTGCATATAGCCGCTCCGGCGGCGGCCGGCGGCATAGGCGGCCAGCGTCCGCGCCAGATAGTCGCGGGTCTGGATCGTCAGATTGGGAAATGCGCCACCGCCGGTGCCATCGGCGCCGTGACAGCGCGCGCAGGTGGCGGCGGGGTCGGCGCCGAGCGCATAGCCGGAGAAGCCGAACGCGGGCGTGCGGTAGCTGAAGCTCGTCACCGGCGGCTCGGCGTCGTTGCGGAGCGAATAGCGGCGCTGCGCCGGCGGCGCGCCGAACCCGGCCGCTACGGCATTTCCATCGTGTGTCACCATCGCCAGCGTCTGGAATGTCGTCGGCGACATCGTGGGCAAGGCGCGCAGGAAGGCGACGAGGTGCCATATCTCGTCGTCGCGGCGGTCGGCCGGCCAGGACGGCATCGCGCTGTATTTGACGCCCGCCTTCACGATGCGAAACAGCTCGGGCGCACTGAACTGCGCGGCCGGCAGATCGGCCACGAGATATTGCGGGCGCGGGTGCATCGACAGCACGACCGGGTTCTGGCCGAAACCGGGGCCGCCGTGACAGCGCGCGCACACCTGGCCGAAATAGGCTGCGCCGGCGGCGACGCGGAGCGGCGTGTCGAGATCGCCCGGCGGCTCGGCGTCCGCATGAAAGGCAGTCGAGCGGTCGAAGGTGAAATGCAGCAGCCGCGCCCAGCCCTCGGGATGGGGCTTGGCGGCGGAGAGATCGACCATGCCCGTTACGACCACAAGCACCGCGATGACGAATAAAGCCGCGCCCGCCGCGATCAGGGGACCCAGCCATTGCGCGAGGCGCGCGGGGAAGAGCTGTCGCAGCACGACTCGCACAACCGCGCGGTGCGGCACGGGTTCCATCGCATCAGGCTATTCCCGGAGGTGCCGCCGTACCCGCAAAAGGGCGAGCGTGACGCCGGTCACCACCAGCGGCACCGCCACCGCCATCGCAAGATCGTGGCGGACACCGGGAATCGCGCCCAACAGATAGCCGACCAGCGCGACCAGATAATAGCTGATCGCCACGATCGACAGGCCCTCGACGGTCTGTTGCAGGCGAAGCTGCAGCCGGGTGCGCTCGTTCATCGATGTCAGCAGATCACGGTTCTGCCGGGCGAGCGCGATGTCGATCCGGGTCCGCAGCAATTCGCTGGTCCAGGCCGCGCGCTGCGAGAGATCCTCCAGCCGGCCGGAAAAACTGTCGCAGGTGCGCACCGCCGGCATCAGCCGCCGCTCGGTGAAATCGGCTAGCGTCTGATAGCCGCGCACGGCGCCGACGCGGAGCGAGGCGAGCCGCTCCATGCTGAGCTGCGCATAGGCCCGCGTCGCGCTCATCCGGTAGCGCGTTTCCGCGACCTGCCGGGCGAGTTCCGCCGACAGGAATGTGAGTTCGTCGAGCAGATGCTCGTCCTCCGAGGTCCGTTCCGACACCGCGCGGGTCAGCTCGGTCAGCCGCGCTTCGAGCGCGGTTACGGCCGACGTCATCTGCTGGGCGAGCGGCAGGCCAAGCAGGGCCATGTTGCGATAGTTGCCGAGCTCCTGCAGCCGCTGAACGAGCTGCGCGGGCTCGTCGCCGGTCATACCCCGATCGAGCACCAGCAGCCGGCCATAGCCGTCGGGGTGCAGCCGGTAGTCGGACAGGATGCGTGCGGCACCGTCGGCCACATCGCAGATCACGGTCGCCCCGGCGTTGAACCAGGTTTCGCGTTCGGCGGGGGCGGGGTCCGGCGTGTCTTTCGTCGCCACGGCGATTTGCGTGGCACGAACGACGTCGCCCGGCATGTCGGCCAGGATCGCGTCGAGCCGGGGTTCGAACCGTCCGGGGTCGAACGGATCATCGAAGGCGCCGTCGCGGATCAGGGTATAGCTGGCGAATTCGGTATGCCGTTCCCACACCAGCGTCACTTCACCCAGCTTCAGCACCGCATATTTGCCGAGGATCGGCACGAGCAGTTCGCTGGTTTCGGCCAGCGCCTCGATGTGGCGGCGCGCGGCTTCGACCGTTTCCTCGGTCATCAAGGTGACGATCTGCATCAGCCGGCACGGCGCCGCGAAGCGCGGCAGCCGGCGGACGTGCATTTCCTCCGATAGCGAAGCGCGCAGGGCGTGGCTGCGGATCATCATCTACCGCCCTGTCGAAACTGTCGATCGTCCCGCGCCGCCAACGACGGCGGCGCGGGACCAGATCATTGCCGGCCCGGCGCCGGTGCCGGCTCGTTCTTACCGGTCATCGCCCCAGGCTGGTTGAACGCCTCCGGCACCGCGGCGGCGGCGGCGGGGCCGCCTTCGGGTGCCGCGACCGCTATGGCCGGTCCTCCCTTCAAGCCCGGTGCCTGCGTCAGCATGCTGACGCCGCCAAGCGGTTTGGAAAGGCCCTGGTGGCAGGTCGTGCAGTTGACCTTGTAGACGTCGCCATGCGGTCCCTTGCGGTTGGCCGGGAAGGTGGCGGCGAGCGACATCAGATACTCGTCATTGATATCGCGGACCATGCGGATGCCGTAATAGGCGGTGCCGCGCTGCGCCCGGCTGAGGTTCCAGGCCCGGAACGACTGAGTGTTGTGGCAATAGGTGCAGTTGACGCCCAGCGCGGAGCTGATGTGCATCATCAGCCCGTAGCTCTTCTCGGCATCCTTGATCGACACCTTGTGCGCGGCCGACGGCAGTGCCTGATCGGATGCGACGCGGATATTGCCCTTGCCCTCAAGATAGTCGTGGAACGGGTCGGACGGCAGCGACGCGTAGCCGACATTTGGGTCGGGCGCATTCTGGCCATGCCTGTTGCCCAGGATCGATCGCGGGTTGAGGGTACCCTCCGCGAGCGCCCATCTATATTCGGGCACGGCATTGCCGCGGTGGCAGGTGTAGCAAGTGACGCCGGTGCCTTTGACGTGGCTTGCCCAGCGCGTGTTGATCGATTGCGTCATCTGCAGCATCCGCCGCGCGACGACCTTGGTGTATTTTTCGTCCGACGCCAGATTCGCCGGATTGTGGCAGTAATTGCAGCCCTGCTCGGGCGGCGCGACCCATTGCGAGATCTGCGCCATCAGATGGTCGAAGCGATCCTTGCTGAGGCCGCCGAGCACCGGCACATTCTGGTAGCTCTGCGCCGCGCTTGGTCCGCCGTCCGGCGGCAGCGGATAGGCCGCGGCCGGGATTGCCGTGGCTTCCTTGATGCTGCTGCGGTCGACGATCTGGTCGAGACCGGCGCCCCGATACCCGGTCTGGACGGAGTCCTTGGGCCCGATCTCGCACCCAGCGAGCAGCATCAGCCCTGCCGCCGTTGCGGCGGTCCTGGTGAAAAACCCGCTCATTGCGGTGCTCCCGGCAAGGTGGCAGGATCGACGACGCCCGTCGTCGGATAATCGGGCGCATAACCGTGCTGGACGGCCCACAGATACCAATTGTCCACCACGGTGCCTGTCAGCAATATGCCGATCGCGCCCGTCAGCGGACAAAGCACCGCGAACCACCATGCCCAGCGGTGGATCGACTCCGCGGTGGCGTTGAACCCCATCGTCCAGCGCCAGAACAGGGCGCCGCGCTCGAACGCGGTGCCGCGATCAATGACCTGCTCGATCTCGCGCTCGCTGCCATAGCGGGCGGTGGCGAGGATGGTCGCCCCGTGCATCGCGAACAGTAGGCACGATCCGTAGAGGAACGCGATCGAAAGGCAGTGGAACGGGTTGTAGAACAGATTACCGTAACGGATCGAGAAGGCTGCGGTCCAGTCGAGGTGCGGGAAGATGCCGAACGGCACCGCCTCCGCCCAGCTCCCCATCAGCAGCGGCCGGATGAAGCCGAGCGTCAGGATCAGCGAGATGCCCGCCGCGAATGCCCAGGGAACGTGGTTGCCCAGTCCAAGGGCTTTGGCGCGCCGAAACGTGCGCAGCAGCCACAGGATCAGCGCGCTCGACATGAAGAAGCCGGCGAACTGCCACCAGCCACCCTCAGCCAGCGGCACGAACAAGGTGAAGCCCCATTGCGGTCCCGGCGGCTCGAGCGCGAGCCACGGCAGCTGGCGGACGAACTGGATCGGATTCCAGTTGACGCTCGCGAGCATATTCAGGCCGATGATCTCGAAGGCGAGGAAGGCGCACAGCAGCGAGGCGATGCCGAGCTTGCCGAGATAGATCGGACCGATCTGCGCCGCACCGAGCTTGCCGGCCCAGTAATTATAGCTGCCGCGCCCGACCCGGTCGAAGCTGCCCGGTGCCAGTGGCGGCCCCGCCTCGAGCGGGCCTCTCAACTGCACCTGGGTGAACATATTTTGATAGCGTGCCATCAGCGATCTCCCCTCAAGACCAGATCGGCAGGTTGAGCCACCACGTCCACCATTCGGGCCAGCCCTTGGTCCAGAACGGGCCGGAAATGATGATGCACACCGCGCTCCAGAAGCCCGCCGACAGCGCCAGGAAGAGGCCCAGGCGGTGGATGCCGAGCGTGCCGACCGAGTAGCCGATCGAATCGCGGAAGAAGGCGTCTTCATATTCCGGCGATTTCACCGCCTCGCCCTTGGGCGGGTTGACCGCCGAGAGCACCAGGCCGCCGTGGAAGGCGAGCGCGCCGCCGGTCACGAAGAAGAAGCTGACCGCCAGCATGTGCGCGGGATTGTAGTGGAAATGAAGATATTGGTAGCCGGTGTTCGACACCCAATCGAGGTGGCTGAAAATCCCGTAGGGAAAGCCGAAGCCCCAGGCACCCAGCAGCACCGGGCGGATCACCACCAGGCTGACATAGGCGAAGATCGCGAAGCCGTATGCGAACGGCACGTGATAGCCGATCCCGAGCTTCTTGCAGATTTCGACCTCGCGCAACGCCCAGGATACGAAGGCCCCGATCGCGCAGATGGTGATGATCTGCCAGAATCCGCCTTCGCGTAAGGGTGCCAGGCCGAGGCCATAACTGATGTCAGGCGGGGCAATGCTGATCAGCCAGGGATTCCAGGTTGGTCCCAGCGAGGCCGCGTAGACGATCAGCGCGGTGCCAAGCGCCGCGAAGATCGCGGTCGTGACGCCAAAAAAACCGACATAGAAAGGGCCGATCCAGAAATCGAACAGGTCGCCGCCGATCAGCGTGCCACCTCTGACTCGATATTTTCGCTCGAAGCTTAGCAGCGCCATACCCGCACCTCCCGGCCGCCGTTGCCGGCGATCCATCTTTCAAGAAATCTGACGCGAACCGAGCGGACAGGGTTGGACGGAGCCTCGCCCATCCGCTCGGGATCGTTCGTCCGGTGTTGCCCTATGGTGCGGGCGCTGCCGGGGCCGCGACCGCCGGGGGCGTGCGCGGGCCATCGAGCCAGTTGAACTTGTCGGTGCTGAGCAGGATGAAGTGGATCAGCAGCGCAAGCACGAACAGGAAGATGAACAGGGCGACCAGCGCGCGGCGCGGGTCGAAGATCATCCAGATTCTCCACATGTCGTGGCTCCTTTTCGTTGATAGCCGAATGTCAGTCGGTCAGTTCAGAGCCAAGGACGCCACATCCATACGAGAATGTGCGCGACGACAGCCACGAGCGTGAACACGACGAAACTCGTCATGAACAGCTTGTGGAATTCCTTGGCTTCTTCAGGCGTCAGGTAGGTTCCCGGCCCTATCCTTTCATTTGGATCGCTCATCGTTTCCGTCTCCATTATTCCCGACGAGGAAAGGAGCGTTGAACGCGCTCCCCGGCGGCATCCGCGCGGGCATTACGCCCACGGGATCGGTGGTCCCGGCCGGTCCGCTGGGGATCGGGCGGGAAAGGCTGTTCGCGGTCATGCGCCGCGGCTTTCGGCGATCGCGAGCGCGAGGCGCTCCGGCGTGACTTTGCTTTCGCCGGCGCGGCGAGCGGCACGCTCGGCGGCGTCGCGGATGCGCTTGGCCATCGAGATGCGGACAAGCACCGGCGCGCGTTCGACGACAGCGTCGAGCTCGGTCTTGGCATCGTCGTCCCACGTCACTTCACGGTCCATCCGGGACGGCGTCGCCTCGGCGCGATCGAGCTGGCCGGCGAGCGGCAGGATGTGGAAGAGCGCGTCGAACAGCGCGTTGCAGACTTCCTGGACCAGATAGGTCGCGCCGGCATAACCCATGAACGGCGTGCCAGTGTGGCGGCGGATCACCGCGCCGGGGAAACTCGCCGGGATATAGACGCCGCGTCCGCCGGCTTCCGCCATGTACATCCGCTCGTTGAAGCTGCCGAACAGCACCAGGGGCGGGTTGTCCTGGATCATGTCCTTGACCGCCTGGTTGTCGGATTTCGATCCCGCGCAGCGCGCGACCGCGAAATGACAGGGCAGACCCATATCCTCTTCGAGGAAATGGCGGACACCGCGCGCATAGGTCTCGGTCGCGACGATGCCGAAGCTCGCCGTGCCGAAAAAGTCCTGCGTCACCGATCGCCACAGGTCCCAAAGCGGCTTGATGGTGGTGTGCTTCTCGCGCTCGATGAACGGTTCGGGATCGAGGCCGAGCAATTCACCGAGCTTGCGCAGGAACAGCGTGGTGCTCTCCAGGCCGACCGGCGCCTGCAGATAGGGCCGCTCCAGCGTCTCGCACAGTCCGCGTCCGAATTCGCGATACATGCACACATTGACTTCGGCGTCGGCCAGCTTCTTCACGTCGGCGAGATGGCTGCCCAGCGGAAACGCCATGCCGACTTCCGCGCCGATGCCCTCGATCAGGCGGCGGATCTCGGCCAGATCCGACGGCATGTTGAACGTGCCGTACATCGGGCCGATGATGTTGACCTTCGGCTTCGCGCCTTCCTTGCGCGGGCGCGGCGCCGGCACTTTCTTCGGGCCGAATTGCGTCCACAGCCAGGTCAGTGCGCGGTCGGCCGATTGCCATTGGTCCTCGTCGATCGTGCGCGGCAGGAAGCGGACGATGTTGGTCCCCTCCGGCGTCACCCCGCCGCCGATCATCTCGGCGATCGAACCGGTGACGACGACGGCCGGCAGATCGGGATCGAGCGTTTTCCACGCGCGCTTCATCGCGCCTTCGGTGCCGTCGCGGCCGAGTTCCTGCTCGCCCAGGCCAGTGACGACGATCGGCAGCTCGTGCGGCGGCAGCGCGTCGGTGTAGTGAAGCACGGAAGTGACCGGCAGATTCTCGCAGCCGACCGGCCCGTCGATGATGACCTGCAGGCCCTTGACCGCGGTGAAGGCGTAAACCGCCCCCCAATAGCCGCCGGCGCGGTCGTGATCGAGAATCAGCGTCATGATCCCACCGCCTCTTCCGCCTTGGCGGCGGCGATGCGTTTGGCAGCGAACTTGGCCTTGAACTCCGGACGGGCGACGGGGGTCGTTTCCCACACGCCGGCGCTATCCTCGCGCCCCACGCCTTCGAAGAAAGCGGTCATGCGGTCGAAGCGACCCTTGTTCGCCATCGCGGCGTTGATCACCATCGCGAGGCTGCCGGCGCCCGCGGGTCCCATCAGCGGCCGCGCCGAGATCAGATTGGTGAAGTAGAGGGCGGGAATTGCCTTGGCCTTGGCGTGCTGGACGACAGGCGTCGTGCCGATCGCGAGGTCCGGCCCGAATTCCTCGACCGCGGCGATGTCCTGCTCCAGGCTCGCGCGATACTGCACGCGGGCGCCGTGCGCCTCCAGCCAGGCGCGGTCCGCATCGGACCACGGGGTGCGCGGGCAGGCGGTGCCGACATAGGGTACGTCGGCGCCGCTCTCGATCAGCAGCCGCGCGACCAACAGCTCGGACCCTTCATAGCCCGACACTGTGATCCGGCCGCGAATGGGGGTGGCGGCGAGCGCGGCGCGGATGGCGGGGACGAAGCGGTCCTTGGCTGCATCCACTTTTTCACGCGCGATACCGCAGGCCTGGCCGATCGCGTCGAGCCACGCCGCCGTCCCCTCCGCGCCAACCGGCGCCGAGCCGATAATGGGCCGCCCCGCGCCTTCGAACTCGCGGATGCTGGCGGTATAGAATGGATGGATCGCCGCGACCGCCGCGCAGTCGAGCGCGCCGTAGAGCTCGCGCCATTCGCGGGTCGGCACGACAGGGCCGGCGGCGAGGCCCAGCGGTTCCAGCATCGCGCTGATACCCATCGGATCGGCCGGGAACATCTCGCCGAGCAGCGTGATCGTCGGCCGCTCGGATCGCTCGCGCGGTGCCGCGACCGGCCCTTGCTCGGCCTCCTTGCGCGCATAAGCGAGCATCGCACCCGCCAGCACGTCCTTCGCCTCGGCGTGCGTCGGAATCCCGAAACCGGGAACATCGATGCCGATGACGCGGACGCCGTTGATCTGGTCGGGCAGCAGTTGCAGCGGCACGCCCGACGCGGTCGGCACGCACAGATTGGTGACGACGATCGTGTCGTAGAGCGCGGGGTCGGCCAGCTCGTAGACCGCGTCGCGGATATCCTCGAACAGCTTGCCGGTGACCAACGTCTCCGAGCTGAAGGGGACATAGCCCACGCTGCGCCGCGCGCCGTAGAAGTGCGAGGTAAAGGTAAGGCCGTAGACGCAGCAGGCCGAGCCCGAAAGAACCGTCGCGGTGCGGCGCATGCGCAAGCCGACGCGCAGGCTGCCGAACGCGGGACACATCGACTGTGGCTGATCGTGCGGACCTTGTGGATAATCCTGTGCGTAACGTGTGAGTATATCGGCCTTGCCTGCCTCGACCGCCGCGGCATGCAGCGTGTCTTTCGAAGCGCAGCCGCCCTCGACCGCGAGGCGGTCAGGCTGGCGCGGCGCCATCGAGGGGTCGTCGCGCGCCATCACGCCGCGTCGTAGATCACTTCGAGGGAAGGCTTCGCGACATATTCGGCGCCGCGCATATCGGCCTGCGTCGCGGGCTTCAGCGTGTAATTGCCGCCGGTGTCCTCGGGCTTGAACAGGCCGAGCAGGCCGTCCTGGTCGAGCGGTTTCGGCTGGAGCGGTGGCGCGCTCGCGACGTTGCTGGCCAGCTCAGCGAAGAGGCTGCCCCATTCGCCGTCGGGCGTGCCGATGATCTGATAGTTCGCGCTCTTGCGCCTGATGTCTTCGTTGGCCGGAATCGCGCAGAGCGTGGGAATGCCGACCGCCTTGGCGAAGGCATGCGCCTCGCCGGTGCCGTCGTCCTTGTTCACGATCATGCCGGCGACGCCGACATTGCCGCCCATCTTGCGGAAATATTCGACCGCCTTGCAGACGTTGTTCGCGACGTAGAGCGACTGCAGGTCGTTACTTCCGACGACAATCACCTTTTGACACATGTCTCGCGCGATCGGCAGGCCGAAGCCGCCGCACACCACGTCGCCCAGGAAATCGAGCAGGACATAGTCGAAGCCCCATTCGTGGAAGCCGAGTTTTTCCAGCGTCTCGAAGCCGTGAATGATGCCGCGTCCGCCGCAGCCGCGACCGACTTCCGGCCCGCCCAGTTCCATCGCGAACACGCCGTCGCGCTGGAAGCAGACATCCTCGATGCCGATCTCCTCGCCGGCGAGTTTCTTGCGCGACGAGGTCTCGATGATCGTCGGCGTCGATTTACCGCCGAACAGGAGTGACGTGGTGTCGCTCTTCGGGTCGCAGCCGATCAGGAGGACGCGCTTGCCCTGCTGGGCCATCATGTAGCTGAGGTTCGCGAGCGCGAAGGATTTGCCGCTGCCGCCCTTGCCGTAGATGGCGATGATCTGCGTGTCCTTGGTCACCGGGCCGGTCGGCACCGGATCGGGCTCGTGGCCGGCTTCTTCGCGCAGCGGTCCAGGATCGAGCATACTCATACGTTTCTCCAGTCCAGGACCATTTTCAGGCAATCGGGGTCGGTGAACGCCTGCGGATAAGCCTGCTCGGCTTCCGCAGCGGGGCGCGAATGGCTGATCAGCCCATCCAGATCGAGTAGGCCGATATTCAGAAGCTCGACGACCGAGGCGACGTCGTCCGGCGTGAATTCGGCGGCGATCCGCACGCGCGCTTCGCGCATGAAGGCGGGCGGAAACGCGAACGACAGGCGGTCGTAAAAGCCGGCCAGCACAACCTCGCCGCGCTTCGCGAGGCGGCCGAACGCGATATCGAGGACGTCGGCCGCGCCGCTTGCATCGCAGATCGCGGCATAGTCGCGGCGTTCGTCTTCGGCGGGATCGATGACCGGATAATCGAAGCCGTCACGGCGAGTCGGATTGGTTTCCCATACCACCGGCCGATCTCCGCCGGTTGCCGTCGCGATTCGAGCGATCAGCCTGCCGAGGATGCCGTGGCCGATCACAAGCTCGGGAACCCCGCCGATCTCGATCGCATGATGCGCGGTCGCGGCGAGCGCGATCAATATGCCGTTACGGCCGATCGCTTCGGGAACCGGAATCGCGCGCGCCGCCGGCAGGATCACGCTGCGCGCGGTGCCGCCGAACAGGCCACGCGCCGCGGCATAGCAATTCGCGCCGGGGACGAAGACCCACTCGCCGATCCGCGAGCGGGCATCGACACCCGCATCGACGATCCGCCCGACCGATTCGTAGCCGGGGACCAGCGGATATCCCATGCCGGGAAATTCCGGCATCCGGCCCGTCCATAGCAGCTTTTCGGTGCCCGAGGAGATGCCGCTCCAGTCGATCTCGACACGGACATCGCCGGCCGCGAGAGGGTTGAGCGCAAGCGGCCTTAAGGACAGCCGTTCCGGCGCCTCCAGTATGACCGCCAATGCGTCCATACGCTTGTCCCCTGCGTTGCGAGGCTCCCACGCCCCATCAAAGCGTAACTTTATCTGGACAACATATGTTGTCAATCAAATTGGACATTGAGCCTAACGGCGCGCTGTGATGACGCTTGCCAGCAGCGGGATCGCGGTGCTGCGGCGTTGTACGCTCACGAACCCAGCGGCCTGCAGCAGCGCGGTCATCTCGGCCAAGCTGCGCGGCTTTCCCGAACCCATCGCGAGGAGATAGAAGCCGAAATAGGCGTCGCCCGCACGTTCGGCGCCGTGCGTCCCTGCCATCGGTTCGCCGATCAACAGCGTCCCGCCGGGCGGAAGCGCGGTGTGGACGTTGCGCAAAAGCGCCAGCGCGGCTGGGTCGTCATGATCGTGCACGATGCGGACCAACGATATCAGATCATAGCCCGTGGGCAGCGGGCCATTGAGAAAATCGCCTCCAAATACCTTTGTTCGCGCTGCGTGGCCGGCCGAGTCCAGTCGTGCTCGCGCTCGTTCGCCGACGGCGGGAAGGTCGAACAGCGCGAGTTCCAGCGCCGGAAAGCGGGCGGCGACCGCCTCCAGAAATGCTCCTTCACCGCCGCCGACGTCGAGCAGGCGCCGGTGGCGCGCGAACGGAAAGGCAGTGATGATCTGCTCCGCGACCATCGGCTGGGATGCCGCCATCAACGCCGAATAGGACGCGACCCCGGTGCCACTTCCTGTCCCTGAGGCTTCGGCATAAGGCCAATAGTCCGACAGGGCGCCGGCCCCGCCGCCGCGCCGCAGCAGCCCGACCGGATCGGCCAAATCGGTATAAAGCAGACGGTGATGGGCGACCATCGCCGCGATCCCGCCATTGCCGCGCAACGCCGCGCCGTCGCTCCCCAACATCCAGTCGCTTCCCAACCGTTCGACCAGGCCCAGCGCCGCCGCCCCTCGCAGCAACCGCTCGGCGCCTTCGACTGGAAGATCGATCCGCGAGGCGATCGCCGCGGTGCTCAACGCGCCTTCGGCCAGCAGATCGAGCAGCCGGGTCTCGATACAGGCGGCCAGGATTTGCGAATAGGTGAAGCCGGCGACCAGATCGAACAGCCGCCGCGCCCGCTGCCGTGCGACTGGCCTGGTGAGGGGAAAGCGGGCCGCCCATCGCTGGAACCGCGCCGAGGCGAGAAGCCGGTTGCGCCAGGCCAACCAGCGCCCTCGCCACCCCAAATCGCCGATGTTGGACGAATCCATATGTCCAGTTTTGTGGACAGGTGATAGCTTCGCGTCAACCAAGGGGTGCGCTGCGTGCCTGACGAACGCATTGTCGTGATCGGTGGAGGGGTCGGCGGGCTGGTCAGCGCCGCGCTGCTGGCCGCGCGCGGCTGCGACGTGACGCTGGTCGAAGCAGCGGCCGGTCCCGGCGGCAAGCTTCGTGCTGTAACGGTCGACGGCCATGCGATCGACGGCGGCCCGACCGTATTCACCATGCGCGAGGTGTTCGAGGAGATTTTCGCGGCCTGCGGCGACACGCTCACCGATCATCTGAGCCTAAGCCCGGCCGCCACGCTGGCGCGGCACGCCTGGGGCGCGGCGCGGCTGGACCTGTTCGCCGATCCGCTCGAGAGCGAGGCGGCGATCGGCGATTTCGCCGGGGCGGATGAAGCGCGCGGCTATCGCGCCTTTCGCGCCGAGGCGAAGCGGCTGTTCGAGGCGCTGGACCGCCCGTTTCTGCGCGGCACCAAGACCGACCCGATCACGCTCGGCTGGCGCATGGGCGCGCGGGGCTTTCTCGATTATCTCAACCTGCGCGCCTACACCTCGATGTGGGGCGCGCTCGCGAGATATTTTGGCGACCCCCGGCTGCGGCAATTGTTCGGCCGCTACGCCACCTATTGCGGGTCGTCGCCGTTCGCCTGTCCGGCGACGCTGATGCTGATCGCCCATGCCGAGGCGAGCGGCGTGTGGCTGGTCGATGGCGGGATGCACAGGCTCGCGCTGGCGCTGGAAGCCCTTGCGCGCCGTCACGGTGTCCGCTTCCATTACGGCACCGCGGTTCGCGAGATTTCGGTCGAGCACGGCCGCGCGGCGGGGGTCGTGCTGGCGAATGGCGAGCGGATCGCCGCGACGGCCGTCATCTGCAACGCCGATCCCGCCGCGATCGGCGCCGGCCGATTCGGACATGCGGCGTCGCGTGCGGTCGGCCCGGTGCCGCCACAGCGCCGCTCACTCAGCGCCATGGTCTGGACGGTGCGCGCCAAGGTCACGGGCTTCCCGCTGGTCCGCCACAACGTCTTCTTCTCGGACGATTATGCGTCCGAGTTCGCCGCGCTCGCGGACGGCCGGCTGGCCGATACGCCCAGCGTCTATGTCTGTGCGCAGGATCGCGCCGATGCCGGGACCGAACATCGGGGCGGCGAGTGCGTGCAGATCATCGTCAACGCGCCAGCCAACGGCGACGGAACTGGCTTCACTTCAGCGGAGATCGAAACATGCAGGCAGCGCATGCTGGGCAGCCTTTCACGCGCGGGGCTCTCGCTCGATCTGGCGCCGTCTTCGGTGCTGACGACACCGAGCGATTTCGAGCGCCTGTTTCCCTCGACGGGTGGAGCCCTTTATGGACGGGCCTCGCACGGGTGGGCGGCATCCTTCCTGCGCCAGGGCAGCCGAACGCGGATCCCTGGGCTCTATTGCGCGGGCGGGAGCACCCATCCCGGCGCGGGCGTCCCGATGGCGGCGCTTTCCGGCCGGCTAGCCGCCGCTTGCCTGCTCAAGGACCGCGCTTCGATGTGGCGGTCGCGGCCAATGGCTATGCCTGGTGGTATATCGACGCGACCAGCGAAGACGGCCGTTACGGGCTGACGGTCATCGCTTTCATCGGCAGCGTCTTTTCGCCCTATTACAAGCTGAGCGGCCGCGGCCGGCCCGACAATCACTGCGCCATCAATGTCTCGCTGACCGGCCCGCGCGCTTCGGCCTGGGCGATGACCGAGCGCGCCGCGCACCGCATCCATCGCGGCCGCGACCATTTCGCGGTCGGCCCCAGCGGCCTCAGCTGGGATGGCGACACGCTGGTGATCGAGATCGCCGAGATTTCGGCGCCGCTGCCCTACAAGGTTCGCGGCACGGTGCGGGTGACGCCGGAGATGATCGGCACCACCGCTTTCCTTCTCGATCCGGAGGGCAGGCACCGCTGGCACCCGGTCGCGCCCCGCGCGCGCGTCGAGGTGGCGATGACGCATCCCGGCGTGCGCTGGTCGGGCGATGGCTATTTCGATTCGAACTTCGGCGATGAGCCGCTGGAGGACGGGTTCGACGACTGGCACTGGTCGCGCGCGCACCTGAAGAACGACGTCGCGGTGCTCTATGAAGGCCGGCGGCGTGACGGAGCACCGTTCGATCTGGCGCTGAAGTTCGACCGGCAAGGGCGCTGGCATGACGTCGTCCAGCCCGCGCCCGCGCCGCTCCCCCGAACCGGCTGGCTTGTAAAACGCGCGACACGGGCGGACGCGGGCGCCAGCCCGCGCGTGCTCAAGACCTGGATCGATGCGCCATTCTACGCGCGTTCGGCGCTGGCGACGCGGATGTTCGGCGAGGATGCTCAGGCCGTCCATGAAAGCCTGTCGCTGGGCCGGTTCCGCTCACCGATCGTCCAGTCGATGCTCCCCTACCGGATGCCCCGCGCTTTCTGGTGACTCGAGGTGCGGTGGCGGCTTCTTGTCTTTCGCGATCTCGCGGTTGATCGAGATCAGCTGCCAGATGCCGAGTCCCAGCACCACGACGCCGACGATCGCCATGTCGAAAAACCCGAAGACATGATCGCTCATGATCGTTCCTCCACGAATTGCCGGATGATGTCCGCCACCGCGGCGGGCCGTTCTTCGTGCGCGAGATGGCCAAGGCCCGGCAGTGCCACGACCCGACCGTCGGCGACCCTGGTCGCGGCCTCGCGTGCGCTCGCGATCGGGATCGCGGTATCGCCCTCGCCATGCACCAGCAGCAGCGGCGTGGTGAGCCGGGGCAGATCGCGCTTCAGCGCCTCGAGGTCCCAATCGGCCATCATCGTGATTGCCCCCGCGACATGCCCCGATGTCGCGAACAGTCTTTCGTAGCAGCGCGCACCTTCGGCGTCGATGCGCGACCCGGTGCTGCGCCTCAAAAAGCGCTCGATCTCGCGCGGCGTGCGCGCCAGCCGCGCGAAGAGGTGCGGCGCGAACGGGTTGACGAACAGCATCTTGGCGAGGGTGGGGAACAGGGCCGCGCCAAGACCGGGAAAAGGCATCAGCGCCGCGTCCAGACCGACGATCGCGGACGGAGTGGCGATCCCGTCCAGCGCCATGCGAACCGCGATCGCGGCGCCCGCCGAATGACCGACGATGATGCCGGGCGCGACCGTCAGTGCTTGCAGCAAGTCGCCGAGCGCGCGTGCCATCACCGGCATCGTCAGGCCGCCTGCGGGCCGTCCCGTGGTGAAGCCGTGGCCCGGCAGGTCAGGCGCGATGACAGTGAAATGTTCGGCGAGCAATGGCGCCAGCGCGCGGAAGCTGTGCGTGGCGGCGCCAGTGCCGTGGAGCAGGAGCAGCACCGGTCCGTCGCCCATCGTTTGCACGTGCCAGCGCAGCCGGCCGGCCTCCACGAAACGGCTGTGCGCGCGGTTGGGCCAGTCGCGGCCCTCGATCTCCCAGCGCGGTGCGGCACTCATCCCGGCCGGGCCGCGCTGACCGCCGCGTGCATCGCCGTGGCATCCGCGCGCGGCAGCGGCAGGTAGCGCGCGCCCATCGCCGCCGCGATCGCCGCACCCTCGGATCGGGCGCGGACCGAGATGTCGACGAAGGCGGCGGCGATGCCGGCGGCGCCGATCGCCCGCGCGGCCGCGTTCGCGTCCGCCTCGGCGGCGGCGCGGACCGGGGTGCCATCGGCCGCGACATTCGCCCGGCCGTCGGTCAGGATGACCAGGAACGGGGTCCGCCCGCGAGTCCGCGCACTTTCGGCAAGATCCCGCGCCGCGTGCAGCCCGGCCGCCAGCGGCGTGCCGCCGCCGCCGGGCAGTTCCGCGAGCGAGCGCCGCGCCCGCGCCAGTGAACGGGTCGGTGGCAGCAGCAACTCGGCCCCGGTGCCGCGGAATGCGATCAGCGCGACTTCGGCCCGCTTCACATAGGCTTCCGCCAGCAGCAGCTCGACCGCGCCCTTGGCCTCGGCCAGCCGCGCGAGCGCCGACGATCCGGAGGCATCGACCGCGAAGATCGTCAGCGCCGGCGCTCGCGTCTCGAAGCGACGGACGCGCAGATCGTCACGGCGAACCAGGATACGGTCCTCGCGGCCGCGCAGCCGCTGCCAAGGCGCAGCCGCGCGTAAGGTGTCGATCAGGCTCAGCCGCCGCCCGCCGCCAGGCTTCCCCTGGCGCGCACCCAATGGCCGCCCCCGCACCATCGACTTATGCCGTTCGCCCGCGCCATTCGCGCGTGCCAGGCCGCGCCGGGCCGCGCCGGCCGCGATCCGGGCAAGCACATCCTTCGGCAACGCCGCCAGCGCGGCGGCCAACACGACGTCGTCCAGCGGCTGCGACTCGCCATGCTCCTCCTCGCCGCCGTCAGTCTCGGGCGGTGGCTGTGGCGCGGCCTCGGCTTCCGCGGATTGAGCCGGTAGCCGTGTGGCGCGCGGCGCGAGTACCAGCCGAGCGGCGAGGCTGACATCGGCCTCGTCGATAGAGTTCCGCCCGGCCATTCTCGCCGATGCCCGTGCGGCCCGCAGCGCGAACAGCCCGGCCCGTGCCGACTCGATTCCCAGTGCACCCGCCGCGCCGATCAGTGCATCCAGAACGTCTGGAGATGCCTCGGGCATGGGCAGGTTCAGGCTTTCGAGGCCGTCGTCCGGCATTGATTCGACGCCTCTAATGCCACTCAAATCGATCCAGAACGCCAGCCGCTCCGTCAACGCCGCGGGCGGCCGGGCCTCCGGCTCACAGCTGTCGTCCAGCGCCATCGTCACGAATCGGGCCGGGCTTTGGATCGCGGCCCCGTCGCGCTCCGCCGCGACTGTGCCGGTGTCGAGCACGGCCGCGATCCGGCCAGCGACCGCATCGGGCAGCCGCTCGGCCATTTGCACCACCAGCACGCCGCCATCGGCTTCCGCCAGCAGGCCCGTCCGCATCACCGCCCGCCCGCTTGCCAGCGTCGCGGTGAGATCGATTCCGCCCAGCAGCCGGTCGTCATCGATGTGGACGGGAAGTCGCCGATACGGCGCATCGTCCGGCAAGCCCGCGCGGAGTTCGGCGATCACCAGATCGCGCAGTGGGCAGTCGCCGCCGCGCAAGACGATCCCGCCCAATGCGGGATCGATCGCGCACAAGCGCGCGGCAATCATGGCATCCTGAAAAGCGTCGGCCGCCGGCGTGGTCACGCCGCCAGCTCCTCCAGCGCGCGTTCGATCCGCGCCGTCGATCCGGTCTCGTCAAGCACATTGCGGCGCAGCCGGTGGCGCAGCGCCATCGGCGCGACGGCTGAAACATGCGCGTTCGTCACCTCGGAGGCGCCGTCGAGCGCCGCCAGCGCCCGGCCCGCGCGGATCAGCGTCAGTTCGCCCCGCAAGCCGTCGGCGCCGACCGTCATGCACAGCCGCGACGCGAAGCCCAGCACAGCGTCCGGCACGCGCATCGCCGCCAACATCTCCCGCCCGCGCGCGATGCGCTTCAGCGTCTTGCGCTCGGCACGGTGCCAGCTCTCAGCGAAGGCCTCGGGCGCGCGTTCGAACGCGTCGCAGCGCTTCAGGATCTCGACGCGCTGCTTCAGATCCTGGGGCGTGCGCACTTCGACCGACAGGCCGAACCGGTCGAGCAATTGGGGGCGTAGCTCGCCTTCCTCGGGATTGCCGCTGCCGACCAGCACGAACCGCGCCGGATGCCGCACGCTCAGTCCTTCGCGCTCGACAACATTCTCGCCCGATGCCGCGACATCAAGCAGCAGATCGACGATGTGATCCTCCAGCAGATTTACTTCGTCGATGTAGAGAAACCCGCCATTGGCGCGGGCGAGCAGCCCCGGTTCGAACGCCTTGACGCCGGCGCCCAGCGCCCGTTCCAGATCGAGCGCGCCGACCACCCGGTCCTCGGTCGCGCCCAGCGGCAGGTCGATGAACGGCACCGGCACCTTGCCCTTGCATGGGCTGCCGTCCTGCCAGCCCGCTTCGCTTGCGGGCACGGCGGGCAGCAACGCTGCGAGTGCGCGCACGGCGGTCGATTTGCCGGTGCCGCGATCGCCGAACACCATCACGCCGCCGATCCGCGCGTCGACCGCGGCGATCAGCAAGGCGCGCTTCATCTCGTCCTGGCCGACGATCGCGGAAAAAGGGAACGACACCCGCACCGCGCCGGTTGTATCACGCACCCCGAACTCGACAAGATGGACAAACCGCGATGTGGACCGAGATCATCATCGCCGGGGGCGCGGCGCTGTTCCTGGGCGTTTTTGGAGGATTGATGACTCCGCTCGGCTCCTGGTATTTCAATCTGCGCAAGCCGTCGTGGCAGCCGCCCGACTGGCTGTTCGGCCCGGCCTGGACGATCATTCTGGGTCTCGCCGCCTGGTCGGCCGTGATCGCCTGGAACGCCGCGCCCGATGCCGCCGGTCGCGCCGACGTCATCATTCTGTTCGCGACCAACGTGGTGTTTCACGCGCTTTGGAGTCCGCTCTTCTTCCGCGCGCGCCGGCCCGATTGGGCGCTGATCGAGGTGGTGTTCCTGTGGGCCTCGCTGGTCGCCCTTGTCGCCGGGCTATGGCCGATCTCGGTCCAGGCCTCGCTGCTGATCGTGCCATATCTGCTGTGGGTCAGCTTCGCCGCGCGGCTGAATCTCGCGATCGTGCGCCTGAACGGTCCGTTCAACGGCGGTCGCTGACGCGATATCCACTCATGTTCGGTATTGGTGCGGTCGAGAAGACTCGAACTTCCACGTCCTTTCGGACACAACGACCTCAACGTTGCGCGTCTACCAGTTCCGCCACGACCGCACTCTAGAAACTCCGCCGGATGGGGCCGACGCTGGCAAGGCCGCTGCCCCTAGCAGAGCGGTTCCAGCCCCGCAACAGCGGTTTAGGACCGGGTGCCGACGAAGCTCAGCTTCAGTTCGCGCGCGCCTTTGGGAACGTCCACTTCGGCGGCATTGAACTCGGCCGCGGCACCGGGCGCGAGCGTGCGCATCGGCGGGGTTATCACCCAGTTGTAGACGACACGCCCTTCGGAATCCTGGAGCTCGGCCTGGATGTCGGGGACGCTTTGCCGCTCGCGGGTCGGATTGACGACACGGCCGGTGAGCGCGAACAGTTCGTTGCCGCTCGCGAGAGTGCGCCGCTCGGGCTTGCGCGGCACTTCCAGAAGCAGCGAGACCGACGATCCGGAACCCCGGCCCATGCCCAGCTGGGTGCGAAGCTTGTCGAGATCGACGAATTGCAGCGCGACCGCACCGGCGATCAGCAGCACGCCGATGACGGCGGCGATGATCGTCCAGCGCTTGGCCGGATTGCCGCGCGAAGGGATCGACTCGTCATAGCCGCCATAGTCATGATCGTCGGCGGGCGCGGCGGGTTCTGGCTCCGGCATCGGCGCTGGAACTTCGGCCTCAGGCTCTTTCGCCGCGACCGGAGGTTCCTGGCCTTGGGGCCATTGGTGCCAGCTATGGCCGCATTTCGCGCACCGCACCGCGCGGCCGTTGATGCCGATCGCGTCGTCGGGGATCGTGTACCGCGTTTTGCACGACGGGCATTCGAGGATCATGTGGCGCGGCCCCTTTGCCCTTTCTTAACCGTGCCGCGACTCGCAGTGCAAGCACGGGGCGCGAGCAATCCCCAGTTGTGTCAAGCGTGGCGCGCATGCCATTGACGCCATGAAGGGGTGAAAGCGAGAGCGGTGGCGAACATCGTGCAGTTCGAGAATGTGGGTCTGCGCTATGGCATGGGCGCGGAAACCCTTTCGGACGTCAGTTTCACGCTTGCCCCCGGCGCCTTTTATTTTCTCACTGGTGCTTCGGGCGCTGGCAAGACCTCGCTGTTGAAACTGCTCTACCTCGCGCAACGGCCGAGCCGGGGGCTGATCCGGCTGTTCGGCGAGGATGTGGTCGGCATGGCCCGCGAGCGTTTGCCGGCGCATCGCCGGCGGATCGGCGTGGTTTTCCAGGATTTCCGGCTGGTTCCTCATCTCTCTGCTTACGACAACGTCGCCTTGCCACTGCGGGTCGACGGCGTCGACGAAACCGAAATCGACGAGCGTGTGAGCGAGATGATCGCTTGGGTCGGTCTGTCGGGCCGGGCGAGCGCGCGGCCGGCGACGCTGTCGGGCGGCGAACAGCAGCGGGTCGCGATCGCCCGCGCGGTGATCGGCCGGCCCGAGCTGCTGGTCGCGGACGAGCCGACCGGCAACGTCGATCCGGATATGGCGAGCCGGCTGCTGCATCTGTTCGATGCGCTGAATCGGCTCGGCACAACCGTGGTCGTCGCGACCCACGACCTTCATCTGGTCGCGCGCGTGGCCCATGCCAGGATCATGCGGCTGGAGCGCGGCCGGCTGGGTGACCCGACCGGCGAGTTGCGCTATCCGCCGCGCGTTCCCGCATGACGATGGTGTTCGCCTCCACGCCCGCCGACCGGCGGCTGCTTCCAGAGGGCCGCGCGGCCGGCCCGATGCCGTGGGTGATCGCGATCATGATCTTCCTGACCGTGCTCGCCGCCGCGGCCGGCCTGGCGCTGTCATCGGCGGCAGGGGGGCTGGGCGATCAGATCGCCGGCCGCGTGACGATCCAGATCGTCGAGGCGGACCGAGTGACGCGCGATGCGCAGGCGGAAGCTGCCACACGCGCGGCAAAGGCGATGCCCGGCGTCGCCAGCGTCGCGAAGGTGAGCGACGAGGAAATCCGCCGTCTGCTCGATCCGTGGCTGGGCGGCGGCGGGCTGGAAGTCCCTGCGCCCGCGCTGATCGATGTCGATCTCGCCGATCCGAACAGCCTGTCGCGGCTGAAGGCGGTGGTGATCGCGGTCGCGCCGTCCGCGCGGATCGACGCGCATGCGCGCTGGTTGGCGCCGCTCCGCGATCTGATCGGCACGCTCCGCTGGCTCGCGGCCGGGCTGGTCGTGCTGATGGGGATCGCGACCGCCGCGTGCGTGGTGCTTGCCGCGCGTGCCGCGTTGAACACCCATCACGAAACGATCGACGTGCTGCATCTGCTGGGCGCCACCGACATGCAGATCGCGCGCCTGTTCCAGCGCCGCATCGCGCTCGACGCGCTGTTCGGCGGCGGACTGGGGTTCGCGGGTGGCGCGCTGGTGCTGACGCTGCTTGCCAGCCGGATCGGCGCGGTGGGGTCGGAGCTGGTCGGATCGGTCAGCCTGTCGGTAGGCAGCTGGCTGGCGCTGATCGCGGTGCCGCTCGCCGGCGCGTTGGTCGCGACCGCCGCCGCCCGCCTCACCATCGAACGGGCGCTGAGGCAGATTTTGTGATCCGGCGCCTGTTCTCCTTTCTCGTCCTCATCTGGGCGATCGGCTTCGTGCTGTTCGCGGGCTTTCTACCGCGCCCAGCGGGTGAACAGAAAACCGACGGCATCATCGTGCTGACCGGTGGCCCGAACAGGATCGAGCGCGGCATCGCGGTTCTGGAAAAGGGGGAAGCGCGGCGGATGCTGGTCTCTGGCGTCAACATGACGGTGCGCCCTCGCGATTTCCTGATCATGTTCCATGTCTCGCCCAAGCTGTTCGCCTGCTGCGTCGATCTGGGCCAGGACGCGGTCGACACGCGCTCGAACGGCGAGGAATCCGCCGCCTGGGTCAAGCAGCGCGGCTATCGAAGCGTCCGGCTTATCACGACCGATTGGCACATGCGCCGCGCGCAGTTCGAGCTGCGCCAAGCCTTGCCCAAGGATGTCGCGATCGTGCCGGACGCAGTGCGAAGCGAGCCGGACCTCGGCATCCTGTTGACCGAATATCACAAATATCTGCTCCGCCGCGCCGCCGCGCTGTTCGGCATCTGAGGTCGTGCGCGATCTGCTCTTCAAGCTGATTTTTTATCCCGGCAGCGTCTATTTCGTTCTGCTTGCCCCGATCGTCGCCGTGTTTGGCCAGAAGCCGCTGATCGCCCATGTCTATGGCTGGGCGCGGTTTCACGACTGGTGCACCCGCAGGCTGCTGAACGTGCGGTGGCGGGTCGAAGGCGCGCTGCCCACGGAGCCCGTGCTGGTCGCGATGAAACATGAGGCGATGTACGAGACGGTCCAGGCGCTGCTGTTCCTCGACCGGCCCGCGCCCGTCTTCAAACGCGAACTGCTGAACATCCCGTTTTGGGGCCGTGCGTTGCGCCGCTATGGCGGCATCATCGTCGATCGCGACGCCGGGGCTTCGGCGATGCGCATAATGCTGGCCGAAGCCAAGACGCTGACCGCCTCGGGGCGCCCAATCCTGATCTTCCCGGAAGGCACGCGTATGCCGCACGGACAATCGCCGCCGCTCAAGGCGGGCATTGCCGGCCTTTACCGAATGCTCAAGCTGCCGGTCGTGCCGATCGCGTGCGACAGCGGCCGGCTGCTCCCTCGCATTGGCCCGAAAAAGCCGGGCATCGTCACGTTCAAGGTCGGCGAAACGATCCCGCCCGGCCTGCCGCGCGAAGAGTTGGAAGCGCGCGTGCATGCCGCGATCAACGCGCTGAACGGCCGATCCTATTCGTGAACGCGGCCGAAATCGGGGCGTGAATCGTCCTGGCCCTGTTCGATGATCGATCGGCGCACGGCGCGGGTTCGGGTGAACAGGTCGAACAGTGCGTCGCCGTCGCCCCACCGGATCGCCCGCTGCAGGGCCGTCAGGTCCTCGCTGAACCGCTGCAGCATTTCCAGCACCGCATCCTTGTTGGCAAGAAACACGTCACGCCACATGGTTGGGTTGGAGGCGGCGATGCGGGTGAAATCCCGAAAGCCGCCGGCCGAATATTTGATGACTTCGGACCGGGTGACCTGCTCGAGATCGGAGGCTGTGCCGACGATCGTATAGGCGATCAGGTGCGGCAAATGGCTGGTGACCGCCAGCACCAGATCGTGATGCTCGGGCGTCATCGTCTCCACGTTCGCGCCAAGGCCCTGCCAGAACGCCTCGACCCGCGCGACCGCTGCCGGATCGCTGCCCTCGACCGGCGTCAGGATGCACCAGCGGCCGTGGAACAGCGTCGCGAAACCTGCTTCCGGCCCACTATTCTCGGTACCGGCAACCGGATGGGCCGGGACGATTTGGGTCGTGGGAAGAGCGGCCTTGAGCGCGTTCGCGACCCCGGCCTTGGACGAGCCGACATCGCTGACGATCGCCTCGGGCGGCAGGTCGCTCGCGATTTCCTCGGCGATCGCACGCACCGCGCCGACCGGTACGCACAGGATCACGAGATCCGCGTCAGTCACCGCCGCGCCGGCGTTGTCGGCGATGTCATCGCACAGCTGCAGCCGGTCGGCGATGGCGCGCACGTCCGCGTCGGCGTCATGCCCGGTCAGCCGCACCGTCGGCATGTGTGCGCGCACCGCCCGGGCGATCGACGATCCGATCAGCCCCAGTCCGATGATCGAGACGCGCGCGAAGGGAAGCATCAGCCTGTGCTGGCCACCAGCTTGCGCAGCGCCTCTGTCATGCCCAGCATTTCCTCTTCCGTCCCAATGGTGATGCGCAGGCCGTGGCCGAGTTTCTGCCCCGGCAGCCAGCGCGTGATGTAGCCGGCGTCCATCAGCCCCTTATACGCGGTCTCGGCGGTCAGCCGGCCTTCGAACAGCACCAGCAGAAAATTGGCCTTGCTCGGCACCGCGCGCAGGCCCCCGTTGCCGAGGCTCGCGATCTGTTCGGCGAACCAGCCCCGCCATTTGGCATTGTGCGCCTTGGAGCGTGCGACGAACTCCTCGTCGTGGAAGGCGGCGACGGCGGCGTTCTGGCCGGCGATGGTGATGTTGAAGGGCAGACGGATGCGGTGCATCGCGGTGACGATGTCGGCCGAGGCATAGCCCCATCCGATCCGTTCCGCCGCCAGCCCGTAGATTTTCGAGAAAGTGCGCGTCACCAGCACGTTCGGCGCCGTGCTGGCGAGGGCGAGGCCGCCATCCTCCTCGTCCGCTTCCAGATATTCGGCATAGGCGTGGTCGAGCACCAGCAGCACATGGCCGGGCAGCCCGGCGTGCAGACGAGCGATCTCCTCGCGCGGCGTGAAAGTGCCGGTGGGGTTGTTCGGATTGGCGATATAGACAATCCGGGTGCGATGGGTGACGGCGGCCAAGATCGCGTCAACATCGGTCGCGTAGTCCTTGTCCGGTGCGACAACCGGCACCGCGCCGACCCGCCGGGCCGCGATCTCGTATACCGCGAAGCCATAGCGCACGAAGATCACCTCATCGCCCGGACCGGCGAATGCCCCGGCGGCGAGGTGGAGGATTTCGTCCGACCCGTTGCCATAGATGACGCGCATCGGATCGAGGCCGTATCTTTCGGCGATCGCTTCGCGCACGATCGCGCCGCTGGCGTCCGGGTAACGCTCCAGGCTGTCCGCCGCCGCGCGGAAGGCGTCCTTCGCATGCTGACTGGTGCCGAGCGGGTTTTCGTTCGACGAGAGCTTCGCCACCTTGCGGCCATCATCGGTGGTCGCGCGCCCCGGCACATAGGGGGCGATGTCCATGATCCAGGGCTTGGGCTGCGGTGCGGTCATGCGGCAAGGCCGTAGCGGCGTCGCTGCAATTGACAAGGCATGGGGGCAGCCCCAAGCGGCGGCGATGCGCCTCGCCGATCTCGAAACCCCGGCCCTGCTGCTCGATCGCGCCCGGATGGATGCGAACATAGCGCGGATGAATGCAGCGGTGGCGCGGCACGGTGTGATGCTGCGCCCGCATGTGAAGACCGGCAAATGCGTCGAGGTCGCGGCAGCGATGGCGGCGGGCTGGAGCGGCGCGATCACCGTCTCGACACTGAAAGAGGCGGAGCAATTTCTGACCGCCGGCTATCTCGACATTCTCTACGCGGTCGGCATCGCCCCGAATAAACTCGGCCGTGCCGCCGACCTGGTGGCGCGGGAGGCGGCGCTGACGTTGATCGTCGATAGTGTCGATGCAGCATGTGAAGTCGCTGGATTCGCTGATTTTCCCGTATTGATCGAGATCGATAGCGACGGCCATCGCGCGGGCGTCGCTCCGGGGGATAGCGCAACGCTCACGGCAATCGCTGATATGCTCGGCGATCAGCTGCGCGGCGTGATCACGCACGGCGGCGGATCCTATGGCTGCACGGGCGCCGATCAGCTCGCCGCCCATGCCGAGCTGGAGCGGTCCGGCGCCGTGCATGCTGCGGAAACTTTGCGCTCGGCGGGCTTTCCTTGCCCGGTCGTCAGCGTTGGCTCGACACCCACTGCGTTGTTCGCGCGCGACCTGACCGGCGTCACCGAAGTGCGGGTCGGCGTTTATGTGTTCCAGGATCTTGTGATGGCGGGACTGGGTGTCTGCGAAACAGCCGACGTAGCAGTCTCGGTCCTCGCTTCCGTTATCGGACACCAGGCGGAGCGAGGCTGGGTGATTATCGATGCCGGCTGGATGGCGCTGTCGCGTGATCGCGGCACACAGGGCCAGGCAATCGACCAAGGCTATGGCCTGGTGCAGGGCGAGAATGACCTGATCGTCGTCTCCGCCAATCAGGAACATGGCATCATCGCCGATCGGCACGGCCGGCCGATCGATTTCGCGCGCTTTCCGATCGGCGCCGTGCTCCGCATCCTCCCCAATCACGCGTGCGCCACCGCGGCTCAGCATGACCGTTATCACGTCGTACATGGCGACACGGTAAGCGCGGCATGGCCACGGTTCGGCGGGTGGTGATGGACGGTCGCTTCGGCCTCGACCGCGTTGCCCGGCTGTCTGGGCCCTTCGCGCTGGACGGGGGCGCTGCTCTGCCGGCGATTGATATCGCCTATGAGACCTATGGCGCGCTGAATGACGACCGTTCCAACGCGATCCTGATCTGCCACGCCCTGACCGGGGACCAGCATGTCGCGAGCCCGCATCCGCGCACGGGGAAGCCGGGCTGGTGGGACCGAATCGTCGGGCCAGGCAAGCCGATCGACACCAGCCGTAACCTTGTCATCTGCACGAACGTGCTCGGTTCCTGCATGGGATCGAGCGGCCCTGCGAGCACCGATCCGGCGAACGGCGAACCCTATGCGATGCGCTTCCCGGTCATCACCATCCGCGACATGGTCCGCGCGCAGGCGGCGCTGATCGATCATCTCGGCATCCTTCGACTGAAGGCCGTCGTGGGCGGATCGATGGGCGGCATGCAGGCGCTGCAATGGGCGGCGACTTATCCGGAGCGGGTCGGGGCGGCGCTCGTGATCGCTTCCTCCGCGCGTCACTCCGCGCAGAATATCGCGTTTCACGAAGTGGGTCGGCAGGCGATCATGGCCGATCCGAACTGGCGCGGCGGCGACTATTATGGATCGGCCGCGCCCGCCGACGGCCTGGCCGTCGCGCGCATGGCGGCGCATATCACCTATTTGTCGGAAGCCGGCCTGACCGAGAAGTTCGGCCGGCGCCTGCAGGCGCGGGATGCCAAGAGCTTCGGTTTCGACGCGGATTTTCAGGTCGAGAGCTATCTTCGCCATCAGGGCATAAGCTTCACCGACCGGTTCGACGCCAATTCCTACCTCTATATCACCCGCGCGATGGACTATCTGGACATCGCCGAGGAGCATGGCGGCAGCCTCGCCGCCGCGTTCAAGGGCAGCGCGACCCGCTTCTGCCTGATCAGCTTCGACAGCGACTGGCTGTATCCCACGCCCGAGTCGCGCGCGATCGTCCACGCGCTGAATGCCGCCGGCGCTCCGGTCAGTTTCGTCGAGCTTTCGAGCCCGTTCGGCCATGACAGCTTCCTGCTCGAACATCCCGAGATGGACCGAGTGATCACCGGTTTCCTGGAGGCCGCATGACGCTGCGCCCGGACCTCGCCATCATCGCCGACAATGTCGCGCCGGGCAGCAGGGTGCTAGACGTGGGCTGCGGGGACGGCGCGCTGATGGCTGCGCTCAAGGCTGGCAAGCGAGTGGATGCACGTGGGCTGGAGATCGACCCGGCCAATGTCGCGGCGGCAGTCGCGCGCGGGCTGTCGGTGATCCAGGGCGATGCCGACACCGATCTGGCCGATTATCCTCCGCAGGCGTTCGACTATGCGATCCTCAGCCAGACGCTGCAGACGACGCGGCGGCCGGATCATGTGCTGGACCAGCTGCTGAGGATCGGCCGCAAGGCGTTCGTGTCATTTCCCAATTTCGCGCATTGGCGAGTGCGGGTGTCGCTGCTGTGGGGCGGGCGGATGCCGGTGACGCGGCTATTGCCGCTCGCCTGGTACGAAACACCCAACATTCATCATGTCACGGTTGACGATTTCCGCGCCTATGTGCGGGAACGTGGACTGACGGTGGAAGGTGCCTGGTTCCTGTCTGGCGACCAGCAGACCAGCGCGGCGGCGGCCAATTTCCGTGCGGAACATGCGGTGTTCCTGCTGAGCAGGATTTAGCTGCTCTCCGGCGAAGGCCGGGGTCGACCTTTCGGCGGCATAATGTGACCTGGTGCTGGACCCCGGCCTTCGCCGGGGAACACTAACGCGGGCGCAGCCCTTCCGCGATGATGCGCCGGTGCGATCGGTGACGCCGTTCCTGCCCGGTGGCGCGGCGAACCCGGCACTTGCCGTTCCGGAAATGGGCCGTCGCCCGCCCCGTCCGCATCGCGGGACGGGGCGGGCGTCACGCCTCGATGATTTCGCCCAGGCTGGCCGCGGCGGTGAACAGCCGGTCGCGCGCGTCCTCGGCCAGCATTTCGCACAGCAATGCATCGAACACCGGCCGGCCGTGGCTGCGCGCGGCGACGACCATGCCGAGCAGGGTCGATTCATCGTGGGTCAGCGTCGGGCAACAGGGCGGGGCGACCGCGAACGGGTCGGGCCAGGCGCCGCCGACGCTTGCCAGCAGGATATGCAGCGCATGGCTCGCCCGCGCGCTGCCAAGCTGAGTCGCGGCAACCTGCAGGGGGCAGGACCGGCGATGGCGCTGGGCCACGATCGAATGACGGATGGCGCGGATGATCGTCGCTTGATCGGCGGTGAGGTCCGACAGCCGGGGCGGCGCGGCGAAGAGCTGAGCGAGCATGAGAGGATGCTGGCACGATTGCTTATTGCGATCAAGTCGCATTAGCAGAAAAACCTTCGTGGCTTCAGAACAGGCCCGGCACCTCTCTTTGCGCCGTATTGGGCCGCTGCGGCGCGAGCAGGGTCGCGCGGGAGGCGAGTCCTTGGCCGGATCGTCCGGCGGTGATTGGGGTGCAGGCGCGGCCGGCGATGAAATCGAGCGCCTGCCGGGTCGAGGCTTCCTGCGGATCGCCGAGCGGGTGGCTGAAATCGTCGCCGGCCTGACACGTGTTTGGCGATGTCGCGGCGAGGCCGTTGAAATAGGCGTCGGAGTCGGCGGCGTTCTTGGTCGAGAAAGCGATCACGCGCAGCCGGTCGTCGCAGGCGCTGCGGTCGATCGCGATCTGGCCGACCGGCTTGCCATAGGTGTTGGCGCCGATCAGCGCCATGTTCGCCGCCAGATAGGGAATCTGCGAATTGATGACGAGTTCGCTGGCCGAAGCGGTCGCGCCTGTCGCGATGAAGGCGATCCGCATCGGCGCGATCGATTGCGCCTGTTGCTTGAACTGCCGCGTCTCGTTGCGCGAAGATTTCTCCGGCCGGTAAATGACGCGGTTCTGCACGTCCGAGCTGAAGCGGGCGCGGCCCACCAGATCGCCGAGCAATTGCGCGGAATCGACTAGCCCGCCGCCATTGTAGCGCAGATCGACGATCAGATCGGTCACGCCCGCGTCGCGGAACATCTGAAAGGCGGACTTCATCTGCGCGTCGGCGGTGGTGATGAAAGTGCGCAGGTTAAGATAGCCGATCTTGCGCCCGCCATCGGTGACGACCTTGGCGCCGTAGCGGCTGGAAACTGGCTGCAGCGCGTAATCGGCCTTGGTGATCGTGATGTCGCGTGTTCCCGCAGGGCCGCTCAAACGCAAGGTGCGCGTGACGCCGGCAGTGCTGGGTCCGAGCGCGTCGGTGACGCCGCCCGAGCCGCTCGCGCTGATGATGTCCGATACGGAACGCAGGTTCGCGGGCGTGTCGCCGATCGCGAGGATTTCGTCGCCGCGGTCCAGGCCGGCGGCGAAAGCGGGCGCGGTCTCGAAGCTTTCCATCACAAAAGCGCGTTTCTGCGCAGCATCGGTCGAGAGGCGGAAGCCGAACCCGGCCGTCGAGCCGGAGTTGTAATAGGCGTCCTCTTCCTTGATCGAGGTCAAATAGGTGAAGAAGCGGTCGCGGCCCTGGCCGCGCGCGGTCGCGGTCAGCGCGTCGATATAATCGCTGACGTTGGTATAAGGCGAAGGATCGAGGCTCGCCGGAAGTGTCTCGGGAAACAGATACCATTCCTGGAGGACGCCAAATGCCCAGTTTTGGCGTGCCGACAGCGAGCAGGCGGTGCTGCTGCTCGGTGCGGGCGTCGGAGCATTGCCGGCGAGGGGGCCGCTGGGCGTGCCGCCGCCCCCGCCGCAGCCGGACAGCATAGCCGCCAATGCCAGCAACGCGCCGAAATCACGCCAGCGCCCCATCACTCCACTCCCACCCAGGTCAGGCAGTTATAGTTTGAGTAGGGAAGGGCGGCAATCAGCCCCGCAGAGTCGCGCCCAGCTTGGCGGCCGCTGCGACCACCTTCGCGGTGAGCACGCCCAGATCCTCGTCGGTCAGCGTCTTTTCCATCGGCTGCAGCGTGACTTCGACCGCGAGCGACTTATGATCTTCCGGCACGCCTCCGCCGGTGAAGACGTCGAACAGTCGCGCGCTCGCGATCAGCGCCTTGTCGGCACCGCGCACCGCCCGCAGCAATTCGCCGGCGGTCAATGTATCCGGCACCAGGAAAGCGAAGTCCCGCGTGACGGGCTGCAGCGCCGGCGGTGTGTAGGCTGGGCGGATGCGGCCGCCGCCGCGCCTGGCCGGGATCGCATCGAGGAAAATCTCGCCCGCGACGACTGCGCCTTCGAGGCCGAACGCCTTCACGGTCGCAGGATGCAGCGCGCCGAACTCGGCCAGCACTGTCTTCGGTCCGAGCCGGAGCGTCGCTGACTGGCCGGGATGATAGACGGCTGCCGCCTCGCCCATCACCTGCAGATTCTCGACCGGCGCGCCCGCCGCCTCCAGCAGCACGATCGCTTCGGCCTTGGCGTCGAATGAGGCGAATGGCTGCGCCTTGCCGCCCTGCCAATCGCGCGACTTAAGCTCGCCGGCCAAGACGAAGCCGACAGTCGGCCGCTCGGCATCGGCCAGATAGCGGCGGCCCAGCTCGAACAGCCGCACGGATTTGGCGCCGTGATCCATGTTGCGCTGCGCGGCCCCCAGCAGTCCGGCGAGCAGCGACGGGCGCATGACCTTCATGTCCTCGCTGATCGGATTGGCGAGCGTCCAGGCGCCGCCGCCTAAGGCTGCCGCTTCCTTCTCGGACAGGAAGCTCCAGGTGACAGCCTCGTTCAGTCCGCGCGCTGCGGCGGTGCGGCGAACCCGGCGCTCCACCAATTGCTCCGGCGTCGCGGTCGGGCGCGCGACGCCATCGGCGCGCGGCAGAGGTGTGGAGGGGACATTGTCGATGCCGGCGATGCGCACGACTTCCTCGACCAGATCGGCGGGGCCATCCACATCGCGCCGCCAGCTGGGGACGGTGACAGAAAGCCAAGTCTCGCTCGGGGCGAGCGGGCTCGTCTCGAACCCCAGCCGCTCCAGGATCGCCCGCTGCTCGCCCGTCGGCACCTCGAGTCCGCCCAGCCTCGCACTCAGCGCTGGGTCGTAGCGCAGAACTTTCCGCTCGACGGGCGGCTGGCCGGCATGGACCACATCCGACGCCTCGCCGCCGCAGATGTCGAGGATCAGCGCGGAAATGATCGCGACGCCGTCGTCCAGGAACGCCGGATCGACACCCCGTTCGAACCGCTGCCGGGCGTCGGAGGTGAGCGCAAGCTTTTGTCCGGTCCGGGCGATCCATTCCGGCGTGAAATAGGCGATTTCGAGTAGGATATCGGTGGTGTTTTCGGACACGCCGGAATGCTCGCCGCCCATGATGCCAGCGATGTCGTGGACGCCCGCATCGTCCGCGATGACGGTCATCTCGCAGGTCAGCGCATACTCCTTGCCGTTCAGGGCCAGCGCCGTTTCGCCGGCCTTCGCCCGCCGGGCAACCACCGCGCCAGAGAGCTTGGCGATGTCATAGGCATGGCTCGGCCGGCCATGCTCCAGCATCACATAATTGGTGATGTCGACGATCGCCGAGATCGGGCGCTGCCCGACCGCCTTCAGCCGCCGCTGCATCCAGTCGGGCGACGCGCTATTCTTCACGCCGCGAATGACGCGGCCGAAAAAGGCGGGGCAGCCTTCAGGATCGTCGGTGCGGATCTCGATCGGGCAGGGAAAGCCACCCTTCACCTGCGGCACCGTCAGTGGCTTCAGCGTGCCGAGACCGGCGGCGGCGAGGTCACGCGCGACCCCGCGCACGCCCATGCAGTCCTGCCGGTTGGGCGTGACCGCGATATCGATCACCGGATCGCCGGCGCCCACATAATCGGCGAACGGCATGCCGACCGGTGCGTCGGCCGGAAGCTCGATGATGCCGTCATGCTCGTCGCCCAGCTCCAGCTCCCGGCTGGAACACATCATGCCGTTCGATTCGACGCCTCGTATCGCGGAGATGCGCAGTTCCATGCCGTTGGCCGGCACTTTCGCGCCCGGGCGACCCAGCACGCCGACCAGACCCGCGCGGGCATTGGGCGCACCGCACACGATCTGCAGCGGCTGGTCGTCGCCGGCATCGACCGTCAGCACCTGCAGCTTGTCAGCCTGCGGGTGCCGCTCGGCGGTCAGCACGCGCGCGACGCCGAACCCCGCGAGCTTCTCGGCCGGGTTCTCGACGCCCTCGACTTCCAGGCCGATGCGGGTCAGCGCGGCGACGATCTCGTCGAGCGTCGCATCCGTTTCCAGATGATCCTTCAGCCAGGACAGGGTGAACTTCATGCGCCCACTCCCCCGCTGAGCGTCGGCACGTCGAGCGCGGCGAAGCCGTAATGCCTGAGCCAGCGCAAATCGCCGTCGAAGAAGGCGCGCAGATCGTCCATGCCATATTTGAGCATCGCCAGCCGGTCGACGCCGACACCAAACGCGAAGCCCGAATATTCGTCGGGATCGAGCCCGCAATTCTTCAGCACGCGTGGGTGGACCATGCCGCTGCCCAGCAGCTCCATCCAGCCTTCATTGCCGCCGAGCACGCGCCGCCCGCGTTCCCAGGTGAAGCCGACATCCACTTCCGCCGACGGTTCGGTGAACGGGAAATAGCTGGGGCGCAGGCGCAGCACGATGTCGTCGCGCTCGAAGAACGCCTTCAGGAACGTCTCCAGCGTCCATTTGAGATGGCCGAGATGGATGTCCTTGTCGATCACCAGCCCCTCGATCTGGTGGAACATCGGGGTGTGCGTCGCATCGCTGTCCGACCGGTAGACGCGGCCCGGCGCGATCACGCGGATAGGCGGCTTCTGGGTTTGCATCGTCCGGATCTGCACCGGCGACGTGTGGGTGCGCAGCAGCTTGCCATCGGGGAAATAGAAAGTGTCGTGCATCGCCCGCGCCGGATGCGTTTCGGGAATGTTGAGCGCGGTGAAATTGTGCCAGTCATCCTCGATCTCGGGTCCGGTCGCGACCGCGAAGCCCAGATCGGCGAAGATTTCGGCCAGCTCGTCCATCACCTGGCTGACCGGGTGGACGCTGCCGCGTGGGCGCTCCGGCGCCGGCAGGGTGAGATCGACCCTCTCCGATGCAAGACGGGTTTCAAGCGCAGTCTGTTCCAGCGCGGCCTTGCGCGCCGCGATCGCCTCCGAAACCGCTTCGCGCAGGCCGTTGATACGCGGGCCTTCGCTCTGCCGCTGATCGGGCGTCATTCCGCCCAGGGTCTTCAACAGCGCCGTCACCTGACCCTGTTTGCCGAGCAGGCGGACGCGCTCTGCCTCGAGTATGTCCAGGCTTGCCGCGCCGCCGATCGCGCCCAGCGCTTCGGCCTGCATTTGATCCACATCGCTCATCGCCCGCCCCCAAAGCAAAAGGGAACAAGACAAGCAAGCGGCGCGTCCTGCCGCCTTGCTGTTTGCTGACAGCCTGATTCCGGACGCGTTCAGGCCGCGAGGTCCAGATGTCCGGGGCCCAATAAGACAAGGAAGGACAAAAGATGCGTAAGTTTATCATCTCCGCTCTGATGGCCGCGACGGTGTTGCCGGCCAGCGGCGCAATGGCGCAAAGCTATGGCGAAGCCCGCCGCAGCCAGCAGGAAGTCCGCCGCGACCGTCAGGATCTGCGTCAGGCGCAGCGTTATGGTGATCGCCGCGATGTCCGCGACGCCCGCCAGGATCTGCGTGACTCTCGCCGTGAAGCCCGCGAGGATTGGCGCGACTATCGTCAGAGCCACCGCGGCGTCTACACGCTGCCCCGATATTATGCCCCGCGCGGCCATGTCTATCGGCCCGCGACGGTGGGTATCCGCATCGCGCCCGCCTTCTATGGCCGGAGCTACTGGATTTCCGATCCGTATCGCTATCGCTTGCCGCCCGTCGTGGGTGCGCAGCGCTGGGTGCGCTACGGCAACGACGTCCTCCTGATCGACACCCGCACCGGCCGGGTGCTCAGGGCCAATAACGGCTTCTTCTACTAAGCAGCCTTGCGGCGGCCCGGACATCATGTCCGGGCCGCTTTTCGCTTTCCAGCGGTGAACGGGCTGTTCTATAGGCGCAATACAGTCCTGATCCGGAGACCTCGATGCGCCTTGCCCTTTTGCTCGCTTCCGCCGCAGTCGCTCTTCCAGTCGCCGCCGACGCGGGCCAAGCCAAGCCGCCGGTGAGCAAGTCCGTCGATGCCGATCAGCAGCTCAAGCAGCTGTTCCACGAAAGCGACGAAGCGCAGCTGAAGCTCAATCCGCTTTCGGGCATTTTCCGTGGGGATATGCGCTATGCCGATCGCCTGGGCGATTTCGGCACGGACGCCTATTACAATCAGGCGCGTGCCAATTCGGACAGCGACCTGCGCCGCCTGCACGCGATCCCGCGCGCCACGCTGACGCCCACCAATCAGATCGCCTATGACGTGTTCGAGTGGCAGACCAATGACAATCTCAAGTCGCTGACGCCTCAAATGCTGGCGCTGACAGCGGTCCGCCCGATCGACCATTTCTTCGGCTTCCACGTCTTCTACCCGACCTTCGCGTCGGGTCAGGGCGCGGCGCCGTTCAAGACGGTCCAGGATTATGAGAACAACCTGAAGCGCCACCGCGACTACATCAAGGCGATGGACGTCGCGATCATGCGCTTCCGTCAGGGTATGAAGTCCGGCGTCGTCCAGCCCAAGCTGATCGTGAACAATGTGATCGAGCAGCTCGATACCCAGATCAACCAAGGCGTCGAAGGCTCGACCTTCTACCAGCCGGTGACCAAATTCCCCGAAGGCATTGCAGCGGCCGATCAGGCGCGGCTGAAGACGGAATATGCCGCGATCGTCCAGGATGGCATCCGCCCCGCCTATATCCGGCTGCGCGACTTCCTGAAGAACGAGTATCTGCCGGTCGCCCGCGACGGTCAGGGCCTCAAATACATGAAGGGCGGCGACACGCTCTACGCCTATCTGATCGAGAGCAACACGACGCTGCCGATGAAGGCGGACGAGGTCCACAATCTCGGCCTTTCCGAAGTCGCGCGCATCAAGGGCGGCATGGAAGCGATCAAGACCCAGGTCGGCTTCAAGGGAACGCTGCCGGAGTTCTTCGAGTATCTGCGCACCGATCCGAAGTTCAAGCCGGCCAGCCGCGAAGCCTATACGCAGGGCTTCTACGACATCGGCAAGCGCGTCGATGCGACCGTGCGCAGTCAGTTCTCGACCATCCCCAAGACGGCGCTGGAGATCCGCCCCTACGAGGCGTATCGTGAGAAGAGCCAGGCCGGGGGCTCCTATGAATCAGGCTCGCCCGACGGCAAGCGGCCGGGGGTATTTTACTTCAACGCCTATGACCTGCCGTCGCGCTCGTTGAACGGCATGGAGACCTTGTTCCTGCACGAAGGCGTGCCGGGCCATCATTTCCAGATCGCGCTCGCGCAGGAGAATACCGAACTGCCGGCCTTCATGCGCTTCGGCGGCAACACCGCCTATGCCGAAGGCTGGGGCCTCTATGCCGAGACACTCTGGAAAGAACTCGGCATGGAAACCGACCCCTATCAGCGCATGGGCGGCCTGCAGGACGAGATGCTGCGCGCGATGCGCCTCGTCGTCGATACCGGCATTCACTCCAAGGGCTGGGACCGCGACAAGGCGATCGCCTATATGCTAGAAAATTCCTCGATGAGCCGCACCGAGGCGACCACCGAAGTCGAGCGCTATATCGCGATCCCCGGTCAGGCACTCGCCTACAAGGTCGGCCAGCTCACCATTTCGCGGCTGAAAGCCAAGGCACAGCAGGAACTGGGCGACAAATTCGATCCGCGCGAATTCCACGCCCAGGTGCTGATGACCGGCGCGCTGCCGATGGCGGTGCTGGAAAAGAAGATCGACACCTGGATCGCGGCGAAGAAAGCGAACTGAAGGACATTTAGATCGTCACCCCGGGTCAAACCCGGAGTGACGAGAAGAGGGAACCGGCGCTGCGGCTCTCCGGTTGACCCGTCATGATCACGCTCGCACTCGCGCTTGCCGCTTATGTCCCCAGCGTCACACCGGCGCAGGTCATCCTGAACTATTACGCCGCGATCAACCGGCGCCAGTACGGGACGGCCTATCGCCAATGGTCGGGCAATGGCGAAGCGAGCGGCAAGAGCCTTAGGGGTTTCGCCGCCGGTTTCGCACGCACCCGCTCGACGCGGGTGTTCATCGGCCGCGTGCCGCCGGCCGAAGGCGGCGCCGGATCGCTCTATGCCACGGTGCCGGTGCGGGTCGAAGCCCGGCTGACCAACGGCAACGCCCAACGCTTCGCCGGAAGCTATACGCTTCGCCGCGTCAACAATGTGCCGGGCGCCAGGCCCGACCAGCTCGAATGGCACATCATGTCCGCCAAGCTGCGGGCGGCGCGCTAGGCCCGCACCACCTCCGGCAAGGCCTCGGCATAGCGGCGGACATGTTCGATCTTGCCGGTGCTGACACGCGACCAGCGGGTCCATTTGCCATAGGCGCCGCGGATGGCGATGCCGCGTTTCGCCATCGCATCGCGTACGGCGTTGGCGTCGGGGACTTCGACGAACAGGAAATTGGTCTCGGAAGGCAGCACGCGCAGGCCCGCGCCCTTGATCGCGGTGAGCAAAATGCCGCGCGCTTCCAGCACCTTCTCTTTTGAAAAGCGCATGAAGCCGGTGTCCTGATAGCAGGCGAGCGCGGCGGCGAGTGCCGGGCTGCCGCAGCCGATCGTGGTCGCCCGCATGCGGATGCGTTCGGCATTCTCCGTCGAACTGATCGAATAGCCGACGCGCAAACCAGCCATGCCGTAGATTTTGGAGAAAGTGCGGGTGACGATCACGTTGCGCCCCTCGCGCACTAGATCGACGACCGAGGCCTGCTCGGGCGCATTGGTCAGCTCGTTATAGGCTTCGTCGATCAGGACCGTGACGTGGGGCGGCAACGCGCGGATGAAGCCGCGCAGCGCGGCCGGCTCGATCAGCATCCCGGTCGGGTTGTTGGGGTTGCAAAGATAGACCATCGCCGTGTCCGGCGCCACCGCCGCCGCCAGCGCGGCAAGGTCCACGCCCATATCGGCCGCCAGCGGCAGGCGCACCAGCTTCGTGCCCCGCGCTTCCGCCTGGCGAAGCGGCTCCTCGAACATCAGCTCGGGACAGACAATCGCGCCTTTCGCCCCCCAGTCCAGCCCGATCCGCGACAGGATTTCAAACGATCCGTTGCCGAGCTCGACCTGCTCCGGCTTCACGCGGAAGCGCTCGGCGATCATCGCCGCCAATCGCTCGTTAGCCGTATCAGGATAATAGCAGCCGGCGCTCGCGGCGTCGGCCATCGCCCGGATCGCGCTCGGTGCCGGGCCATAAGGATTTTCGTTGAAGAGCAGGTGCGCTTCGGCGGCCGCCGGGCCGAACGCCGATTCGGCGGCAGGGGCGCTGTCCTTCGCAAGTGCCGCGACCGCGGGAGCAGCGGCGGCCGCCCCGATCAACATCCTGCGCGAAAAATCCATGCCCGGCTCCCCTGCTGATGAGCCGAACATGCGCCGACATGTCTCAGTCGGCAAGCGCCTCGGCGATCAGCTTGCGGGTATTCTCGACGCCATAGAGCGCGATGAAGCTGCCCATCCGCGGACCCTGGCTGGAGCCGAGCAGAGTCTCGTAGAGCGCCTTGAACCAGTCGCGCAGCTGTTCGAATCCGCCTTCATTGCCGATCGCATAAACGATGTTCTGGACTTCCTCGGCCCTGGCGTCGGCGGGCAGCGCTCCGAGCTCGCGGTCCAGCCGCTCCAGCGCCGCGACTTCGACGCCTTCGGGCTCGCGGCGCTTCAGCGTCGGCGCGACAAAATCACGGTTGTAGGCGAGGGCGTGGCCGATCAGTTTGTCGAGATCGGGATAGCGCTCCGGCGACGCATCGGATACGTAGTTGCCGAGATAGCCCCAGACCTGCTCACGGGTCGCGTCCGCGCCCATCACGCCGACCAGGTTCAGCAGCAGCCCGAACGTCACCGGCAACGGCTCCGCCGGCACCTGGCCGTCATGGATGTGATGGACAGGGTTCCCCAGCCGCTGCTCGATGGGCTGGCCGGGGTAGTTGCCGCGAAACTGCCAATACTCGTCCACCGCGCGCGGGATCACGCCCATATGCAGCTGCTTCGCTTTTTTGGGTTCGCGATAGGCGAAGAAGGCGAGGCTTTCCTGCGTGCCGTAGGTCAGCCACTGGTCGAGGCTGAGGCCATTGCCCTTGGACTTGGAGATTTTCTCGCCATTCTCGTCGAGGAACATCTCGTAGTTGAAGCCTTCGGGCGGCTTCCCGCCGAGCACGCGCGCGATCTTGCCGGATTGGGTGACCGAATCGATCAGGTCCTTGCCGGCCATCTCGTAATCGACGTCCAGCGCGACCCAGCGCGCCGCCCAGTCGACCTTCCATTGCAGCTTGGCATGGCCGCCGAATACGGACTGCTCGACCGTCTCGCCTTCGTCCTCGAAGCGGACGATGCCGTTCGCGGGATCGACCACGGTGACCGGCACTTGCAGGACGATGCCCGACTTCGGGCTGACCGGCAGCACCGGCGAATATGTAGCGCGGCGCTCCGCGCGCAGCGTCGGCAGCATCACGTCCAGGATCGCGCCATAGCGTTCCAGCACGGTGCGCAGGATCGCGTCGAAGCGGCCGGATGCATAATATTCGGTCGAGGATGCGAACTCATAATCGAATCCGAACCGGTCGAGAAACGCGCGCAGCATCGCATTGTTGTGCGCGGCGAAGCTGTCGTGGGTGCCGAACGGGTCAGGGATGCGGGTCAGCGGCTTGCCGAGATGCTCGGCCAGCATCGCCTGGTTCGGCACATTGTCCGGCACCTTGCGCAACCCGTCCATGTCGTCGCTGAACGCGATCAGGCGCGTCGGGATGTCGCTCAGCGCGTGGAAGGCATTGCGCACCATCGTCGTGCGCAGCACTTCGTTGAAGGTGCCGATATGCGGCAGGCCCGACGGGCCATAGCCCGTCTCGAACAGCACGAAGCCCTTCTCCGGCATTCGGTCGCCCAGCCGTTTCAGCAGCTTGCGCGCTTCCTCATAGGGCCAGGCCTTGGATACGAGCGCGGCTGCGCGAAGTTCGGGTGCGGTCATCGGCACCGCACCTAGGGCCGGATGCCAGGAATTTCCATGACGCACTGCAACCTTGCGCGCATATGTGCGTAACGCAGCCGGAATGATCATCACCGCCACACCGCGTTATTCGCGCATCATCGCAGAAGTCTGGCGGCCGCTTGCCGGGCTATTCGTATGGGATGTTCTGGTGACGATCACCTATTATGTCCTGCCGTTCCGCGCGCCGAGCCTGCCGCTGCCGCTGTTCGGCACTGCCCTCGCGCTCTTCCTCGGTTTCCGGGTCAACTCCGCCTACCAGCGCTGGTGGGAAGGCCGGGTGTTATGGGGCGCGATGATCAACGCATCGCGGACGCTCACGCGCGAGGTCGTTTCACTGCTTCCCTATGCTGCCGAAGGCGAGTTGTGGGAGTTCAAGCGCACCATCGCGCGGCGCCAGATCGCTTATGTCCATGCCCTGCGGTGCCGCTTGCGCCGGCAGGATCCATCGCCTGATGTCCTGCGCTTCCTGTCCAAAGACGATGCGCGCGGCCCGCTCGCGCGCGGCAACCCGCCCAACGGCATCCTCGACGGCACCGCGGGCCGGATCGCCAAGGCCCAGCGGCGCGGCTGGATCGACACCGTGCAGCAGACGCAGATCGAACGGACGCTCACCGATATCGCCAACGCCCAGGGCGGGATGGAGCGGCTCAAATCGACGCCGCTGCCCAATCAATACCGCTTCTTCCCGACCCTGTTCACGCGTCTGTTCTGCGTGCTGCTGCCGATCGGGCTGGTCGAGACGTTGGGCTGGGCGACACCGATCGGATCGACGATCGCCGGCTTGATGTTCCTGGCCGTGCTGCAGATCGGCGAGGACCTCACCGACCCGTTCGCGAACACGATCCACGACGTGTCACTCTCCGCGATGTGCCGGACGATCGAGATCGACCTCCTGGAAGCGATCGGCGACAAGGCGCCGCTGCCGCTGGAGCCGGATCGCGACGTGCTGTGGTAGCTTCGCGTGGGCGTTTCAGCCTTTCTTTGTCTTGTCCGGCTTTTCCAGATTGGCGGCGACGGCGGCGCGGATCAGCACCTTGAACGCCGCCTTGTCGATCGTCTCGCCTTCGCGGATGTCGATCGCGCGGCGCGTGCCGCCCTCCAGGCTGGCGTTGAACAGCTTCGCCGGGTCCGGCAGCGACGCGCCCTTGGCGAAGGTCAGCTTCACATAGCTCTTATAGACCTCGCCGGTGCACAGGATGCCGGCATGTTCCCAGGTCGGCACGCCCAGCGGGTTCGACGGTTTCGCCCATTTGACCTGCTCCTCGACATCCGGGTCCGCCGCCTTCATGAGCGCGCGCAGATGCCCGAGCATCGCGCCGCGCCAATCGCCCATTTCGGCGATGCGGCGATCGATCTTCTCGGATGGTGTCGGCTCGGTCATTCACTTTTCTCCCCGGCGCGGCGGCGCATATCGTCATAGGCGGCGCGGATCAGCGCGTCCGGATCGATCACATTCTCACGCCCGGCAGCGCGGCCGCCTGCCGCACCCAATCGGCGAACTGCGCTTCGTCGATCGTCTTGTCTTCGTGAACGTGGAGGTAGCGCACCGCTTCCTTCATGGAAGCGACAGGCGGCAACGGGTCGAGCTCGGCACCGCGAAAGAAGGCGACTTTCAAATAGCGCGTGACGCAGTGGAAGCCGAGAAACCAGCCGGCGCCGTCCGCCGTGCCATAGAACGGCGTGTTCCATTTCACCGCCTTTCGCACCCCGGGGACGGTGCGGGCAACAATATCGTCGAGGACGCGGCCAACGTCCCTTTTCCAGCCTGGCATCGCAGCGATATAGTCCTGCACGACGGCATCGCCCTCCCCTTTCGCAATCTGCGGATTGCCGCCGAGCAGTAAGCGAGGTTCGAACCGCTTTGGCATCGCCCTATCCTGTTGCGCGCGCTTCAGCATCGCCGCCGGCGCGGGCTGCTGCAAGGCAGCCGGCTCTGGCGGCGCCTATCTGCAGGCGCGCCTCAGCTGCGGATATGTCGCGCAGCAATAGGCTTTTTCAGGCGGGGTCAGCACCTTTGTCCGGCAGACCTCGAGCGAAGGGCCGGCTGGCACGGGCTGCGGAGGCGCTGGCAGCGGAACCGGCTGAGGCGCCGCGCGGCCCGGCTCCTCCGGCGGCTGCGCCATCAACGCTGTCCACGCGAATGCCGTGACAGGCACGGCGATCCAGCCGCGTTTCATATATTCACCGCACAATTGGGAACGCACGGGATCGGCCGCTGCGACACGATCTGGCCGGTAAAGCTGTCGACGATCTGTTCGATGCATTGATTGGGGCCGACGACCAGCCGGCGGCGCAGGCCGCGCTTGTCCGGAAGCAGCATCTGGCACAATACGTTCTGGGCAAAGGCGGGATGCGCCGATCGCTGGGGCGCACGAAGGGAAGCCGGCATCGTTTGCGCCCGCGCCGCCCCTTCAAGCAGCGAAGCCAGGCCCCGCGACATGTCCTTTTCCTCGAACTGCTGCTCGACACCCTGCAGGTTCGGCCACCATTGCACTTGCTTGCCCAGGGAATCTCTCATGGCGACGAGGATGTGGCCGGTGCCGGGGCAGATGGTGGCATCGATCTGCCGCCCGCCCTTCGTGTCGTGCCAGACCGGCTGGGCGTTGGCGCATGTGGGGTTGTTCAGCCAGCGCGACTGCTGAAATCCCGCCTGCTCGGCGGTAAGCCCGTTGGTGCGATTGATCGCGGCATATGCCCAATTGCCGATTGCTGGACCGGCGACCGTGATGAGAGTTGTGACCGCAGCAGTAGCCGCCGCAATCCCAACCTTTTCAGGTACTTACCGCCACCAGCGTGACCGCGGGTTTGCGGGAGGTCTCGCCACGCGACTTCGCACCATCGCACCAGCCCCTGTTCTGGCCGTTCTGTCCCGAAATCTAACACTTGGCGAAGCAAAGGTCGAGTCGAGAGGAGCAGGGCGGAGTTTCAGGACGGCGCGCGGAGCGGCCAGCGGCCATGTTCGACATGCGTGGTCTTGCCGACGATGCTCTCGACCAGCAGGATGGTCCACCGTCTAGCCTATGGCTGCGATCTTCTGCGCGCCCAGGCGGTCGCCGCGATAGTTGATCGTGACGTGCGGTTCGGGCGTTGTGCCGAGCATCAGCGGCGCGCGATGCGCCAGCAAGTGAGCGCCAGCAAGTGACGGACCAGCGCCGCCTGGAATGCCCGGGCCTCGGGCAGCGGCGCGCGCGTGCGCAGCGTCACCGCCTTGCGATTCTTGGCTAGCGCAGCCGATATGGTCGCGCCGGGACGTGTAAAGCTCAGTCGGTCGGCGACTTGTTGGCGCGTCTGGCCCGTGCCATCGTCGGCACAGACATGATAATTGCCGCGACCATCCCGCCGATGGCGAGCAGACCAAGGGGTGTGAAGCGCGCTTCGGCCTCCATCGCGACCTTTTCGCCGAAGCGGATCGCGGCACGGCTGATCTGCGGTGCGGAAAGCGCACCGGGGTGGGTTGGCTCCGTCGCCTGATGCGTGGCGGGAAAATCGGCTTGGAGCATAGGCTCGATGAATCCCGGCGACCGCCGTAGATATCCCCGAACAAGCGGCTTAGCCATAGGGCTGCTTGGCGGGCGGGCGACTTGTCGACGATGACGCGGTTCGACGTCCGCGGTCGCCGCAAATGTCGTGTTTCTCGCTCAGCCGTGACGGCTGGGGCGAGGGCCAGGTTCCCAAGGAGCAGTTGGCGAGCCGCCTCCCCAGTCACCCGATCGTGCGGATGCCTTCCTTGGGCCAGTCCTTGTCGACATCGACGCCGCGCATGGCCCAGTGCTCGCGGGTCCAGCATTTGGTCTGTTCGATGAGAGTGCCGGTCGTGGCCACGATCCGCATGCAGTATCTGGTGTCGGAGGTTCCGGCCGGGGCCGCCATCGGCCGGTCTTCGCTGGCGGCCAAAGCCGGCGTCGCGGCAGCGATCATGCTCAAAGCCAGAAGCAATTTTCTGTGCGCCATCTCGTCTCTCCTCGGTGACAAACGCTGGTACGCTTTCATATCATCGATGCGGGCGGGATGCGACAGGCCGCTCGGAAGCCGGCCGGTCGATTTCACCGCCCCTCGGGTTTCCAGCTGTCCGCGATTCTAGCGGCGGCGATCGCCTGTGTCGCTGTTGCAACCAGTTCATGGGACGCCGGATCCTTGTCCCACGCCACGCACGCCGCGCTCGCGGCTTTGTAGGCCATCTCCTGATGCTGGCGGATGGCGTAGCGCCGGGCATGTGCCACCTTTTGATCGGGCGTTTCGCCGACGGCGCAATCAACCTCGTCGCCGCCGTCGTCCGACGTGCCGCAATTCATCGGTCCTTCGGCCATCGTCGCGAGCATCAGGCGCGGATAGACCATGTGCACGCGCTTGCACTCGGCCTGGAGGTCGACTGCTTTCTCGGCCGCGCTGGCTGCCGTTGCACTCAAGAGGAGCGCGACAATCAGGTTGGAGCGACGCCCAATCGGGTCAATCATGCTCCCGGTCGCCGGCGCCCATGTAAAGCTCGCGGCCGGTTTCGTTGTACAGGTCGCTCATCGCTTTCATGCCGGCTTCCGCGTCTTCGGCGGCGATGAACGTCTCCGCGCCCGCGTTCTGCTTGGCCGCGAAGTCGCGCACCTCTTGGGTGATCTTCATCGAGCAGAATTTGGGGCCGCACATGGAGCAGAAATGGGCGGTCTTGGCGCCTTCCGCCGGGAGCGTCTGGTCGTGATATTGTTCGGCGGTGTCGGGATCGAGGGAGAGGTTGAACTGGTCGCGCCAGCGGAACTCGAACCTTGCGCGTGACAGCCCGTCGTCGCGCATCTTCGCGGCCGGGTGGCCCTTGGCCAGGTCGGCGGCGTGGGCGGCGAGCTTGTAGGTGACGACGCCGACCTTCACATCGTCGCGGTCGGGGAGGCCCAGGTGCTCCTTGGGCGTGACGTAGCAGAGCATCGCCGTCCCGTACCAGCCGATCATCGCGGCGCCTATGCCGCTGGTGATGTGGTCGTAGCCGGGGGCGATGTCGGTCGTCAGCGGCCCAAGCGTGTAGAAGGGCGCCTCGCCGCATGCCTCCAGTTGCTTGTCCATATTCTCCTTGATCTTGTGCATCGGCACATGGCCGGGGCCTTCGATCATCACCTGCACGTCCTCAGCCCAGGCGCGCTTGGTCAGCTCGCCCAGCGTGTAGAGCTCGGCGAACTGCGCCTCGTCATTGGCGTCGGCGATCGATCCGGGGCGCAGGCCATCGCCCAGTGAATAGGCGATGTCATAGGCCTTCATGATCTCGGTGATCTCGTCGAAGCGCTCGTAGAGGAAGCTCTCCTTGTGGTGCGACAGGCACCATTTCGCCATGATCGAGCCACCGCGGCTGACGATGCCAGTGACGCGCTTCGCGGTGAGCGGCACATAGGGGAGCCGTACGCCGGCGTGGATCGTGAAATAGTCGACGCCCTGTTCGGCCTGCTCGATCAGCGTGTCGCGGAAAATCTCCCAGGTCAGATCCTCGGCGACGCCGCCGACCTTTTCCAATGCCTGATAGATGGGGACGGTGCCGATAGGGACAGGCGAATTGCGGATGATCCATTCGCGCGTGTCATGGATGTTGCGGCCGGTGGAGAGGTCCATGACCGTGTCGGCGCCCCAGCGGATCGACCAGACCATCTTGTCGACTTCGCTCGCCACGTCCGACGCGACGGCGGAATTGCCGATATTGGCGTTGATCTTGACCAGGAAATTGCGGCCGATCGCCATCGGCTCGGATTCGGGGTGGTTGATGTTGTTGGGAATGATCGCCCGGCCGCGCGCGACTTCGTCGCGGACGAACTCCGGCGTGACGAAATCGGGGATGGCGGCACCCCAATCCTGGCCGTCGCGCTCCCGCAGGATTCGTTCGCGGCCGAGATTCTCGCGCTCCGCGACATATTCCATTTCGGGCGTTATGATGCCCCGCCTGGCATAGTGCATCTGGCTGACGTTCGCGCCGGGCTTCGCGCGCAGCACCCGGCGGCGGACGTTCGGGAAAGGCTGGACGCCGCCCGAGCGGTCGGGGCCGAGCTGGCCATTATCCTCGGGGCGCAGCTCGCGCTGGGCGACTTCCTCGACATCGCCGCGTCGGCGAATCCAGTCCCGCCGCACTTCTGGAAGCCCGGCCATGATGTCGATGCGGGCGGCGGGGTCCGAATAGGGGCCGGAGGTGTCGTAGACGCGCAAGCTGGGCTCGCCGCTCGAAGGCTCGAGATCGATCTCGCGCATCGCGACCTTCAGCGGGCCGACATGGATCTTGCGGCTGCCACGGATCGGGCCGGTGGTGACCTTCAGTTCGGTGCGGGCGGGGATATCGGCCATATCGTCACTCTCCACAAAACGGTTGGAGAGTGTCTGGCGACCTCCCTCCCTCCGCCGGTCTCAACCGGATCAGGTTCGGCGGGTCGCGGCTTCGTAGCCGCCTCTCAGACGCCGTTTAGCGTCCCCCCGGGGAATGAGTCGGCTCTACGCGCAATCGCGCGCGACGGGAAGGCATACATTGGCGCCTCGTCCGCCGGGCGACCGAGATGCGTTTTTTGCTGACACTGCGCCGCTAGCGGGCACGTGCGGCATCGCGGCTGCGATGGCCGGCAGACCGTCTGGCCGAGCCGCTTCAGGCGGACGAACAAATCGAGCAGCGCCTCGGCATCGTCCAGCGCGGCGGTGACGGCATCGCGGCCCTGCTCCGCCGTGGCCCGCGCGCCGATGAAGCCGAAGCGGAGCAGAATGCGGTGCACATGGCTGTCGACGATGAACACAGGCATGGCCAGCGTGCTGGCGTTGAGCGTCGAGGCCGCGACCTTCGGCCCGACGCCGGGGAAACGCTCCAGCCAGTCGAGCGCGTGCCGCACGCTCCACTCCTTGAGGAAGCCAAGATCGAAGTCGCGCCGCTCCCGCCCGATCCGGCGGATCGTCTCGACCAGCTGTACGGCCTTCACCTCGGCGTGCGTGACATTGTGGATGTAGAGCAGCACGGCCTTGGCGTCGGCGTCGGCGTCGGCAATGCCGGCCGGATCGGGCCAGCGCCACATCAGCGTCTTCAGCGCGGCTTCGGTGTCGCGGTCATAAGTCTGCGCGCCAATCAGCGAGCGAGTCAGCTGCCAGATCGGCGGGCGACGCGCGAACGATTTGAGCGGGCCGAAGAAGCGCGCCAGCCTTCGCCGCATGAAGGCGATATCGGCGCCGGCCGAGCCGGCCGCGAAGTCGAATGACTCCTGCATCGCGCAATTTATAGAACATAAAGAGAACAAAGTCCAGTTACGCTGTTTCCTGGACACTTAGGCTTCCGGCGGGGAGCGGTTGAAGCAGCTCGCGGGCCGGCACTGCCGGATCGAGCCAGCGCGGCCAGAGCGGCGGTGCGAGCGGAATGATCGAGCGATTGTGATAGGCCGCGACATCCGGCCCGGGAGGACAGGTTAGCATCGTGAACACCTCGCCGACCGCCGCGTCGGTGCGCCACAGGCCGGCGATGCCGAACACTGGACTGCCGTTGAGCGTGAACAGCCATTTGCGCTTGCGCTTCGCCTTCGGGTCTGCGGGCGCGGTGAACTCGTAGAAGCCGTCGGCGAGGATGAGGCAGCGACCGTCTGAAAATTCGCGGCCGTCGGAGCGGAAATTATAGACGGGCTTGCCACCAGGTCCCGGCCAGCTCCAGCGGCGCTGGGCCAGCTCCGGGCCGGCCGCTCCCATCCGGACGATCGGAGCGCGATCGGTGATGCGAATGTCCGCGCGCAGTTCCAGATTCGGCCGGCCTTCCGGCCAGCCGACCGTCAATCCGGCGATCTCCAGCGCCTTTTCAACGCCGACGAGTTCGGTCCGCAGCCGATAATCGTTGCACATGCCTCAGAAAGTATAGGCGAGACCCGCACCGCCATACCATTGGTCGCGGTCGCCCGCGATCGCGACGATCGGCGAGCGGGCATAGCGGCCGCTGACCCGGTAATAGCCGCCGCCCGCGACCAGCGAGAGGCCGCCGGTCAGATCGCCGGTCAGCGACAGGTTGAACAGCCCGGCCGCGCCCCAGCCAAGCATGCCGGACTTGCGCGCGCTGTACGTCGGCAGGCCGCTGGCGAGCGTCCCGGCCGGCGTGACCGAATAATAATAGTCGCCATAATCGCGGCCGATATAATCGGCATATCCCGACACGAGCACATAGGCCTTGCGGCTAAGTGGCGTGCCGTAGGTCAGCGACGGCGTGATGCGGTAGCTGCCGTGAGCGCCGGCGACATCGTTCACATAGGTGACGCTGGCCGAGATCGTGTCATAATCGCTGGTGATGACGCCGGTCTTGGCGACGCCGACATAGCCGCCCAGCTCGATCGCGGTGTCGAGCTTGCCCAGCGCCCTGACTTGCGGGTCCTTGATCGAACGGGTCCGGTTCAGGTTCACGTTCGCGACCGGGCCGAATTGAAAATCCACGGTTCGCGGGTCCGACTGACGGATCAGGTCGACGCTGGCCTGAGTGCCGCGAAATTGGAAATTGAAGCCGCCGACATTACCGCGCGCCCCGATGGCGGGCGTGACGATGTAATCATCGGAGCCGACATAGGACGGCAGATAGCCGCCGCCCACCGCGACCGTCACGGTCCGCTTGGCGAGCGGGTCGTCGGTCGCCTGCGCGAAAGCGGGCGCGGCGATGCCGGCCGACGCGGCGATGAGCAATATGGATTTCACGTCGAGGCCCTTCCCTGGTCCGATACGGGTGCGCAACGTGCCGGACGCGAAAGAGTTGCCCCCATTAAAGCAGGTATTTAAGCTTCACGTCCTGCGCCGCTTCGCCCGAGGTGACCGGGAAGCGCGCGGCGGCGAAGCGTGGCGGGCCGAAGCGGATCGGCGGGTTGCGCGAAAAGCCGAAGCCCTCACGCGGGATGCCGACGATCGTATCGAGCCGGCCATTGCCGTTTTCGTCATGAAACAAGGACACCGCATAGGCTCCGCTCGGCAAGCCGTCGAAGCGCAGCGCGGTCTGCGCGGCCGGAATGCTGCGCTTTTCAGCAGCCGGGTCGTCGGTGCAGCCGGGGAAATGAGTGGGGTCGCGGGTCAGGCAGATGCGGATCATGCCCTTGGCCGAGCGCTGGCCGGAAATGCCGAGATCAACTTCGCCCGGCGGCGCCGCCGACACGAGCAGCGGCAGCGCCGCCAGCATCAAAGCCGCCAAGCCCCCGGTCCGTCCCGCAAGCCCGGTCCCACAACCGGAAATAAAGCCCATAATTGCACCTGTATTGTTCGTGATGGCGCTGGTGATGGCTCGCGGTTATCACCCACTTTCCTACCGGACCCTGAACGAGCCCCTTAGGAAACACCTCCCACCCCATATGATTGGTGACCCCCATAAAGGTCATGACGGCCAGCACAACGCCCAGCGCGCCGACATGGATAGGAATTACGAACACCAGTGACGGGATTACCACAGCGCCGGTGAGCGCTTCCAACGGGTGAAAGCTCATTGCCGCCCAGGCGGTCGGCGGCCGGCTGGCATGGTGGACGGCATGAGCGATGCGGAACGGCCGTGGACGGTGCATCCAGCGATGGGTCCAGTAGAACCAGGCATCGTGCGCCAGCAAGTAAAGCAGCACGGAAACCGGCAACCACCAGAGCGGCCAGGCATGAACGTCGGTGTAGATGCGCGTCCAGCCATGCGCCTGCCATCCCCAGGCAACCGCCCCGGCGGGAACGCCATAGATCGCAGCCGAGCCGAGCGACCACGCGATCTCGCGCCTGATCTGCGGATCTAGCCCGGCATACAGCCCCGGCCGTACCGCCCGCGTCGCCCACGCGAACGCACCGCTGACGATCAAATACCGCACGGCGACGATCGCCGTCATCGCGAGAATGGCGAAAAGAACACCGGTCACTGCGCCTATATAGGCGACCGTGCTCGGCCTGCGCCAGCGGATCGTCCGATTAGCGCATGACGGGGGCGGCGGGGGCAGCTAGGGACCGGGTATGCCGCGCGCCGCTCCCCTGACGATCCTTGGCGGCGGGCTGGCGGGCGGGCTGATCGCCCATGCCCTGTCGCAGCGGCGGCCGGAGATCGCCTTCACGCTCTGCGAACAAAGCGATACTCTGGGCGGCAACCATGTCTGGTCGTTCTTCGACAGCGACGTCGCCGACGAGGATCGCTGGATCGTCGCGCCCTTCATCAGCCACAGCTGGCCCGGATACGACGTCCGCTTCCCGGCCCATCGGCGGCATATCCAGGCCCGCTACAACAGCATCGAGTCGGAGCATTTCGACCAGGTTCTGCGTGAGCGGCTGCCGGCCGAAGCGCTGCGGTTGGGCGTGGCGTGCGATCCCGCGCCGGACGGGACTGTCATCGATGCGCGAGGACCCGGCGACCTCACCCAACTGGATGCGGGCTGGCAGAAATTTGTCGGGCTGCTTCTGAACACGGACACGCCGCATGGTCTTGCCCACCCGATCGTGATGGATGCGACGGTCGAGCAGATCGACGGCTACCGCTTCGTCTATGTGCTGCCGTTCGGGCCGACCCAGCTGTTCATCGAGGACACTTATTACAGCGACGGTTCCGACCTGGACGTCGCCGCCGTCCGCGCGCGCATCTTCGACTATGCCACCGTCCAGGGCTGGCGGGTGACGCCCGCGAACCGTAGTGAGGCCGGAGTGCTGCCGGTGGTCGTGGCGGGCGATTTCGACGCCTATTGGGGATCGACCGGCGCCGATATCGGCAAGGCCGGCATGCGCGCGGGCCTCTTCCACCCGACCACCGGCTATTCGCTGCCCGATGCGGTGCGGCTCGCCGCCGCCATCGCCCGCGCACCCGACCTCTCCCGCGACGGCCTTGCCGCGTTGACCCGCGCGCATGCCCGCGAGGCATGGGCGGCGCGCGGCTTTTACCGGATGCTCGACACGATGCTGTTTCGCGCCGCCCTACCGCATGAGCGTTACCGGATCATGGAGCGCTTCTACACACTGCCCGCGCCGCTGATCGCCCGTTTCTACGCGGCGCGATCGACGCTGCTGGACCGGGCGCGGGTGCTGACCGGCAAACCGCCTATCCCTATTCCGCGCGCGCTGCGGGCCATCCTGAGGACGAACTGGCGATGAAGCGAGCGATCGTGATCGGCGCCGGGTTTGGCGGGCTGGCGCTCGCGATCCGGCTGCAATCGGCGGGCGTCGCCACGACGGTCGTCGAGGCGCGCGACAAGCCGGGCGGGCGCGCCTATCACTGGAAGCGCGGCGGCTTCACCTTCGATGCCGGGCCGACCGTCATCACCGATCCCGCCTGCCTGCAGGAACTCTGGGCATTGAGCGGCCACGATATCGCCGAGGATGTGGCGCTGGTGCCGGTCTCGCCCTTCTATCGGCTGACCTGGCCCGACGGGACGAGCTTCGACTACACCAATGACGATGCCGTGCTGGAACGGGAGATCGCCAAGCTCGACCCCGCCGATATCGAGGGTTATCGCCGCTTCCTCGATTATTCCGCGGGGGTGTACGAGCAGGGCTATGTGAAGCTCGGCGCGGTGCCATTCCTGAATTTCTCGTCGATGCTGAAGGCGGCGCCGGCACTTGCGCGCTACCAAGCCTGGCGCTCAGTTTATTCGATTGTCTCAGGTTTCGTGCGCAGCGAGAAACTGCGCGAGGCGCTGAGCTTTCACACGCTGCTCGTCGGCGGCAACCCGATGACGACTAGCAGCATCTATGCCCTTATCCACAAATTGGAGCGCGACGGCGGTGTGTGGTTCGCCCGGGGCGGCACCAACGCGCTTATCGCGGGCATGGTCCGGCAGTTCGAGCGGACCGGCGGCACGATCCGGCTGGGCGATCCGGTCGCCGATATCGAGACAAAAGGCGGCCGCGTCACTGGCGTGCGCACCAAGAGCGGCTGGCATGGCGAAACGGACGCCGTCGCGTCCAATGCCGATGTTGTGCATAGCTATCGCGACCTGCTGAAGGACACGAAGCGCGGCAAAGCTTTGGAGAAGAAGCGTTTCTCGCCTTCGCTGTTCGTCGTGCATTTCGGCGTGCGCGGGGCGTTCCCGGACGTGCCGCACCACATGATCCTGTTCGGCCCGCGTTACAAAGGGCTGCTGGACGACATCTACAAGAATGGCGTGATCGGCGACGATTTCTCGCTCTACCTCCACCACCCGACCGCCACCGATCCCGGCATGGCGCCGGAGGGTCACTCGACCTTCTACGCGCTGGCCCCGGTGCCGCACATGGGCAAGGCCCGGATCGACTGGGACGTCGAAGGGCAGAAACTCGCCGACCGGATCATCGACCATGTCGCGGCACGGATCGGCGTTCCCGACCTGAAAGACCGGATCATTACCCGCTTCCATTATGCGCCACCGGATTTCGCGCACGATCTCGCCGCGCATCTCGGCAGCGCCTTCAGCCTGGAGCCGGTGCTGACCCAAAGCGCCTGGTTCCGCACCCATAATCGCGATGACAAGGTCCCCAACCTCTATTTCGTCGGTGCGGGCACGCATCCGGGCGCCGGCATCCCGGGCGTGGTCGGCAGCGCCAAGGCGACAGCGGGCTTGATGCTGCAAGACTTAGACGTTCATCGCCCGTCCCGAGCGTAGTCGAGGGGCGTGTCCACGAACTTTGTACCCACGCCTCTCGACTTCGTTCGGGACGAGCGAATAGGGGCTGTGCCATGAAACGTCTTGCTGTCTACTGCGGCTCGGCCACACCCGCCGACCCCTCTTACGTCGAGCTCGCCCGCACCGTCGGGCGCACCTTGGCCGAGCGCGGGATCGGAGTCGTCTATGGCGGCGGCAAGCTGGGCTTGATGGGTGCGATCGCCGACGCGGCACTGGCTGCGGGCGGCGAAGTGATCGGGGTGATCCCGGAGGCGCTGGTCAATGCCGAAGTCGCGCACCGCGGCTGCACCGAACTGCACACGGTCCAGACGATGCACCAGCGCAAGGCGCTGTTCACCGACATGTCCGACGGCTTCCTGACCCTGCCAGGCGGCGTCGGCACGATGGACGAGCTGTGGGAAGCGGTCAGCTGGGCGCAGCTTGGCTATCATGAAAAGCCGGTCGGGCTGCTGAATGCCAGCGGCTTCTATGATCACCTGGTCGCGTTCAACGCGCATATGGCGGAGGTCGGCTTCGTCAGGCCGCAGCACCGCGGCATCATCATCGTCGACAACACGCTGGACGCGCTGCTGGACAAGATGGCCGCCTATCAGCCGCATCAGACCATCTTCCGCATGACGCGGGATGAGCTCTAGCACGCCGACACGCGACGCGATCGTCGCGACCGCGCGCGAGAGCATCGCTCGGGGGTCGAAAAGCTTCGCGCTCGCCAGCCGGCTGTTCGACCGGACCACGCGTGAGCGGGCCTGGCTGCTCTATGCCTGGTGCCGGGCGTGCGACGACCTGGCCGACGGGCAGGATCATGGCGGCGCGCTGCATACGGTGGGCGATCCGAAGGCGCGGATCGCGGCGATCCGTGACCAGACCGATCGCGCGCTTCGCGGCGAGTGGGTGGGCAATGCCGCGTTCGACGGGCTGCGGCTGCTGCGCGAGGAGGTGCCGATCCCGCGCGCGATGATCGATGATCACATCGCCGGCTTTGCCCTGGATGCCGAGGGCTGGCGTCCCGAGACCGAAGCCGACCTGCTCCGCTACTGCCACCACGTCGCCGGCGCGGTCGGCGAGATGATGGCGCTGGTGATGGGCGTCGCGCCCGACGATGCCGACACGCTGGCGCGCGCCGACCATCTCGGCCTCGCCTTCCAGCTCGCCAATATCGCCCGGGATGTGCGCGAGGATGCGGAGGGTGGACGGTGTTATCTGCCCAAAGCGTGGTTTGAAGCCCCTCGTTCGTCCTCGACTACGCTCGGGACGAGCGAAGATTTGAAGAGATTAGCAGACCTGGCCGCCCAGTACGAAGCCAGCGCCCGCGTCGGCGCGCGGCGGCTGCCCTTCCGCTCCCGCTGGGCAGTGCTTGCGGCGGCGGGCATCTATGGCGACATCGCGCGCGAGGTAGCGCGGCGTGGCGACGGCGCCTTGACCGAGCGGGTCGTGATCGGGCGCGCGGCAAAGCTTGGCTGGATCGTGCGCGCGTGGCGACAGGCCGTGGGAGGAAGGGAATGAGCGACCGACGCCTGCGCGGCATCCTGCGCTGGAGCCACCTCGTGCTGGGGCTGACGCTGCTGATCTATCTGTTCTCGCCCTATACCGGCGACCCGACGGTCACCGCGCTGGTGCGGCTGGGCGTTATGCCGCTGTTGCTGATCTCGGGTCTCTGGATGTGGTCGCAGCTTTCGACCGCACGGTTCAGCGACAAGACCGACTAGTCGGCGAGCGCCGCCGCGCGGATGCCGGCGCGGTCGCGCCGGACCAGCTCGGCCTTCAGTGCCTCCGGCCGAGGTGCGACAAGAAAGCCGAAGCTCACCGTTCCTTCCTTGGTCTCGACGGCGTGGTGGAGGCGGTGAGCCTGCACGATGCGCTTCATATAGGTGGAGCGTGGGACATAGCGGTGCGGCAGTCGCTTATGCACGATGACGTCGTGAAAGCCGGCATAGATCGCGCCATAGCCGGCGATCCCCGCCCCGACCCATGCCGCCCAGTCGCCCCAGCCGAGCCGCACGCCGCCCAGCAGCAGCAGGATCGACGGCGTGGCGAAGATGAAGAAATAAAGATCGTTCGCCTCGAACCAGCCGGTGCGCGGCCGGTGATGGCTGGCGTGCAGGAACCAGCCCGGCCCGTGCATCACCCAGCGATGCGCGGCGTAGGCGACGCCTTCCATCGCGGCGACGGTAGCGACAAAAATCAAAAGGCCGGTCCAGATGGGCATGACGCTCATATAGGCGCGGCGCGGCCCCGGCTCAAACCTCCGATGGCGCTTTCGTCACCATCGCGAGCGCATGAATCCGTTCGGCCAGCAGATCGGCAAGCGCGGCGTTCACGAGCCGTTGCCTTGCGACCCGGTTCTGCCCTTCGAACGCGCGGCTGACGACCGTCACGGTGAAATGGCTCTCGCCGCGCCCGTCATGGCCGGCATGACCGCGATGCTTCTCGCTGTCGTCGGCCACTTCGAGCCGGTCGGGCGCGAGCGCGTCGGTCAAGCGTTTTTCGATTTCGGCCGCGATCGGCCCCTTCGCAGACGATGTCATGCCCCCCATATAGCCGGTTTTGCCCGGGAAAGAATGCGCGCGCCCAAGGATCGTCCCAATGCCCGCTTTCACGGCCGCGTCGAGAATGCGGCGGAGCGGTGCGCCCACCCCGGCTGCGACGAGCCCGGTGAGTTCCGGGCGCCGCCGCCGGGCGGTCGCGCTGCTGATCAGCCTCCGGAATGGCGCTGGCTGTGCCTGGACCATGTCCGCGCGTTCAACACCGGCTATAATTTCTTCTCGGGCATGAGCACTGACGAGATCGAAGCGGCGCAACGGCCGATGGCCGGCTGGGAGCGCGAGACGCGTGCCTTCGCGCACAGCGGCGCGGACCGGCCGCCGCGCTGGGCCGAGTTCGCCGATCCGCTCGACGCGATCGGCGCCCGCTTCCGCCGCGCCACGCCGCAGCAGCGTGCCGACGGCAAGCCCTTGTCGGGCGAGAACCGGCGCGACCTCGACACGCTGGGGTTGAGCACTGACGCCGACCGCAAAGCGCTGCGCCAGCGCTACACCGAGCTTGTTCGACGCTTTCACCCCGATCATAACGGCGGCGATCGCGGGCATGAGCTTGAGTTGGGCCGCGTGATCGAAGCCTATCAGCGGCTTCGCAAAGCCCCGGCGTTCGCCTAGCCGCCGCACCCTCCGCAGCCACCGCCGCCGCAACCGCCTCCACCGCCGTCGCCACTCCCGCCATCACCCCCGGATGAGGTGCGGAGCTGGTGGAAACCGGCCCAAGCCGACCCTTCCAGTACCGTAGTGCCGAACAGGGCGACAGCGAAGCCGATCTCGTCATTGGTCGGCGCGCGCTTGAGCCGCGCTTTTAGCCGCTGCTCGTCCTTGACCAGGGTAACGCCGGCGCGGGTGCGCTGATCGACCGAGAGCCAGCGCACCAGCGCGAAGATTGTTGTGACGATCAGCAACGCTGTCAGGAAGCCAACCGGCTTGTGCCGCGCCTCGCCGATCAGCAGCTTGATCGAGCCGAAGGCGATCAGCAGTGCGTAGGGCAGCGTCGCAAGGAAGCGGGCGGAGCCGAGATCGTCGGCCGTTCGCACCAGCCCCATCGCACGCAGCTTGTCGCGGGTCATTTTGACATAAGGCTGGATGCGCTTTTGCATCGTCATCCAGTTGACGACGTCCTGCCCTCCAAGCGCGCCGCTTTCGACCGCGCTCTGGCCACGCGCGCCCGGCGCCGGGCTGAAGCGGTTGCGGCCAATCATCACCAGCGCGTCGCGCGCCAGCAGCCGCGACACCACTGCCTCGACAAAACGGATCCGGCCGCCTGCCAGCCAGGCCATCTGGTCGGGATCGACCTTGTGGCCCGCGCGGCCGGGGGGGCGCAACCAGCGCGGGATCGCGATGCCGCCGATGAAGGCAGCGACGAAGAGGCCTATGTAAAGCGCGAGAAACGGTCCGCCGGTCCAGTTGAATGGGTTCATCATCCCCCTCCCGTCACAAACATCGTGCCGATCGCTGCCGCCAGCGTCGTCACAGCGAGCAGCAGCCTGAAATGCATGCGCCCGATCACCAGCCCGTCGCGCGGGTGGATGCGCCGGGCCTTGGGATCGTCGAGAAGCCGCCGCTTCGCGGAGGGCCATATGTTGGCCGGCGCTTCCTCACCGAAAATCTCGGCATAGCTGCGGAGCGTGCGCGCATATTGGTCGAAGAAATGGTGCCGCTGCGCCTCTCCGCCCTCGGTCGGATCGTGGTGAAGCGGGTGGCCGAGCACTGTGGGGCAGAAACGCTCCCAATAGTCGCGGCTGTATGTGAGATGCAGGTGCCAGGCCTGGTCGACCGCATCGGAAGGCGTAACGCTATGGTCCGCCATAACGGCCAGAAACATGAAGCGGCGATACTCGGCCAGCACACGCTCGGCATGCGCGTCGGTCCAGCCATTGTCCCGCGCCAGGCGGACAATGAAAGGCAGCGACACCGCCTCGGGACCGATCGAATAGGATTGCAGCGCGAGCCACAGCGGGTGCTCGCGAAAGCCGGAACCGGACGCTGCCGTATCGACCATCTGATTCTCTATTATCAGAATAGAGAAATCCGGTCAAAGGCCGCGCATGGCATGAAGATGGTTAAGCGGCCTCGGTCATCGCGGCCCAGCCGCCGCCGCGAAAGGCCCCGACCTTCGCCTGAAACAGCGCGGCCGGGGCCCGCGGGCTCAGGCGGTCTGCTTGTCGAGGTCCACGACCGAGTTGAAACCGCCCCAGAACATGCGCTTGCCGTCGAACGGCATCGAGTCCATGTCCGGCTTCATCCGCTCGTCTTCCATGACTTTTTTCCAGCCTTCGTCGCGCGTGGCCTTGTCGGGCCACTCGATGAAGGAAAAAACGACTTCCTCGCCGTCTCCGGCCTGAACCGAGCGTCGGAAATCCGTCACCTTGCCGTCCGGCACATCGGAACCCCACGCCTCGACATGGCGCGTCGCCCCATATTCCTTGAACACCGGCGCAGCTTTCGCCGACATCGCACGATAGGCTTCGCGATTGCCCTGCGGCACCGGCACAACGAATCCATCCAGATAGCCAGCGCCGCCTGACGCGGACTCGTCCACGATCGGATCGAAGCCGCCGAAGATCATGCGTTTGCCGTCGAACGGCATCGGCTCGGCCATCATCCGCTCGTCATTGCGCATCTTTTCCATCGCGGTGTCGCGCGTCGCCTTGTCCGGCCATTCGATCCAGGAAAACACGACGGTCTCGTCGTCCTTCGCCTGCACCGCACGGTAGAAGTCGGTCACTTCGCCCTTGGGGATATCGTCGCCCCAGCCTTCGACGACGCGGTCCGCGCCCATTTCGAGAAAGATCGTGTCCATGCGGTTGGCATGGTCGAGAAACTTCTCCTTGTCGGCGGTGGGCGCCGCAATCACGAAACCGTCAATATAAGACATGTCAGGCCTCCTCTTTGAAATCCTGCATTTGCGCGGCGAGCGCCCGCTGAAAGGCGGGCCGCGCCTCGCCCCGCTTCACATAAGCGGTCAGCGTGCGATGCGGCTCCAACGCGGGAGTGCCGTCAAAGACCCGCAGCACCGCGACCATCATCAGGTCGCCCGCGGTGAATTCGCCTTCCAGCCAGTCGCGGTCGCCCAGATAGTCGGCGAGCTGGTGCAGCCGCTTGGTCGCCTGCTCTAACACCTGCGGCCGCCGCTCCTTCGTCCAGTCCGCTTCCGCGTGGAAGAAGTCGATCTCGGCGAGCTGCTGCGTGATCGGCTCGACTGAGTTGAGAGCGGCGACCACCCAGGATTTGGCGCGGGCGCGGGCGGCGGGTGCGTCTGGAAGCAGGCCGGGATGGGTTTCGGCGACGTGCATCACGATCGCGCCCGATTCGAAGATATCGACCACACCATCACGATAGGCCGGGACCTGGCCGAACGGCTGCTCGCGCAGATAATCGGCCGGCCGCTCGGCCATCACGTCGAGCAGGCGCGTTTCGTACGGCACACCCACTTCCTCCAGCGCCCAGCGCACCCGCACGTCGCGGACATGGCCGCGCGCGAAATCCGGCACCCATTGATAGGCGCTGACAATTGGTCTCGGACCCAGCATCGCTCTCTTCCCTATTTCTTGATCGGGCAGCCGATCGACCAGAGATGGCCGAACGGATCGCGGACCTGACCATAGCGGTCGCCCCAGAATTGATCGCCGATCGGCAACACGACTTCCGCGCCTGCACCGACAGCGCGTTCGAACCAAACGTCCGCATCGTCGACCTCCAGATGCAGCAGGCCGCCGGCCGGAGCGGGCTCGGGCGTGCCGCCGCGATATTCGGGGAAGTCATCGTGCAGCATCAGCGACGCGCCGTTCACGGCCAGGTGCGCGTGCATCAGCCTTTTGCCGTCGTCGGCGGGAACGCGCAGCTTTTCGGTCGCGCCGAACGCCTTGCCATAAAACTCGATCGCTTCCGAGGCGCGATTGTCGCGGATGTTGATGTGCGGCGTCAGGCCGGTCGCGGGTGCGTCAGTCATTGTCTTTCCTCTCCTTGTTAGTCTCTGTTGGGGGCGCCCAACGGGAAGAAAGCGCGGTAGGGCCGTGCTTCTTCGATGGCGCGGGCGAAAGATGGGCGAGCCAGCAGCCGGGTGCGATAGGCTTTCACGTTGGCCAGATCGTCCGTGATTGGGTGCACCCAATCCGCGTAGAACAGCGCCGGCCCGAACGCGCAGTCGGCCATGCTGAACTGGTTCGCCGCCGCCCATTCGCGGCCGTCCAGCCAACCGTTCAGCCAGCGATAGGCGGTCTCCAGCGCGGCCTTGGCCTGGCGGACCTCCTCCGGATCCTGACGCTCGGGCGGGCGCAGCGCGTCGGCCACCACGCGCTGCATGTTCGTCATCACATGATTGTCCGAAATCCGGTCGAGCATCCTGACTTCGAGCGCCTTGTCCTCACCGTCCGGAATCAGCCGGACCGGACCAGGGTGATGGCGCTGCAGATGCTCGATGATGATGCTCGATTCCATGACCGGCTTACCCGCATCGACGAGCAGCGGGAATTTGGCGACCGGCCAGAGCTTCAGCCATGCCGCAGCGTTATCCGCCTCGTCCGGGCCGAGCATTCGGAAAGTGAAAGGCAGTTCGTTCTCGTAGAGCGCGATCAGGACCTTCTGGTGGTAGGACGAAAAAGGGTGTCCGAAGAGTTCCATCATCCTTCCCTCCGCATCCGTTCCTGCCGCGCAACCTCGCGCGCGCTCGGCTCAGGCATGGCGAAGCTGCCGGTCGGGACGGCACCGTCCGGCACGAAATGCGCGACGACGACGCCCTTGGGTGAGACCCTGTGGTCCGTCATCTTCAAGGCGCTGGCAGGGGTGTCGTCCCCGAACAGCCGTTTGCCTTTGCCCAGCGTGATCGGGAAAATCATCAGGATCAGCTCGTCGATCAACCCGGCCGTCAGGAGCTGCGGGTAGATCGTGCTGCTGCCCTGGATGACGAGATCGGGACCATCGGTCTGTTTCAGCCGCGCGACCGCCTCGATGTCGGGCAGCGCGTGGCTCCGCTCCCACTCCATCGGCGTGCCGCCGCGCGTCAGCACATGTTTGCTGGTGCCGTTGAAGGCCTTGGCGATGCCTTCATCCTCGCCCTCGGTGATATAGGGCCAATAGGCGGCGAAGATCTCGTATGTCTTGCGGCCCAGGAGAAGATCGAAGGGGCCATCGAACAATTTGCCGACCGTCGCGCCGACAAGATCGTCGAACATGCCGAACACCCAGCCGCCCTGATCGAAGCCGCCGGTCGGGTCCTCGGTCGGCCCGCCCGGCCCCTGCATGATGCCATCCAGCGAGACGAACGCCGCGCCGGTCAGCCTGCGTATCGACGCTTTTGTCATCGTCTTTCTCCTTTGCCGGGCGCCACGACGCCGAAGCGGACGCCTTCGGGATCGGTGGCGATGATGATCATGTCACCGCCGGGCACTTCCATCGGCTCCTGCAGGACCAGGCCGCCGCCCGCCTTCACCCTGGCCGCCGCCGATTCGATGTCGGGCGCGCGGAAATAGAATTGCCAGCCGGCCTTGTCGTCCTGCTGGACCTTCATCGTCCCGCCGATCGTGACGTCGCCGGCCGCCGCGAAGGTGTAATCGCCCATGTCTCCCGGCATCGTCATCTTGTCCGGCCAGGTCCAACCGAACACCTCGCCGTAAAAGGCGTTGCCCGCCGCATGGTCGCGGGTGGCAAGCTCGTTCCAGTTGCATCTGCCCATGCCCATCGGATCGAACGCCTTGCTTTCGTCGTCGCTCGTCCCGCGCATGATGTAGAATGGATTGCCCTGCGGATCGCTGACCATCGCGGCGCGGCCGGCACCGGGAATGTCAAAAGGCTCGAGGTGGATAGCCCCGCCCAGTTTCGCGATCTTCGCTGCGGTCGCATCGACATCGTCGACGCCGATGTAAAACAGCCATGTCGGGAACGCCCCGCCGTCGCTGTCCTCATCGCCAAGCACGAAGACGCCGCCGGTGAACTCGCCGGGTGCGACCGCGATCATGCGGTAATCCATTCCGGGCTGGTCGCTCTTGTCCGAAATCCTCCAGCCGAGGACGTCGCCGTAGAACGCTTGCGCGCCGGCCGGATCCTTCGTCATCAGCTCGTACCAGATCGGATATCCGTGGCGGTTGGCCATCGCGCGTCTCCCCTCAGAGATCCAGCAGCGGGCGGAAACCGCCGAACATCATGCGCTTGCCGTCCATGCCGCGCTCGGTCATCCCGCCGCCCAGCCGGTTATCCTGCATGATCCTTTCCCAGGCGGCGTCGCGCACCTCCTTGGATGGCCATTCGATCCAGCCGTAGCCGACGCTCTCGCCGTCCTTCAGGTGAGTGGCGCGCTTATAGTCGGTCTGCTTGCCATCGGGTACGTCGTCGCCCCAGGTATCGACCACGCGGCTCGCGCCAAATTCCATGAAGACGTCGGCGGCCTCCTTGCAAAAGGCGATATAGGCGTCCTTCTTGGCGGTCGAGACCGGCACGACGACACCATCGAGGAAGCCGAAATCGCCGCCCGCGCCGGCGGAGTTGATCTCGGTGAAACCGCCATAGATCATGCGCCCGGCATCGAACGGCATGTCCTTCATCATGTCGGCCATGCGCGGGTCGGTCATCATCTTCTGGCTGGCGGCGTCCCGGGTCGCCTTGTCGGGATATTCGAACCAACTGAACAGGACCGCCTCGTCGTCCTTCGCCGCGACCGCCTGATAAAGGTCGTTCGTCTTGCCATGCGGCACGTCCTCACCCCAGGTCTCGACGAAGCGGGTAACGCCCATTTCCTTGAGCATCACCGCCGCCGCCTTCGCATGGTCGACATATTTGCCCTTGTTCACGGTCGGCACCGCGGTCAGGAAGCCTTCGACATAGGTCATCGTGTCTCTCCTTTTCTGGATTTAGGCCTGCACCGCTTCGGCTGCGCGCTCGACCGCCGCGATGTCGATCTTCTTCATCTGCATCATCGCCGCCATCGCCCGTGCCGCCTTGGCCTGGTCCGAATGAGTGGTCAGTTCCAGCAGCCGTTTCGGCGTCACCTGCCACGACACGCCCCATTTGTCCTTGCACCAGCCGCAGACGCTTTCCTGGCCGCCATTGCCGACGATCGCATCCCAAAGCCGGTCCGTTTCGGCCTGATCCTCGGTCTCGATCATGAATGAGACCGCTTCCGTCTGCGGGAACATCGGGCCGCCGTTCAGCAGGCAGAAGCGCTGGCCGGCGATGGTGACGATGGCCGTCAGCACCTGACCCTTTGGACCCGATGGCGTGTCGGTCGGCGAATGATTGACTTCCTCGACGCGGCCACCCGGCAGCAGGCCTGCATAGAATTGCGCCGCTTCCTCCACGCCGCCGTTGAACCAGATGGTTGGGGTGATCTTCGACATGTCTCTCTCCTTTGATTTCCTATCAGGCGAAGGGCGGCGCGCCAGCGAGCGCGCTTTGCCCGAGGATGCCGACGGCGGTGACCAGGAAACCGGCCAGGCCGACCAGGAATGTCCGCGCGGTGCTCATCATCGCCTCCGCGGCTCAGGCGACTGCGTGCGCAGGCATGGCCTGCAGCGCGGCATCGACGTCCATCCACAACGGGTTGAACAAATGGCCGTCCAGATCCTCGAACGGGCGGCTGTACATGAAGCCCATATCCTCAGCCGGGTGCGGCGCCTTGCCGCCGGCGGCCAGCGCCGCGTCGGTCGTCGCATTCACTTCGGCCCGGCTGTCGTGCGACAGGGCGATCAGCACCTGGCTGGTCGTTTTCGCGTCGGCGATCGTCCGCGACGTGAAGGTCTGATAGAAGTCGTGGGTGAGCAGCATGAAGGTGATCGTGTCGGACCAGACCATCATCGCCGCCTGATCGTTCGAGAATTGCGCATTCTTCTCGCAGCCGATCGCCGCGTAGAACGATTCGGCCCGCGCCAGATCGGTCACGGGCAGATTCAGGAAAATCATTTTCGCCATCTCGAGCTCTCCATCGTGTTGCGAATCACCGCTTGCGTCTGATGCGTGGTTCAGTTATTAAAAGCAACCGTGAAGTTAGAAAAAGAAACTAACAATCCGAAACTCGCCCGCGATCGCTGGTATGATGACGCCTGCGGCACCGCGATGGCGCTGGAACTGGTCGGCGAGCGCTGGTCGCTCCTGATCGTGCGCGAGCTGATGTTCGGCCCGCGCCGGTTCGGCGAACTGAAGAACGGCCTGCCCGGCATCAGCGCCAATGTGCTGACCCAGCGGCTGGAAGGCATGGAAGCGGCGGGCATCCTCACGCGGCGTAAACTCCCGCCCCCCGCGTCGGTCCAGGTCTATGAGCTAACCCGGCTCGGTTACGCGGCGGAGACTCCGATCAAGGAACTCGGCCGCTGGGCCGCGCGATCGCCGCTCCACGACCCGACCCTGCCCTTGTCGGCGGCTTCGATCATGATGTCATTCCGGACGATGTTCGCCGCCGAGCGTGCGGCGGGTGTCGACGCGGTTATCGGCTTCCGGTTCGGCGAGGAGCATTTCCGCGCGCACGTGACAGGCGAAGGCATCGACATCCGCCGAGGTGAGACAGACGACGCGACGCTCGTCTTCACCGGAACCCCGATGATGCTCGGCGCGGCCATCTATGGCGGCCAGCCGCTCCAGGACCTGGAAGCGGCGGACATGCTGGCCGTGACTGGCGACCACGCGCTCGCGGAGCACTTCACGACGCTCTTCCCGCTGCCGGCCAAACTCGGCTGACTTGGGTTGCGGCGCGGTAGAAGCGCGCTTAACGCTTTCGTCGGACTCCCAGGACAGATCATGACCGATATCGCCAACACCCAGCCCGACAGCCGCGACAGCACCTTGCTTGCCGCGCCCGACAAGCAGATCAGCGTGCGGGAGCTGTTCGGCATCGATTCCGACATGCGCTGCCCCGCCTTCAGTGAGCCGGACGAGCGGGTGCCGGACCTCGACCCCGCCTATGTGTTCGACGGGGACACGACGCTCGCGATCCTCGCCGGCTTCGCGCACAATCGCCGCGTGATGGTCCAGGGCTATCACGGCACCGGCAAGTCGACCCATATCGAGCAGGTGGCGGCCCGGCTGAACTGGCCGTGCATCCGCATCAACCTGGACGCGCATATCAGCCGCATCGACCTGGTCGGCCGTGACGCGATCGTGCTGCGCGACGGCAAACAGGTGACCGAATTCCGCGAGGGCCTGCTGCCCTGGGCGCTGCAGCACCCGGTCGCGCTCGTGTTCGACGAATATGATGCGGGCCGCCCGGACGTGATGTTCGTGATCCAGCGCGTGCTGGAGACGGAGGGCAAGCTGACCCTGCTTGATCAGAACCGCGTGATCCGGCCGAACCCGTGGTTTCGTCTGTTCTCGACCGCGAACACCGTCGGTCTCGGCGACACAAGCGGGCTTTATCACGGCACCCAGCAGATCAACCAGGGCCAGATGGATCGCTGGAACGTGGTCGTCGGCCTCAACTACCTGCCGGCCCAGGTCGAGGCGCAGATCGTGATGGCCAAATCGGGCGAGTACGACCAGCCCGAGGGCAAGAAGACGGTCGATAACATGGTCAAGGTCGCCGAGCTGACTCGCCAGGGCTTCATCGCCGGTGACATCTCGACGGTGATGAGTCCCCGCACCGTCATCACCTGGGCGCAGAACGCGCTGATCTTCGGCGACACCGGCTTCGCCTTCCGCCTGTCCTTCCTCAACAAGTGCGACGAAGCGGAACGCGCGCTGGTCGCGGAATATTATCAGCGCGTGTTCGGCAAGGACCTGCCCGAAAGCGTGGTGGGGAAGGGCTGATCCTCAAGCGGGCGGTGGCGATCTCCCGAAACGCTCGGTGTAGCTCTTGAAATGGCCTAGCGTGCGGACTAACGCCTTAGTCCACTCCGGGAGATCAGGCATGGCTGAGGCTGACCCGCACAAGGTCTATAATGTTCATGACGCGAAGACGCATCTTTCGCGCCTGCTCGACCGTGCTCATGCGGGCGAAGAGATTATTTTCGCCAAAGCGGGCGTCCCGTATGCCAAATTAGTTCCCTATGCCGAGCCGCCGAGCGAACAGCGAAAACCCGGGCGGTTCCGTGGCGAGTTCGACGACATTTCGGACTCGGTTTGGTTTGAACCATTTTACACCGACGAGGAGATCGACTCGTTCGCCGGCGACGCGGAGTCGCAATGACATATCTGATCGATAGTCATGCGCTGATCTGGTGGTGGAATGAAGATGATAAGCTATCGCGCGCGGCTCGCGACGCGATGGCGGATCGCTCAAATGCGCTGTTCGTCAGTGCTGCTTCCGCCTGGGAAATAGCAACCAAGGTAAGGGCCGGACGATTGCCGTCGATGGCAAGGCATCTCGCATCGTTTGACGCCAATGTCCGCGCGGATGGTTTTGGCCACTTGGTTGTGCGTCAGGATCATGGCGTTCACGGCGGCCTGCTTCCAGGCGAGCATGCTGATCCGTTCGATCGTCTGATCGCGGCGCAGGCTCTGATCGAGGGGTTGGTCGTGATCACCCGGGATAAGCAAATTTCTCGCTTCGGCTGCCGGACTCTTTGGTGATGGCTGACCGCTCGCCCCTCGACGATTTCAGGCAGGTATTGACCGGTGCGTCGCGGGCGATCGCGCATGAGCCGGAGCTGGAGCTGGCGTTCACGGCTGATGCGCCCGGACAATCCGGCAAGAATCTCCGCGTGCCTATGCCGGCGCGCTCGCTGCCGGCGGAGCAGGTTGCAGAGGCTCGGGGCTTCGCCGACAGCTTTTCGCTGAGGCTGCGCCACCATGACGCGGCGCTGCATGCCAGGGGCGCCCCCGCCGAGGCGGTCGCGCGCGCGGTGTTCGACGCGGTGGAGACCGCAAGAATCGAGGCGTTGGGCTCCAAGGGCATGGCCGGCGTCCAGGCCAATCTGAACCATGCGCTCGACCTGCGGATGCGGTCCGATCCGATCACTCGCGCGCGCTCGGCCGACGAGGTGCCGCTGTCGACCGCGCTGCAGTTGCTGGTGCGGGAGCGGCTGAGCGGGCAGGCCCCGCCCAAAAGCGCCGCCGCCGGACTGGCGCTGGTGCGTGAGTGGATCGAGACCAAGGCGGGGCGCGACCTCGACGCGCTGGCGCTGGCGCTCGACAGCCAGGCGGTGTTCGCGCGGCTCGCGACGCGGCTGCTCGAGGATCTCGAACTGGTCGACGGTGATACCGAGCCGACCGACGAACTCGATCAGGGCGAAGATGGCGACGGCGAGGAATCCGACGAGGGCGAGGAAGGCGAGGACGAGGATGAAGGCTCATCCGGCGCCGACGGCGAGACCGAAGCGCGCGCCGAGCAGCAGGATGGCGGCGAGTCCGACAACGAGAATGGCGAAGCCGAGCAGGATTACGAAGCCGATGGCGAGGCCCAGGCTGGCGACGATGGCGATGAGGGCATGCTGCCTGTCCGCCCGAACCGGCCCTTCTCCGACCTCTCGCCGCAGTTCGACTATAAGGTCTGGACGACCCGCTTCGACGAAGTGATCGAGGCAAGCGAGCTGTGCGACGAGGATGAGCTAGGCCGCCTGCGCGCCTATCTCGACCAGCAGCTGGTGCATCTGCAGGGCGCGGTCACCAAGCTCGCCAACCGGCTGCAGCGGCGGCTGATGGCGCAGCAGTCGCGCAGCTGGGATTTCGACCAGGAAGAAGGCCTGCTCGACGCCGCGCGGCTGGCGAGGGTGGTCGTCAATCCGGCGCACTCGCTCAGCTACAAGATCGAGAAGGACACCGAGTTCAAGGACACGGTGGTGACTTTGCTGCTCGACAATTCAGGCTCGATGCGCGGGCGGCCGATTTCGATCGCCGCCATTTCAGCCGACATTCTCGCACGGACGCTGGAACGCGTGGGCGTGAAGACCGAAATCCTTGGCTTCACCACGCGGGCATGGAAGGGTGGCCAAGCGCGCGAGAGTTGGCTGGCACAGGGCCGTCCGGCGGCGCCGGGCCGGCTCAACGATCTGCGCCACATCGTTTACAAGCGCGCCGACGAGCCGTGGCGCCGCGCCCGCAAGTCGCTCGGCCTGATGATGCGCGAAGGGCTGCTGAAGGAAAATATCGACGGCGAGGCCTTGCTCTGGGCGCACAACCGGCTGATCGCCCGGCCCGAGGAGCGCAAGATCCTGATGGTCATCTCGGACGGCGCGCCGGTCGATGATTCGACCCTATCGGTGAACAGCGGTTCCTATCTCGAAAAGCATCTGCGGCAGGTGATCGCCTGGATCGAGAACCGATCGCCCGTCGAGCTGGCCGCGATCGGCATCGGCCATGACGTGACCCGCTACTATGCCCGCGCGGTGACGATCATGGATGCCGAGCAGCTGGGTGGCACGATGGTCGAGCAGCTCGCGGGGCTGTTCGACATGCAGGCGTAAACGCCCCTCGACTTCGCTCGGGACGAGCGATCCTGTGGACGCAAAATTTCCGCTCGTCCCGAGCGAAGTCGAGGGGCGCCGCTCAGCGCTTCAGCCGTTCCAGCAGCCGCGCTTCCACCGCAGGCCACTCATCGCGCAGGATCGAATAGATCGCGGTGTCGCGCAGGCGGCCGGTCCAAGTGCGCCTGTGGTGGCGAAGAATGCCTTCATGGGTTGCACCGAGCTTCAGCACGGCGGCGCGCGAGCGGGCGTTGATCGCATCGACCTGGAACACCACGCGCCGCGCCCCTTGCGAGAAAGCGTGGCCGAGCATCAGCAATTTGGCTGCGGGATTGACGATGCCGCCGCGCGCTTCGGGCCGGTAGTAGGTGCCGCCGATATCAGCGCTTTCCTCGGCCGTATCTATGTTCAGATAGGATGTGGTGCCGATGCAGCGGCCGTCGAGACACGCGGCATAGCGAATGCGCTCGTTGTCCCGCAACGCCATCGAAGCTTCCCACCAGGGATCGAAATGCGCGCCGGTCATCGAATAGGGATAGATGCTCCAGATGTCGGGATCGGCCTCGACCGCGTCGCGCAAATCGGCGCGGTGCCGTTCGGCGAGCAGTTCCAGCGCGACGGGTCCCTGCGCCAGGCGATCGATCATCAACTCCACGGCGCTGCCTCCTGAACACCATTTCGCTTTGGCGCGTTGGCAGGGGCAAATCCAGTCCGGAAGACGCTCCATGTCCGACACCGAAGTACAGCCGATGATCCATGAAGACCCGCAGCCGGGCCACGAATCGCAGCTGGAGCCGAAGCCCGATTGGGCGCCGCGCTATCCCGGCTCCGGCCGATTGCATGGCAAGGTCGCGCTGATCACCGGCGCGGACAGCGGGATCGGCCGCGCGGTGGCGGCGCTATACGCGCGCGAAGGCGCCGACGTCGCGGTTGTGTATCTGCGCGAGCACGACGATGCGCAGAAGACCTGCGCGATCGTCGAGAGCGAGGGCCGGCGCGCGATCCGCATCGCCGGTGATGTCGGCGACAAGGATTTCTGCACTCAGGCCGTCGAGCGCACGGTGGCGGAGCTGGGCGGACTCGACATTCTCGTCAACAATGCCGGCGAGCAGCATCCCGACAAGGACATTCGCGACATCACCGAAGAGCAGCTGAAGCGCACCTTCCAGACCAATATCTTCGCGATGTTCTATCTGGTGCAGGCGGCACGCAAGCATCTTTCCAAAGGCTCGGCGATCGTGAACTGCACCAGCGTGACGATGTATCAAGGGTCGAAGGAGCTGCTCGACTACTCATCGACCAAGGGCGCAATCACCGCTTTCACCCGCTCGTTGTCTGAAAACCTTATCGGCGAGGGCATCCGCGTGAACGCGGTCGCGCCGGGCCCGATCTGGACGCCGCTCAACCCGATGGGCGGCGCGAGCCCGGAAAAGCTGGAGCATTTCGGCGAGAGCACGCCGATGGGCCGGCCGGGCCAGCCCAACGAGGTCGCCCCCGCCTTCCTGTTCCTTGCCTGCGAGGATTCGAGCTATATGTCCGGCCAGGTGCTGCACCCGAATGGCGGCGCGATCGTCAACGGGTGACACCCGTCATTGCGAGCAAAGCGAAGTAATCCAGCACAGCGCCCGGGCCGCTGGATTGCTTCGTTGCGATGCGCCTCGCAATGACGATCAGAGCTTTTCCGTCAGCTCCGGCACGACCTTGAACAGGTCGCCGACCAGGCCGATGTCTGCGACCTGGAAGATCGGGGCGTCCTCGTCCTTGTTGATGGCGATGATGGTCTTCGAATCCTTCATGCCGGCGAGGTGCTGGATCGCGCCCGAGATGCCGACCGCGATATAGACTTCGGGCGCCACGATCTTGCCGGTTTGGCCGACCTGATAGTCATTCGGCACATAGCCGGCATCGACCGCGGCACGCGACGCGCCGACGGCCGCGCCGAGCTTGTCGGCGAGCGGCTCGATGATCGAATGGAAATTCTCGCCATTCTGCAGCGCGCGGCCGCCCGAGACGATCACCTTGGCGCTAGTCAGTTCGGGGCGTTCCGACTTGCTGAGCTCCGCCGAGACGAAGCTAGACAGGCCCGCATCGCCAGTCGTGCCGATCTTCTCGACCGTCGCCGAGCCGCCCTCGCGTGCCGCCTTCTCGAACGCGGTGCCGCGCACCGTGATGACCTTCTTCGCGTCTGTCGACTGGACGGTCGCGATCGCGTTACCGGCATAGATCGGCCTGGTGAAGGTATCGTCGCTCTCGACCGAGAGGATGTCGCTGATCTGCATCACGTCGAGCAGGGCGGCGACGCGCGGGGCGACATTCTTGCCGGTCGAGGTGGCGGCCGCGAGGAACGCGTCGCGGTCGCTCAGCAGATTGACGATCAGCGGCGCGACATTCTCGGCCAGCTCATGCGCATAAGCCGCATCCTCGGCGAGCAGCACGTTGCCGACGCCCGCGACCTTCGCCGCCTGATCGGCGACCGCTTCGCAATTATGGCCGGCGACCAGTATCGTTACGTCGCCCAGCTTGGCGGCGGCGGTGACGACGGCCAGCGTCGCGTCCTTCAGATCCTTGTTGTCGTGATCGGCGAGAACCAGCGTCTTCATTTCGCAACTCCCATCGCCTTCAGCTTGCCGACCAGTTCATCGACGTCGGCGACCTTCGATCCGGCCTGCCGCTTCGGCGGCTCGGCGACCTTGAGCGTCTTCAGGCGCGGGGCGACATCGACGCCGTAGTCGGCGGGTGTCTTCTGCGCCAACGGCTTCGACTTCGCCTTCATGATGTTGGGCAGCGACGCGTAGCGCGGCTCATTGAGGCGCAGATCGGTGGTGATGATCGCGGGCGTCTTGATGCTGACCGTCTCCAGTCCGCCATCGACTTCGCGGGTGACGGCGACACTGTCGCCCGACACCTCGACCTTGGACGCGAAGGTGCCCTGCGGGCGGCCCATCAGCGCCGCGAGCATCTGGCCGGTCTGGTTCGAATCGTCGTCGATCGCCTGTTTGCCGAGAATGACGAGGCCCGGTGTTTCCTCTTCAGCGATCTTGGCGAGCAGCTTGGCGACGCCCAGCGGCTCGACCTCGTCGTCGGTTTGGACCAGGATCGCGCGGTCGGCGCCCATCGCCAGCGCCGTGCGCAGCGTCTCCTGCGCCTTGGCCGGCCCGATCGACACGGCGACGATTTCGGTCGCTGCCCCCTTTTCCTTCAGCCGGATCGCTTCCTCGACCGCGATCTCATCGAACGGGTTCATCGACATCTTCACGTTCGACAGATCGACGCCCGTGCCGTCGGGCTTCACCCGCGGCTTCACATTATAATCGATCACCCGCTTGACGGGGACGAGGATCTTCATCTCATCTTCCTTCACGGTCTCGGCGAGAACAGGCTTCGCCAGTGACTAGCGTTTACGCGAACGTCAAGCAGCGCTCGCCGCGTATTCGGCGAGCAGCGGTTGAAACTGGTCCATCGGGGGAAAGCCGGGAAAGCTGTGCCGCGCTTCGATCAGCGCCCAGGGCAGTGCTTCGCTGGTGAAAATTTCGAGGAACGGCTGCTCCGATGGCGGCGCGTCCAGCATCGTCGTGCGCACATTCATCAGATCGCCCATCAGCTCCGCGCGCGTAAACACCCAGCTGAGACAATGCGGGCAGTGATAATGGCGGATTTCCCCATGCATGCCGCCAATCACCGGTTCGCCCGCCAAGAGCTCGAAACGGGCGCTGGGGTACATGCTGCCGAGCGAATAGGCGCCGCCCGTCATCCGCTGGCATCCGGTGCAATGGCAGACGGACGTCATCACGGGCTGGCCGGTCACGCGGAAGCGCAGCTGCCCGCAACGGCAGCCGCCTTCTTGCGAGGCGACGGCGCCGCTCACGCCGCCTTGTTCACTTCCGCGACGATCTTGCGGGCAGCGTCACCAAGGTCGTTGGCCGGCACGATCGCGAGGCCGCTTTCGGCCAGGATTTTCTTGCCCTCGTCGACATTGGTGCCTTCGAGGCGGACGACCAAAGGCACCTTCAGATCAACTTCCTTGGCCGCGGCGACGATGCCGTCGGCGATGATGTCGCACTTCATGATGCCGCCAAAGATGTTGACCAGAATGCCCTTCACCGCCGGATCGGCGAGGATGATCTTGAATGCCGCCGTGACCTTTTCCTTCGATGCGCCGCCGCCCACGTCGAGGAAATTGGCGGGGAATGCGCCGTTCAGCTTGATGATGTCCATCGTCGCCATCGCCAGGCCGGCGCCATTGACCATGCAGCCGATATCGCCGTCGAGTTTGATATAAGCCAAGTCGTATTTCGACGCCTCGACCTCCATCTCGTCCTCTTCGGTCAGATCGCGCAGCTCGGCCAGGTCCTTGTGGCGGAACATCGCGTTCGAATCGAAGCCGACCTTGGCGTCCAGCACCAGCAGCTGGCCGTCATCGGTGACGGCAAGCGGGTTGATCTCGATCTGTGATGCATCGGTGCCGAGGAACGCGTCGTAGAGCTTGGACGCGACGTTCGCCGCTTGCTTGGCGAGATCGCCGGAAAGGCCCAGCGCCGCCGCCACCGCGCGGCCGTGATGCGGCATGAACCCCGTCGCGGGATCGATGTCGAGCGTGTGGATCTTCTCGGGCGTGTCGTGCGCGACCGTTTCGATATCCATGCCGCCCTCGGTCGAGACGACCATCGCGATCCGGCCCGAGCCGCGATCGACCAGCAATGCCAGGTAGAATTCCTTGGCAATGTCGACGCCGTCGGTGATGTAAAGGCGCTGCACCTGCTTGCCCGCGTCGCCGGTCTGGATCGTCACCAGCGTGTTGCCGAGCATGTCGGCCGCTGCCGCGCGCACATCATCGAGCGTCCGGGCCAGCCGCACGCCGCCCTTGGCATCGGGCCCGAGTTCCTTGAACTTGCCCTTGCCCCGGCCGCCGGCGTGGATTTGCGCTTTCACCACATAGAGCGGCCCCGGCAGCTGCTGCGCCGCGGCGACCGCTTCGTCGGCGGACATCGCGGCATGGCCCGCCGGCACCGGCACGCCGAACTTCGCGAGCAATTCCTTGGCCTGATATTCGTGGATGTTCATCGCTTCGCCTGCTTCATGAAGGTTTGCGAGGGCCTAAAGCATGGGGCGACCCGCTTGCCAACCCAACAAACCCCTATAGTTTTCGCGGCGGCGTAGAGGGAGAGTGCTTGTGTCCGACCCGTTCACACTGACCATCACGCCGAGCACACACGACCTTGGCGGATTCAAGGTGCGGCGCACGCTCCCGTCAAAGCCGCGCACGATGGTCGGCCCGTTCATCTTCGTCGATCAATTTGGCCCCGCGCATCTGGATCCGGGCCAGGGCATGGACGTGCGGCCGCACCCGCATATCAACCTGTCCACCGTAACCTATCTGTTCGAAGGCGCGATCGACCACCGCGATTCGCTCGGCACGCTCGCGACGATCGAGCCAGGCGCGGTCAATCTGATGACGGCGGGGCGCGGCATCGTCCATTCCGAGCGCTCGCCGGCGCTGGAGCGCCAGCGCGGCGCGGCGATGTCCGGCATGCAGACCTGGCTCGCCTTGCCCGACGGCAAGGAGGAGATCGATCCGGCTTTCGAGCACATCGCCGCCGGCGAGCTGCCGATAATCGAAGGCGAGGGGGTGAATGCGCGGATTATCATGGGTTCGCTCTGGGGCCGCGACGCGCCCACCACTTGCCATGCCGAAACCATCTATGCCGATATCCAGCTGCGGCCGGGCGCATCGGTGCCGATCGACGCCGGCGCCGACGAGCGGGCGGTGGTGGTGGCGCTCGGCGATGCCAGCCTCGATGGCGAGCCGCTTGAGCGTCACACGCTTTACTTGCTTAAGCCCGGCGTGCCGATGCGTTTGCATAGCGACGGCGGCGCGCGGGTGATGCTGCTGGGCGGCGAAGCCTTCGCGGCGCCGCGTCACGTATGGTGGAACTTCGTGTCGTCCAGCCGCGAGCGGATCAATCAGGCCAAGCACGACTGGAAAGATGGCCGCTTCCCGAAAGTATCGGGCGACGCGGACGAGTTCATCCCGCTGCCCGAAGTGCCGCTGACCGTCAGCTATCCCTGATCGGGACCCAGCGCCGGGTCGAGATCGCGCGGGCGCCTGAACGACTTCAGCTCGGCGCCGCGCTGCGCCAGGTCGGCCCAGGCGGTGTCGAACGTCATCACCGCGACGCTAGCGGTCGGGAATTTCTCTTCAAGCGAATCGCGAAGCTCCGCACCGTCGTCCGGCACCAGCATCAGCACCAGATCCTCAAGGCCCGGATTATGGCCGGACAGGAGGACGCTTTCCGCCGTTTCCGGCACATCGTGCAGCACGTCGAGCAGGTTCATGCATGAAGCGAGATACACGCGCCGGTCCCACACCGGCCTCAGAGCCCGGCCATAGCCTTCCCAGAATCCGTCCAGCGTCTCGACGCAACGTACTGCGGGCGATGACACGATATGATCCCAGGTAAAGCCTTCGCGGCGGCAATATTCGCCCATCGTCCGCGCCGCGCGCAAGCCCTTGGCATTGAGCGGCCTGTCGAAATCGCGCAGGGCCTGATCGTCCCACCCGGATTTCGCGTGGCGCAGCAGGGTCAGGCGCTTCATCATTCCCCCGTCAGCACATCCTCAACCGCCGCATGCCCCGAATTCGTGACGGAGGAAAGACGCGATCGGACATGCTCCACAGCCTCGGCGAGCGTGACGCGGCGGATCGGAGTGCCGGGTGGAAAGGCGGTGAGCAGCCGGGATGGCATCGCACTCGAAAGGAGCACGAAGGCGCCGCGATCGTCAGCGCGGCGGATGAGCCGGCCAAATGCCTGCGCGAGCCGGGCGCGCACCGCCCGGTCCTCATAGGCGGAACCGCCGCCGGCCAGCTTGCGCGCGGCATGGAGCACGGTCGGCTTGGACCAAGGCACGCCTTCCATCACCACCAGCCGGAGCGAGTGGCCGGGGACATCGACGCCGTCGCGCAGCGCGTCGGTGCCGAGCAGGCTGGCGTGGCTATCGTCGCGGAAAATATCCACGAGGGTGCCGGTGTCGATCGGATCGACATGCTGGGCGTAGAGCGGCAGCCCGTCGCGCGCCAGACGGTCGGCGATGCGGGCATGGACCGCGCGCAGCCGGCGGATCGCGGTGAACAGACCAAGCGCGCCGCCTCCCGACGCCGCGATGAGGCTGGCATAAGCACCGGCGAGCGACGGGATATCGCCTTTCTTGACGTCGGTGACGATCAGCACCTCGGCCTGTTCGGCATAGTCGAACGGGCTTGGTGCCTCGAAGCGCAGCGGCGGACGGGCGAGATGGTGCGCGCCCGCCCGCGCTTCCGCAGCCGCCCAATCGCCGTTGGAAAGCGTGGCGGACGTGATGATCACGCCGTGCGCGGGCTTGATGACCAGCTCCGCGAGCGGGCGGGTCGGGTCCAGCCAGTGGCGGTGTAGCCCGACATCATATTCGCGCCCCTCCGCCCGGCCGACCGCGAGCCAATCGACGAAATCCGGGTCGGCCGGGCCGCCGATCCGGCCAAGCAGCGCGATCCAGCCGGCCAGCGTCTCGACGCGCCAGCCGAGACTCATCACCGCGCCCTCGATCCGCGCCCGCGCCTGCGCGTCGAGCCAGTCGGGCGCGTCGGTCAGCGCCGCTTCCAGCCGCCGGCCAAGCTGCACCAGCGGCCGGTGCAGCGCATCGAGCGCCGAGGCCGCGCTGGCTGCGGCCTCGACCAGCGGACCGTCGGGATCGACCAGTTCGGTCTCCAGCCCATAGCCGGCGTCCTCGCCCTGCCCGCGCGCATAGACAGTGCCGCGCACCGTCGCGAGCAGCTCCTCGATCGGCCCGAATGCCTGGCTTTCGCTCAACCGCTGGAGCCAGCCGTCAGAAGGCAGTGCCTGTGCTGCGGTCGCGGCAGCGGCGATCGCACGGCCGCCTTCCTCGTCATAGCTGGCGACATCCGACAGACGTGCGGCGAGACCGCGCCGCCGCCCGCGCGACGATCCTTCCGGGCCGGTGATCCAGCGCCGCAGCTCGATCGCTTCCTGCCCGGTCAGCGCGGCCGAGAACATCGAATCGGCCGCCTCGAACAGGTGATGACCTTCGTCGAACACGATCCGGGTGGGGCGATTCGCCGCTTCGCGTCCGCGTGCGGCGTTGACCATCACCAGCGCATGATTGGCCACGACAATGTCGGCGTCCGCGCTTGCCCTGCTCGCCCGCTCGATGAAGCATTTGCGATAGTGCGGGCAGCCGGCGAACACGCATTCGCCGCGCCGGTCGGTCAGCGCGGTCGATCCGTTGCGGCGAAACAGCGTCGGCAGCCAGCCCGGCATGTCGCCGCCGATCATGTCGCCGTCCTTCGAATAAGCGGCCCAGCGCGCGACCAATTGCGCCAGGATCGCCGCACGGCCGGCGAACCCGCCCTGCAGCGCATCCTCTAGATTCAGCAGGCAGAGATAATTCTCTCGGCCCTTGCGCACGACCATCCGCTCGCGGCGCTCGCGCGGATCGGGGAAGAGCTTCTCGCCCTCGCGGTCCAGCTGGCGCTGCAGCGCCTTGGTGAAGGTCGAAACCCAGACCGGCCCGTCCGCCGCCCGCGCCCAGAGCGAGGCGGGCGCGAGATAGCCGAGCGTCTTGCCGATGCCGGTGCCGGCCTCCGCCAGCAGCAGGGTCGGCGCATCCTTCGACGCGCGCGGACCGAATGCAGCCGCCGCTGCTTCGGCATAGGCGCGCTGGCCGGGCCGTTCCTCGGCCCCGTGGCCGGTCAGCTCGTCGAGCCGGTCCAGCGCCGCGCCCGGCGGAACATGAATGGTGCGCGGCGGATCGCGGGGCGGCTTTTCCTCCCATTCGGGCAGCCGAGCGAACAGCCACCGCTCCTGCCGCTCGGGCTTGCGGACCCGTTGCGCGACCACCGCGCCCCACGGCCAGCGCAACCGCCCCAACGACTGCGCCGAGGTCCAGGCGCCTTCCCGCTCATGCCAGTCCGGCGCTTCAATCCGTGCCAACAGAGTCTCGGCAGCGCGCAGGAGAAGCGCCGCCGCCCCCGAATCGTCCTGCGGCGGGGCGAGGCCAATCGCTCGCGCCAGCCCCTTCGGCGTCGGCACCGCGAAGCGCGCGGGATGAACGAACGCGAACAGCTCCAGCAGGTCCAGCCCCGAAAGCTCCGGATAGCCGAGCCGCGCCGCCACCAGCGGCGCATTGAGCAGGATCATCGGCGTCTCCGCCGCCCGCCCGATCGCCTCCCCGCGCCCAACGACCCGAGCTTCCCCATCAGGAGTCGCGATCCAGATGCCGGCATGACTGGCGTGCAAGGCTGGATAAGGGAGGGCGGCCACGGCCAAGTCATGAAGAAGCCGCAGGCAGTTTAAAAGCGTTTTTCATTTGTTCCAGCGCGGCATTTGCGCCCGCCGGTCAATTATGTTCTAGTTATGTTCCTTATTGAATGATTCGGAACGACCATGCGCGGCGGTCTTTTCTATCTGATGGTGAAGCCGCCGCCGGTGCTGACGGCGCTGATCACGGCCATGCCCGGCGTGCGCGTTTGCGCCGATCGCTTGCACATCACGCTCGCGCGGTTCGGTCGGCTCGGCGAATTGCCGATCGGCATGCTCCCTTGGCTGGTGCGGATATTGGCGGAGATCGACGCGCAGCCGTTTCGCGTCGTTTTCGACCAGATCGTGGGGGGCAAGGATACGGTTCTGCTTGCCGGATCCGGCCGGATGGTCGGGACGATCCAGGCGCAGCGGCTGATCGTGCGGGCGCTTGCCCTGAAAGGCGTGCCGGTGCTGGGGCCGCGGCCTTTCTCGCCGCACCTCACGATCGACTATGAGCCGAACGGCCTTGGCTGCGGGTCGATCCTGCCGATCAGCTGGCAGGTGCGGGAGTTCCTGCTGATCGAAAGCGGCGGCGGCTCGCACCGGCTGCACGGCCGCTTTCCTCTGCGTGCCGAGGCAATGGCCGCATAAGGTCCGGCTTTACCGCGAGCGAATGAAGGCCTTGATGTCATCGGCCAGCTTGTGCCGGTCCTCGTCGCGCACATACATCATGTGGCCGGCGTCATAATATTTCCAGATGATGCGGTCCTGCGGGAAGCCGGTGCGGGAGAGGGCGTATTCGGCGCCGAAGAATGGCGTGGCGAAGTCGTAATAGCCTTGGCCGACGAACACGCGCAGGCCGCTATTCTCGCGCAGCGCCTTGCCGATATAGGGCGCGACGGACTTGTAGAAAGTGCCGTCATTGTCGCCGCCCAGATCCCAGTCCCACGGGCCGACGCGGCCGATCGTCACGTAGGAGCGGTCGGTCTTCCAGCCGAAATCGTTCCGCAGATAGGTGTTGATCGCGGCGGTATAGCCGCCGTCGATGCCGTAGAAGCTGGGGTCGTTGTCGAAGCCCTCACCGGCATTGTCGCGGTCATGGCCGGTATAGCGGCTGTCGAGCCGGCCGACGACGAGGTTCTGATCGCGCAGCAATTCCTTCCAGAATCGCCCCGGCGAGGGCCGCAGATCGGCGCGCTCCAGGAAGGCTTCCGACAGGCCGGTGTAGCGCGACAGCTGGCGGCGCACCGCCGCGCGTTCCTCGCCCTGCAGCGCCTGGCCCTTCATCAGCGCCGACATGTAGGGGCCGGCCGTGAAGGCGCGCGCCTCCGACACGAACTGGCCGACGGTCGCCGGCTTGTCCGCCACCTTGTTGTGATACCAGGCGACGGCGGCCATCGACGGCACCGCGATCACATAGGGCATATCGTTGCCCTCGACCTCGGCCTGCGCACCGAAATCGAGGATTGTCGAAATCAGGATGATGCCGTTCAGCGCGACATCGTTGTAGCCGCCCTCCAGCTCGTTCGCGACCGCGGCCGAGCGGGTCGTGCCATAGCTTTCGCCGCCCAGGAATTTGGGGCTGTTCCAGCGGCCATTGCCGTTCAGCCACAGCCGGATCACCTGCGCGACCGACTTCGCGTCCTTGGTGACGCCCCAATAATCCTTGGGATCGGTCTTGCCGAGCGCGTGTGAGAAGCCGGTGCCGACCGGATCGATGAAGACGATGTCGCTGACGTCGAGCAGCGAATCGGGATTGTCGAGGATCGGGTAGGGCGGCGCGCCGTCATCGCGCGCGTCGGACGGGATCGCGACGCGCTTCGGCCCGAACGCACCCATGTGCAGCCAGACCGAGCCTGAGCCGGGGCCGCCGTTGAACAGGAACGTGACCGGCCGCGACGGATCGCGCGGTTCCTTGACATAGCTGTAATAGTTGATCGCGGCCTTGGGCGTCCCGTCGTCGCCCTTCAGATACATCTCGCCGGCCGTGCCGACATAGCTGATCCGCTGCCCGCCGAACGTGCCGCTGCGCTTGATGACCTGGATCTGCGGCGGCGGGATATCGGCCGGCGCGGATGCCTTTTCCGCCTTTGCTTCGTCCTTGGGTTTGTCCTGCGCGAGTGCAGGCATGGCGAGCAGCGCGGCGGCTGCGAGCAGAAGCGCTTTGGTCAACATCTTCTCCGGTTTGGCTGAGCTTGTCGAAGCCCAGTTCTTTCCTTTCCGAACGCTAGAAGGAAAGGGAGGCCTTCGACAAGCTCAGGCTGAACGGTGTTGGGACTTTCTCGATCAACGCCTAAATGAGCGCCATGAACATCACGCATCTCGGTCAGCAATCGCCGCTGCCGGCGCGGCCGGAGGATGCCGTGCTGGATTACGTCCCCAATCCGCGCCCCGGCCGGCCCTATCTGGTGCGCTTCACCGCGCCCGAATTCACGTCGCTCTGCCCTGTCACTGGCCAGCCCGATTTCGCGCATCTGGTGATCGATTACGCGCCATCGGAAACAATCGTCGAATCCAAGTCGCTGAAGCTGTTCCTGAGCGCGTTTCGCAACCACGCCGCGTTTCACGAGGATTGCACCGTTGGCATCGCCGAGCGGCTGGTTGCGGAGATGAAGCCGCTCTGGCTGCGCATCGGCGGCTATTGGTATCCGCGCGGAGGCATCCCGATCGATGTGTTCTGGCAGTCGGGAGAACCGCCCGCTGGCCTGTGGCTGCCCGATCAGGATGTGCCGGGCTATCGCGGTCGCGGCTAGTGACGCGTTAGTGACAATAGTGTAAGCAGTGAGCCTTATGTCAGCAGCTTCGCACCAGTACGCCGTCCATATCCTGCCCGACGATATCGATTTCATGGGGCATGTGAACAATGCCCGCTATCTTGGCTGGGTGCAGGACGCGGTGCTGAGCCATTGGCGGCGGGTCGCACCTGCCGAGGAAGCGGCGGCGAAGCTGTGGGTCGCGCTGAAGCACGAAATCACTTACCGCAAGCCGGCTTTCCTAGACGATCAGGTCATCGCCGAAGTCGTGCTGGAAAAGGTCGAAGGCGTGCGGGCCTTCTACGCGACCGTGATCCGGCGTGGCGAGGACGTGCTGGCCGAGGTCCGCTCCAGCTGGTGCTGCATCGATGCCGAAACGCTGCGGCCGGTGAGGCTCGCCAAGGAACTGATCGCGCGTTTTCTAGGTTGAGGCGAGCGCCGAGCGCGCGGTGCGGCGATAAAGCCACGCGGTCAGCGCCGCGAACAGCAAGGGCGCGAGGATCAGCGCGGTCGGCGCGAAGCTTTCCGGCATGATGCCCAGCGGCGAGGCACTGCCGCTCGCGACCACCAGCCCCGCCAGCGCCACGCCAAGCAGGCTTTCACCGACGATCAGGCCGGTCGCCAGCAGCACGCCCATCCGCTCCGCGCCGTCGGGATCGCGCTGGCGGTGCGCCCAGCGATCGTAGAACCAGCCCGCGACGGCGCCGACCACGACCAGCAGGCTGGTCTGCATCGGCAAGTAAATGCCCAAGCCCACGGCTAGCGGCGGGCAGCGCATCCGCCCGCTTCGCGCCAGCATCATGTCGACTGTCACGATCACTGCGCCGGCGACGGCGCCATAGCCGATCATCCGCCAGTCGAGCGTGCCGCCCAGCACGCCCTTGGCGAGCGCCGAGATCAGCGCCGCTTGCGGGGCGGGCAGCGCGTTCGGTCCCGCGCCCGGCGCACCGGCAAAGCCGTAAGCCTGATTGAGCAGCGACAGCACCGGCGGGATCACCAGTGATCCGAAGAACACGCCGAAGATCAGCGCGACCTGCTGCCGCCACGGCGTCGCCCCGACCAGTTGGCCGGTCTTCAGGTCCTGCAGATTGTCGTTGGAAATGGTCGCGACGCCGAACACCACGGCGGTGACGGTCAGCGCGTAGACAACCAGCGGCCCGCGATCGCCGCCACCCCCCGCGACCGCGCCGACCAGCAGCGCCGCGGCGATGATCGACAAGATGCCGACGCCGGAGATCGGGCTGTTCGACGCGCCGATCAGGCCGGCCATATAGCCGCATACGGCGGCGATGAATGCGCCGGCCAGCACCACGAAGACCAGACTGCCCGCGACCAGCAGGCCCGTACTGCCGATCTCTCCCACCTGCGTCGCCAGCAGCACACCGATCAGGATGAGTGCGACGAGCGTCCCGGCCGCGACCAGGCCAATCGGGATGTCGCGCTCCTGGACGGGCAACACCTCGCCGCTCTTGCGCTGAGCGGACGAGGCGAGCGCTGAGCGGACACCGCCGACGATCGGCCCGATGATCGAGAGCAAGGTCCAGATCGCCGCGACCCCGATCACGCCCGCGCCGAAGAAACGGACCTGATCGCCCCAAACCTGCAGTGCGACTTGCTCGGCGGGGCCGGGGATGCCCGCCGTCAGGATCGGCACGGCAACGGCCCAGCCGATCAGAATGCCGATGCCGATCGCGATGCCGACCGACAGCCCGACCAGATGGCCCGCCCCGAGCAGGGCGAACGAGAGTCCGGCGGAGATTCCGGTCGCGCCGCCGCCGACGCGAAAGAAAGTCGTCGCCTCCGTCACTGCTACCCGCATCGCCGCCAGCAGCGCATAGCCGGCGGAGGCGAGCGAGCCGGCAACGATGATCGCCAGCCCCGCCTTGTTGCCGCTGTCGCCGACTTTCAGCACCTCGGCCGCAGCGACGCCTTCCGGAAACGGCAGTGCGGAATCGACCACCAGCGCGCGGCGCAGCGGGATCGAGAACATCACGCCCAGAAATCCGCCCAGGAAAGTGACCAGCGCGGTCGTCCAGAAGGGAAAGTCGGTCCACGCCCCGACCATCACCAGCCCGGGCAGCACGAAGCAGATCGCCGCCAGCGTCCCCGCCGCCGAAGCGACGGTCTGCACGATGTTGTTCTCCAGGATCGTGCCGTTGGCCATCGCGCGCAGAAGCGCCATCGAGATGACGGCGGCCGGGATCGAGGTGGCGAAGGTCAGGCCCACCTTCAGCCCCAGATAGACATTGGCGGCCGTGAACAGCAGGGTGATGACCCCGCCGAGCAGGATCGCCCGGACAGTGAGTTCGCGCTGCGCTGTCACGGCGCACTTTTCCGGAAGCGGACCGCTTCGTCATAGCGGCGCAGGATCAGTTCCTTGCCCTCGACGGTCAGCGGCTCGTCCCGAAAATCGGCGACGCCCAGATCGTTGGGTGCGAAGCGGAACACCAGCGATCGTGCCGCGCCCTTCAGCGCATAAGGCGCGAGCGGCGTGTCGTAGACCGGCAGGTCCGGCACGACCGCGCTCGGCGGCGGGCCGGGCGGCAGCGGCACCGTGCCGTCCTCGTCCGTTTCGACAAACACCGGCTTGGGGTTGTTCGGGTAGATCAGCCGCACGGTCAGGCTGAATCCGCCCAGCGCATCGGGATTGTCGAGCGCGACATGCAGCTTGCCGTCAGGCGACGCGGTGTCGCTGACGATCGTGAAGGCAGGCGGCTTGGGCGTCGGCTGGGTCGTCAGCAAGACCTTGTCGTCGCGCTCGCTCCAGCGTCCCTTCGCGCGCTCGTCCAGTGCGCCATAGGACATCAGATATTCAAAGCTGCCATCCCCGTTCAGCCGCAGCCCGGCGGCCATTTCAGGCCGGCTGCCATCATAGACTCCAGCGAGCGGCGAAGCGGCGAGGACGGTGGCGGCGGCCGCGACTGCCATTCCAGATCCAAGCACTCCCGCCAGTGTGAGCAGGCGCATTTCCTTCACGTCACTTCACCAGATTTCCCAATACGCCGCGCAGCAGCCCGCCGAGCAGGCCGCCCGAACTGCTTCGGCTCCGGCTCGATCCTCCGAGCACGGCTTTGGTGAGTTCATTGGCGGCGCGCCTGGCGACGGTTCCAGTGACCGCGACGGTCGCGGTGCGGACCACGCGGTCCATCATCGTCGGTTTCGCGGCCTCGCGCTCGGCCTGAAGCCGCACGCGCTCCTGCTCCTTGGCGATGCGGGCGTCTTCCTTGGCCTGGATCGCAGCCTGCTTTTCCGCTTCGGTCTGCGCCTTGACCGCCGCCGCCGCGGCTGCCGCCTCTTGCGACTTGGCGGCGAGCAATTCCTCTGCGGACTCGCGGTCGATCGCCTCGTCATACTTCTTGCCGATCGCATCGGTCTCGCGCAACACGCCGCGCTCGATCGGCGTCAGCGGGCCGACGCGGGAGGCGGGCGGCTTGATCAGCGTGCGCTCGACCGGCGACGGCGCGCCGTCCGGCTGCAGCAGCGACACCAGCGCCTCGCCGACCTTCAGCTCGGTGATCGCGGTCGCGACATTGACGCCGGGATTGGCGCGGAACGTATCGGCAGCGGATTTCACTGCCTGCTGGTCGCGCGGCGTGAACGCGTTCAATTTGTGCTGCACGCGATTGTTCAGCTGCGCCGCGACCGTGTCCGGGATGTCGATCGGGTTCTGGGTGATGAAATAGACGCCGACGCCCTTGGAGCGGATCAGCCGCACCACCTGCTCGACCTTCTCCAGCAGTGCCTTGGGCGTGTCGTTGAACAGCAGGTGAGCCTCGTCGAAAAAGAAGACGAGCTTGGGCTTGTCCGGATCGCCGACCTCGGGAAGCTGCTCGAACAGTTCCGACAATAGCCAGAGCAGGAAAGTCGAATAAAGCTTTGGGCTCGCCATCAATTTATCGGCGGCGAGAATATTGACGACGCCCCGGCCGCTGTCGTCGGTCTTGATCAGGTCGGCGATCTCCAGCGCCGGCTCACCGAAGAAATGCTCGCCGCCCTGGGATCGGAGCTGGAGCAGCGAGCGCTGGATCGTGCCGACGCTCTGCTTGCTTACATTGCCGTACGTGATGGTCAGTTCGTCGGCGCGCTCGGCGCAACTGCTCAGCATCGCTTGGAGGTCGTCCAGATCGAGCAGCAGCAGCCCTTCCTTGTCGGCGACATGGAAGGCGATCGTCAGCACGCCTTCCTGAACCTCGTTCAGGTCCATCAGCCGGGCGAGCAGCAGCGGCCCCATTTCCGAAATGGTGGTGCGGACGGGATGGCCCTGCTCGCCGAACAGGTCCCACAGCTGCACTGGATTGTCGGCATAGGCCCAGTCGGTCATGCCGATCTCGGCGGCGCGCGCGGCGAAAATCTCGTGGGTCTTGGCGGTGGCGGAGCCGGCCATGCCGAGCCCCGACAGATCGCCTTTCACATCGGCGACGAAGCTTGGCACGCCGGCCTTGGAAAAGCCCTCGACGATGCCCTGCAACGTCACCGTCTTGCCCGTGCCGGTCGCGCCCGCGATCAGGCCGTGCCGGTTCGCGCGCCTGAAGTTCAGGACCTGCGGCTTGCCGCCGCCGACTCCGATGAAAACGCCTTCGTCGCTCATGCGGCACCTCCGTTGGAAGGTGTAGAGCGGACAGCCGCCGTTAAACAACCCTCTCCCCATTGGGGGGAGGGTCGCGATCAGTCGTTCTTGATCTTCAGGCCGATATAGCGCGCGGGGCCGTTGCCGCGCTGAATCAGGGCGAGGACGTTGGCGCGCTTGGCCGCGGTCGCTTCCTGCACGGCGGCACGGACGTCGGTGGCCGCCGCTGCCGGCTTGCCGTTCAGCGATATGATCACGTCGCCGCGCTTCAGGCCCTGCTGAGCCGCGTCGCTGGACGGATCGACGCTGCCGATGACAAGGCCGCGCACCGTCGCCGGCACGCCGACCTGACGGGCGATCGTCGGGGTCAGCGGCTGCACGGCGAGGCCGAGCGAGGCCTGGGCCGCCTGTTGCTGGTTGCTGCTGTCGTCGTCGGCCGAAAAGCTGTCGTCGTCGCCGCCGAGGCGCTGCGCGAGTTGCTCTTCCGGCGGGCGCTCGCCGACCGTCGCGGTCACCGTCGTCCGCTTGCCGCCGCGGATCAGCTCGATCGGAATGCGCGATCCGATCGGCGCGTTGGAGACGAGATAGGACAGCGTCGAGTCCGGCGTGACCGGCTGATTGTTGACCGAGACGATCACGTCGCCCTGGCGGATACCTGCTTTCTCGGCGCCGCCACCGGATTCCACGCTGGCGATCAGCTCGCCGCGATTCTTTTCCAGCCCCAGCGATTCCGCGATGCCCGCGTCGATCTGCTGGATCTGCACGCCGAGGTAACCGCGCTTGACACGACCACCCTTCATCAGCGCGTCGACGACCGGCTTGGCCTGCTCGGCCGGGATCGCGAAGCCGATGCCGACATTGCCGCCCGACGGCGAGAAGATCGCGGTGTTGATGCCGATAACATTGCCGTTCAGGTCGAACATCGGCCCGCCCGAATTGCCCATGTTGATGGACGCGTCGGTCTGGATATAGCGGTCATAGGCGCCGCCCTGGCCGGTATTGCGGTGAATGGCGGAAACGATGCCAGAAGTGACGGTGCCGCCCAGCCCGAACGGGTTGCCGATCGCCAGCACCCAGTCGCCCACGCGCGACACGGTCGAATCGCCGAAGCGGACGAACGGGAGCGTCTGGCCGGCGTCGATCTTCAGGACTGCCAGGTCGGATGCGAGGTCGCGGCCGACGAGGCGTGCCTTGAATTCACGGCGATCGGGCAGCGTCACGGTGATCGATTCGACGACCGCGCCCTGACGGCCCGGCGCCACCACGTGATTGTTCGTGACGATATAGCCGTCGGCCGAGATGATGAAGCCGGAGCCGAGCGATTGGGCTTGCCGGGTCACCGGGCGGCCCGTGCCGGTGCCGCCTTGCGCGTCGCCGCCGCCGAACAGGTCAGCGAAGGGCGTACCCGCGAACGGATTGGTGCCGCCTTGGCTTACCTGCACGCGCTGGGTGGTCGAGATGTTGACGACCGCCGGCTGCAGCTTGGCGGCCAGATCGGCGAAGCTCATCGGCGCGCCGCGCGGGGCTGCCGCCGCCATCGCGGCCGGCGCGTTTTGCGGGGTCTGCGCGCCAACGGGCTGCTGCAGGGCGACGGAACTGGCGACACCGCCCAGCAAAAGGGCTCCGGTCAAAGCGTAGGCGTAACGCACGTTGCGAATATCCTCTCAGATTTAACGCCGGCGCGGGCGCGGGGCGCACGGCCGAAGAATTGGGGAAAACTGGCTGAACGGCGATTGAATGACGTCTGTCATCGCCCGCGTCCGGTGAATTCCTTCAGATATGCGTTGTCCTTCGACAAAATCATGTTGGTCGGCGCGTTGGCGGCCGTGAAAGTCTGCCGGTACGACTGCATCGCCCGGTAGAACTCATAAAAGTCCGCGTCTTTCCCAAAACTGGCCGCATAAGTTTTCGCGGCGTCGGCATCGGCCTGGGCGCGGATGATCTGCGCCTGCTTGCGGCCCTGGGCGTCGATCGTCAGCGCTTCCTGCTCGCGGGCCGAGCGCATGCGCTCGAACGCCGATTCTAGCGGCGTGCCGTCGGGCAGGTCGGCGCGCTTGATCCGCACGTCGACGATCTGCGCGCCGTACTGGCGGGCGACGGTGTTCAGCCCGTCCTGGATCGCGTCCATCACCTTGCCGCGCTCCGGCGAGAGCAGCATCGCGAACGGCACTTTGCCGAGTTCGTTGCGCAGCGCGGAGCCGAGGATCGGCCGCAGCTGGTCGGCCACCCGCTGCTCGTTGCCGGCGGTGATGTAGGTGCGCAGCGGATCGACGATGCGGAAGCGGGCATAGGCATCGACGTTCAGGCGCAGCTGATCGGTCGAAAGGACCTGCTGCCGGTCCATCTCGATATCCATCACGCGCTTGTCGACCCACACGATTTGGTCGAAGAACGGCACGCGCGCGATCAGGCCGGCGCCGGATGCGCCGTATTTCTGCTTCGGAATGTAGCGGTTGACGATGCTGATCGGCTTGCCGAACCGCACGATAACGGCCTGCCGCGTCTCCGGCACCACCGCCAGCGTCGAGGCGAACAGAACCAACAGCGCGATCGCCGCAATGGCGAGCACGACCGGGTTCCTGAAAGTCAGCGCGTTCATGGCTGCACCTCATCGGTCGCGCGGGGGCGCGGCAGACGGTCGAGCGGCAGATAGGGCGTCACGCCCGGCGCCTCTACGATCGTCTTGTCGACCTTGGACAGCACTTCCTCCATCGTCTCGTAATACATGCGCCGGCGGGTTACCTCGGGCGAGAGCTTGTACTGCTCATAGACCTTGTCGAAAGACGCGGCCTCGCCCTGTGCGCGGGCGGTGATCTGCTGGGCATAGGCGCGCGCGCCGTTGAGATAGCTGATCGCCTGCTGCTGCGCGGCCGAGACTTTCTTGAAGCTCTCGGTCACCGCCTGGGGCGGATCGGCCTGCTTGATCGCGATGCCCTGAATGCGGACGCCCGCGCCGTAATCGTTCAGCAGTTCCTGCATGCGCTGGGCGACCTGCGTCTCGATGCCCGTCCGGCCAGAGCCGATCGCGTCGTTGAGGCTGACCGTGCCGATCACCGCGCGCATCGCGCTCTCGCCGACCTCGCGGATCGTTTCCTCCGGCTCCTTCAGTTGAAACAGGAACAGCGACGGGTCGCTGATGTTCCAGCGCACCGAATAGGCGAGATCGACGATGTTCTGGTCGCCGGTCAGCATCAGATTTTCGGATTCCGCCGTCGGCGAGCCGATGTCGATGGTGCGGATCGCCTCGACATCCTGCTTGATCACCTGGTCGATCGGGGCCGGAAACGTGACGTTGGCGCCCGGCGACAACGTCCCGGCATAAGAGCCGAAGCGCAGGATTACGCCGCGCTCTTGCGGGCCGATGAAATGAAAGCTGGTGAAGATGATCCAGACCAGCAGCAGCAGGGCGATTCCGTAGAGCCAGATCGGCCGCCCGCCGAGATCGGGAAGCCCGCCGCCATTGCCGAACCGCTCGCGGCTGCGGCGGAGCAGCTCGTCGAGCGCGGCCGGGCCGGGGCGATTGCCGCGCGGCCGGCCGGGACCGGAAGGCTGGCTCCACGGATTGCGCGGGCCGCCGCCGTCTCCGTCGTCGCCTCCGCCGCCATTGCCGCCGCCGGGGCGTCCGCCCCAGGGTCCGCCCCCGCCTTCGTTCAACACCGCACCTTGCGGCCTCAACCACGCCGTCAGCTTGTTCATGGCCACCTTTATAGGGTGGCTCCTCAAGAAAAACAGTGTTCCGTCCGCGGAACCATGCGCCTATCGGCTCGGGCATGGCCGAAACCGACCGTCTCAAAGCCGCCATCGCGAAGATCGTGGGCAGCCGCGCCGCCGCGCCTCGCCTTGCCGATGGCCGCGCTTCGCTGATCCTCGACGTGACAGGTCTGGACGCGCGAACCCGCGATGCGATGGCCGATGCGGTGAAAGCCGCGCTGCTGGCGCTGCCCGAAGTGAACGATGTCCGCGTCGCCATGACCAGCGAAAAGCGGGAGCGGCGGATCATCGCGGTCGGGTCGGGCAAGGGCGGCGTCGGCAAGTCCACGCTTGCCGCCAACCTCGCCGTCGCGCTGCACCGGATGGGCCGCAAGGTCGGGTTGGTCGATGCCGATATCTACGGCCCTTCCGTTCCGCGCCTGATGTCCGCAGAAGGCACGCGCCCGCAGGCCGAAGATCAGAAATTGATTCCGGTCGCAACGCGGTTCGGGGTGCCGATCCTGTCGATGGGGCAGCTGGTGAAGCCCGGCCAGGCGATCGCATGGCGCGGGCCGATGGCGGGCAATGCGCTCGGTCAGCTCCTCGACGGCGCGTGGGAAGAAGCGGACGTGCTGATCGTCGATCTGCCGCCCGGCACTGGCGACGTGCAGCTGTCGATGCTCAGCAAGCACAAGCCGGCCGGCGCGGTCATCGTTTCGACGCCGCAGGATCTGGCGTTGATCGACGCCGCCCGCGCGGTCGATCTCTTCGCCCAGGCCAATGTGCCGATCGTCGGCCTCATCGAGAACATGGCCGGCTATGCCTGCCCGCATTGCGGCCAGGTCAGCGACCCGTTCGGCGCGGGCGGCGCGCAGGCCGCCGCGAGCGCGATGGGCCTGGACTTCCTCGGCCGCGTACCGCTCGAGATCGCGATCCGCCAGGCCAGCGACGCCGGCTTGCCTCCAGCGGCGGAGGACGGCTTCTCGGGCGAAGCCTTCCGCGCCATCGCGGCGAAGGTCGCCGCCTGGCTGGATCGCGCGGCCGCCTAGTTCGTTACGGCGATCCAAGGAGACGGACATGCCCCTCACCACCGACGCCGAGATCACCGAGCTGCTCCAGTCCGTGCGCACCATCGCCATGATCGGCGCATCGGACCGGCCGGACCGCCCGAGCTATGGCGTGATGCGCTTCCTGCAGGATCACGGCTATCGCGTCCTCCCGGTCAACCCGCAGATCACCGGCGAGCACGTCCACGGCGAATATGTCTGGCGCGAGCTGTCCCAGATCGGCGAGCCCATCGACCTGGTCGATATCTTCCGCCGTCCCCAGGCCGCCGGCGAAGCGGTCGACGAAGCCATCGGCGCCGGCGCCAAGGCCGTCTGGATGCAGCTCGGCGTGGTGAACGAGGACGCCGCCGCCCGCGCCGAAGCAGCCGGCCTCAAGGTCGTGATGGACCGCTGCCCGAAGATCGAGATTCCCCGGCTGAGGCTGCCGAGGGTGGAGCGCGACCTGACCTGATGGGCCGAGGTTCGTTAAGGGTGGAAAGCGGTCTTCCGGCAAACGGCGGCCCACCGTCAGAGGCCAGAAATCGGCCAATACCCGCAGCTTGCGTTATCGTCTCTGCGCAATAAAGTGTCGATTGTTCGGGGGGAGAAGTGTGCGTGGAAATAATCATACTTGCTGCCCTTATTGGGCTGGTTCCTGCTGCGATCGCAAGAGGCAAAGGACGTAGTTTCGGTGTTTGGTGGCTCTACGGCGCGCTGCTTTTCATTGTGGCTTTACCCCACGCTCTATTGCTCAAGCCTGACCGAGACGAACTCGACAATCGTGCCATGGGCGAAGGTAACAAGAAGTGCCCTTACTGCGCCGAGCTAATTCGCAAAGAAGCCGTCGTCTGTCGCTTCTGTGGCCGAGACCAATCGCATAGCGCGGCAGCGCAATCGGCGGGGTCCCCCAGATGACTAAATCAGCGTGGTCTGGAATCGGCTTATCGGTGTTCGCGGTCGCGTTTTACATATTTTTCGGGTTCTATACGGTCCAACCGATCGGCGCGTTGCCAGAAGGCGGAACGGCAATCGTATGGCGGGCAACCGGTGAGCCATTCTTTAACTCGCCAGACGCACTCTGCTTAGAACGGATGAATGGGGTGTCACTTCTGTGCCGCGGAATGGCAATGGCGCAGGCGCCCGTCGATCGCATCGTCTTCCGGCTTCCTTACCAGGAATGGGCTTACAGCGCTTCCACTGAAGGCCAAGCCTTCGATCGGTAACTATCCACTAGGCGGTAGAGCGGAGTATTAGCATGAGGGTATGGTGTTTAGTCGCTGTTGCGGTAGCGTCATCCGTTTCTGGCTGTGACCGCGAGGCGGAGAAACCGACAGAGGACGTCGCGATTGCACCCGAACTTACTTCGAACGTCGATCTCAACTCTGAAACTGGCTCAACCTCCGAGCAGACTCAGGTCAACGACGAAGGGGCTGGACGACATAATCTTACTGCCTCACAAATGAATGCGGTAAGGTCTGCTGAACAGTACCTTAGCATGACAGGGTTTTCGAGAGATGGACTTATCGACCAGCTTTCATCCGACGCTGGAGATGGTTACTCTACTTCAGACGCCACGGCAGCAGTCGACAGCCTGAGCGTCGATTGGGACGAAAACGCCGCAAAATCTGCGAGACAGTATCTCAACATATCTGGCTTCTCGTGCAAGGGGCTCATCGAGCAACTTTCATCGCCCGCTGGCGACAAGTACACCGTGAAGGAAGCAACCTATGGTGCGCGTCAGGCGGGCGCTTGCTAGAGGTGCTTCAGGGGTGAAGGCACTGCCCACCTTTTTTGCGGTGTCGGCATCTGAATGATCATCTCTGTACTGCAAATGTCTGCAATGGGTCGAAAATGGAAATAGGCCGAACTACACCTTCTCCAGCAACCGCTCCCGCGCGATCTTCTCGCGCCAGACCAGCGGCGCGGTGTGGTGGACATTCTCGCCGGTCGAGTCGACGGCGACGGTCACCGGCATGTCCTGCACGGTGAATTCGTAGATCGCTTCCATGCCGAGGTCTTCGAAGCCGACGACCTGGGCGCCCTTTATCGCGCGGGCGACAAGATAGGCGGCGCCGCCGACCGCCATCAGATACGCCGCCTTGTGCTCCTTGATGACTTCCGTCGCGGCCGGTCCGCGCTCCGCCTTGCCGACCATCGCCAGCAGGCCCTGTTCCAGCATCATGGCCGTGAATTTGTCCATGCGCGTGGCAGTGGTGGGGCCGGCGGGGCCAACGACTTCGTCGCGCACCGGATCGACCGGCCCGACATAATAGATGACGCGGCCCCTGAAGCTGACGGGTAGTTCCTCGCCCCGCGCCAGCATGTCCTGGATGCGCTTGTGCGCGGCGTCGCGGCCGGTCAGCATCCGGCCGTTGAGCAGCAGCCGGTCGCCCGGTTTCCAGCCCGCGACGATCTCCGGCGTCAGCGTATCGAGATCGACCTTGATCGCCTCCTTCGATGGCGTCCATTGGACCTTCGGCCACTCGTCCAGGCTCGGCGGCTCCAGGTAGGCGGGGCCGGAACCATCCAGGTGAAAATGCGCGTGGCGGGTCGCCGCGCAGTTGGGGATCATAGCGATCGGCTTCGACGCTGCATGCGTCGGCCAATCCATGATTTTCACGTCCAGGATCGTGGCGAGGCCACCCAGCCCCTGCGCGCCGATGCCGAGCGCATTGACCTTGTCGAAAATCTCGATCCGTAGCGCCTCGATGTCATTCGCCGGGCCGCGCAGTTTCAGCTGCGCCATGTCGATATCGCCCATCAGCGATTCCTTGGCGAGGGTCATCGCTTTCTCGGCCGTGCCGCCGATGCCAATGCCGAGCATGCCGGGCGGGCACCAGCCGGCGCCCATTTGCGGCACCATCTCCAGCACCCAGTCGACGATCGAGTCGCTCGGATTCAGCATCTTGAATTTGGACTTGTTCTCGCTGCCGCCGCCCTTGGCCGCGACCATCACCTCGACATGATGGCCCGGCACCATCTCGACATTGAGGACGGAGGGCGTGTTGTCCTTGGTGTTCACGCGGGTGAAGGCCGGATCCCTGAGGATCGACGCGCGCAAACGGTTTTCCGGGTGCAGATAGGCGCGGCGCACGCCTTCATCGACGACTTCCTGCAGCGACCGCTCCGATTCCAGCCGGCAGTCCTGCCCCCATTTGACGAACACGGTGACGATGCCGGTGTCCTGGCAGATCGGCCGATGCCCCTCCGCGCACATCCGGGAGTTCGTGAGAATCTGCGCGATCGCGTCCTTCGCCGCCGGCCCCTGCTCCGCCTCATAGGCCGCCCCCAGCGCCCGGATATAGTCCATCGGGTGATAGTAGGAGATGTATTGCAGCGCGTCGGCGACGCTCTCGATCAGATCGGCTTCACGAATGATGGTCGTCATGACGCGCCCCTCGCACGGATGATCCGCGCATTCTAGAGGATCGCGTCGCAAACGGGAACGGGCCGATACGGGCTAAGGCTTCTCGCGGCGGAATGCGATGTGGCGGGCGCGGGTGATGGAGAAATCGGCCTGCACGACACGCCCGGCACGGTCGCGGATGAAGCGGAGCGTCCAGGACGCGTCCGGTGCTTCGAAGGCGTCGCGATAAATGGCTTTGAGCGGGTATGCCGCGCCGGATGGATCGGTCCAGTCGAGGCGGTCGCCGCGTAGAACGATGCGTTGCACGCTCGGCACCTCGTCGCTGTGATATGCGCCTGCGAACGCGCGGAGTTCGCGCGGCGATGGCGACCAGGCCTTGGCCGGCACCAGACGGGTCGGCGCATTGCCGATGCGGGAAATGGTGATCTCCGTGATCCGGCCATCGGCACGCCGCGCGACATCCACCCGACGCTGCCCGTCCCAGCTCGTCAGCCGGCCCTCGTACAACCGGAAGGCGGCCCCGCCATTGAACCGCACGCCGCTGTCGCCGATGACAGCCGTCACGACGGCGTCGTTCGCGGCGTTGCGATACAGGCCCGCCAGATCGGCCGGCGCCGCGCCTTTCCCGGCTGAAACCGATGGCTTCTCGACCGCCCGGAGAAACGGCGCCGCCACTTTGGGGCCAAGATCCTCGGTGTTGACCGCGCCGCTGTTGCAGAGCAGCGCGACCGAGAGCTGCTGGCCCGGAAACCGCCCCAGCCACGCCCGGTACGATCCGGTCGATCCGGCATGGCTGAAAGCCGGGACACCGGCGATCGGATCGAGCTCCAGCCCCAGGCCGTAGCGCAGCTTCGTGCCGTCGGTCAGCATGCCGGGCGCTTCCAGCGCCCGTACCCAGCCGTGGTCCGCCGGGGCGGGGTCGGCAAGCGCCGCGTTCCATTTCTGCAGGTCGCCCACGGTCGAAAGCAGCCCGCCCGCGCCGGCGACGCCGTTCAACGGCATGTCGAGCCGCCAGCCGCCCTTGTCGTACGGCACATAGGCCTGGGCGCGGCCCGGCACGATCTCGCGAAAGTCCGTGCGCCAGCGCGACCGGTTCATGCCCAGCCGCTCGAAAAAGGCGTTAGCGTAAAAGGCGTTCAGTTCCTTTCCCGATGAGCGCTCGATGATGATCGCGGCCAGCACGAAATTCGAGTTGCTGTATAGATACTCGGTGCCTGGCGCGTTGTTCAGCCGTCGCTGGCGGGCCACAGCGCGCAGCACCCAGGCGTTGTCGTAGCCGGTCGAATCCTCGCCGACCCCGCTCAGTTCGGCGAGGTTGTTCCAGCTGCGAATGCCGCTGGTGTGATTGGCCAGCATCCGGATCGTGACCGGCTGATACAGCGGCGGCAGCTCGGGCAGCCATTTGCGGATCGGATCGTCGAGCGAGAGCTTGCCGCGCTCGGCCAGCAGCGCGAGTCCCGCGCCGATGAACTGCTTCGAGACCGATCCAATCTCGAACACCGTGTCCGCAGTGATCGGCGCCGGCGTCTCCAGATTGGCGCGGCCGACGGCGCGGGCGGCGATCGTCCGGCCGCCCTGCCGCGCATCGACGGCGCAACCGGGGGCGGCGGGATCGGACGGCAGCAAGCGGTCGAGGTCGGCGGCGGCAAGGGCGAGAAAAAGAAAAAGCATGGGCGGCTCCCGGTCGGTGACGCCGCCCGATGAAGGCCGCCGCCCGCAACGGTCGCCTCAAATCGCGGTGGCCCCTGCGATTGGCGATTTCTGAGCCGCCCGCCACGCCGTGGGGCTGGCGCCGGCGTATCGGCGAAACGCGCGGTTGAAGCTCGCCTTGGAGTTGAAGCCGTGATCGAGCGCGAGCGACAGCAAATCCTGCGCGGGGTTCGCCAGCATCGCCGCCTGCACCGCCTCGACCCGGAAGCGGTTGATGAACGCGTTGAAGTTGCAGTCGCCGCCCTCGCGCAGCCCGCGCGACAGGCTGCGCTCGGAAACGGCGAGATGCTTCGCCAGGCCGGCGAGCGTCAGCTGCTCGTCGCGCCACCATTCGCCCGCCGCGACTCGCCGCGACCAGTCAGGAAAGCGCGCGCCGGCCCCGGTCGGCGCGGGTGCTTCTTCAGGCTCGAGCGGCTGGGGCGGCAGCGCCAGGCCCGCGTGACGCCACCCGAGCAGCCCGAGCGCATAAGCGAGCAGCGACGACGTCAGCACGACCGGGAAGCGGCCATAATAATCCAGCGGCATCGCCAGCGCGTTGACCAGCGCAGCGATCGCCGCCGCCGCCAGCGTCGCCGCGAACGCCGCCAGGATCGCGCTCAGCCAGGCCAGCCGCCATTGCTCGCGATTGCCGAACCGGTCGTCGAGCCAGCGCTGGTAGCCGCGCTGCCGCCGCCACGCCAAGGCGAGATAAGCGGCCGCGGAAACAAGCAGGGCAAGCAGCGCCGCCGGCTCGACGATCTCCAGATGCGCGCCGCCATACCAACGCCACTTCAGCTCCACCGGCAGCGCGAAGGCGGCGGCATAATAGCCGATTTGCACCACCCCCGGCAGCAGGTGCAGCGCCCAGCGCCGGGGCGGGCGGCCGCGCGTCAGCGCCTCGACATAAAGCCACAGCAACGGCCCGAACGTGAGCGACGCGTCGAGCGGCGCGAACGCCAGCCAGCGATAGGCGTCGTACAGCCCGGCAAAGCCCATTACATAGATCAGCAGGCGTAACGAGATCAGGGCGATCAGCGCCGCCAGGAAGCGGTTCGCGGCCCGGTTGCCGCGCGACGCGAGCAGCAGCGCCGCCAGCGCCGCGCCGTTGACCGCGAACAAGAGCAGGATCCAGCTGCGCGCGCCCATCGCGCAACGATGTCAAACGGGCGCGGCGACGTCCAGCCGCCGTGCTCAGTCGATCCGCTTGCGCTTGGCGTCGGCCCAGCTTTTGCCGGCGTCGCCGCCCCATAGCAGCCACGCGATATAGCCCGCCGATGGGTTCGAGCGGTCGGCCCAGCCCTCGCCTTGCCTATCAACCTCATGGCGGGCGAAATAGCTGTGGATGTCCTTCACGTCCGCTTCCGAAACGGCCCGTCGTTCGGCGAGCTGGTGGGCGCGGCGGACGCCGACTTCGGTGCCGCCGCGCTTGTGCTTCTCGCGCAGCTTCAGGCCGCGCTCGGCATTGGCGGCCATGCGGGCAGTCGGCTTGAACTCGGTCATGCGTGGCTCCGGCGAGGGTGCGGAGCGCCCTTCCCGGCGCTCCGCTCTTCACCTCAACGCGCGGGCGTGGCCGGCGCTCCCGCCGGGGCTGGCGGGCAAGGCTGCTGGCCGGCAGCGGCTGCCGGAGGGGGCGGCGGAGGCGGCGGTGCGGCGTCCGGACCGCCCGGTGGCGGGGGCGGCGGGCCATCACGGCCTGGACCCTCGCGACCCGGACCATGCGGACCCGGACGCGGCCCGCGCGGACCGACCGCCTGCACATCGCCTTGCGCATCGACCAGATAGCTCGCGCGCAGCATGCCGTCCGCGAACCGGCCCTGCACGGTCACCGGCGCGCCGGCCGCGGTGAGCGTTTCGCCCTCGCGGCCCGCGGTCACCATCGTCCGGCCGCTCGCGTCCTGCAGGATGAAATGGTCTCCATAGACTTCGGCGACCCGGCCTTTCGCTGTGACGATACCGTTGCTGGCGGCGAGTTTCGCGACCGGGGTCGCGACCACGGGCGCCATTTCGGCTGGCGGCCGGGTGGCGGCAACGGCCGTCGCGCCGCCCGCCGCGCCAAGCCCGAACAGGATCGCGGCCCCGGCTGCCAGGCCGGCGCGGCTGGTCGCCGTCTTGCGGAAATCGATCATGATATGCTCCTTTGAAAGTTAAGCAGGCACCAGATCGCACAGCCGCCCCACCGCCCCGCTGAACCTCTCCGTTCAGTTTCCGTTTAAGCGCCAAAGGTAGCCCGAACCCGATGCGCATCCTGCTGATAGAGGACGATCCCGATCTCGGCCCCGCGATTCGGCGGGCGCTGCGTGCCGAGCAGTGCGCGGTCGATCTGTTCGCAAACGGGGTGGACGGCGGCCATGCCGGCGCCACCGAAAGCTATGACGCCGCCGTGCTCGATCTCGGACTGCCCGGCCGGACCGGACTCGACGTGCTGGCCGGCTGGCGGGCGGAGGGGCGGGCGCTGCCGGTGCTGATCCTGACCGCGCGCGAGGCCTGGGCCGACAAGGTTGCCGGCTTCAAGGCGGGGGCGGACGATTATCTGGTGAAGCCCTTCCGGGTCGAGGAACTGGTCATGCGTTTGCGTGCGCTCGTTCGCCGTGCCGCGGGCCATGCGGCTGCCCGGGTGACCTGCGGGCCGCTCGCGTTCGACGCGCAGACCGGCCAGTTCGAACTCGACGGCCTGCCGCTGAAACTCACCGCGCTGGAATGGCGCGTGCTGTCCGCCCTGATGCTGCGAAAGGACACGGTGATCGAGCGGCTCGACCTGATGGAGCGGGTCTATGAAGGCGATGCCGATCCCGATTCCAACAGCCTGGAAGTGATTGTCGGCCGGCTCCGCAAGAAAATCGGCGCGGCCTTGATCGAAACGGTGCGCGGCCGCGGTTACCGGCTGACGGACATCGCGCTGTGAAACTGCTGCCGCGTTCGCTCCATGGGCGGCTGCTCGCGCTGTCCCTCCTCGCGACGCTGGTGGCGCTGGCGGTCGCCGCGGTCGCGATCGGCGGGGTGCTCGAACGCTTCGTGACCGGCACGCTCGACGGGAGGCTGGGCGACAAATTGACCGCCCTTGCCGGCGCGATCCGCCCCGACGGCGCGATTGACCGGGTCTACCTCGCCCGGTTCGAAGCGGGCGCCGAACGCGGCGCGGTCTGGCGCATCGACGCGCCAGGCGGAAGCGCGGGCGCGCTGCCGGCGATCGACAAAGCCGGTCCGCCGCCACGTCCGCCGCATCATGGCCAGCCCCCGGCGGCGCCGCTGCGTCCGTTCGAGGCGCGGCTGGCCGACGGCACGCCGGTGCACGGCCGTTGGGACATCGTGCCGACCCGGAAGGGGGACGCGGTCATCGCCGTCGCCGTGCCGCGCTGGATGATCGCGCGCCCGATTCGCGCCGCGCTATGGCCGCTCGCTTGGTCGCTGCTCGCCTTGGGTGCGGCGCTCACAGCAGCGGCGCTCGTCCAGCTGAGGCTGGGATTGCGGCCATTGCGAACGCTGGCCGACGCGGTCGCGGATATCCGCGCCGGCCGCGCCGAATCGATCACCGGCGACCAGCCCGCCGAGCTTGCCCCGCTCGCCGCCGAGCTGAACGCGCTCGCGGCCGATAACCGCGCCGCGCTTGCCGTCGCGCGCGGCTCGGCGGCCAATCTAGCGCACAGCCTCAAGACGCCGGTCGCGACGCTCGGGTTGAGCCTGGCCGAACCGGGCCGCGATCCGGACGGAGCGCTGGCGGCGCAGGTCGGGCGGATCGACGCGACCATCCGCCACCACCTTGCCCGGGCGCGCAGCGCCGTTGCCGGGGGCAGGGCGCGCGCCGGCATCGCGCCGATCCTGGACGATGTCGCGGCTGCGGTCCGCCGCCTCCACGGCGATCGCGGCATCGCGCTGGCGCTCGAAGTGCCGCCGGACCTGGTCGCGGCTGTCGACGGTCATGATCTCGCCGAAATGGCGGGCAACCTGATCGACAACGCCGCTCGCCACGCGCGCCAAGGAATGAATGTCTCAGCCGGGCGGGCCGGGGGGATGATCGGGATCACGGTCATCGACGATGGCCCCGGCATTCCCGCCGATGCGCGCGCGCAGGCACTGGCGGCGGGCGCGCGGCTCGATGAAGGCGGCGACGGGCATGGCTTTGGCCTGGCGATCGCCGCCGAGCTGGCGCGCCTCTACGGCGGCGGCCTGACGCTCGACGACGCGCCCGGCGGCGGCTTGGCCGCGACCCTGCTGCTGCCCCGCGCAACGGATTGATAATTGGCGCCGGCCAAGGTTCGGTCAGCGACGAAGCGAATCAGGATTGCGGCGAACCGTTGGCCGCATTCCGCATTTAGCATCTTGCGCCCGGACTCGGCTTGGCACACAATCCCTAGCCGGTAACAGCGGGGAAAAACACAAGAACTGGTATTGGGGTCGCGCGATACCCATATCGCGTGAACGGCCGGGCCATGCCTTGTGGAACATGGGGATCGCTGCCGATTAACGGCCTTTTCCCCATCCGAAAATGTTACCGAGAGATGACTTGCCCGAATCGAACAGATCGGGAACAGTGAGGGGCGCAGAATGGATTTCAGGGATACGCAGGAGGCTGACGTGAGCACCGCCACGATCGAGGCGCCGTCGACGGCAATGGGCAGCACCGATGTCCGCCCGCAGCCCTATGCGGTCGAAGTCGATCACGGCCGGGATGCGCTGCTGACCGATTTCGGCAAGGAAACGCTGCGCGACCGCTATCTGCTGCCGGGCGAAAGCTATCAGGACCTGTTCGTGCGCGTGGCGTCGGCCTATGCCGACGATGCGGCGCACGCTCAGCGGCTCTACGACTATATCTCGAAGCTGTGGTTCATGCCGGCGACGCCGGTGCTGTCGAACGGCGGCACCGGGCGCGGCCTGCCGATTTCCTGCTATCTGAACTCGGTTGACGACAGCCTGGAAGGCATCGTCAACACTTGGAACGAGAATGTCTGGCTCGCCTCGCGCGGCGGCGGCATCGGCACCTATTGGGGCAGCGTGCGCGGCATCGGCGAGCCTGTCGGCCTCAACGGCAAGACCAGCGGCATCATTCCCTTCGTGCGCGTGATGGATTCGCTGACGCTCGCGATCAGCCAGGGCTCGCTGCGGCGCGGTTCGGCTGCATGCTACCTCGACATCAATCATCCGGAAATCGAGGAATTCCTCGAGATCCGCAAACCCTCGGGCGACTTCAACAGGAAGGCGCTGAACCTGCACCACGGCGTGCTGATCACCGATGCCTTCATGGAAGCGGTGCGCGCTGGCGACGAATGGGTGCTGCGTTCGCCCAAGGACGGGTCGGAGCGCGCCAAGGTCGATGCCCGCGCGCTGTTCCAGAAGCTGGTCGAAACCCGGCTGGCGACCGGCGAACCCTACATCGTCTTCGCCGATCATGTGAACAAGGCGATGCCGCGCCATCACCGCGAGCTGGGCCTGAAGGTCTCGACCTCGAACCTCTGTTCCGAAATCACGCTGCCGACCGGCCGCGACCATCTCGGCAATGACCGCACGGCGGTGTGCTGTCTGTCGTCGCTGAACCTGGAAACCTGGGACGAGTGGAACGGCGACAAGCAGTTCATCGAGGATGTGATGCGCGCGCTCGACAATGTGCTGCAGGATTATATCGACCGCGCGCCGAGCGAGATGGCGCGGGCCAAGTACAGCGCGGAACGCGAGCGGTCGGTTGGCCTGGGCGTGATGGGCTATCACTCCTTCCTGCAGGCGCGGGGCATCCCGTTCGAATCCGCGATGGCCAAGTCGTGGAACCTCAAGATGTTCAAGCACATCCGCGCGGGGGCGGACGAAGCCTCGATGCTGCTCGCGACCGAACGCGGCGCTTGCCCCGACGCGGCCGAGCGCGGCGTGATGGAGCGGTTTTCCTGCAAGATGGCGATCGCGCCGACCGCGTCGATCTCGATCATCTGCGGCGGCACTTCTGCCTGTATCGAGCCGATCCCGGCCAACATCTATACCCACAAGACGCTGTCGGGCAGTTTCTCGGTCAAGAATCCGTATCTGGAGAAACTGCTCGCCGAGAAGTCGAAGAATTCCGACGCGGTGTGGAATTCGATCCTGGAGAAGGGCGGCTCGGTCCAGCATCTCGATTTCCTCAGCCCGGAGGAAAAGGATTGCTACAAGACCAGCTTCGAGATCGACCAGCGCTGGATCCTGGAGCTGGCCGGCGACCGCTCTCCCTATATCGATCAGGCCCAGTCGCTGAACCTGTTCATCCCGGCCGATGTCGAGAAATGGGATCTGCTGATGCTCCACTTCCGCGCGTGGGAGCTGGGCATCAAGTCGCTTTATTACCTCCGCTCCAAATCCGTGCAGCGGGCGGGCTTCGCCGGCGGCGTCGAGGCCGACAACACGATCGATCTCCGCCAGATCGAAGTCGGAGCCAAGGATTATGACGAGTGCCTTGCCTGCCAGTAGCACGCCGTTGATCGGATAGGCCCGTGCTCCAGCCCTCAAAACTCGGCGTTGTCGTCGTCGCGTTCAACTCGGGCGCGGTGATCGAGGAATGTCTGGAGAGCCTGTTCGGCGCCGAGGCGGCCGAGCGGCTGGCGGTGGTGGTGGTGGACAATGCCTCCACCGACGCCACGCGCGCGATCGTCGAGGGCTGGGCATCGGGCGCTCGGCCTTTTCGCCAGGGCAACGCCTGTCCGATCGCGCTCCGGCCAGCGCCCAAGCCGGTTGCGATCGATGCACGCGCGGTCGGCGACACACGCCCTTCCACCGCGCCGCTGACCTTGCTCACCTCAGGCGTGAATGGCGGTTTCGCCTATGGCGTCAATCGGGGGCTGGAGCTGCTCGCCGCGCGCGACGACATTGCCGGCTTCTGGGTGCTGAACCCGGACAGCGTGGTGCCGCCGCACACCCCCGCCCGCTATCTCGCGCGGATCGACGCCGGCGATTTCGGCATGCTGTCCAGCCGCTGCATCTATTATGAGCGGCCCGACACGGTGCAGACCGATGGCGGCTATGTGAGCAGGATGAACGGCGTCTGCTCGGCCGCCAATATCGGCAAGCCGGTTGCGAGCACGGCGCTGCCGGATGCCGCTGGCCTCGATTTCCTGACCGGCGCGAACACGCTCGTCTCGCGCGCTTTTCTCGACAGGGTCGGGCTGATGCCGGAGGATTATTTCCTCTATTATGAAGAGGTCGACTGGGCCTTCAGGCGGAACGGTTTCGCGCTGGAGCTGGTGGCGGACGCGGAAATCTACCACCACGGCGGTACCTCGATCGGCTCCGGCGCCGCGCACCGCCGCGCCTCGGCCTTCGCCAATTACTTCAACCACCGGAACCGCATCCGCTTCGTCGGCCGGCATTTGCGCGGCGCCCGCGTCACCGCGCTCGGCTGGACGCTGGCCAAGGCCGGTCAGATCGCGCTGGAAGGCGGAAGGCGGGAAGCCCGCGCGATCCTCGCCGGCGCGCTGGGTTTCGCGCCCCCGCAAGAGGTGAGCGGCCGGATCACCGACCCGGCCGCCCGCGCACTGGCCTTTGGGAGGCGGGCGTGATGACCCGCGCATCCTTGCGGGGAGCAGGCCAACAGGCCCGCTCCGCCCAGTCAGGCGTCGTTCTTTTCCTCGAGGAAGTTCGAGATGTTCTCGCTGCTGGCCGAGAGGCGCACCTTGTCGCCCTCCACCCCGGCGACGAGTCCGATCGACAGGTAATGGTGATGCCCGGCATGGCTCGCGCCTTCGACATCGGCGTGGCCGCTGTCGGACTTTTTCAGCTTGATCCGCTCGCCGTCCAGATGGTCGACGGTGCCGACATGCACGCCGTCGGCGCTGATCACTTCCATGTCTTCGCGGATGTCATGGTCGCTCATCGCAAATCCTCCTTGGTTTCGCCCGCACAACGCATGGACAGGAGATTGGCCGCATGACCATCCGCAGAATCACTGCCCTGCTGCCGGCGATCCTCGCGCTCGCCGCCTGCGCCGAGCAAGTGAAGACCGCCGTCGCCCCCGCCGCGCCCGGCTTCCTGTTCGGCGTCTGGCATGGCTTCATCTTCCCCGTCGCCTGGGTGCTGTCGCTCTTCATGCCGGACGTCGCCGTCTATGCGGTGCCAAACAATGGCGGCTGGTATGATTTCGGCTATTTCCTCGGCATCGTCGTGTTCGGCGTCGGCGCGCGCAAGACGCACACCGTCACCCGCACCCGCATCATCCGGGAGCGCCGCTGAGATGGCGCCCCGCTCCCTTCATCCCCATATCCAGACTCTAGCGGAGTAACGCCCATGCCTCTTCTGTCCGCCTCCAAATCCTACAAGCCGTTCGAATACCCCTGGGCGTTCGAGTTCTGGAAGCGCCAGCAGCAGATCCACTGGATGCCGGAGGAAGTGCCGCTGGGCGAGGATTGCCGCGATTGGGCGCAGAAGCTCACGGATCACGAGCGCAACCTGCTGACGCAAATCTTCCGCTTCTTCACCCAGGCCGATGTCGAGGTGCAGGATTGCTACCACGACAAATATGGCCGCGTGTTCAAGCCGACCGAGATCAAGATGATGCTGACCGCATTCAGCAACATGGAGACGGTGCACATCGCCGCCTATTCGCACCTGCTCGATACGATCGGCATGCCGGAAAGCGAATACGGCATGTTCCTTCAGTATAAGGAAATGAAGGA